>Ga0081606_1000223_pt1 | contig 28004 bp, 19 predicted proteins | sample EareggfetidaYelm_FD_71127 | JGI IMG/M metagenome (GOLD analysis project Ga0081606, IMG submission 71127) | Earthworm egg capsule microbial community from the University of Washington, USA - E. fetida Yelm (SPADES assembly) (version 2) | ecosystem: Host-associated > Annelida > Reproductive system... | reverse complement strand
CGTGATGTCATAACCCGCGGCGTATTTACCTCGGTGCAGGACTTGGGGCGAAAGCTGATGCGCTACATCCGCGAACACAACAAGAATCCCAAGCCCATCAAGTGGAAGTACGACGATCCATCAAGGCGCATTCGAAAGGTGCTTATTCAATGATGCAGTGAACTAGGCCGCCTTTGCGAACCCCCCCCCAGCCAAAACAGAACAAGCTCTCGTAGACCGACATGACCGCTCTTTCCTCGCTACTCGATCACTATCGCCAATCCTCCATGTCGGAGCGCGAGAAGGGCACGTACTTCGAAGAGATCATGCTCTGCTACCTGCGCAATGAAGCGACGTATCGCGACCTTTACAGCGAGGTCTGGACCTACGGGGAATGGGCTGCGCTGCAAGGGCTGGACAAGCGCGACGCTGGCATCGACCTGGTGGCCAAGACCCAGGGCACCGGCGAAATCCACGCGATCCAGTGCAAGCTGTATGCCGACGACTACCGGCTGCAGAAGATCGACATCGACAGCTTCTTCACCGCCTCGGGCAAGAGGCCCTTCACCCACCGCGTCATCGTCAGCACGACAAACCACTGGAGCGCCCACGCGGAGGAGGCGCTGCGTGACCAGCAGCCGCCCGTCAGCAAGATCGACCTGAACGACCTGGAGAACAGTCAGATCGACTGGGCCAGGTACCAGCCCAAAGCCGCGCCTGTGCTGAAGGTCAAGAAGCGGCTCCGCCCCCATCAGCAGCAAGCGCTGGACGCCACGTTGGTCGGCTTGCAGACCGCCGACCGCGGCAAGCTCATCATGGCCTGCGGCACCGGCAAGACCTTCACCAGCCTGAAGATCGCGGAGGCCCTGGCCGGTAGGGGCAAGCGTGTCCTGTTCTTGGTGCCCAGTTTGTCCCTGCTGTCGCAAACCCTGACCGAGTGGACCCAGGAAAGCGCCACTCCCCTGCACAGCTTCGCCGTCTGCTCCGACAGCGACGTCGGCAAGAAGCGTCAGAAGGACGACGACAGCGTCCAGACCTTCACCCACGAGTTGCGCTATCCAGCAACGACCGAACCAGCCCGCTTGGCCACCGAGATGGCCAAGCGGCACGACGCCGCGCACATGAGCGTGGTCTTCAGCACCTACCACTCCATCGACGTCATCAGCCGGGCGCAGCACAAGCATGGCCTGGCCGACTTCGACCTCATTGTGTGCGACGAGGCGCACCGAACCACTGGCGCCACCTTCGGCGATGACGACGAGAGCAACTTCGTCAAGGTGCACGACGCGGCTTTCATCCGTTCGGCCAAGCGCCTCTACATGACGGCCACGCCGCGCATCTATGGCGACAGCGCGAAGGCCAAGGCCGAACAGGGCAGCGTGGCGCTGTGCTCGATGGACGACGAGGCCCTCTATGGCCCGGAGATCCATGTCATCACCTTCTCCGAAGCCGTCCGGCGCGGCCTGCTGGTGGACTACAAGGTCATCGTGCTGTCCGTGGAAGAAAGCCACGTCAGCCGCCGCATCCAGTCCCTGCTCAAGGACGAGAACAACCAGCTCAAGGTGGACGATGCCGCCAAGATCATCGGCTGCTGGAAGGCCCTGGCCAAGCAGGGACTCACCGAGGAACTGAACGGTGACCATGAAGCCATGAAGCGCGCCGTGGCCTTCTGCCAGGTCATTGAGGTGAACAAGGGCGCGAAGACGCACAAGGTCAGCTCGAAAAATATCGCAGGCATGTTCCAGGCGGTGGTCGAGGCCTACCAGGCGTCTGAGGAGGACGATGCAGCCTCGACGCTGGCCTGCGAAGCCGACCATGTGGACGGCAGCATGAATGCCAGTGAGAAGGAGGCCAAGCTCGCTTGGCTCAAAGCCGATGCCGACGACGACACCTGCCGCATCCTGAGCAACGTGCGCTGTTTGTCGGAGGGTGTCGATGTGCCGGCCCTGGACGCGGTGCTGTTCCTGACCCCGCGCAACTCGCAGGTGGACGTGGTGCAGTCGGTCGGCCGGGTGATGCGCAATGCGCCAGGCAAGAGGCGTGGCTACGTCGTCCTGCCGGTGGTCATCCCAGCCGGTGTGGAACCTCACGACGCGCTGAGCGACAACAAGACCTATGCCGTGGTGTGGCAGGTGCTTCAGGCACTTCGCTCACACGACGACCGCTTCGATGCGATGATCAACAAGCTGGACCTGATCGGCAGGGACACCAGCAAGATGGAAGTCGTTGCCATCACCGACAAGATTCCGAAGAAGTCGGAGAGGTTCAAAGGGCCGAAGAACAAGGATGCAGGCAAGGGTGGCTTCACCATCGGTGAACCGGAACCCAGGCGCTACGGTAGGGAGGACCAGACCTCCCTGCCTTTCGAAATTGGCGAGATTGAGAAGGCCATCTACGCCAAGCTGGTGCAGAAGGTGGGCAACCGCCACCACTGGGAGGACTGGGCCAACGACATCGCCAAGATCGCCCGTACCCACATCGACCGTATCACCGGCATCGTTGAAGACCCGGCCAACGAGAAGGAGCGCGCCTCCTTCAACACCTTCGCCGGCGAGTTGCGCGACGACCTGAACGGCCGTATCAACGATGGCGAGGTCATTGAGATGCTGGCCCAGCACCTCATCACCAAACCGGTGTTCGACGCCTTGTTTGAGGACTACAGTTTCGCCCAGCACAACCCCATGTCGCTGGCCATGCAGGGTGTGCTGGACATTTTGCAGGAACATCGGCTGGACAAGGAGGCAGACACTCTCCAGCGCTTCTACGACAGCGTGAAGATGCGCGCCCAAGGCATCGACAACGCGGCCGGCAAGCAGAAGATCGTCGTCGAGCTTTACGACAAGTTCTTCCGCAACGCCTTCCCCAAGATGACCGAGCGGCTGGGCATCGTCTACACGCCGGTGGAGGTGGTGGACTTCATCATCCATAGCGTCGCCCACATCTTGGATACTGAGTTCGGCCAGACGCTGGGCAGTAAGGGCATCCATATCATCGACCCCTTCACGGGGACCGGCACATTCATCACCCGACTGCTACAGAGTGGCCTGATCGCACCCGAGCACCTGCCCCACAAGTACAAGTACGAAATCCATGCCAACGAGCTGGTACTGCTGGCCTACTACATCGCCGCTATCAACATCGAGGCGGTCTATCACAGCACCGTGGGCGGCAACTACCAGCCGTTCGAAGGTATCTGCCTGACCGACACCTTCCAGATGTACGAGAAGGAAGACCTAGTGGATGCGCTTCTGGTGGACAACAGCGCACGGCGGAAGCGGCAGAAGAAGTTGGACATCCGGGTCATCATCGGAAACCCGCCGTATTCCGTAGGTCAGAAAAGCGAGAACGACAACAACGACAATCTTTCATACCCCCACCTTGAAGGCCGAATCCGAGAAACCTATGTGAAGATGTCTTCGCAGGCTATCGGCAAGAAGTCGATTTACGATTCCTACATTCGTGCGATTCGCTGGGCCTCAGACCGTGTCGGCGTGAGCGGCGTCATTGGCTACATCTCCGGATCGAGCTTCATTGAGAAGTTCGCCATGGATGGCATGCGGCGTGCGCTCGCTGAAGAATTCACTAGCATTCATGTGGTTAATCTGCGCGGTGATATTCGAAAAAATATGTTGAGCCAAGGCGCCGCCAAGGAAGGTGGAAACATCTTCGGAAGTGGAAGCATGACTGGCATTGCCATCACCATCTTTGTCAAGAATCCCGCTGCTACAGAACGTGGGCAGATTTTCTACCATGACATTGGCGATGACCTGAACCGTGACGCAAAGCTGGCCAGACTCAAGGAGCTCCGCAGTATCAAGGGAATCGCAGGATTGGATGAAGGTTGGAGAACAGTCGTTCCAGATCGGCACGGGGACTGGCTCAATCAACGGAACGATGATCTCTCGTTGAACATTCCGCTAGGCATAAAGAAGGGCTTGGAGGGGGCGCGCATCGTCGATTGGTATTCGTATGGAGTGAATACAGCACGCGACGCATGGTGCTACAACTACAGCAGAAGCAGCCTCATCTCTAACATCCAACGCATGATTGCTTTCTACAACCTGGAAGTGAAACGCTACAAGGCAGCATGCGTAGGGTTACTAGCCAATCAGTATCCTGAAGTCGGTGGCTTCATTGACCTCGATCCCACAAAAATTAGCTGGGGTGTGAACCTCAAGCAAGGCTTGGCAAAGTTCAAGACGATTGAGTTTTCCCCTCATGCAGTCACGCAGAGCTTGTACAGGCCGTTCACAAAAAGATGGCTCTACTTCAGCAAGAGCTTGAACCACTCGCTCTATCGGATGCCTTTGCTTTTCCCAGAGTTAGGCGCAGAGAATCTTGTCATCTGTGTGTCCGGTATTGGTGCGCGAAGCGGATTTTCCACAATCATCACTGATTGTGTCCCTAACTATGACACCTTGGAAAAGGCACTTTGCTTCCCTCTCTACACATACGGTGATGCCGGTCAAGAAGCCGAAGACAGTGTTGATCAACCAGCACTGCTTGATGAACCGGCAGAATCGCCAAGTGTTGGATCACGCAAAGATGCACTGACCGTCCCTGGTCTTGCTCATTTTCAGAAAGCTTATGCGGGCGAGACATTGGCACGAGAGGACGTTTTCTACTACGTGTACGGCATCCTGCACTCGCCTGACTACCGTAGATGCTTTGCCGAGAACCTAAGCAAGGAAGTTCCACGTATTCCATGTGTTGCCAATGCAGCCGACTTCTGGGCGTTCTCCCAAGCCGGCCGCAAGCTAGCCGGGTTGCACCTGAACTACGAAAGCGTCGATCCCTACCCGCTGGAGATCGACAGCACCGGCAGGAATCTCACCGACGCCGACTATCGCGTCGAGAAGATGCGCTACGGCAAGAAGGGCAAGGACCTGACGACCCTGCACTACAACGACAAGATCACCCTGACCGGTATCCCGGTGGAAGCCTACGACTACGTCGTCAACGGCAAACCGGCTCTGGACTGGGTGGTCGAACGCCAGGGCGTCAAGACGGACAAGGACAGCGGCATCGTCAATGACGCCAACGACTGGGCGGTCGAGAGCATGGGCAACCCGCGCTACCCGTTGGAGCTGTTTCAGAGAGTGGTCACGGTCAGCCTAGAGACGATGAAGATCGTGGGGTCGTTGCCCAAGCTTGAGATTCCGGCGCACGTCGCCGGCTAACCAAGAACCCAAGCCGCCTACGCAGATGCAGACTTCGGAAACTCAGGCGTATCACGTCGATTTCGCCCTTCACACATTGGGCTGGAAAGCTTTCCAGGACCTGTGCGCGCAGGTCATGGAGGAAGAGCTGAAGACCACGGTCTCGGTGTATCGCGAAGCCCAAGATGGCGGTCAGGATGCTGTGTTCCTTGCGAACGGCCCCGATGTCTTTACTGTAGTGGGCACGGTGCAATGCAAGTTCTCCAGCAAGCGCGAGCAACGCCTGCGGCCGTCAGACATCACGGGCGAACTGGAGCATGTCGAACAGCTCGTCGCCAAGAAGATGGCGGTCGTCTACTACTTCATCACCAGCATGAGTGTGGATGCCGACGTCGCGCGGGAGGTTCGCGAGCGACTGTCGGCACTGGGAGTAGCGGAGCCTCATGTCGTCGGCAAGGACTGGTTGCTGGGGAAGATCAAGGGCAGTCCGCGCCTGCGAGCGCTAGTTCCGCGCGTCTACGGGCTTGGCGACCTCTCTACCATCCTTGACGAGCGGTGTGCGGCCCAGACCCTCGCGTTGCTAGGCGACCATCGCAAGGCGCTCAACGTGTATGTACCGACGGCACCACATCAAGCCGCTGTGGACATTCTGGCGCAGCACAAGCTGGTGCTCCTTCTTGGCGCGCCAGCAACAGGCAAGTCCACCTTGGCCGCGATCCTCGCCATGATGGCCGTCGACAAGAACGAAGTACAGGTCTTCAAGTGCGACGGGCCTATAGAACTGAAGCAGTACTGGAATCCCAACGACAACAAGCGCTTGTTCTGGGTTGACGATGCCTTCGGCTCCAACCTGCTGATGCCCGAATACGTCAACGCCTGGATTGAGTTCATGCCGAAACTCAAAACGGCGCTTGACCATGGATGCCATTTCATCCTCACGTCGCGTACGCACATCTGGAACGATGCGAAGCCTCGCATTGGCTCCAGAAACCACCAGCTCCTGGAAACAGGCACCGCCGTCGTTAACGTTGGTGACCTAACGCAATCCGAGCGGGAGCAGATTCTCTACAACCACGTGAAGGCAGGCACCCAGCCGCCTCGCTGGAAGGCGGGCATCAAGGACCACCTGTCGCAACTGTCGAGAGAGGATCGACTGCTGCCGGAATTTGCACGGCGTCTAGGTGACGAGAAGTTCACCGGGAACCTCAAGAAGCTTCCAGACGACCTGCTGCGCTTCATTTCTCATCCGCAACAGTTCCTGGTCCAGACCTTCGAGGAATTGTCGGTGGAGCAGCGAGCCGCGATGACGCTGGTGTTCCTGACTCGATCACGACTGCCGGTTCAGTTGCTACCGGAGGAAGAGGCCACCTTGGTGGCAACAAGCTATGGTGTGACAAAGGCCAGCCTGACTCAGGCTCTGCTGCAACTCGCGGGCTCGTTCGTCGTCCGTCGGAAAGATGGTGACAAGGAATACTGGGCCTTCTGGCATCCCACATTTGCCGATGCCATCAGCGCGATCCTGAGCAAGCGACCGGACCTGATTGACGTCTACGTGCGGGGAGCAGGACTCGACACGCTCCTCACCGAGGTGGTCTGCGAAGGCGCGCCTCCCGTTCGCGATGCCGTAGTGGTTCCGCTCAGTAGCAGCGAAGCGCTCATCGGGCGGCTGCTTGAAACCCCTGATGAAAAGGGTGTGAATGAACAGCTATTTGAGTTCCTGAATCGTCGGCTACCCAGGGATTTGGTCAAGAAGGTCTTGGAGCGTGCGCCCGCCATCCTTGGCAGGCAAGGAGAGCCTCCCATCTGGTTTCGCCTCCGTCGCAGCGAAGAGGTTCGGCTCCGAGCGACCGCACATGCGATGGGATTGCTCAACGAGCAAGTTCGCTCCGACACGGTAACGGTGCTTGAGGAAGGCGCGCTCTACTCTCTCGATGCCTCGTTTGTCCAGGATGACAGTATCCTCGCGATGTTCCGGCCTTCGGAGCTGATGCACCTGACCGCCGGCCTGCTGGCTAAGCTGGACTCGGAAATTGCACAGAAGATTGAAGATTGCCGAAAACAAGCAGACCCAGATGGCGACATTGACAGTCAGTTCGAAGAGGTCACCGACTTCCTCGACCACATCCGATACCTGGTCGAGGCTGACGGGTTCTTCGAAGAGAAGCACGGCGAGCTGAGTCGAGCCTTGGAAAAAGCCAAAGAAGAAGTCAAGGCAAAGAAGTCAAACGAGGAAGAAGAGAGCAGTTTCTTCAACAGCGTTCCCCGTGCGGCGCAACGTGAGCAGCAAGGCGGCCGCTCTGTCTTCAGTGACGTCGACGAGTAGCCTCTCGGTCTGGTTCGCGTGCCAGCCCTCAGCCAGCAGTTCAAACAACGGCACCAGTTCTCCCTCCTCGCTGAAGAAATTCACGGCTTGGCAAGCGATGCAACGCCGCGATGCGCTTCGATGGCCAGCGCAGACCGACAGATGATCGGTGACGCGACACTAGCCCGGCGCAATCGCCAACCGGCCCCCTGGCAGCGCACAATATGCGCCTTTGCCGGCAGTTGGCCTGCGCTGCGCCCGGCCCACCCCATCTCGGCCCACTCCACCCACGGCCTGGTATGAAACCGGCATGCAGCGCTTGATTCATACGCGCCGTTTGCTATCAAAAAGAGAGTTATCAAGTTGTCCGCCGCGCATTCCGTTTTGCACGATGTTTTTGGCTATGAGCAATTTCGCGGCCCCCAGCAGGCCATCGTCGAACATGTGATTGCCGGTGGCGACGCGCTGGTGCTGATGCCCACCGGGGGCGGCAAGTCGCTGTGCTACCAGGTGCCGGCCATCGTGCGCCAGCAGCAGGGGCGCGGGGTGGGCATCGTGGTCTCGCCGTTGATTGCGTTGATGCACGACCAGGTCGGTGCGTTGCACGAGGCGGGCGTCGATGCGGCCTTCCTGAACTCCACGCAGAGCTTCGAGCAGACGCTGGAGGTGGAGCGGCAGTTGCAAACCGGCGCCATCACGCTGCTGTATGCCGCGCCCGAACGGCTGAACACGCCGCGCTTTCTGGGCCTGCTCGACGGGCTGTACCAGCAGCGCCAACTGAGCCTGTTTGCGATCGATGAGGCGCATTGCGTGAGCCAGTGGGGCCATGACTTTCGCCCCGAATACCGCGCACTGACGGTGCTGCACCAGCGTTATCCGGGCGTGCCGCGCATTGCGCTGACGGCCACGGCCGATGCGCTCACGCGGGCCGACATCATCGAGCGGCTGCAACTCGAACAAGCGCGCCTGTTCATCAGCAGCTTCGACCGGCCCAACATTCGCTACACCATCGTCGAGAAGAAGGACGCCACCGCGCAGTTGCTGCGCTTCATCGCGCGCGAGCATGCGGGCGATGCGGGTGTGGTGTACTGCCAGTCGCGCAAGCGGGTGGAGGAGTTGGCCACCACGCTCAGCGCTGCGGGCCACCAGGCCTTGCCCTACCACGCGGGCCTGGACACCCGGCTGCGCCAGTTCAACCAGGACCGCTTCCTGCGCGAGGAAGGCATCATCATGGTGGCCACCATCGCCTTCGGCATGGGCATCGACAAGCCCGACGTGCGCTTTGTGGCCCATGTCGACATGCCCAAGAACATCGAAGGCTACTACCAGGAAACCGGCCGCGCGGGCCGCGACGGGCTGAACGCCGACGCCTGGATGGCCTATGGCCTGAACGATGTGGTCAACCAGCGCCGCATGATCGATGAAAGCCCTGCCGGCGAAGAGTTCAAGCAGGTGCTGCGCGGCAAGCTCGATGCGCTGCTGGCCCTGGCCGAGGCCACCGATTGCCGCCGGGTGCGGCTGCTGGCCTACTTCGGCGATGCCTCGACGCCCTGCGGCAACTGCGACAACTGCCTGCACCCGGCCGCAGTGTGGGATGCGACCGACGCCGCCCGCAAACTGCTGTCGACCATCTACCGCGTGCACAAGGCCAGCGGCCTCCACTTTGGCGCCGGCCACATCATGGACATACTGCGCGGCAAGCAGACCGAGAAGGTGGCGCAGTTCCGGCACGAGACCCTCTCGACCTTCGGCATCGGCGCCGACCTGAGCGAGGCGCAACTGCGCGGCGTGCTGCGCCAACTGGTCGCCTCCGGCGCCCTGGGGCTGCACAAGGTGTTGCTCGACAGCGGCCACAGCTTTGACACCCTGTGCCTGACCGAAGGCTCACGCGCCGTGCTCCGGGGCGAGGTGCCGGTGCATCTGCGGGCGTCGGTCTCGACCGCTGCCGCTCAGCGCACGCGCAAGAGCGGCAGGGCCAACGCCCCGCCGGCCGCAGCCGCCAACCTGGGGTCGGACGCCCAGGTGCGCTTCATCAACCTCAAGGCCTGGCGCGCCGAGGTGGCGCGCGAGCACAACCTGCCGGCCTACGTGATCTTCCACGACGCCACGCTGGCCGCGATCGCCGAGCGCAAACCGGGCACGCTGCAAGAGTTGCAGGGCATCAGCGGCATGGGGGCCAAGAAGGCGCGCGAGCACAACCTGCCGGCCTACGTGATCTTCCACGACGCCACGCTGGCCGCGATCGCCGAGCGCAAACCGGGCACGCTGCAAGAGTTGCAGGGCATCAGCGGCATGGGGGCCAAGAAGCTGCAAGCCTATGGCGCCGATGTGCTGAGGGTCTGCCAGCAGGGCTGAGCCTCGGGGCCGACAGCGTGCGCCGTCACCACGCCCACCGGCATGGTGTGCCCCGCACCGGACTGGACCGCTGCGTCGGCCGCCAGGGCATTGGATGCCCCGGGGCGGCGCTCCACCGCCGCTCTCGGCCACCGCTTGCCTGAGTGACGAAGCCAGGCGCTCGGCCACGGCGCGCTATCGCGGCGCTGCTGCCATCCGGGGCGCAACCCATCCGCAGACACAAACCAAGGACAGGGGGCCTGTGGACGAGGGCTGGTCGGCCCGGTCGGCCCCGTCGGCGTGTTGCGCCCGTGCGCCGCAGGCCCGATGGGCTGCGGCCAGGGCATGTCGTCTTTGCCCGGTGGTCTTTTGCATGGGTTTGGTCAGGCAACGGATGGCAGGCGCGGCGGGGGCTTTCCGTGGTGCCGAGACCTTTGTGTGCGATTGGAAGAATGATCGATATGCAATCAATGAAGATTGTTAAAAGAACAATGTCAATTTCATGACGATCAATATACAATCCGTTCCTCGTTCACGAAAGCGGATCGATCGATGTCCTTGGTCGCGCAGCTCCAAACAGCGCTTGGCGCACAGGCGGTTCTGGTTTCCGAAGCCGAGGTCGCTGGCTACCTGCAAGACTGGCGCGGCCGGTACGGTGGGCCTGCGGCCTGTGTCGTGCTGCCGTCTTGCACGCAGCAGGTTGCCGCAGCCGTGCGCATCGCTGGCCGGTTGCGGGTTCCGGTGCTGGCACAAGGCGGCAATACCAGCCTGTGTGGCGGCTCGGTGCCATGGCCGGACGGTGCGGCGCCGATGCTCATCAACCTGGCGCGCATGCGTGCCGTGCGCGCCATCGACACGGCCAACGATTCGATGGTGGTGGAAGCCGGCTGCGTGCTGGCGGCGGTGCAGCAGGCGGCCAGCGAACGACGGCGGCTGTACCCGGTCAGTCTGGGGGCCGAGGGGTCTTGCCAGATCGGCGGCAATATCGCCACCAACGCCGGGGGCACCGGGGTGTTGCGCTACGGCAATACGCGCGAGAACGTCCTGGGGCTGGAGGTGGTGTTGCCTGACGGGCAGATCTGGGATGGCCTGTACCGGCTGCGCAAGAACAATACCGGCCTGGACCTCAAGCATCTGTTCATAGGCTCCGAGGGCACCTTGGGCGTCATCACGGCGGCCTGTCTGAAGTTGCACCCATTGCCGACGGCGCAGGCGGTGGCATGGATGGCCGTGCCCAATCCGGCGGCTGCGCTCGACATGCTGGCGCTTTTTCAAAGGCGCTGCGGCGCCAGCCTGTCGGCGTTCGAGATGATGAACGGGCCGCAGCTCGACTATGTGCTCGAACATGTGCCGGGCAGGCGCGCGCCGCTGCCAGCCAGCTACGCCTGGCATGTGTTGGTCGAGTTGGCGGACTCTGGCGCAGAGCCGGCATTGACCGGCGCGCTGCAAGAAACGCTGCAGCAAGGTCTGGCCCAAGGCCGGGTGCTGGACGCAAGCCTGGCCGCCAGCGGCCCGCAGCGCGCGGCGCTCTGGGCCTTGCGGCACAGCGTGTCGCAAGCCAACAAGAAGGCCGGCATCGGCCTGGGCACCGATTGCGCGCTGCCGGTGTCTGCCGTTCCTGAATTCATCGAGCGCGCCACCTTGGCCGTGCACCGGATCATGCCCGGACTGCCGATCATCATCGTGGCCCACCTGGGGGATGGCAATGTCCACTTCATTCCTTTGATCCCCTTTGCCGGCTTCGGGCCATGGAGCGCCGTTGCCGACCGGCAGGCCACGGCATCTGCCGTCAGGCAGGCGGTCCACGCGGTGGCCCATGCGCTGGGCGGCAGTTTCAGCGCCGAGCACGGCATAGGCCAGTTGCTCACGCAAGAGATGGCGCGCTTCAAGCCTGCGGTCGAGCTCGCGATGATGCGTGGCATCAAAGGGCTGCTCGACCCGCAGCAACTGTTCAACCCGGGCCGGCTCTTTCCGGCCGTTGCCACTACCCGGACCAGCGCCGGAACTGACGTCGAGGGGACTTCAGATGAATGACCAGGCCCGCAACAACCCTTCCCGCCGGCGCGCGCTCAAGGTCGCGGCAACCGGCGTTGGCACGCTCGCCGCTGCGGCATGGCTGCGATACGCGCGCGCCCAGTCCAGGCGCATCGTCATACGCGACGATGGCGGCGTCTACAACAGGGCGTACAACGCCGTGTTCTACAAGCCGTTCACGGAAAAGACCGGCATCGAATGCCTGGGCGCACAGGCCAACGCCGAGCCGATCGCCCAGATCCGCAGCATGGTCGAGACGAGGAACTACACCTGGGACATGGCCAAGATCAGCCAGCCCGCGATCTTGCTGCTCACGCAAGGGGGCAAGGTGTATCTGGACAAGCACCAATTGGAAAACGACCCCGCAGTGCGCAGCATCCCCGCGCATTTCATGTCGCCCTATGGCGTCGGCACCAATGTCTATAGCACCGTGCTGGCGTACCGGACCGATGCCTTCAAGGGCCGCAAGGCGCCCAACTCCTGGGCCGACTTCTGGAACCTGAAGGATTTTCCCGGCCGCCGGGCCTTGCGCAAGCACCCGTTCGACACGCTCGAGGAGGCATCGATGGCCGCAGGCGTGCCGGCCGCATCGCTGTATCCGCTGGACATCGATCGAGCGCTGGCCCATTTGGACAAGATCAAACCCGGCATCGATGTCTGGTGGAATTCCGGCGCGCAGGTCGAGCAGATGCTCAAGTCGGGCGAGGTCGACATGCTCGCCACCTGGGTCTCGCGTCCGCAAAGCGCGATCGCCGACGGCGCGCCGGTGGCGATCGTCTGGAACCAGAACCTGTGGGGTCTGGACAGTTGGGCCATCCTGGCGGGAACGCCCCAGGCCCAGGCCTGCCGCGAGTTCATCAAGTTCAGTTCCGACCCGAAACGCATGGCCGCGCTGACCGGGTATTTGCCGGCCGGTGTGACCCAGCCCGAGGCTTTCAGGTACATCAGGGCCGATGTCGCCAGGAACTGCCCGAGCCACGCCGACAACATCGGCAATGGGGTGCAGATCAACGCCAGATACTGGCTCGACAACCAGGCGGCGGTGACCGAGCGGTTCAACGCCTGGATCTTGCAGTGATGGCCGCAGCGGGCAGCAGGACGTTGGCATGGCAGACAAGCTCGTGATCACCGGCCTGACCAAGCAGTACGGCCAGTTCGTCGCGCTTGCGCCCACCGACTTGCGCGTTGCGCAGGGCGAGTTCCTGAGCTTGCTCGGGCCCTCTGGCTCGGGCAAGACCACCTTGCTCAGCCTGATCGCCGGGCTGTCGGTTCCCGATGGCGGGCAACTGCTGATCAACGGGGTGGATGTGACCCATGGCGCGCCCTATGAGCGGGACATTGGCATGGTGTTCCAGAACTACGCGCTGTTTCCGCATATGACGGTCGAGGACAACATCTGCTTTCCACTGAAGATGCGCAAGCTCGGCGAGTCCAGCGCGCGCCGGCAGGCGGCGCAGGCGCTGGAGATGGTGCGCCTGCCCCAACTGGCACGACGCTTTCCGAAGGAGCTGTCGGGGGGCCAGCAGCAGCGCATCGCGCTGGCGCGTTGCCTGGTGTACCGCCCGTCGATCATCCTGATGGATGAGCCGCTGGGCGCGCTCGACAAGAAACTGCGCGACCAGATGCAGTGGGAGATCAAGCGCATCCATCGCGAGCTTGGAACCACCATCGTCTATGTCACGCATGACCAGGAAGAGGCGATGACGATGTCCGACAGAATCTGTCTGATGAACGGCGGCAAGATTGAGCAGTCGGGCAGTCCCCGCGAACTGTATTTGCGCCCCCGCACGCTGTTCGTCGCCGACTTTCTGGGCGAGTCCAATCTGTTTGCCGGCGTCGTCACCGAAGTGCAAGGCGACGAGGTGCGGGTGGAATTGGCGCATGCCGGCTCCTGCGTCCGGGCCAGGTGCAGCGCCGCCCTGTGCGTTGGCCGCAAGGTGCGGGTGATGGTGCGGCCGCAGAACCTGTGCCTGCAAGCGGGCCCGACGGACCGGACGGACCCGACGAACCCGGCAGACATGCTGGCCGGCCAGGCCATGCGCGGCCAGGTGCTCGACAGCATGATCACCGGCAGCCTCACCAAGGTCTATGTGCAGACAGCGGCCGATACGCCGGTGGTGGTGTCCTATCCGACGGCCTGGCCAGCGCAGCGCCATGCGCCCGGCCAGGAACTGATCCTGCATTGGAACGCCGCCGACGCCGTCGCGGTGCCCGAGTAAGCGATGCGCCGCACCGCCTTGCGCCGCCCCCCGTGGCTACGCCCGCTGCTGCTGGGCGGACCGTTGGCATTGCTGTTTTTGCTGCTGCTGGTCTACCCGGTCGGCCAGTTGCTGCTGCTGAGCGTCTACAGCGACGGCGCTTTCACGTTGGCCCCATACCGGCAACTGTTTGCCTCGTCGGTGTACGTCAACGTGATGCTGATCACGCTGAAGATATCGGTCTGCACCACCGTGCTCAGCGTCATCGCCGGCTATCCGGTGGCCTACCTGATCGCCTCGCTGCCGCGGCAGCACAAGAGTGCCTGGCTGTTCTGGGTGCTGCTGTCTTTCTGGACCAGCTTTCTGGTGCGGGCTTTCGCATGGATCGTGATGCTCGGGCGCAACGGCGTCATCAACCAGTGGCTGACGGCCACGGGCCTGCAGGACGCTCCTGCCAACCTGCTGTACAGCCTCGGGGCGGTGCTGGTGAGCATGGTGCATGCGCTGATGCCGCTGGCGGTGCTGACGATGCTGTCGGTGATGGAGAACATCGACCGCAACCTGCCCCGTGCCGCGCTGACGCTCGGCGCCCGTCCCGGCACGGCGTTCTGGCGCGTGTACTTTCCGCTCTCGATGCCCGGCGTTGCGGCGGGCGCCATCATGGTGTTCGTCACGGCGATCGGCTTTTTCATCGTCCCGGCCCTGCTCGGTGGCCGCAAGGAAATCATGATCACCCAGTTGATCATCGAGCAGGTTCAGCAGACCATGAACTGGGGCTTTGCCGGCGCGATTTCGGTGCTGATGCTGATCGTCGTGCTGGCTGTGTTCGCGGTGTACGACAAGCTGTTGGGCCTGTCGACGATGGCCGGCACGAGTCCGGAGCATGGCCGGCCCGGCAGCCGCAGCGCGCTGCTGCACCGCAAGGCCCAAGCGCTGCTGGCCGCGCTGGGCAGCGCCAGCGACAGGTTGCTGGCGCTGTTTTCCAGGGCCGGGTGCAACACCGGGCGCAATATCGGGCGCACTATCGGGCGCAACACCGAACCAGGCCGCTCGCTGCCGATGCGCGCCTTCGTGGTGCTGGCGCTGCTGTTCCTGAGCGTGCCCGCGTTGCTGATGATCCCGCTGTCCGTGGCCGGCAGGTCGGGGTTGAACTGGCCGCCCAGCGGGTTTTCGCTGCAGTATTACCAGGAACTGCTGGCCGCGCCGCTGTGGCTGCAGGCCGGGCTGCGCTCGCTGATCGTCGGCCTGGGAGCGTCTGCCCTCGCGCTGCTGATCGGCACACCGGCGGCCTTGCTGCTGGCGCGCTCGACCATGCGCGGCAAGTCGCTGTTGCTGGCCTTTGTGCTGTCTCCGATCATCGTGCCGCGCATGATCATCGCGGTGGGCCTGTTTTATTTCTTCGCCAAGGTCGGTCTGGTCGGTAGTTCCTTTGGTCTGGTGCTTGGCCACACGGTGATTGCGGTTCCGTATGTGGTGCTGACCATGATGGCCGTGCTGCGCAACTACGACATGCGGCTGGACCTGGCTGCGCAAAGCCTGGGCGCGCGGCCCTGGCAGACGCTGCGCCATGTGACCTTCCCGATCCTGGCTGCGGGGCTGATGTCCTCCTTCCTGTTCGCCTTCGCCACCTCGTTCGACGAACTGACGATCTCGCTGTTTGCCTCCGGCGGGATGAGCGCCACCTTGCCCAAGCAGTTCTGGGACCAGGTCACGCTGCAGATCTCGCCGGTGATCGCTGCGGTATCGACCTGCCTGCTGGCGTTCATTGCGGTGCTGCTCCGGGTTGCCGACCGGCTGCGGCGCCGCAGCTTGCAATGAAACATCCCCGGCGCGCCTTCGGCAGTTGTGCCCGACGGGGCGGCGCCCGCAGCCTGGCAAAGCCAGTGGCGCAGCGTCCCTGGCGCGCCGTACCCGGCGGGCCCTTCATCACCCTAACCAGGAATCCTCGTCCATGAAAGCATCCCGGCTGCGCGGCATCTTCCCCGCCATTCCGACCCCCGTGAACGCCGACGACACCATCGACGAGCAGGCCACCCGGGCCTTGGTGGCCTATCTGATGCAGCGCGGCATCGACGGCCTGGTGCCGTTGGGCGGCACCGGGGAATACGGGGCGCTGCCGCGCCAGCAGCGGCTGAAGATGGTCGGTCTTTGCGCCGAGGCCGCAGGCGGCACGATGGCAGTGATTCCCGGCGTCCTCGACCCGGGCTTTCACGATGCGCTACAGGCCGGCCGGGCCTTTGCCGACGCTGGCGCCGATGCGCTGATGCTGCTCACCCCGTACTACACCAGCCCCACCCAGGCCGGCATCCGGGACTATTTTCTGCGCTATGCCGACGCTGCGCCGGTGCCGATCCTGATCTACGAGATTCCCTACCGCACCCGCATCGCCATTGCGCCGGAAGTTCTGCACGAACTCTCGCGCCATGAGCGGATCATCGGCATGAAAGCCTGCAACACCGACATGTACCATTTCCTGCGGCTCATGGCCGGCGTGTCGGACAGCTTCGCGGTGCTCGGTGGCGAGGATTCGCTGCTGCCGTTGCAGATGGCGGCCGGCGCCCGGGGCGGTATCGTCGTCACGGCCACGATGCTGCCGTGCACTTGGCGCGCCATCCATGACCTGGCGGCCGCAGGCCGGATCGCCCAGGCCCTGGAACTGCACCGGCGCCTGATCCCGCTGCTGGAGCTGGTTTTTGCCGAAACCAACCCGGGCCCGATGAAGTCGGTGCTGGACCTGATCGGTGTCGATGCGCCGCTGCTGCTCGCCCCCCTGGTGGCCCCGGCCGCCGGGTTGCAGGCGCGGCTGCGTTGCGAGATGGCGCGTTGCCTGGCGGCCGAAGCGCTGGCAGGTGGCTGAAAACGCCTGCGGCGTGCCGTGGCCGAGGGCTGGGGCCATGGATAATTTCGCCGCTCTGTCCGGAGGCATCTTGAGGAACATCGTGGCAACGAAATCGAGCGCAGAAAACCCCCCATCCGCCAAGCCCCCGGCCAAACCGCAAGCACGCTCATCACTGTTCGTCGGCTCGACCGAAAAGGCCTTTCAGGTGTTGGAGGCGTTCAATGGCCAGCACCGCCATATGTCGATGGCCGAAATAGCGCGCAATGCCGAACTCGACCGCAGCGCAACGCAGCGACTCGTCTACACGCTGGAAAAGCTCGGCTACCTGCGGCGCATCCCGGATTCACTGCGCTACGGCCTGAGCTCGAAGGTCTTGCGTCTGTCCTACCACTATTTGCGCTCCAGCGACTTGATCGAGAGGGCGTCCCCGTATTTGTTGGACATCAGCCGCAGTCTCGGTGAAACGGCCAACTTGCACGAGTTGGACGGGCACGAGGTGGTCTTCCTGGCGCGCTTTCCGGGCCGGCATCTGGTCAACATCGATTTCGCCGTGGGTTACCGGCTGCCTGCGGTCTTTACGGCATCGGGCCGGGCGATCCTGTCGAAACTCGACGATGCGCAGCGGCGTGCGGTGATTGCCGCCACGCCACTGCGTCCGGTCACCGCAGACACCGAAACCGATCCGCAAGTCCTTTTGTCTCTTGTGCAGGAGGCGGCGCACAAGGGCTACTCATTGGCCATGAACCAGACCATGGCCGGCGACATAGCAGTGGCGGCTGCGATCACCGATGACCAGGGGTTGCCGGTGGGGGCCATCAATGTGTCGGTTCCGACCACGCGCTGGACGGTGGAGAAAGCGCAGGACCAGTTGGTGGCCCATGTCCAACTCGCGGCGACCTCGATCTCCAAATCGAGATGAGGCAGATGATTCCATGGCCGAATCCCCCGCGCGCTCTGTCGGCGCCGCTTGCCGCGCATCGGCACTGCCTGCGCTCGGCCTTCGCGTTCGCGAACGATGCAGAAATGGGATGAGGTTTCAACCGCCTTCGAGCACCTGCGCAATGGCCTGGCAGACATGGGCCAGGTTCTGCGGGTTGAGCGCAGCCACGCACATGCGGCCGGTGTCGGTGCCGTACACGCCGAACTCGTTGCGCAGGCGCAGCATCTGCGCGCGGCTCAGGCCCGAGTAGCTGAACATGCCGATTTGCCGGTTGATGAAGTCCATGTCCTGCCGCACGCCGGCGGCCTTCAGGCCCGCCACCAGTTGCTGGCGCATGGCTTTGATGCGCAGGCGCATTTGTGCCAGTTCCCGTTCCCACAGGGCGCGCAGTTCGGGGTCGTTCAGCACGGCTGCGACCACGGCGGCGCCGTGGGTCGGCGGGTTGGAGTAGTTGGTGCGGATCACGACCTTGAGCTGGCTCAGCACCCGGCTGGCCTGCTCTTTGTCAGTGCACAGCACCGACAGGCCGCCCACGCGCTCGCCGTACAGGCTGAAGCTCTTGGAGAACGAGGTCGAGACCAGCAGGCTCAGGCCCGCCGCGACGAATTTGCCGATCACGGCGCCGTCTTCGGCGATGCCGTGGCCGAAGCCCTGGTAGGCCATGTCGAGAAAGGGCGTGAGGCCACGGGCCTCGATCACGGCGATGACCTGGTCCCACTGCCCGGGGCTGATGTCGTAGCCGGTGGGGTTGTGGCAGCAGGCGTGCAGCACGACGATGCTGCCGGCAGCGGCGGCGTTCAGGCTGGCCAGCATGGCGTCAAAGTTCAGGTCGCGCTTTTCGGCGTCGTAGTAGGCGTAGCTGTCGACCGTGAAGCCGGCGCCGCTGAACAGCGCGCGGTGGTTTTCCCAGCTGGGGTCGGAGATCAGCACCTTGGCGTCGGGGCTGAGTTTTTTCAGGAAGTCGGCGCCGATCTTCAGACCGCCGGTGCCGCCGATGGCCTGCACCGTGGCCACGCGGGCGGATTGCACGGGTTCGCTGTCGGCGCCGAACACCAGGGCCTTGACGGCGTTGTCGTAGGCCGCGATGCCGTCTATCGGCAGATAGCCGCGTGTGCTGGGGGCGGACAGCATGGCCTTTTCAGCCGCCTGCACGCAGGCCAGCAGCGGCAGCCGGCCGGCGTCGTCGAAATAAACGCCAACCCCCAGATTGGCCTTGACGGGGCGGGTGTCGAGGTTGAATTGCTCGCTCTGGCCCAGGATCGGGTCGCGCGGGGCCATTTCGACGGTGCTGAACACGGACATGGAAATCCTTCACGGTGGGTCTTTGTAGCGCGGAATCCGGCCGTGGTGTACTGTGCCGGGTGGTGCCGATTTTAACGGCCCGCCCCGCACGATTCATCACGATGGTTGACCGCCCCATGCCGGATATCACAGAAGTCATCACGGAAAAACTCGACAGGCAAGACGGCCAGGATGGTCATGGCGGCCAAGGCGCCCAGGAGGGCCGATTCGTCCGATTCCCCGATTCTCCCTTTGCGTTGTTCCAACCGTATCTGCCTGCGGGCGATCAGCCCGAGGCCATCGCCAAACTGGTCGAGGGGCTGAACGACGGCGAGGTGTTTCAGACGCTGTTGGGTGTGACCGGCTCGGGCAAGACTTTCACCATGGCCAACGTCATTGCCCGCATGGGGCGCCCGGCCATCGTGTTTGCGCCCAACAAGACGCTGGCCGCGCAGCTCTACAGCGAGTTTCGCGAGTTCTTTCCGAAGAACGCGGTCGAATATTTCGTCAGCTACTACGACTACTACCAGCCCGAGGCCTATGTGCCGCAGCGCGACCTGTTCATCGAAAAGGACAGCGCGATCAACGAGCATATCGAGCAGATGCGTTTGAGCTGCACCAAGAGCCTGATGGAGCGGCGCGATGTGGTGATCGTGGCCACTGTGTCGGCGATCTATGGCATTGGCGAGCCCGAGAGCTACCACCGCATGGTGATGATCTTGCGCGGGGGCGACAAACTGGGCCAGCGCGATGTGATCGCGCAACTGATCCGCATGCAATACCAGCGCAACGATGCGGATTTCTCGCGCGGCAAGTTCCGCGTGCGGGGCGAGACCATCGATGTCTTTCCTGCCGAGCATTCCGAACTGGCGCTGCGCATCGAGCTGTTCGATGACGAAGTGGCCAGCCTGCAACTGTTCGACCCGCTCACCGGGCGCGTCAAGCAGAAGATCCTGCGCTTTACGGTCTACCCCAGCAGCCACTATGTGACGCCGCGCGACAAGGTGCTGGCTGCGATCGAGAGCATCAAGGCGGAGCTTGCCGAGCGCTTGCAGCAGTTGCAGGCGCTCGGCAAATTGCTGGAGGCCCAGCGCCTGGAGCAGCGCACGCGGTTCGATCTGGAGATGCTCAGCGAAGTCGGGCATTGCAAGGGCATAGAGAACTACACGCGCCACCTGTCGGGGGCGGCGCCGGGCGATCCGCCGAGCACGCTGACCGATTACCTGCCCAAGGACGCACTGATGTTCCTCGACGAGAGCCATCAGATGATTGGCCAGCTCAACGCCATGTACAGCGGCGACCGCTCGCGCAAGACCACGCTCGTGGACTATGGCTTTCGCCTGCCGTCGGCGCTGGACAACCGGCCGCTGAAGTTCGAGGAGTTCGAGCAGCGCATGCGCCAGGTGATCTTTGTCTCGGCCACGCCGGCCGACTATGAAAGGATCCACTCCGGCCAGATCGTCGATCAGGTGGTGCGGCCCACCGGCCTGGTCGACCCCGAGGTGCAGGTGCGCCCGGCGACACACCAGGTCGACGATGTGTTGCAGGAAATACGCATCCACGCGCAGCGGCATGAGCGCGTGCTCATCACCACGCTGACCAAGCGCATGGCCGAGCAACTGACCGACTACCTGGCGGACAACGGTGTCAAGGTGCGCTACCTGCACAGCGACATAGACACGGTCGAGCGCGTGGAAATCATCCGCGACCTGCGCCTGGGCGTGTTCGACGTGCTGGTGGGGATCAACCTGCTGCGCGAGGGGCTGGACATCCCCGAGGTGTCCCTGGTGGCAATCCTCGATGCCGACAAGGAGGGCTTTTTGCGGGCCGAGCGCAGCCTGGTCCAGACCATAGGCCGCGCAGCGCGCAACATCAATGGCCGGGCCATCCTGTACGCCGACCGGATGACCGAATCCATGAAAAAAGCCATCGGCGAGACCGAGCGCCGCCGCATCAGGCAACTGGCGCACAACCAGCGCCACGCCATCACGCCGCGCAGCATCGTCAAGCGGGTCAGAGACCTGATCGATGGCGTCTACAGCGAAAAAGCCGGCAAGGTCGCCGAGCGGCTGGAGCAGGAAGCGATGCAGCGTGCCAAGACGCAGGACATGTCCGAGAAAGACCTGGCGCGCGAGATCAAGCGGCTGGAAAAGCGCATGCTCGAACACGCGCGCAATCTGGAATTCGAGCAGGCCGCCAGGATGCGGGACCAGCTTGCCGGCCTCAAAAGCCAAGTCTTTGGCGCGCAGGGCAGTGATCCGGTGCTCCCGTAATGCCGTCGAGCGTGTCGGGACGACGGCCGCCGGGTGCGAGGAAAACATGGCTGACCAAATAGCGACCGGCCGGTTTTTTAATCCGACAAATTTAATAAGGATTGATGCTATACTGGCGCCCGACACCCAAGGAACACAGCCCCGAACGATGAAGGGTTCCGCACCAGGCGCCCAGCAGGCCGTGCGGAGCAGGGCAGGGGGTCGAGACGGCGCCCTCGCTGACCCGTTGGTCAATGCCGATGACCGGTGAAGGCGGCTTCTACAACGAACAAGCCTTGGCACAAGGAGCTTGCGATGCGTCTGACAACCAAAGGCCGTTTTGCGGTCACCGCGATGATTGACTTGGCCTTGCGCCAGAACACAGGGCCTGTCACATTGGCGGCCATCAGCCAGCGCCAGCAAATTTCGCTGTCGTATCTGGAGCAGCTCTTTGGCAAACTGCGGCGCAACGGCATCGTCGAATCCGTCCGTGGCCCCGGTGGCGGCTACACGCTGGCGCGCAAGGCGGACGACACCACGGTGGCAGACATCATCGTGTCGGTGGATGAGCCCATGGATGCCACGCAATGTGGCGGCAAGGAAAACTGCCTGGGTGAAGCTGGCCGTTGCATGACGCACGAGCTGTGGACAGCGTTGAACCAGCACATGAAAGAGTTCCTGGAGGCGGTGACGCTGCAGCAACTGGTGGACGAGCAGTTTGCCAAGGGCTTTCGCATCGAAGACAAGCCGCCGGTGCGTCGCGCGATCTCGACCACCCCGGTGGTCAAACCCATCCGGGTCAACGCCCCCAACTCGGTGTTCGCGTTGGGCAGCAAGGCTTTTGCGAAATCCTGAAAGCCTGCCCCTCCCGTTCTTCCCGCCCCTGCCGATTTGCCAGCCAGCAACCGCTTCAGAAACCACTTGTGCCGAGCGAGCCAGCCATGGACATGACCCCGCATTTCCCCATTTACCTCGACTACGGTGCCACGACCCCGGTAGACCCCCGCGTGGTCGACGCCATGGTTCCCTGGTTGCGCGAGCATTTCGGCAACCCGGCGTCGCGCAGTCATGCCTGGGGCTGGGAGGCGGAGGAGGCGGTCGAGCGCGCGCGTGCGCAGGTGGCCGACCTGATCGGTGCGGACCCGCGCGAGATCGTCTGGACCAGCGGCGCCACCGAGTCGATCAATCTGGCGCTCAAAGGCGCCGCCCAGTTCTACCAAGGCAAGGGCCGGCATCTGATCACACTCAAGACCGAGCACAAGGCCGTGCTCGACACCCTGCGCGAGCTCGAACGCCAGGGCTTTGAAGCCACGTACCTGGATGTCCGGGAGGATGGCCTGGTCGACATCGACGCCCTGAAGGCCGCGATCCGCCCCGACACGGTGCTGGCCAGCATCTTGTTCGTGAACAACGAGATCGGCGTGATCCAGGACATCCCGGCCATTGGCGCGCTGTGCCGTGACAAGGGCATCTTGCTGCATGTCGATGCGGCCCAGGCCACCGGCCGGGTCGAGATCGACATGCAGCGGCTGCCCATCGACCTGATGAGCATGACCGCGCACAAGACCTATGGCCCCAAGGGCGTGGGCGCGCTGTACGTGCGGCGCAAACCCCGGGTGCGCCTGCAAGCGCAGATGCACGGCGGCGGCCATGAGCGCGGCATGCGTTCGGGCACCTTGCCGACGCACCAGATCGTCGGCATGGGCGAAGCCTTTCGCATTGCCAAGGCCGAAATGCAGGCGGGCAATGCCAAAGCCCGGGCGCTGCAGCAGCGCCTGCTCGATGGCCTCAAGGACATCGAGCAGGTCTACATCAACGGCAGCCTGGAGCGCCGTGTGCCGCAGAACCTGAACATGAGCTTCAACTTCGTCGAAGGTGAATCGCTCATCATGGGGATCAAGGGCCTGGCCGTTTCCTCGGGCTCGGCCTGCACCTCCGCCAGCCTGGAGCCCAGCTATGTGCTGCGCGCCCTGGGCCGCAGCGACGAGTTGGCGCACAGCAGCCTGCGCATGACCATAGGCCGTTTCACCACCGAGGAGGAGATCGATTACGCCATCTGCGCAATCCGCGAGAACGTAGCCCGTCTGCGTGAGCTCAGCCCCTTGTGGGAGATGTACAAGGACGGCGTGGATCTGAGCACCATCCAATGGGCTGCGCACTGAGCTCCTGAAATTTCCGGGAATTTGAAGAGGTACATATCATGGCTTATTCCGAAAAAGTGGTTGACCATTACGAAAACCCCCGCAATGTCGGTTCGTTCGACAAGGGCGACGACTCGGTGGGCACCGGCATGGTGGGCGCGCCGGCTTGCGGCGACGTGATGAAGTTGCAGATCAAGGTGAACCCGCAGACCGGCGTGATCGAAGATGCGCGCTTCAAGACCTATGGCTGCGGCTCGGCGATCGCGTCGTCGTCGCTGGTGACCGAATGGGTCAAGGGCAAGACGCTCGATGAAGCGGCGGCCGTCAAGAACAGCGAGATTGCCCAGGAACTGGCCCTGCCGCCGGTCAAGATCCACTGCTCGATCCTGGCCGAAGACGCCATCAAGGCCGCCGTGCTCGACTACAAGACCAAGCGCATGGCCGCAGCCGCGGTGGCTTGATTGAGCGCCATGGCCATCACGCTGACACAAGCCGCGGCCCGGCATGTAAGCCGCTACCTTGCCCGGCGCGGCAAAGGGCTGGGGGTGCGCCTGGGGGTCAGAACCACCGGGTGTTCGGGGCTGGCTTACAAACTGGAGTATGTCGATGACGCCGCGCCTGAAGACATCGTGTTCGAAAACCATGGCGTCAAGGTGTTGATCGATCCCAAGAGCCTGGCTTACATCGACGGCACCGAACTGGACTTCGTGCGCGAGGGCCTCAATGAAGGCTTCAAATTCAACAATCCCAACGAGCGTGACCGCTGTGGTTGTGGCGAGAGCTTTCGCGTTTGAGTGCCCGGGTCACGCCCCAAGTCTTGCTGGTGTAGCTTGCCGTCGCGGCGCCAGGCGTTCGTCGACCCGCCAATGCGCTGCGCGCTGGCGGTTTTTTTGTGCAGCAGCGCCAACGGATCCGGTGTGCATGAACCTGCTATCTGACGACTTCGAACTCTTTGGCCTGGAGCGCCGGTTTGCGCAGCAGCGCAGCGCCATCGATGCGCGCTGGAAAGCGCTGCAGCGCCAGGCGCATCCGGACCAATTTGCGGCCCAGGGAACTGCGGCGCAGCGCGTGGCGTTGCAGTGGTCGGTGCGCATCAACGAAGCCTACCAGCGCCTGAAGGACCCGCTGCGCCGTGCCGCCTATCTGTGCCAACTGCATGGCGCGCCCATCGGCGCCGAGGACGACACGGCCATGCCGGTGGCGTTCCTGATGCAGCAAATGGACTGGCGTGAGGCGCTCGAACAGGCGCAGGCCGCTGACGCGCCGGCGGCGCTGACTGCGCTCGATGCGCTGGACGAAGAAGTGGGCCAGGCCCGTCATGCGGCGCTGGCCGAGTGCGAGCGCTTGATCGACCAGCAGCAGGACTACGCAGGCGCAGCCCGCCAGGTCAGAGCCCTGATGTTCATTGCGCGCATGGCGGACAGCATCGGGCAGCAGCGCGAGCAAGCGGGACAATAGCGCGCACCGCCTCACCGACACCCGCCGAATGATCGGGACCGGTCTGCGACGGCCGAGACCTCACCACGCCGAACTCCCCCTATCTCCATGGCCCTTTTGCAGATCTCCGAACCCGGGCAATCGCCCCATCCGCACCAGCGGCGCATCGCCGTCGGCATCGACCTGGGCACCACCCATTCCCTGGTGGCCGCCGTGCGCAACGGCGTGTCCGAATGCCTGCCGGACGCGCAAGGCAGGGTGCTGCTGCCCTCGGTGGTGCGCTACCTTGACCAAGGCGGGCGCCAGATCGGCCATGAGGCCGTGGCCGCACAGGTTTGGGACGCGCGCAACACCATTGCGTCGGTCAAACGCTTCATGGGGCGCAGCCTGAAAGATGTGGCGCGGGCGGGCCAACTGCCTTATGACTTTGTGCCCGACGCCGCAGCGCAGGGCATGCTCAGCCTGGCCACGGTGGCGGGCAACAAGTCGCCGGTCGAGGTCAGCGCCGAGATTCTGGCCGCCCTGCGCCAGCGCGCCGAAGACAGCTTCAACGCCGATTTGTACGGCGCAGTCATCACCGTGCCGGCCTACTTTGACGATGCCCAGCGCCAGGCCACCAAAGATGCCGCCAAACTCGCCGGCATCCCCCTGCTGCGCCTGATCAACGAGCCTACGGCTGCGGCCATCGCTTACGGGCTGGACAACGCCAGCGAGGGCATTTATGCCGTCTACGACCTGGGCGGCGGAACCTTCGACATCTCCATCCTGCGCCTGGCGCAAGGCGTGTTCGAGGTGATTGCCACCGGCGGTGACTCAGCCCTGGGCGGCGACGACTACGACGCTGCGCTGGTCGATTGGGTGCTGCAGCAGGCGCGCCGGCAGGCCAGCACGCCAGCCGACAGGGCCGCGCTGCGCATCGCGGCACGGGCCTGCAAGCAAGCCTTGAGCGCTACTGATATCGCAGCATTCAGCGCCGACATATCCTGCACCAACGTGCATGTCGATGTCAGACGCGCGGATTTCGAGGCGATCACGGCCGATTTGACCGCCCGCTCCATGGCGGCTGTGCGCCGGGCCTTGCGCGACGCGCAACTGACGCGCGACCAAGTGCAGGGCGTGGTGCTGGTCGGGGGTGCCACCCGCATGCCCCAGGTGCAGCGCGCGGTGGCGCAGTTCTTTGGCCAGCCGCCGCTGACCAACCTGAACCCGGATGAAGTGGTGGCCCTGGGCGCGGCCATACAGGCCCATCAACTGGCGGGCAATGGCGGCAGCGCCGCCGAACTGTTGCTGCTCGACGTGATTCCATTGTCGCTGGGCGTGGAAACCATGGGCGGACTGGTCGAGCGCATCGTCGCGCGCAACGAGCCGATTCCGACCGCGAAGGCGCAAGACTTCACCACCTACAAGGACGGGCAGACGGCCTTGGCGATCCATGTCGTCCAGGGTGAGCGCGACCTGGTGCAAGACTGCCGCAGCCTGGCGCGCTTCGAACTGCGCGGCATCCCCCCGATGGTCGCCGGCGCGGCCCGCATCCGCGTGACCTTTGCGATCGACGCCGATGGCCTGCTGAGCGTGAGCGCCAAGGAGCAAGGCAGTGGTGCGCAGGCGCATATCGACGTGAAACCCTCCTACGGCCTCTCGGACGAGCAAATCGCGCGCATGTTGCAAGACAGCTTTGCCACGGCCGCACAAGACATGAAAACCCGCGCCCTGGTGGAAGCCCGCGTCGATGCCGAGCGCATGTTGAGCGCCACGCAAAGCGCATTGGCCGCCGACGGCGAAATGCTCAGCGCCCGGGAGCGCGCCGCCATCGAGGCCCTGATGGCGACGCTGAGCGCGCAGCGCGAGGCCGATGATGCCGCCGTCATCGAGGCCGCCACCGAAGCCCTGGCCCAGGGCACGCAAGCCTTTGCCGCCCGGCGCATGAACCGTGGCATACGGCAAGCGCTGGCGGGCAGGAACGTGCAAACCCTTTGAGCGCCCCATCCACGCAGCCAGCCCATCCCCATGCCCGTCATCAAGATACTTGCCCATCCCGACTACTGCCCCGCCGGAGCTGAAATCACCGCGCCCGCAGGCACATCGATCTGCGAAGCCCTGCTCGACAATCGAATCCGGATCGAGCATGCCTGCGAGATGAGTTGCGCCTGCACCACCTGCCATGTGATCGTGCGCCAGGGGCTCGACTCGCTCAATCGGGCCGAAGAAGAGGAAGAAGACCTGCTCGACCGCGCCTGGGGCCTGGAACCCCAATCGCGCCTGTCCTGCCAAGCGATCGTCGCGCAGCAGGACCTGGTGCTGGAGATTCCCCGCTACAGCATCAACCACGCAAAGGAAAACCACTGATGCCGCGTCAAATCGTTCTGGACACCGAAACCACGGGCCTGTCGGCCGACAGTGGCGACCGCATCATCGAACTCGGCTGCGTCGAATTGCTCAACCGCAAGCTCACCGGCAACAACCTGCACCTGTACTTCAACCCGGGCCGGGACAGCCACGAAGATGCGCTGAAGGTCCATGGCATCAGCAATGAGTTCCTGAAAGACAAACCCCGGTTTGCCGAACTGGTCGACGACATCCTGCAATACCTGCAAGGGGCCGAACTGATCATCCACAACGCCGCTTTCGATGTCGGCTTTTTGAACAAGGAACTGGAACTGGCGGGGCACCCGGCGCTTGCCCACTGCGTCGAGCGCGTCACCGACACGCTGGCCATGGCCAAAGAACTGTACCCGGGCAAGCGCAACTCGCTCGACGCGCTGTGCGACCGCCTGGGCGTGGACAACTCCGGCCGCACGCTGCACGGCGCCTTGCTCGATGCCGAACTGCTGGCCGATGTGTACATCCACCTCACGCGCGGGCAAAAGGCCTTGCTGATCGCCGACGAGGCGCAGCCAAGCGCCACTGACCTGCCGCTGCTACCCATCGACTTGCATGCCTTGGTGCTGCCGGTGCTGCACGCCAATGCGCAGGAGCAGCAAACGCATGCCGAGGTGCTGGCGCAGATCGACAAGGCCAGCGGGGGCAAAACCATTTGGCGCACGCTGCCATCGATCTGAAAAGGCCGAAAAAGCTGTGCGATAATGCGCCGCTGTCACGGCGAGCGCC
>Ga0081606_1000221_pt1 | contig 28198 bp, 17 predicted proteins | sample EareggfetidaYelm_FD_71127 | JGI IMG/M metagenome (GOLD analysis project Ga0081606, IMG submission 71127) | Earthworm egg capsule microbial community from the University of Washington, USA - E. fetida Yelm (SPADES assembly) (version 2) | ecosystem: Host-associated > Annelida > Reproductive system... | reverse complement strand
CGAGGCCGCCGACGCCGACGAAGAACGATCCCCATTGGCCGCACCCACCGCCGCCGCGTTCGCACGAGAATCCGCCGACGCTGACGAAGCCGCCGACGCATTCGCCACAACTGCGGCATTCGCTGCTGCCGTAGAGGTTGTGGGCACGGCCGTAATCACCGACACCGTATTTGACTGGCTGTTGACGACGTATGCGGTGTTCCCATCCGATGTAACTGCCACCGCGAGCGGGTACATGCCGACGGTGATGGTTTTGGTGACTGTTCCGGTGGCCGTGTCAATCCTCGACACCGAATTCGACTGGCTGTTGGTGACGTATGCGGTGTTCCCGTCCGGTGTAACTGCCACCCCGACCGGGTTCGTGCCGACGGTGATGGTTTTGGTGACTGTCCCGGTGGCCGTGTCAATCCTCGACACCGAACCCGACCCGGTGTTGACGACGTATACGGCCTTCCCATCCGGTGTAATCGCCACCCCCCACGGGCTCGTGCCGACGGTGATGGTTTTGGTGACTGTCCCGGTGGCCGTGTCAATCCTCGACACCGAACCCGACCCGGTGTTGCTGACGTATACGGCGCTCCCATCCGGTGTAACTGCCACCCCGGCCGGGGTCGTGCCGACGGTGATGGTTTTGGTGACTGTTCCGGTGGCCGTGTCAATCCTCGACACCGAACCTGACCAACCGTTGGTGACGTATGCGGCGCTCCCATCCGGAGTAAACGCCACCCCGGCCGGGCTTGAGCCGACCGTGATAGTTTTGGTGACTGTCCCGGTGACCCTATCAATCACCGACACCGAACCCGTCTCCTGGCTCGTGACGTATGCGGTGTTCCCATCCGGTGTGACCGCCACCCCGGCCGGAAGCGTGCCGACGGTGATGGTTTTGGTTACTGTTCCGGTGACCCTGTCAATCACCGACACCGAACCCGCCGCCCAGTTGCTGACGTATGCGGTGTTCCCGTCCGGTGTGACCGCTATCAAGGCCGGGCTCGTGCCGACGGTGATGGTTTTGGTGACGGTGTCGTTATCGCCGAGACGTGAGGATAGGGCCCCCGGTATGTTCATACTGTTCTGGCCGGGTACTGTTGCTGCTGCGGTCGTGTTTGCGTTTATTGGTACCATCCCGATTGTTGTCAACGCTGCCGTCGCGATCGTGACAATTACTATCCTCACAGGGTGCTTCCTGGTCAGTACTCTCATGAGCACACGCTCCTGTCTCTGTACACACCCAGCCTGCAAAAATCTTTGGTCGCGCCGGGTTGTTTCACTCTTTTCTCGCTCTTGTCAACACGCACCTCGTGGTGGGTGTGGTGCCACACGGTTTCTTAGTGCCCCATCCCGCCTGAGTTCTCGTTCCCAGCTGAATCGTTGTCTGCGTGAGATCAATGAGTGTTGTGTGTTCATCCGTGAAAGACACCGTGATCAACAACGACTCCGAACTGTCTCCCGGGGTTTTTGCCATCCCGGAGAAGCGCCACCCAGGCGGGGTTTTCTCGCGCCCGTCGCGCAGCACTTGCTCGCGCGAGCCCATCACAGCGGGAGACACCAATACACCTCTCACAACAACTACTCCCTCACGTCACACGGATACGGATAATAGGTGCAGATAATCCATATATAGGTGTATTCTACGTCTTTGAAGGTACAATTTACCTGTGAGGAGGATGGGAGATTGTGCTCCTTCCTTCAGGGTTTCCTGGGAGTGAGAGGTCACAGGGATGGCTCTGAGTTTGAGTTTCCCGGCCACCCGACGCTTCCCGAGAGGGTAAGCACCCCACGAGTTACGGATATCTCAAAAGGGGACTGTCTGTTTGGCGGTGTGTGGGATTTGGTGGTCTCATTGGTGGGTGGTTTTCTTGAACCGGTTTGTGAAGGTGGTCGTGAAGGCGTTTAACGGGGGCTCTCTCTGATTACCCAGTGTGTCCTGTCGTTGCTGGTTGGGTTAGGCGACCGGGCCAGGAGGTAAAGGCTTTTTCAGTGTTGTAACCTTGTCGGGGAAGTAACCACGTGCTCTGATGGCCTGCTGGTAGCGGGTGTTGATCGCGTTTGTGGTACGGATCATCCGGCGGACAGCAAATGGAAATGGAGGAGGGGCATCACGTGGACACCCCGGATGATTCGGGAGCAGCTCTCGGATCGAGTCCCCAGACCAGTCGCGAATGCGGGTCAGTTACGACACGATCTACCAGTGGATCTACCACCCCCACCAGCGTCACCGTCAGTTGTGGCAGTACCTACCCCGTGCACACCAACAACGTGTCACCGCGGTTTGTGCGGATGCCGGTCACTCGGTACCTACCCCGTGCGCACTGACGACGTCGCACGTTCCGGGGTCGACGGGTGCGTTTAGACCGTATCTTGTTCCGGGTGTCTATCCATGAACGCCCCGCGCACATCAACGACCGGTCTGTGTGTGGACACCGAGGAGTCAGACTCTATCCTGGGAACAAAAACTGTGGGTGATGGGATTCACGCCGAGCTGGAACCAGTAAACCGGTTCATTATCACCCAGAAAACAAACACTCTGACCGCTGAGTGCCAGATCACAGCACAGCACTCGATCTTCAGCGCCCTGCCTCCTCACGCGCGACGGTCTGTGCCCCTGTCGGTGAGACCGACGTCGTGCGGCGGGCCCGCCTCCTCACGCGCGACGGTCTGTGACGATGGAACAACGGGACTCAAGATCTACCGCCACCACGAAGCGCGAGTTCAGTAGGGCATGGATACGTACTTCGCTGACCCCCACACCGCATGGCAACACAGAAACCCACCAACACCACACACAACCACAGTGCTGCACTTCAGATTTGAAAACGGGGTGAGAAGATGTCCTACCCCAGCGCGTAGACTAAGCCGTGGGGGAATGCCGGGAAGTCTGGTCGGCTGGCGAGGAGCTGATGCAAGACGCCGTTAACCCCTTCCACGAGACATCCGGTCGGAGAACCCACTATGAACCTGTTGCGCTCGGAGCGTCTGTCAGCCGCGCTGTTGCTTATTGCCGCCACCCTCGGACTGCTCGTTGCGAATATTCCTGCTGGTGCTGCCGTGGTCGCGCTCGGACACACCAAACTCACCGTTCCCTGGCTCACCCTCACCCTCTCACTCGACCACTGGATCAGCGACGGATTGCTCGCCATCTTCTTTTTCGCCGTGGCGGTCGAGCTTAAGCGCGAACTTGTCATCGGTGAACTTCGTTCCGTATCGCGCGCGGCGGTTCCCACCATCGCAGCGTTCGGCGGCGTCATTGTGCCAGCGGGCATTTTCGTGCTGTTTAACGCGGGGAGACCTACGGTATCGGGATGGCCCATCCCCACCGCCACCGACATCGCGTTCGCGCTCGGAGCCCTCGCCATTTTTGGACGCTGGATCCCCACCCGGGTGCGGGTATTCCTGCTCGCCCTCGCCGTCATTGACGATCTCATCGCGATCACAATCATTGCCGTGTTTTTTGCCGGTGCGTTGAACATGCTGTGGCTCGCGATTGCTGCCGTCGCGCTCTGCGCAGTCGCGGTGGTGAGCAGGCACCTCGAACCTCGCTCGCGCTACATCTTGACTCGACACCCGCAGTGGCCACTCAAAGTGGTGCTTATGGTGCTCGCACTGTTGACGTGGTACGCCGTGTACCAGTCGGGGGTACACGCGACGATTGCCGGTGTCGGGCTCGGACTCGTCATGGCACGAAATCCGGGAAGTCGGCTGCGACACCGCATCGAACCGGCCAGCAACCTCATCATCCTGCCACTGTTCGCGTTCAGCGAGGCACTCGTGGCGATTCCGCAGGTGTCACCCGCACAGCTCAATCCGGCATTTTGGGGTATTGTCATCGGACTCCCTGCTGGAAAGCTCATCGGCGTCGTTATCGCCGGTGCGATCGGGCTGGCAATTTTTCGACAACGCGTCAGCAGACCGCTCCTTGGCAGTGACCTTCTCGTCATCGGCGCGCTCAGTGGCATCGGCTTCACCGTCTCGCTCCTTATGAACGGGTTGGCCTTTGCACAACAACCCGAGGTTGCCGACGAGGGGACGCTTGCGGTGCTGCTCGGGTCGGGTGTTGCGATTGCTCTGTCGGCGGTTGTGGTCACGTGGCGATCACTCTGGTACAAGAAACAGGCCACTGCGGAGCATCCCGAGCCTGTGTAGCGCCCAGAACCCACGCAACACTCGGAACCCACGCAACACTCGGAACCCACGCAACATCCAGAACCCAGGCAACACTCCAAGCCCACGGCACATCAAGGGTGAGCAGCCGATCAGGAATTCCCACAGCATTCGGAAAAGCCTACGGACCAGAAGTTCCCGCCACAGCTTCACCCGGCTCACCGGCGGGAAGAAACACCGCCGTCAGCAGTGAAGCGAGCCACTCAATAAGATCAGCGTCGGACAGTGGTTGCCCGTCCACCCCCGGTAGCGGCACGATTGCGGTGTCGGTCGCAGCGACAATCACAGACCCCGGGTACATCCGCGTGAGACGCACCCGCCGCGAATCGGCGAGTTGGGCCGGGGTAATCCGCAACCGAGACCCGGTCGTGATAACTTCCGACAGTCCCGCGCGCTGCGCCACGCGTCGCACTCTCGAAATTGCGACAAGGGATGTTACCGCCAGCGGCGGTGGACCATAGCGGTCGACCAGTTCAGTGAGCACCTCGTCGATCTGACCCTCGGCCGCGGCCGGTCCGCTCGCCGCGGACAGTTTTTGGTACGCCTCCAGTCGCAGCCGCTCACTGTCAACATAGTCCTCGGGGATTCGGGCATCAACGGGCAGTTCTAACCGTAATTCGGTGTGCCCTTCCGCGATATCCCCCCGGAATGTTGACACCGCCTCGCCGATCATTCGCAGGTACAGATCAAACCCGACTCCCGCAATGTGGCCCGCCTGTTCGGCACCAAGCAGGTTTCCGGCACCACGAATTTCTAGGTCTTTCAGCGCGACCTGCATCCCGCTGCCGAGTTCATTGTTCGCAGCAATTGTCGAAAGTCGATCGTGCGCGGTTTCGGAGAGCGGAACCTCGGGGTCGAAGAGGAAGTATGCGTAGGCGCGTTCCCGGCTGCGACCCACCCGACCGCGCAACTGGTGCAGTTGGCTGAGCCCGTATTTGTCAGCGCGATCAATGATAATCGTGTTCGCGTTGGAGATATCTAGGCCGGTTTCGATGATCGTCGTACAGACCAGCACATCATACCGGCGCTCCCAGAAGTCAACGACAATCTGTTCAAGCACGTGCTCGTTGAGCTGACCGTGTGCAACGGCAATGCGCGCCTCGGGCACGAGTTCGGCAAGCTGGGCGGCGGCGCGGTTGATTGAAGCAACCCGGTTGTGCACAAAGAACACCTGCCCTTCGCGCAGCATTTCTCGCCGCACTGCTGCCGCAACCTGCTGGCCCGAGTAGGGTCCAACAAAGGTCAAAATGGGATGCCTGTCCTCTGGCGGTGTCGCCAGCGTCGACATTTCCCGAATCCCGGTTACTGCCATTTCCAGTGTCCGTGGGATCGGGGTGGCACTCATCGCGAGAATATCGACATTCGTTTTGAGTTTTTTTAGCGCGTCTTTGTGTTCGACGCCGAATCGTTGTTCCTCGTCAATGATGACGAGGCCGACATCTTTGAACGTCACTTTCTCGGTGAGAACGCGGTGGGTTCCAATGACCATGTCGATTGAACCATCCGACAATCCAGCCACCGTCTCGCGAGTCTCTCTGTCGGTCTGAAACCGCGATAACGCCCGCACGTGCACCGGGAATCCGGCGAAACGCTCGGTAAAAGTTTCGACATGCTGTTTCACGAGCAGTGTCGTTGGCACGAGCATGACGACCTGCTTGCCCTCCTGGATCGCCTTAAAAGCCGCCCGCACCGCGACCTCAGTTTTACCGAAGCCAACGTCACCGGCGAGCAACCGATCCATCGGGATAGCTCGCTCCATGTCGGCCTTGACCTCGTCGATGGTCTGCAGTTGGTCGGGGGTCTCGGCAAAGGGGAACGCGTCTTCCAACTCACGCTGCCACGGCGTATCGGGAGCAAAGGCATATCCCGCTGCAGACATCCGCGCGGAGTAAAGCTTGGCCAACTCCACCGCGATATCGCGCACGGCCCTCCGTGCACGGCTCTTAGTCTGTGCCCAATCGCTACCGCCCATCCGAGACAGACTCGGCGACTCGCCGCCCACGTAGCGGCTCAGCAGGTCAAGCTGGTCGGTCGGCACATACAGTCGGTCACCGGGGTGGCCACGCCTGGATGGTGCGTACTCCAGCACGAGATACTCACGGATGGCGGTGGGTGCCTGTGGCACTCCGGCGGTGCGGTGCGGACCCTTCGGGCGCGGCCCGGTCGTGACATCCCGTTGCACCATCTCGAGGAATCGGCCGACGCCGTGAGTTGTGTGCACGACGAAGTCGCCCGGCTTCAGCTGCAGCGGTTCAACCATGTTCCGACGCCGGGTGGCGAGCTTGCCACCGCGCTGTCGTGCGTCATAACTCGCGGTTCGCCCGTAGAACTCGGCCTCGGCGATGAGTGCAAACGAAACATCGGGCAGCTCAAACCCGCGGTGCGCCTCGGCCTGCACGAGGTAGGCGATGCCCGCTTCGAGCTCGGTGGGAAGCGTCTCAACCAGACGCGCAGGCAGTTCCGCCTCGGAGAGCACATCTCGGGCACGCTCTACGAGTCCGTGTCCGGCGGATGCTACGACCACCGTCCAGCCGTCGCGCAACCGCGCGGCAATATGATCCACCGCGCCAGTGATATTTCCGTAGAAGCTCGGCACGGATCGGGCCTCGATGCGCACCGCAACCTCCGACGACGCACCACCAACACCCACCACGGCACTCGACAGCACACTCTCCACCACAGCACCCGTCGGCACACCCTCCACCACAGCACCCGTGTTGAACGCCGATATGTTCCACCACACTCGGGATGCCCCGCGCTCGCCCCCAAGCGCAGCATCCCGCAACTTTTTTACCGTGAGAAAATCACCCGCTGCAAGGTCAATCGGCGCAGCCGCGCCCACTGTGGCGGCACTCCACGCGGCACCGAGGAACTCGCGGTTCGTGTCGGCGAGGCTGTGGGCTCGGCCGATGACTCGCTCCGGTTCCAGCACCGCGATTGCGGCTCCGGCAGGCAGATAGTGGCTGATCGGCACGAGCCGATCAAGCAGAGCCGGTGCGAGCGACTCCATGCCCTCGACCGGAATGCCCTCGGTTACCCGCGCCAGCATGCCCGCGAGGTTCGGAAACTCGTGCAGCATTTCCCGTGCCCGCTGGCGAACCGACTCGGTGAGGAGCATCTCCCGGCTTGGACCGAGCTGAATCTGGTCAATCTCCGTCGCGAGTGAGCGCTGATCGGCAACCGAAAACGCACGCAGGTCATCAATCTCATCACCGAAGAATTCCACCCGCACCGGGTGCTCTGCCGTGGGTGAGAAGACATCAAGGATGCCGCCGCGCACCGCAAACTCGCCACGCCGGGCGACCATATCGACGCGAGTGTAGGCGAGGTGAACAAGCCGCGCTGACAGGTCAGCAAGATCGTGGCCGCGTGATTTCTGACGCAGTGTGATCGGGACCACGTCGAGGAGGTTGGCAGCAAGTGGCTGCAGTGCCGCCCGCACCGAGGCCACAATAACGAGCGGATGTCGCGACTCGCCCTCTCCCGCGGTCTCCTGCTCGCGGTTGCCCGCGGCCTCCCACTCACGCATACGCCGCAGAGCATATAGCCGTTGCCCGACCGCCTCCGCAGACGGGCTAAGCCGCTCGTGCGGCAGGGTTTCCCACGCTGGAAAATCCAGAACCTCGGCGGCATCAAGGTAGGGGGTCAGCGAGGCGCGCACTACCTGCGCCTCCCGGCTTGTTGCCGTCATCACAAACAACATCGGCTGCAGGCCTGCAGCCGCCCGTCGTGCGAGCAACCCGGCAAGCAGCGGAGCATTCAATCCCTCCGGCACCGAAAAATCACAGTTTCGCCCCGCTTCACCGAGGGCGCGGTCGCACGACTCGGAACGCGACAGAACCGAGAGCACGCCCTGAAAAATCACCTGTCGAGTCTACGTCCGCACGGCCCCTGTAACCGGTTGTTCCGCCGTCGTTCGGGGTCACCGGTCGAGTCTACGTCCGCACGGCCCCTGTGTTCGCTCACTGCTCCACCCGGAGTACGTCATCATCAACGACAGTGGTCGCGATTCTCTCAGTGGTGTTTTTGTCCACCTTGTTAGCCGGTCAGCATCAGCAGTGTCACTCGCGTGAAATTTTATTCTAGAAAATTCAGCGAGATGGTGTTCTAGAAGTTATTGAAAAATAGAGAAACTGACAAGGTAGTGGTTTGCGTGTGGGTGTTGGTGAAAGGGTTGGGTTTTATCGGAATTCTGCCCAGGGATCCTCGGTGTCGGGTGCGAGCACGAGCGGCCTTGCGGTGAGGTAGTAGCCGTAGGCAGCAAGAGTGGTAGCTAGTGTTGTTAGGACTTCTTGGACCTCTGCCTTCGATAGAAGTTCAGGCAGTGCCGGATGCCGCGGTGTCCATGCAAGGTTGACTTTCTTGGCTCTTTCCGGTACCTCCTGGATGCTCATCTCACCGAGTTCTTCAGAACGCGATCTAGCTACAGTTGAGCGCAGTGCAAGCGAATAGTCGTACCGCATTCGAAGAATGCATGCGAGCTCGTCCATATTTTTGCGAACGATCTCTGATTCTGACAGGTGAGTGAGTGTGGTTATTTTATTTTTTGACATGTACTCGAAGTCAGGAGTGATGGATGCATCAATTTCTGTTGCTAACGCATGGAAACCTTCCGCACCTCGAAACCGACCTGCGGGATTTTCGCTTTTACGACCTAAACTCCGTTCTGGGCGACCATCTGGACCTTCAAGAAAAAGGGTATCAAACAGTCGTAGAATCACGATATCTCTGATCTCTTCCGTCGGAGCAAACTCAACCTGATATCTCTGATAAAAATAATTAGCCTCTTTATCAGAAATTCTAAAATAGTTATCAAGCCAATCGTTATCATCATAAAGTATTGTTGCAGAAAAATAGATGTCACGCCCCCCGTCTTCGTAGGTAATTAGGCGTTTCCAAAGCCACCAGCCCTTAGTGTACGCGCCACTACCGTGATTTTCAATCAGAATGTAGTGTCCCGCTGTCTCACCAGCACGACAGTATCCCACCTGCGATAAAAATTCGTTCCTTCTCTGAGTCCAAGCTTGTTCTAAAGCCTGTGCTATAGCTCTCCTATTATTCACTAAAACCATCCTCTCAAATTAATATGTAGACTGGCATTAAGATTTGCCTTAGTTCCAGGAGGAGGCTGGACGCCGAAGCGGGGATGGAGATTCGCTTGTAGTAATTTACCCTTAGACTCACCCGTTTTAACTTTGTTCTCTGGTCCGTATCGAAAGCGTCGTCCACCTGTTCCTTTCCAAGTGAATACTCCAGGCTTTCTCGATATGTTATTTCTTGGTATCGAGCATCGTGCCCAGGTTCGTCCCGCAATGTAAGTTTCGAGTCTGCTTTCGATAACGATTTTGGTTGCCATATCATACGTAACATATTGTTCCAGAAAACTGATATCGCATTCCTTTTCGATTGTGGTTGAGTCTTTCCACAACCACCAACCGTGAGTGCACTGATAGTTACTGTAATGCTCAAGCAGAACGTAATGTCCGGATGTATTACCAGCGCGAAAATATCCCAACTGTGATAAAAATACGCTCGATTCCCAAGCTGAATATTGTGCCAATTCAACATCGATTTCTGTTATATCTCTGATTGCTGCTAAAGTGCTATTATCTTTTGGCATATTTATCCCTGTCTTTCACATGAAATCGTATCCTGATAAACATGACGGGATGATAATCAGGTTCTGACGGAAGAGTAGAGATTGTAGGGTAAAGGCTTGCTTGCGAGTGTAGGGGAAAGTGGTGAGAGTTTTCATCGGAATTCCGCCCAGGGATCCTCAATGTTAGGTGAGAGCACAAGTGGTCTCACTGTGAGGTAATAACCGTAGGCAGCGAGAGCGGATGCTATCGCTGTCAGGGTATCTTGAACCTCCGCTTCTGACAGAAGCTCAAGCAGTCCTTGTTCCCACGGTGTCCACGCGTAGTTGAACTTCTTGGCTCTTTTTGGCAGATCTTGGATCATCATCTCGCCGATTTTTTCAGAGGGTGATAAAACCACATTTGAACGCAGTGCAAAAGAATAATCGTAATGTATATAGAGAATATTTGTGAGGCTATCTATGGTTTTGCAAACGCTCTCTGTTTCCGACAGGTGAGTGATCGTGGTTGTTTTATTTTTCCGTGTGTACTCAGGATCAGGAGCAATGGATGCATCGATCTCTGTTGCCAATGCTTGAAACCCTTTCGAACCCTGGAATCGACCTGCAGGATTTTTGCTCTTACGACCCAAACTCTGCTCCGGACGAGTATATGGACCACTAAGAAGATTGTTTTCGAACAGTCGCAGAATCACAATATCTCTGATATTTTCTGTCGGAGCAAACTCAACCTGAGATTTCTGACAAAAATAACTAATTTTTTCGCCAGGAACCTCAAAGTAGCTGTCATACCAATCGTTATCATCGTAACGTCTTCCTCCAGAAAAATTGATATCATTTCCCCCGTCTTCGTACGTAATTAGGCGTTTCCAAAGCCACCAACCCTTAGTGTACGCACCACCGCAATGATTCTCAATCAGAATGTAGTGTCCCGCCGTGCCACCAGCGTGACAGTACCCCACCTGTGCCAGAATACCTCTTTCATTCGCTTGCTCTCTAGCCTGCGCTAGTGCTTTCTTGATTTTCGACATATTCATCCTATTCTTTACATAAATTGTATCCTACAAAACTTGGTGAGATGGTGATCTAGTATCTGACACGAATTTAGAAAGGATTAGCTGAGTAATTGTTCGAGTATGAATGTTTGGAAATTGTCAGGATTTTATCGAAATTCCGCCCAGGGATCCTCGATATTGGGGGCAAGCACGAGTGGTCTCGCGGTGAGGTGATAACCGTAGGCAGCGAGAGTGGCGGTTAGTGTTGTGAGGCTTTCTTGGACCGTTTCTTCTCTCAGTAGTTCGGATACTTCTCCGCGCCATGGTATCCAGGGAAGATCGAATCTTTTGACTTTTTCTGGTACTTCTTGGAGCCTCATTTCATCGAGTTCTTCAGAGGGTGACCTGGTTATGTTGGAGCGCAGTGCAAGAGAATAATCGTAGCGTAGGTGAAGGGCGTATGTGAGCTCATCTATGGTCTTGCGGACGGCTCCTATATCGTAAAGGCGAGTGAGTGTGGTTGTTTTATTTTTCAGAATGTATTCAGGATCGGGAGTGACGGATGCATCGATCTCTGTTGCTAGCGCATAAAACCCTTCCGCACCCTGGAACCGTCCCGAAGGATTTCTGCTCTTTCGACCTAGGCTCTGTTGTGGACGACCATTTGGAAGTTTAACATATAGCCTATCAAATAGGCGTAAAATCACGATATCTCTGATCTCTTCTGTCGGAGCCAGTTCAACCTGACACTTCTGAGAAAATTCACTGACTTTTTCATCAGAAATCCTAAAATAGCTAGTAAATAAATCAGCATCATCGTAACGTGTCGTTCCAGAAAAACTGATATCACATCCCTTGTTTTCGATTGTGGTTGAGCGCTTCCACAACCACCAACCATGAGTGCACTCATAGTTACTGTAATGCTCAAACAGAACGTAGTGTCCGGCTGTAACACCAGCGCGACAGTATCCCACCTGCGACAAAAATCCGCTCGATTCCCAAGCTGAATACTGTGCAGAAAAGACATTCATCTCTATCAGTTCTCTGATATCTGCTAAAATTCCTGTGTTTTTTGACACACTCACCCTTCCTTTCACATAAAACTGTATTCTAGGATACACCGGTGAGATGTGATCCAGGGACTGTCGGACAAAGTAGGAGAATTAACTGGGCGAAGGTTTGTTTGTGAGTGTGCGAAAAGGAGCATGGGCTTTATCGAAACTCTGCCCAGGGATCTTCAATGTCGGGTGCGAGTACGAGTGGTCTCGCGATGAGGTGGTAACCGTAGGCGGCAAGGGCGGAGCTTAGTTTTGCAAGGGTTTCTTGGACTATTTTCTCTGTCAGCAGTTCGGATAGTTCTCCGCGCCACGGTGTCCAGGAAAGGTCGAATCTTTTGACTCTTTCTGGTACTTCTTGGAGCGTCATCTCACCGAGTTCTTCAGAGAGTGACCTGGTTATATTGGAGCGCAGTGCAAGAGAATAATCGTAGCGTAGATGGAGAGCGTATGTGAGCTCATCTATGGTCTTGCAAACGATTCCTATATCTAGCAGGTCGGTGAGCGTGGTTGTTTTATTTTTAAATATGTACTCAGGATCAAGGGTGATAGATGTTTCTATTTCTGTTGCTAGGGCGTAAAATCCTGCCGCTCCTTGGAATCGACCCGAAGGATTTTTGGTCTTTCGACCCAGGCTCTGTTGCGGATAACCATTAGGAGGTTCAATAGATAATTTATTAAATATGCGCAGAATTACAATGTCTCTGATTTCTTCTGTAGGAGTCAACTCAACCTGGAATTCTTGGGAAAAATCATTGACCTTTTCGTCAGGGATTCTAAAGTATTTGGTAAAACAGTCGCTATTATCGTGACGTGTTGTTCCGGAAAAGCTGATATCACATCCTTTGTTTTCGATTGTTATTGAACGTTTCCATAACCACCAGCCCCGAGCATAGCTATAATCACTATAATATTCCAACAGAATGTAATGCCCGGCTGTAACACCAGCGCGACAGTACCCCACCTGCGACAAAAATTTGCTCGATTCCCAAGCTGAATACTGCGCAGAAAAGACATTCAATTCTATCAGTTCTCTGATATCTGCTAAAATTCCTGTGTTTTTTGGCATACTCATCCTTCCTTTCACCTAAAACTGTATTCTAGGACACGTCGGTAAGATGTGATCCAGGGTCTGTCGGACAAAGTAGGGAGATTGGGTGGAGGTTTGTTTGTTTGTGGGTGCAAGGAAAAGAGCGTGGGCTTTATCGGAACTCTGCCCAGGGATCTTCAATATCGGGAGGAAGCACGAGTGGTCTTGCGGTGAGGTAGTAACCGTAGGCAGCGAGGGTGGAAGTTAGTGTTGTTAGGGTTTCTTGGACCTCTGTTTCCAACAGAACCTCAGACAGTTCTCGACACCAGGGTGTCCATGCAAAGTTAAATCTCCTGACTTTTCCGGATATTTCTTGAATTTTCATCTCGCCGAGTTCTTCAGAATGTGATCTAATCACATTCTGGCGCAGAGCGAGAGAATAATCATAACGTGCTCGAAGAGCGCTTGCAAGGTTATTTATACTCTCGCGAACAGTCTCTATTTCTGACAGTTGAGTGATTGTGATTGTGTTATTTTCCAACATGTATTCAGGATCAGGAGTGACGGACGCATCGATCTCCGTTGCCAAAGCATGGAATCCTTCCGCACTCAGGAACCGGCCTGCAGGGTTTTTACTCTTACGATTCAAACTCTGCACCGGGCGGCCGTCTGGGCCTTCGAGAACAAAATCCTCAAACAGTCGCAGAATCACAATATCCCTGATCTCTTCAGTCGGGGCAAACTCAACCTGAGATTTCTCACAAAAAGCACAAACATCTTCATCAAAAATGTTAAAATAGCTATCAAACCAATGATTATGATCATAACGCACCGGCTCAGAAAAATGAATATCATACAGTCCGTTGTCGTGTATGATCAAGCGCCTCCAAATCCACCAACCCTTAGTGTGGGCACGGCTACCATAATTCTCAATCAAAATGTAATGCCCCGCGGTATCACCAGCACGGCAGTACCCTACCTGTGATAGAAATTCATTCCTTCTCTGAGTCCGAACTTGTTCTAAAGCCTGTGCTATAGCTTTCTTGCTCCTTGTCATAGCCATCCCTTCAAGAGAATACGAACATAAAATTTTCTTTGTTTGCTTTAGCGCCTAGGGTAATGCTTAAAACCCTTGCGAAGTTGGAGACTTGCCTTCAACTGCCCCTCACTTGTGACCCTCTTTAAAAGGAATTTAGCGAGACGGCGTCCCAGAGGCCTGTCGGAAGAATAGAGAAGTGACAAGGTGGTAGTTTTCCTGTGAGTGTTGGGGAAATGTGGTTGGGGGTTATCGGAATTCTGCCCAGGGATCCTCGGTGTCGGGCGTGAGTACGAGTGGTCTTGCGACGAGGTGGTAGCCGTAGGCAGCGAGGGTGGAGGTTAGTGTTGTGAGAGTTTCTTGAACCATTGTTTCTGCCAGGAGTTCGGATAGCTCTCCGCGCCAGGGTGTCCAGGAAAGATCGAACCTTGTGGCTCTTTCTGGTACCTCCTGGAGGGTCATCTCACCGAGTTCTTCAGAAGGTGATCTGGTTACATTTGAGCGCAGTGCAAGAGAGTAATCATAGCGTAGGTGGAGAGCGTACGTGAGATCGTCTATAGTCTTGCGAATGGTTCCTGTGTAGTACAGCTGAGTGAGTGTGGTTGTTTTATTTTTCAGCATGTATTCAGGGTCAGGAGTGACGGATGCATCGATCTCTGTTGCTAGCGCGTGGAATCCTTCCGCACCCTGGAACCGTCCCGAAGGATTTTGGCTCTTTCGACCCAGTCTCTGTTGTGGTCGACCATTCGGGGGTGCAACATACAATCTATCAAACAGGCGCAAAATCACGATATCTCTGATTTCTTCTGTCGGAGCCAGCTCAACCTGGTACTTCTGGCAGAAAGCACTGACCCTTTCATCAGAGATCCTAAAATAGTTGGTCAACCAGTCACCATTATCGTGACGTGTTGTTCCGGAAAAGCTGATATCACATCCCTTGTTTTCGATTGTGATTGAGCGCTTCCGCCACCACCAACCCCGGGTGTAGCTATAATCACTGTAATTCTCAAATAGAACGTAATGACCGGCTGTACTGTCAGCACGACAGTATCCCACCTGCGAGAAAAATTCGCTCGAATCCCAAGCTGAATGCTGCGCAAAATAAGCATTCATCTCTATTATTTCTCTGATCCCTGCTAAAATACTGGTGTCCGTCTCAAGATTCCTATTTATATTTGACATGTCTATCCTTTCTTTCAGATGAAATTATATTTTAGGGAACTCAGTGAGATGGTGATCCAGGTTCTCATGGAAGGGGCTCAAGTCGGGTACCGGTCGAGTCATTGGTATCGTGGTGATCCAGGTTCTCATGGAAAGGGCAGAGAAACTGAGGGGATGGCGGTTTGCTTGTGGTGAGGGGAAATGGTACGAGGGTTTTATCGGAATTCTGCCCAGGGATCCTCGATGTCAGGTGCGAGCACGAGTGGCCTTGCGGTGAGGTAGTAGCCGTAGGCAGTAAGAGTGGTAGCTAGTGTCGTTAGGACTTCTTGGACCTCTGCCTTCGATAGGATTTCAGGCAGTGCCGGATACCGCGGTGTCCATGCAAGGTTGAATTTCTTGGCTCTTTCCGGTACCTCCTGGATGCTCATCTCACCGAGTTCTTCAGAACACGATCTGGCTACAGTTGAGCGTAGTGCAAGCGAATAGTCGTACCGCATTCGAAGAATGTATGTGAGCTCGTCCATAGTCTCGCGAACAGTCTCTGATTCTGACAGGTGAGTGAGTGTGGTTATTTTGTTTTTTGACATGCACTCGAAGTCAGGAGTGATGGATGCATCAATCTCTGTTGCTAACGCATGGAATCCGTCCGCACCTCGAAACCGACCCGCGGGATTTTTGCTTTTACGGCCCAAACTCTGCTCTGGGAGACCGTCTGGACCTTCAAGAAGAAGGATGTCAAACAGACGTAGAATCACGATATCTCTAATTTCTTCTGTTGGGGTAAACTCAACCTGATATTTTTGATAAAAATAATTGGCTTTTTCATCAGAGATGCCGTAATAATTATCAAGCCAATCGTTATCATCATAACGTGTTATTCCAGAAAAATGGATGTCACGCCCCCCGTCTTCGTAGGTAATTAGGCGTTTCCAAAACAACCAACCTTCAGTGTACACACCACCACCATAATTTTCAATCAGAATGTAGTGTCCCGCTGTTCCACCAGCACGGCAGTATCCCACCTGCGATAAAAACCTGCTTGCTCTCTGAATCGAAGCTTGCTCTAAAGCCTGTGCTATAGCTCTCCTATTATTCACTAAAACCATCCTTTCAAATTAATATGAAGACTGGCATTAGGATTTGTCGGACTCCCAGGAGGAGCTTGGGCACCCCGACGGGGATGGAGATTCGCTTGTAGTAATTTATCCTTAAATTCACCCGTTTTAACTTTGTTACCCGGTCCGTATCGAAAAAGCCGTCCACCTGCCCCTTCCCAAACTATTTTTTTGGTATTATTTGATATGTTATTTCTTGGTATCGGGCGTCGTATCCAGATTCGTCCTGCGATGTGGGTGGAGATTTTCCCTGCAGTGTAGGTTAGGCTTTGCATCGCGGTTTCGACGTCTTTTGCTCTTCTGAGTATGCGCCCGACATTGATGGCGATTCGTGCTCCTGCGGCGGCGATTCCGGCGCCGGGGATGAACATGGTGGCGGTGAGGGCGATGTCGGTGACGAGGTCCCAGTTGATTTCGAAGTGGCCGGTGAGATCATATTTGTTGATGGGGTCGGTGGGGTAGTCGTAGTTGTTGGTGACTCCGCCTTCGACGGGGTCGGGCTGGAGGAAGCGGCCGAGGATGGGGACGTATTGGCGTGCTCCCATTTCGATGGTGTGGATGGTGCCGGCGTGTTCGGTGAGTTTTTGGTGCTGGCCGAGCCATCCGTAGTCGGCTTCTCCGGGGAGTGTATTGGGCCCTGCATCGTCGGCGGTGAGGGTTCCGGTGGTGAGAGTGGTGGGGTCGAGGGGTTGTCCGTAGGGGTCGTAGAGAGTGATCGGGCTGCGGGTACCGGTCTGGTTGGCGGTGAGGGTGATATCGCCGTGGATGTTTGGGTAGGCCCAGGTCTGTGTCGCATCCGGGGTCGTTGTCGTGTCTGGGGTTGGTGTGGGGGTTGGGGGCTCTGTGGGGACTGGTGCGGTGGTGGGGAGCGTTGTCAGGGTTGGTGGGGTTGGGGTTGGGGTTGGGGTTGGGGTTGGTGCAGTAGTGGGGAGGGTGTGGATGTTGGCGGGTGGGGGTGTGTGGTGGATGGTAAGGGTGGTGTTTCCGGGGAGGGGGTGCAGGTGGTGGGTGGGGGTATTGGCGGGGGTGAGCAGGAGGTCGGGGGTGTCGGTGGGGTTGGTGAAGGAGTATCGGGTGGTGGTTGTGGTGTTGGTGGGGGTGGTGTGGGTGCGTTGGATGATTCGTCCGGTGGCATCTCGGCGGTAGGTGATAGTGGTGCCGTCGGTGGTGGTTGTGGTGGCGTGTTCGTTGTTGTGTGTGTAGGTGAGGGTTTGGTCAGCGAGAGTTGTGGTGTTGCCGTGGGTGTCGTAGGTGATCTGGGTGGGTGTGAGTGTGGCGTTAAGGGGACTGGGCTGCTCCGCCGTGGTGGTGGGGGTGGCGGTAGTTGAGGTGAGGCGGTCGGTGTTGTCGTAGCAGTACCGGGTAGTGGTTGTGATGGTGGGTGTGGTGTTGGTGGCAATGGTGCGGTTGTTGTTGTAACCCGCGTGGTTGTTGGGGCATCCCGTGGTGGTGGTGTACCCGTAAGTGAGGGTGTGCCCAGGAATTACCGCGGTGGTGAGCCTGCCCGCGGGATCGTAGGCGTAGGTAGAGGTATGGGTGGTGTTCCCCTCGGTGAGGGTGTTGCTGGTGATGCGTCCTGATTGGGATCGGTAAACAGAATCTGTGACGGGAGTTTGGGCGTCCGGAAACGTCCACGACATTCCTGTGAGGGCGTTGCTGTGGTTCCGGGTGATCCCGGTCAGAGCGGAGCCGTTGCTGTAGCTCACCCCGGTGAGCTGTCCCAGAGTGTAGGACGGATCCGCGACCTGGGTTCCATCAATGGTCACGGTCTCGATCTGACCGTCGATGTTATAGGTCAAAGCGGTTGTGCTGGTGGTGTTTCCTGTGGGTGGGGTGGTTGTTGAGGTAGCAGGGTATCCAGCGGGGGTGTAGGTGTTAGTGGTGGTGGTTCCCCACACATCGGTATACGACACGACCCGTCCGAGAAGATCCGTGATGGTCGTGATCCTGCCCGCGGCGTTTTCTATCCAGGTGGTCAGTGGGTCACCGGTGAGGGTGCCGTCTGCTGTGTATCCGGTTGTGGTGACCCCGTCCGGGCTGGTCAGGGTTGTGGTTCTACCGCGTAGATCGTAGGTGGTGCATGTCCAGCGTGAGTCACCGGTCTGGTGGGTACCTGCCACGCGTCCGAGTAGGTCGTACACGTACCGGGTCACCGGTGTGGCCCCCGTCGCGGGGGTCGGAGAGGTGGTCTGTTTCAGTGCCCCGTACTGGGGAGTGCTCGGAGACACTCCACACACGCTCTCGGTGACCCCGAGCGCGGTCGTAAGAGTCTCTACGGGTCCGTAGTAGGAGTACTGGGTTGCCCCGGTGGTGATAGGCAGTCCCGCGGCCGTTGCGGCGGGAAGCATTCGTGATACCCGCCGGTTGTGTGCGTCGTACCCGATCGTGGTGGCCAGATTCAAGCCGGACGGATCAACACGAGTGGTAGCTGGTAACCCTAACCAGGGAGCACTCCCGTAGCTTGTCGCGGTAGAAACAGCGGGAACATTCGCGTGTGAGACCCCGAACGGGGCATCCTGTGTGTTCACGCTGTCGTGGGTGGTTGTGGAGGTGGGGAGGTTATACCCGGGTGAAAGATACACGCCGGGAACAAGCTGCTCTGCCTGGTGCGGGGGTGTCCACCACAGCTCTAGTACCGCGCCGCCGCCGCGCTCGAAGTATGTGACCTGGATAGGAACTGTCTGACCCGCGGTCGCGGTGAACACCCCGGGAGCGGAGTATCTTGGCGCTTGCGGAACCCACTGATCAATGATGAGGTTGTTATCGATCCATACCTGGGTGCCATCATCAGCACGGGTTCGGAACTGATACACACCAGCCGAGGGAAACGTGATCGTGCCCCGCAGGCGCACGGACCAATTATCTACCCCTACCTCAGGAATCGGAGCACCCGCACCCCAATCTCGGGAGATCACCCCACCGTTGGCCCCGGGAAGCCCCAGCGTGTACGCGGCGGGGGTACCGGTCAAAGACTCGTTGGTGTACCAGGAGGTATCAAGCCCGGTCACACCTTCGTCGAACCGGGCACTCTTATGAGGAACCGGGCCAGAACACCCAGACGGGACACCCCCCACGGGAAGACACGCAGAAGGAGCCGGGCCGTACCAGTGGGTGGGTCTGTTCTGCTGGTCATACAGTGTTGTGGTGCGGAACCCGGACGGGTCCGTGGCCGCGATAACCTGATCCTTACTGTTCCATACCGTGCTCGTGACCAACCCGGACGGGGTCGTGCTTGTCAGGGCACGCCACTGCTCATCAAAGCTCACAACCCGAGCGTGTCCAGTAACCGGAGTTCCCCACTCGTTCTGCCCGGTGATATCAACACTGGCTGACCCGGACTGGTACGTATAGGTGTGAACAGGCTGACGTGCTGCAGTGATCCCGTCCGGGGCAGCAAGCATCACAGACGCGGCACGACCCTCAGCTGTGTAGGAGATAGTTGTGCGGTTGGTATCCGTTGCCCGCCGGGACCGATCCGCGCGGAGCCAGTCTGTTTCCGTGGAATCCCGGATTCCGCTCAAGCGACGATTCGCGTCATACGAAAACAACACCTGCTCATTACCCGGGTCTACCACACTCACAAGCCGTCCCGCGGAGTCGTAAAACAACCGGGTTGTATCCTCCGCGCGTCCGGGAACATGCCCGGGATACACAATCCGACACAACATCCCGGCCGGTGGCGGGGTAGGAAACACATCACTAACCGGACACGCTGATCCCGACCCGTCTGTATCAGCACCCGCGAGTGCTCCCTGGGCCCGGTCGCCACCATAAAAAAACGACACCGCTCTCTCTGCCCCGCTGCCCCGAGAGACTCGATCCACAACACGCGTCACGACCCCGTGAGAGTTGTACTGCATCACCGGGGCAACAGGATGCTTCACATCATCCGCGCTCATCGCGGACAGAACACGCCCCGCCTCATCAAACACATACACCGTGCCCTCTGAGTCGGTGAAGGACACCTGCCTTTTTCCTTCCGCGCTCACCCCGACCGATACCACACCGCTTTCTCCCGCAGCAGGTGTGTACCACCCGGCAGAGTTCTTCGTGTACGAGTGGGTCCCACCCAGAGAATCAGTCAGGATAACCGCACTCTCATGTACAGTCGCGCTCTTATACATCCCCGCTACCCCGGCAAGAACCGTTGACGAGGACCACCCATCCGGAAGGAATTCCACCCTCTTTGTGAACCACGACGCGGGAACCTTCCTCGGTGTCGCGTCCGTGGCAGTCCGGTAAAACAACTCGATCCCCGCGTCAAGAGTCGCCTCGTAAAACTCCGTCTTGAACGGTACAGGCGCCACACCCAACGACACCGATGCTGTCCCCCACTCGATCGGGTTTGTCCACGGGGCAGCACCCCACCGATCAAATACCTTAGTCCCGTTAACAGTAATCACAGTCCCGTCATCATGCTTCGCACCAAAGGTATACACCCCCGCAGCCGGCGGAGTGATAAACCCGGTCCATCTGGCCATGAATCTATCAACCGGGACCCCGTCCCCGGGACTCTTATCCGCCCAATAAAACGACACCTCTTTATCTGTACGCACTAACACCCGACGCGCCCTGCTGAAATCCCACGCCTGGGCAACCCCCGGATCAGGTGTCGCATCAAAATACTCCCCCAGCAACCCCGCGTTCGGAACAGCCTGAGAGTTATACACAAACGACACCCCGATATCCCCACCCGCGGTCTTCACCACCGGAGAGGCAAACCCCGCGGACACATTCCCACTCGCGAGATTCACCGTGACCGGACCAGCCACATCCACCGGAGAAACCCCACCAGCTAACCGCTTATTCACCATGAACCGCGACACCCACGGCGTCAAGGCCGCCTCGTCCCCACTGCCCTCGTCCCGAGTCATAACCGTCCATGAATACACACCCCCGTCCTGTAACGAACCCGCCGGGACCTGGAAGCGCGGCTGGCTAAGCCACCCCGAGTTCACAACCCCACCCATCCGAGAATCCCCACCCGACGCGACCCGGAACCAATACCGCAACCCCGCCCCGGAACCCGCAGGAACCCCGACCGATAACTGCGGCTCCGTAGACACAACAACAGCCCCGTCCGCAGGAACAGCACTCGACTTCACCGTTAGCGCAACAGTACCCGTCGTGAAACTCCACACCGGTGACCGGCCCACATTCCCCACACCCAGATACCCGTCGTACTCATTCCGCACCAACGCCTGCCAATAATACTTAGTACCCGCCTGCAGCCTCACATCAGGAACCCGCACCGTAGCAGAAGAAAGCCACCCCGAATCCCACACCGGGTCCGCGTCTACATTCGAGCCCAACGCGACTTTATACTGATACTGCAACTCCGTTCCCGCAGGAGTCGACGCGCCGGAAGTATTCAACACCGGACGCACAGACACTCCCACCGCCCCATCCACCGGAGCCGGAGAAGCGATCCGACCGGGCACCGGGAAATCCTGATACACAATAGCCATCACGGACTGCCGATAGTGCTTATACGTAAACCCCCTCCCCTCATCCCCCGTGAATGCAAGAAATGCACCCCTCACCCCGTCTCGCACCCATCCCGCGATCTTCGTCGTTAACCGATCATCAATAACCTCACCCGTCCCATCACCACGCCACGCCACTCCACCCAACGACTCTGTCACACAGTCATACCCAAACCGCGACCCCCACGACACCGTTCCCCACCGATTCGTCACGGTGCTATCCCGAGACATCCCCCCAAAAAAGATCCCTACCCCGGTCACCTGCTTCCCAAACACCCGCTCGTAATCAAAATGTGCGAGCGTACGCCACACCCCGTTCGTGTTCGTGTTCCCCACCTGTATCCCGTAATTCGTATTCGCCTGACCATTCGTCTTAAACGACCGCTGCGAATCCATCTCCGGAACCACTTCCGGATCCACCCGCACCGGATACACCCGAGCCGGATCATTCATCCACCCCCGATCCACCGCAAACGACAACACCCACCCCGTCCCGTCCCGCGCCACCGACACACCCACCTCACCCTGTGCGTCCGCGCGGTCCCCCAACGTACCCGCGGAATCCAACACCACCGCCCGCGGAACCACCAACACTACCCGGCCCGACCCGTCAGAAAACACCACCCGACCCGAATCATCAACCACCGGAACCAACCCCGGCGAATCCACCCGCCACTCCCACCCGACCCGACCCGCGACCCCCGGCGCAGCCTCCACCACCAAGAACTCTTTCACCCCACCCGGGACCACCTCGTACACCAAATCCGTTCCCGGAAACACCCCCGGATACCGCACTCCCTGACCACCCGGCTCCACCACCATCCGCGACCCCGAGCCGCCCACCAGCGAAAAACCCACCCGAAACCCCTCCCGCGTAACACCCAATACCGGACTCTCATCTGCCCGCTCCGCGAACACCGGCTGCAAAGGATGATCCACCACCTCACCGCCACCACGACCCAACCACGAAAAAAACCCGCGCCCCCTCACACCGGTCGATATCTCCCGCCACCTACCACCCGACCACACACTCACCGGAACATTCGACACCTCCACCAACCTCATTCCACCAGCACCCTCCCACGTCACCGAATCCTCCGAACGATCCACCACCCTCGCCCGCCCCTTATCAAAGTCCCCAACACCACCGCCCACCACACCACCGGGCACCCCAACCGACCCGCGCGCCACAATATCCTCCCCCACCCCCGACTCCCCAAACTCCCCCAGTCCCTCCGGCACAGCATCACCCACACCACCGGGCACCACCACCGGCTCATCCGACCCATCCGCACCCACCAAAGACGCCCCACCACCCGCAAACGCCACATCACCAACCCCACCCACCGGCACAACACCAGAACCCACCAATCCCACAACCACAACCACGGCCACCCACAACCGAGCCACACCAAACACAAGAACCCCCTTCAAAAGTCACAGGAAAATCAAACAAGCCAGAACCTAGTACAAAAATATAAAAACCACAATCCATTGACACCGCCACCCAAAACTGATACGCAACCACTACGGCCACCTACCAAAGCCCCCTCCCCGCAGTACAACCTGGAAACTCGTCAGTAAAGTCATGCACACTGGCCAGGACTGTCCGTTCAACGGTGTGTGGGCTCTAGTGGTATTGGTGGTTGGTTCTCTTAAACCGGTCCACGGAGGTAATCGTGAGCGCGTTGAGGGCGGGTTTCTATCTGATTGTCCGGGGTGTCGTGCCGTCATCTGTCAGAGGCAAACCCGTCAACACAGCGACCGGCAGCTCGACAATGAACTCGGTACGTCCGGGCTCGCTGTCAACCCACACCCTGCCCTGATGCGCAAGAACCACGGCACGGACGATGGATAACCCCAAACCAGTGCTGCCCGCGGTGCGAGAGCGCGAGGCATCCCCCCGCGCGAAGCGCTCAAAAATCGTGCCGGATAGCTCAGGTGGGATGCCGGGACCATCATCAGCCACGATGATCCGCACACGCCCGTCAACCACCATCGCTCCAGCCGTCACGGTAGTGCCCTCCGGAGTGTGCGTACGCGCGTTCGCGAGCAGGTTCACAAGCACTTGGCGGAGCCGCGACTCATCCCCAATGACCCAAACCTCGCCGTCGGGAACCTCGACACTCCAGTGGTAGCCCGGGCCGGCAACCTGGGCGTCACCGACGGCATCAACAAGCAGCTGACGCAACTCAACCGGACGAGCCGACAACTCACGCCCCTCATCAAGCCGAGCAAGCAAAAGCAGATCATCAACCAGGCCCGTCATTCGCACCGACTCCGACTCGATTCGGGTGATCGCCCGGGACATGTCGGGGCTGAGTTTTCTGCCGTGGAGCCGTGTCAGTTCGGCATAACCACGAATCGAGGCAAGCGGCGTGCGCAACTCGTGACTAGCATCAGCAACAAACTGCCTCACCCTACGCTCACTCAACTCACGAGCGTGCAAAGACGAGGCCATATGACCGAGCATCCGATTGAAAGCAGCACCGAGCTTTCCGACCTCGGTACGTTGGTCCTCCCCCACCACGCGGTGTGGCAGGGCGACATTGCCGCGATCCAGTGGCAACTCAGACACCCGGCGTGCCGTGGTTGTCATCGTCGTAAGCGGGCTCAGTGCTCTCCGAACGATGAGCGAGCCCACACACAGTGCAACACCCAGCCCAAGAAGCGCGACGATGGCAATTGTCAGGGAGAGTCTCGTTGTTGTCGCGTACACCTCCGACAGTGGAAGCGCAATAACGATTCGGAGGCCACTCCAATCCTGCACGGCAATAGCGCGCGCAAGAAAATCTCCGTACCCGGGAAGTCCAATAACGTGCGAAGCTTCATCGCTCGGGGCGGTCGTCAACAACAGCGCAGAGGCTTCGGCTATGTCGGCGACCAAACCGTTTTCGGCGATATAACTGGCGTGAACCTCACCAATTCTGGGCACAAACGCGGCAATCGTTCCGGCCTTTTGTCCAGGGATAGCTAGCACAATCCCTGGCTGCGCTAACGGATCACCAGGAATTATCCGTTTGAAGCCGATCTCAGCCCGGGATACCGTCAGGCTCAGATCCCTCTCAACCTGCTCAACGGCCGCATTGTATACAACGAGGATGCTAACGACACCGACCACAATGCTCACACCCACGAGCAGCGCCGCAACGATGACCAGGAGCCGTCGCTCGAGCGTCCACGGATGGCGGGCGTGCCAAGCGCGCGACGCACGAGCGAAAAACTCGGTAACAAGCGCCCACGGATGGTGGGCAGGCTGCGGCGTAGGCGAGAGTGTCCAGGGCTGCGGGCGGGTGCCCGACAACGGTGCCCCGGGCTCTGGGGGCGTTGACGTGTCAGCACCCCCCCGGGTCATCCCACCGCTTTCAGCAGATACCCCGCACCACGGACCGTGTGAATCATCGGCGCACGCCCCGCATCAACCTTCTTGCGCAGGTACGAAATGTAGAGCTCGACGACTGATTCACGACCGCTGAAGTCGTAGGACCACACTCGGTCGAGGATCTGTGCCTTGGACAGCACCCGACGGGGATTGCGCATGAGGAACCGCAACAACTCAAACTCAGTTACGGTCAGATCAATCTGATGCTCACCGCGCATGACCTCGTAGGAATCCTCATTCAGGCTGAGGTCACCGACGGTGAGAACGGGGTCTTTCGCCTGTGCGAGGGTGAGGGTTGAGCGGCGAATGAGTCCGCGCAGCCGCGCGACGACCTCTTCCAGGCTGAATGGCTTGGTGACGTAATCATCACCGCCCGCCGTGAGTCCGGCGATCCGATCCTCGAGCGAGTCCTTTGCGGTGAGAAAAAGCACCGGCATCTCGGCTCCGGTCGCTCGAATGCGCTGCAATACTTCGAGCCCATCGATGTCGGGAAGCATGATGTCGAGCACGATCGCGTCCGGACGAAACTCCTTCGCAAGACGCACGGCCGACATACCGTTTGCTGCTGTGCGGACCTCCCATCCCTCGTAACGCAACGCCATGCGAAGCAGGTCGGTCAGTGACGTCTCATCATCAACGACCATGATCCGCACCGGGGCGCCATCACTCTTGGCAATTGCTTCTACTCGCCCCTGATTTCCAGGGGCTGTTTCATCTGCTTTAGTCATAAAGTCAAGTATGGCCTTTCTTCTGTGCGTAAGCCATGTTTGGCTGGAAGCAACCTATGAATGTGCCCTACTGTAACTGAATGTTCCCTACCGTGGCCGTATTATTTGCGAATGTTCGCTAATAGCGAAATATCTGTGACCCCTCCGACCCTGCTGAACGAGCCCCCCCACGACCGCGATGTTCCGGCCACGCTAACGGCCTGTGGCACCCGCCACGGGTTGGCACGTTGCAGCGGCGGGGGCAGTAGCGCCTCAGCGGCCCCCTGATAGGCAACAGGGCGAAGAAACCGGCGGATAGCCGCTGATCCCACCGATGTTGAGGAGTCGTTGGTGGTGGCCGGCCAGGGTCCACCGTGCTGCATGGCCGGGGTCACAGCAACGCCAGTAGGCCACCCACCACACAACACACGACCGGCGTGCTCGGCGAGCACTCGGATGAGGCGACGGAGCGGAGCATCCTGCTCAGTCTCACCGGCGTGGATGGTCGCAGTAAGGTTTCCCTCAAAGAGAGTCGGCACGAGCGCAGCAAGGTCGGTGCCGGGCTGGTATTCCACCAGGATCGAAAGCGGGCCGAACGACTCCTCCAACAGCGTGTCGCGATCTTCCTGGAGCGCCGCCAGCGACACCGCAACAATCGTCGGAGTCACAAATCCCTGCCCGTCGGCGTCACACTCAATACTCCCGGGCACAACAACCCGCACACCGGGAGCCGCGAGAACAGCGGATCGGCGCTCACGGAAGGATGCCGCGATCCGAGGATTAAGAAGCCGGTGTGGGGCAACTGTTTCGGTCGCCGCGCGAAGCTCATCGTCTAATCCGTGTCCCACCGGGAGAAAGACAAACCCCGGCTTGGTGCACAACTGGCCGGCTGATCCCGCAACACTTGCGACGTACCCACTCGCGATGTCCGACCCTCGTTCGGCGAGCGCAACCGAGGTCACGAACACCGGATTGACGCTGCCCAGTTCGCCATAGAACGGGATGGGTGCGGGGCGGGCCGCAGCAATGTCCGCAAGCATTCGCCCGGCGGTAATTGATCCCGTAAAGGATGCCGCTTTGACGCGCGGGTCTTTCAGGATCGTGACCCCCTCGGCCTGCCCGGTCACGAGTTGAAAGACACCGTCCGGCATTCCCGCTGAGGTGAGAGCATCCGCGACAACCTCGGCAGTTCGACGCGACAGTTCTGGATGTCCCGAATGAGCTTTCAGGATGACGGGACATCCTGCCGCGAGCGCCGCCGCCGTATCACCACCAGCCACCGAAAATGCGAACGGAAAATTCGAGGCCGCGAAGTTCACAACCGGACCGAGCGGAACAAGATAGCGGCGCACGTCCGGGCGCACTCCGAGCACAAAGTCAGCGTCGGCGTCATCAATGCGCACATCGAGATATCCCCCGTCAATGACGGTGTCAGCAAACAGCCGAAGCTGCACGGCTGTGCGCGTAAGCTCACCCCGAAGCCGCGCCTGCGTCAGACCGGTTTCACGCTGCGCAATCGCGACCAGTTCGTCTGCGCGAGCCTCCAGCGCATCGGCAACCGCAACGAGGGCGGCGGCACGGTCACGAGGGTCGGAGTCAGCAAACGACTCGGCGACAGCGGCGGCGCGCGCGGCAATAGCGTCAAGATCCTGCGTCATAGCAACTTCTCTCTTACTCGGTTCAAATCTGGGTGCACAAGCGGGGCACGAGAGGACAGGAGTCGATTGTCCTTGACAAGGCTAGCCCAGAGCCCGACCCGAGAGGGATAGTCTGGCCTGCGGCAATTTGTGCACTGTGCAGTGTGTGCGCGGACCGGTATCGGCGGGGGCATCTACGATCGCACTGTCATGAGCACCCCCTCCGCACGCCCGGCCACCCCCTCCTGCGCACCCCAACCCGGCGGTATGAGCCATCCTGTTGAACGTCGTGTTGTTGCCGACGCGACCAACCACAGCGAGTGGCTGCGTGCCCGCGCCCAGGGAGTTACCGCAACGGACGCCGCGAAACTTGCCTCTCGGGCATCCATCCGGGCAGTTGCCCGAGAGAAACAGTACGGCAGCTCATTCGGTGGAAACCGATACTCCGAGCACGGACGATCACGAGAGCCAATCATTGCCGAGTGGGTGAAACAGACCCACGGCATGTCACCGTCTTCTCGACTGTTTCACGCGGAGCATAATCGACGACACCTCGCGACGCCTGACGGCATGAAGGTCACGCCGTCAGGCGGGCTCGAACTGTGCGAAATCAAAACCTGCACCCGAGCATGGCTCAGCATCCCGCGCCACTACCTTCGTCAGGTGTGGTGGCAGCAGTACGTGTTGGGGGCAGAGCGCACCCTCGTCGTCTGGGAGCAGCACGAGGACTTCGTGCCGGTAGCACCGGAGCCGCGCACGCAGTGGGTCAGTCGAGACGAAGACCAGATCGCAATTCTCGTGCACCTTGCTGACGAATTGATCGCCGAACTCGGTGGAAAA
>Ga0081606_1000220_pt1 | contig 28348 bp, 27 predicted proteins | sample EareggfetidaYelm_FD_71127 | JGI IMG/M metagenome (GOLD analysis project Ga0081606, IMG submission 71127) | Earthworm egg capsule microbial community from the University of Washington, USA - E. fetida Yelm (SPADES assembly) (version 2) | ecosystem: Host-associated > Annelida > Reproductive system... | reverse complement strand
GGAGGCCCCGGTGGTGGCGGGCCGGAGGCCCCGGTGGTGGCGGGCCGGAGGCCCCGGTGGTGGCGGGCCGGAGGCCCCGGTGGTGGCGGGCCGGAGGCCCCCGTGGTGGCGCTTGGAATCGGGGCGAGGGCTGACGTGTCCCAAAGGGGCCCGCCCAGCGCGCGTGGTGTTGAGCCCCAGGCCCTCATGCTGCCCCACAAGCCCACGCCCCTTGCCACCCCCTGCTGAGTGGGCCGCTTGGGCCGACATGTGGCTGAAGAGGGATGCACCGCCTTTCCACCGGCCCGGCGCACAGCCCTGGCGGCCCCCCTCCGGGGCCTTCCTCGCCATTTTTGCGCACATCTGCCTACGCGTGAGGTGATGGCTTGTGAGGGGTCTGTGGGACATACACGATTAAAGCCCGCCAACACGCGGGCGGGCTGGTTTCTTGACGTACCAGAAGTGCGGGCAATTGATCACCAGATGGAACTCGAATCGAAGAGCGACAGCATTCCACCGACCTCGCAGCATCAGGGTTCGGTCCCCCAGTCTGGCTCCGGCTGGAAAGAGAGATACAGGAAGCTTGAGCCTATCGAACAGGGAGGCTGCGCCGAGGTCTACAGGGCGTGCGATCTGCGCACCGGCCAGATAGTCGCTTTGAAGGTGCCGTACGAGTCAAGCGAGGAATTTCGGCGATTCAGCCGCGAGGTCAATCAACTCCGAAGGATACGTCACGAGAACGTCATCGAGATCTTGGACGCGGGCGAACACTGGTACACCATGCCCCTAGCGGACGGGAACCTTACGAGACTTGCACCTGGGTTGTGCGACGAGGAGCGAATCGAAGCAGTGGCTCAAGCCGCTAAGGGGTTGGCCGCCGTCCACGCAGCCGGGATGGTTCATCGAGACGTGTCGCCGAACAACATTCTTCGCATCGGCAAACACCGCTGGGTCGTGAGCGACTTTGGGTTCGTGAAGAAGCCAAAGGGAATGTCGAGCGTGCCGAAGACTCAGGGCGCTTTCGGAACCCACGGGTACATGGCTCCTGAAGTCCAATCTCTGGGCGCTCAATATGCCACTGCGCGCTCTGACATATACGGTTTGGGGCAGACCGTCGTTTTCATCACGACGGGCAATCGTCCTGGGAATGGACATCGGCCCGAGGTGCCGCTCATCTGGGAAAGCCTCGTGGGAAAGATGACGGCGCTTGCGGCAGATGCGCGCTTCCAGACGATGGATGAAATTGTTGAGGCACTCCAGGAAGTCTGGACCCAGTTAAAAGCGCAGCGGAGGGCTGACTGGCCCGCAGGACGCAAGGCGGTACAAGGGTTGCGTCAACCGGAATTGGTGGTGCTCGCAAGAGTTATCCAGAGAACCGCCGAGATTTTCCACGAAGAGGAGATTCGCAATTCAATACCGGATCGCGAGCACGGAATCTTTCACATAGGGCTCATGGCTCTGAGACGTCGCGCGTTTATTGAAGACAACTGCCAAGACGACGGTCGTCCTTGGGGGCTCAGGCTGACGAGTGCTGCCCAAGAGTGGTACATAACAAACGCCGACTTTCTCAACGATTTTCAGCTATCCGAGCCCGAAAAGCCGCCGCCGCCGAGTAGCGACGACGACGGCATTCCGTTTTGACCTTGCCTCAAAACACTGCCCAGTCGTAGGCCGCGAAGCACAAACTTCTGCGGGGTGCCCTCCGTCTGCTCAACGAATCGCGCAAAGTCGCGAGCCTTTCGGAAGGCGTCGATCAGCTCGTCGGTGTGCTGGTACAGCTCGACCTCGACCTCGTCGGCGAGCTGCCCCTGACGGCGAATTCGACCGGTGGCCTGTTCCCACGCCGCTCCGTCCACGAGTGGGTTTACGAAGAGCATTCGCGAGAATGCGGTTAGGTTTTTGCCTGTCCCGTGCGCCCGAAGAGACGCTACGATCGAGCGCTATCCGGTCTCACGTATGATCGTCGCCGACGCTTCCTTGCCGCCCCCATAGAACGGAACCCCGGCCGCCTTCGCGATTCGCTCGCCTAGTTCGGGGAACTCAACCCAGACAATCCCGGGCTGTCCCGTACGACTCGCCCACTTCGCCGCGTCGTTCACGATGAAGTCGGACAGCCAAACGCTATCCTTGTTGAGAGCGCCAACGCAACCGTTCCTTCCCTGAATGCGGTACTCGACCGGACCTCAATAGCGGAGCAGATGGAGACCGTTCTGCACGGGCTTTCTGACCGCGAGGCCGACACCGACAGCCCCGAGGGCATGCTACTCGCGGTCGAGCAGCGCGCCCGGGTTTTCGACGCCGTGCGCGGCTTGGCACCGGACCGCCGTGAACTCGTCTCCCGTGTTTACGGCATCAACCGGCCTGCGTAGTCGGTGCGCTCGGTTGCCGAAGCGTGGGGAGCCCCGAAGAGCTGCGTCGACAGGATGCTCGCTCGGGCACTGACTGAGCTGCGGGTACTGCTCGGCGACCGGGGCACTGATTTGCTATCCATGGTGGCGAGGCGGCGGGCTCCATGCGCCGCGTGCGCGCTTTCAATCGAGCCCGGCGAGGTCATCACATACGAGCGGACTGTAGGGGCACGACACATGGCCTGCGCTGACCGGGAGGGCACTCGGCGGCGCAACCTGTATGTGACGGCCTGCGACCTGTGTGACGCGCGCCTGGGAACGCGGTCAAGGTGAGCTAACGGTCACTGAGAGCCATACAGCTAGCGACACGTGGCAACGCCACTGACACGCGCGATGCGTTGATGTGGAGACCTGCGACGTGCGGCTCGTGTCCAGTGGATAATGCCCTACCAGTCTTCAGGAATGATTCTTCCAGTGTTACCCTCAATTGTGAATATCGGACCGCTCGGCGCAAGGATAACTCCCTTCAACGGGTCCATATCGGGGTGATGGAAAATCCAGCGGCGGGCACTATAGGCGACAAGTTTATTCATTTCGGCCCCCAGTTCAGGGCCTCTCTTTCGCCCCAAATTAAACGCCGAATCTCGGAATGTGTGATTTTTCACCAAGGCCAGAGAGTGCCTCAGAGACAATGGCATTTGGATCTCGTCTGCTGTGTTCCACCCGCGCCCCGACTTGGCACCTGGGCCGGTGGGCTTAGACCATTTTACTACTGGCGTATCGGATGTGAGTAAACACGGCTCGCTATGGTCAAATAGCAGCCAACAGCGCTGGAGCATGTTGTCTGCGATCTCAGGAGCCAGCTTAAGCATGTTCTGAACATTCGCGTTCTGATCTGGTGTGAAGGCAATGCCTTCCAAGCTGCTCATTTTCCTCAGAAGTTGCCTTTCGGTCGTGAGTTCCTCCTCAGTTGGATCGCGACCTTTCTGTTTGCGGAAGGTCTCGATGATACGCTGTCTCGGCGTATTCGCGAGCATCATCTTGGCAAGCATATCGGTGATTTGTTCGTAGCCTTCACGTGCCTCGTCTCCACGGAGGCACTGAAACCCAATAAACAGGGCGACTGCCGCTCGGTCCTTATTTGAAAGAGGGAACTTGCCGTTGATCATTTCCTCGATGGCTGCACTCGCTCCACTCTCGATGTTACTAAGGAATTTTTCTACCTCTTGGGATCGTCCGTCGTCCGTCTCTACGGCATAATAATCCGTTTGGACACAAGCGTTCTTTATGTCGGTGGAGATGCGTTTCTTCTGATCTCGGGAGAGCATGACAATGCGGCGCTTGTGGTCCGCAAAGCGTTTAAGGTGCATCTGAGGAACGAGGTGGTGACGGCGGGGCTCGGACATGGCTCTATCAATGCTAGGTGAGAGTCTGACGGTATAGATGGTCCAGTTTCGACACCTTAACCTGCGGACCAGAGCATCCCAATGCACAGCCTCGCGGGGAGGGTGTGGGACCGTGTGCAAAGGTGCGATTTTTGCCTTTTTGTGGCTGCCCCCAGCTCCGGTTTTTTCAACATGGGTGAAATCACATCTTGCTCGGCGCGCAACGCTTTTGCGAAATTTCGGAGCACCTGGGGCTGCCCACGTCGAGCGCAAGCTTGGCTCAAGCCCAGGGGCCCGCCCGCCCAGCACGCGTGGTGTTGAGCCCCAAGCCATCAAGCTGCCCTACAAGCCCACGCCTCTTGCCGCCCCCTGCTGGGTTGGGTAAGCCGCTTGGGCCGACGTGTGCCTGAAGAGGGCTGCACCGCCTCTCCACCGGCCCGGCGCTCAGCCCTGGCGGCCTCCCTCCGCAGCCTTCCTCGCCCCCTCCGCTCCCTCAACAGGGCACTCATCCCGCCTATAACTCCGGATTTGGTCCAAATTTGGTCCGACAAGAACCGATTTGGTCCCCTGATGCGAGCCGTGCCTCCTTTTTAGGAGTGAGTTCGACTCAAGGCGGCGGGAAAACTCTATTGGAGGCGGCGGGAATCGAAGCCGCCGCCGGAGGCATCCGCGCTTCGGTGGCTCAGGACACCCGCTGGACGGTCGAGGCGACCATGGGCCCCCCGGCCCGAGGCAGGCGCGCCCGGTCCACGTATCCGTGCGTGGCGAACCACTCCACGGCATCCGTGAAGGTCTCCTCGAGCGGCCGGAAGCGGATGCCCAGCGTCCGCTCGGCCTTGGACGAGTCGAAAGCCGTGTTCGTCCGCTCGCGGCGCAGCGTGCGGAAGCCCTGCCAGCTCACCAGCACCGGGCGTCCGGAGAGCCGTGCCCAGGCCTCGTTCAGCAGCGCCAGCGTTCCCAGCAGCGCGTCCGGTACCCGCCGCCTGGGCGCCGGGAGTCCCGTCACCGCTGAGAGCACCTGGAGTGCTTCGCCCACGTGCAGGTCCCTGCCCGCCGCCAGGTAACGCTCGCCGCGCTGGCCCTTTTCGGCGGCGGCCACCAGCGCGGCGGCCACGTCCCGCGCGTCCACGTAGGCGAAGCGCGTGTGGATGACGCCGGGCAGCCTGCCGTGCAGGAAGTCCAGGACGAGCTGTCCCGCCGTCGTGGGGCCCGAGTCGCCCGGCCCGTTCATGAAGCCCGGAAGCACCAGCGAGGCGTGCAGGTCCGGGTGGCGCTCCAGGGCGGCGTCCACCTCGCGGTCCGCGAGGATTTTCGAGCGGTAGTAGGCGTCCAGCTCGTGCTCGGCGTCTCGCCGCATCGTCTCGTCGGTGAGCGGGTGGCCCGGGCGGGGCGCCAGCACGGCGATGGAGCTGGTGTGCACCACCCTCCGCACGCCTTGCTGGTACGCCGCCTCCAGCAGGGCGCGCGTACCCTCCACGTTGATGCGCATCAGTCCCGCCGCGTGGCTGCCGCCCTTGTAGCTGTCTCGGAAGTAGGCGGCGGTGTGGAAGAGCACGTCCGCGTCCCTCATCGCGGGCGCGAAGGACTCCACGTTCTCCAGGTCGCCTTCGACGAGCTCCACCGGCACGCCGGCCAGCAGCTTCCGGGCTTTCTCGGACGAGCGTACCAGCGCCTTCACCCTCACTCCGCGTGATGCGAGCAGACGAACCAGGTTGCTGCCGAGCAGTCCGGTGGAGCCCGTAACGAATGCCGTATTCATAGGTGGTGTCCCCGTGCATGTGGGCGCCCGACGCGGCCGCCCTCTTGGGACACAGGGGTATCTCCCCTGTTGCTTCACACGCCACACGGGCAAACTGGTGTTGCATCCATGCAAGGGCCTCCGAATGAACTGGGATGATCTCCGCTACCTCCTCACCGTGGAGCGAGCCGGCTCGTTGTCCGCGGCGGCTCGCGCGCTAGGCGTCGTCACCTCCACCGTGGGCCGACGGATGACGGCGCTGGAGCGGCGCCTGGGCACCCGGCTGCTCGCCCGTGTTCCCGAGGGCGTCCGGTTGACGCCCGAGGGCCGCGCGCTGGTGCGCACCGCCGCGGCCATCGAGTCCCAGCTCCACAGCGCCGAGCGTGGGCTGAAGCACGAGGAGGGGCAGCTCGATGGACCGGTGCGCCTGACCACCGGGGATGGCTTCGTCGCGTTCCTCAACCCCTGGCTGGCTCGCTTCCGGGAGCGCCACCCGGGGGTGCGCGTGGAGCTGTCCACCGACACGCGGCTGCTGGACCTGGCGCGTCAGGAGGCGGACCTGGGCGTGCGCACCGTGCGTCCCAAGGGGGACTCGCTGGTGGCGCGCAAGGTGGGGCAGCTCGCCTGGAGGCTCTACGCCAGCGCACGCTACCTGGAGCGCGCCGCGCCCCTGCGCTCACCGGAAGACCTGGCGGGGCATGCGCTGGTGGGCTTCGACGCGGTGCTCTCCCGGATGCCGCAGCTCCGCTGGTTGGAGGAGTGGGGCGCCGGGCGCTTCGTCTTTCGCGGCAACGCGGCCGTGGCCGTGGCGGGCGCGGTGGCCGCCCACCAGGGCGTGGCGGCGCTGCCTTGCGCGCTGGCCAGTCTCCACCCGGAGCTGCGGCCCGTCCTCCCGGAGGTGGAGCTGCCCCTGGAGGACGTGTGGCTCGTGGCCTCGCGCGAGGCCCGGAAGGTTCCACGGGTGCGCGTGTTGATGGGCTTCCTCGCCGGGCAGTTCGAGGAATCACGCTCCGTCATGCTGGGCGTGCGCTGACGCTCACCGGGGCCTCGATTCGCGGTGAGCGGCTAGATATTCCCAATGAAACTGGTGATCAAGTCGGCGCAGACCTGTGGCGCTTCGTGCTGCGGGCCGTGTCCCATCCGCGGAAACACCATCAGGTGCACCGACTTCGTCTGCGGCGTCAGGTCGAACCAGTTCTCGACCGGGAAGACGATTTCCTGATCTCCGGAAATGACCAGCATGGGAATGTCGGTCGTCTTGAGGAAATCAAGATAGCCGTTGTCATCGACGAAGATGTCGTCGCCCTTGGACTCGGCCATGATTCTCAAGACGGTACCGATGGGAATCGCCGGACTGAGATCCGTGGTGCGTGCCGCGATACGCTTGTGCGAAGCCAACGCGGCGGCGCGGGATTTCTCCGAATCCGGATGAAAGAACAGCACGATCTCGTCGTCCAGATCGTTCACCGGTTTCAGGGCGCGTTCGTAGAAGATCGGCTTCGATCCGAGGCGCACCTTGCCCGGCGGGGTGGTGCCGATCAGGATGGCCTTGAGGACGCGCTCGGGGTGCAGGCGCGCCACCACTTGCGCCGCGATGCCGCCCAGCGACCATCCGCCGATGACGAAACGCTCGAGGCCGAGCGCGTCGGCCAGATCGATGGCGTCCTGTGCCATCTTCTTGCGCACGTAGCTGGGCTCTCCGGTCGACTGGCCGAGGCCGGAATAGTCAAAGGTGATGACGCGGTGGTTGGCCGCCAGCGTGTCGAGAAAGGCGGGGTCCCACGAGTCCAGAACGCCGCGGAACCGCAGGCACAGAATGATGGGCACGCCCTGGCCGATGTCGCGATAGGCGAGGCGGCGGCCCTTCACTTCGACGAAACGGGTGGGTGTATTGACGGCGGTATGGACGGGGGGCAGTGTGCTCATGTTGGGCTCTTTCTCGAAACGGATAGAGACTTGAGTGCTGGCGGTTGACAGGCCGGCAATCAGTTCCTTCGCGAACTCGGGAATGATTATGGCGGCTGGCTTCCGCGCCGTCTTTTGTACGGATGGGCTGGTCGACCTAAACCTTGGTATAGTGGCGCGAATGGCAGGGTGAAGATGAAGCGCGCCCCACCGGAGGGGATGTTTTCCGCCCAGATGCGACCATCGTGCGCTTCGATGATGTTGCGGCAGATCGACAGTCCCATGCCGAGGCCGGTCGCCTTGGTGGTGAAGAAGCTCTGGAAAAGCCGGTCGTGATGTTCCGGCGAGATGCCTGGCCCCGAATCCTCGACCTCGAAGCGCATCTCGCCGTCGCCCTCCAGGACCATCAAGTGGAGCCTCGACCGAGGGCAGCGGGCGCGCTTCATTTCCTGTATGGCATTGAGCGCGAGATTGACGACGATCTGCTGAATCTGCACGCGGTCGGCCTCGATGTCCGGCGGGTCATCGGCGAGATCGATGTGCAACTCGACCTCATGTGCCATCAGTTCGTGCTGGAGGAACCGTGCCGCCTCCTCGATGACCTGGTTGGGCGACAGGCGCTGCCGTTCCGCTGCCTTGTTCGAGGCCATGGCGCGGAGGCGGGCGATGATGTCGGAGGCTCGCCTCGCATCGCTGACCATGTTGGCGTTGAGGGTGCGCACCTCGTCGAGATCCGGCTCGGGTCGAGACAGCCAGCGCGCTCCCGCCGCGCCGTTGGCGGTGATGGCGGCCAGGGGCTGATTCACCTCGTGAGCGATCGACGCCGTCAGTTCTCCGAGTATCGACAGGCGCGAGGCGTGGGCGAACTCGCTCTGCAATTGCCGTAATGCCTTCTGCGCGGCCACGCGTTCGGTGATGTCGGTCAGGCCGATCAGCACCATGTCGCGCGCTCGCAGTTCGGGGGAGGCGTTGATGGTGAGCAGCGTATTGATCTCGCGGCCATCCAACCGGTAATTGACCGTTTCCTCCTCGAGGGTGACGTTGTTCTGGAGGCTGGAGACCATCGAGCGCCGGATGACCGGATAGGAGGATGGTGGCCAGAATCGTGTCACCGGCTGGCCGATCAGCTCCGACCGGTCCTTCGCGCCCATGATGCGCACCGCCGCTTCGTTGACGTCGCCGATGGACATGGCGTCCATGCAGGTGACCAGGAAATCGGGCTCGCTGTCGACATAGGCGGCGATGTCCTCGATGCCGCGCGCCGCCAGATCGGCGAAAAGCGCGTGCTGGCGCGTGGTGTCGATCTGGAACAGCGCCGTCGACATGGCCTGGAAGAGGGTGCGGTAGCGCGATTCGCTCGCGCGCACCTCCTGCTCCGCCGCCACCCGGTCGGAAATGTCGATAACGCCGACCAGGACCGTGCCGCTCCCATGATGGCCCGGTGGCCAGCAGACCGTGAACAAGGCATCGATCATCCGTCCGTCGAGCGTGGCGAAGCGCGTTTCCCGCGACAGGTGGGGCAGGTGGTGTATCGAGGCCAGCAGGCTCTCGGCATAGACCTGTCGGCTTTCCGGCGGCCAGTAGGGAGAGACCGTGCCGCCGACGATGTCTTCGCGCCTTGTGGCGCCGAACAGCATCACCGTCTTGTCATTGACATCGACCACGCGTGTCGCGGCGATGGCGGCGTCGATGAATTCGGGATGGGCCTCGAAATAGCCGCGGATGTCCCCGACGCCGCCGTGGACGAGCTGGGCCAGCATTTTGCGCACTTCCGAGAAATCGAGCTCCCAGAATGATGCCGCCATGGCCTGGAACAGGTTGCGGTAGCGGTGCGCTTGCTGCCGGGATTCGGTCTCGATGTCGCTCAATCGAGTGAGGTCGCGGCCGTATTCGATGATGGATACCGGCTGGCCGTCCGGGTCACGCAGCACCGTCCACTTGACTTCGACGCGCCTGTTCTCGCCGGATGCGGTGGTCCGTTTCAGCTCGCCTTCCCAGTGGCCCTGTTCGAGCAGGTGTCGCTCGAGTCCCGCGAGGGTCGTGGGGTGATGGGCATTGAGGCAGTCATTGAGGTTACGGCCCAGCATGGCGTCGCGCGTGAAACCGTAGAGCGCCTCGGATGCCTTGTTCCACAGCAGGATGCGGCCGCTCGGGTCACGGACGATGACGCTTTCGGCCACGCCGTCGATGAGCGGGCCGAGGAGGTCCGGCGGGCTCGGCGAGGTGTCGACAGACTTCGATCCATTTCCTTCCGGCATCCGCCAGCTCCGCCAAACGCCCTGGAACGCCTCCGCAGCATGCGTTGCATGGCCCTACAACGCAAGGGCGCGTTCGACGCAGGCGATGAACTCCTCGCTGTCGAAAGGCTTCTTCAGGATGCAGGACGGATTGCACGCCCGCGCCCGCTCCAGCACCGCTGCCTCGGTCTTGGCGGTGATCATGATGACGGGCACCGTGGACCCCTGCGCGTCGAGCTTCCGCTTGAGGTCGATACCGCTCATGCCCGGCATGTGGATGTCGGTGATGACCAGGTGCGTGCCCGTGCGCTCGCCCGATTGCAGGAACGCCTCGGCGCTGTCGAACGCCAACCCCTTCAGCCCGAAGGACCGCAACAGACTGAGCACTGCCTGGCGAACCGACGCATCGTCGTCGATGACGGAGATGAGGGAGGGGGGCCGCATGGCTTGGGGCTAGGGTTTTCGCGTCTGGGATTGAGGGAGGGCCGTGGCGAGGGTCTTGGGGATCTTCAGTGCCTCGGCCATGCGCACCAGCTCGGCCAGGGTCGTCGCCCCCATCTTGCGCATCGCCGAGCCACGATGGATCTTGATCGTGATCTCGCTCAGATGAAGGTCGTCGGCCACCTCCTTGTTGAGCCGCCCGATGGTCACCAGCGTCATCACCTGTTGCTCGCGCTTGGAGAGGCTGTCGAAGCGCTTCCTCAGACTCTCCTGGTCCTCGCGCTCGGAGCGCTGGCCGCGATGGCGCTCCACCGCCAGTGCCACGGCATCGAGCAGGTCCTGTTCGCGGAAGGGCTTGGGCAGGAAATCGACCGCGCCGGCCTTCATCGCCCGCACCGACATCGGGATGTCACCGTGGCCCGTCATCATGATCACCGGCAGGTCGATGCCGAGCGAGTCGAGTTGACCCTGGAAATCGAGGCCGCTGGTTCCGGGCAGGCGCACGTCGAGCAGGAGGCAGCCGGGTGCGTTCACCCGCTCGGCGTCGAGGAAGGCACGCACCGAGTCATAAGCCTTGGCCTTCATGCCGACGGAACGGAACAGCGCCTGCAAAGCAGTCCGCAGCGACGCGTCGTCGTCGACGATGTGGATGATGGCTTCCTCACTCATATCGGGCACCTTGGCATGGAGAGGAATCACCGGCAATCATACCAGAGTATGGTTCGGTATCAGCGCCATGCATGGGGTCAGTGCACCGAGACCTGCCTCAATGGCGGGGATTCTGGTCAATCGGCCACTTCTTCCCAGCTCTCCTCGATGTACAGGACGTGCGATCGCTTCGGAAAGGCCTTGAACTCGGTCTTCGACGGCAACTTCGCCAGCTTCTTCGCGTTCGCCTTGAGTGCTTCATCCGATGAAGATTCCGGCGACCTCGCGAATGTCAAGCTCGTGGAGACGCTCAAGGGCGAAATCCAGACGTTCCACAGCCGACGACTTCCTGCGATCATCAGCGAGTACGCCGCGCAGACGTCGGAGCTCGTCCATGACAGTGGGTAGATCCTCGACACTCACGCTAATTCCCGTCTGAAAGAGGGGGAGCCAGTGGAGGCCGAGATGCTTCGCTGGCGGCACCCACTCACTGCTGTAGGTTCCCTCGGTTGCGAGGGGAATGTAGAGTTCGTCTCGAGTTGAATCCTTGAACTCGATGAGGATGGCCACGGACATCATCTGCCTCCTTTCTCATGGCACTCCGTGATTGAGTTGGAGCTCTTCGGGGAGTAGCGGCAGATGGATGTTGACGCCATAGCGGGCCTCGAAGTTCCATCCAGGAAAGGTTTGGCGGAGCTTGAGCAGCGAGGCCGCGACCGCGGTACGCAGGGCAGAGGTATTTCCATCGATGTGAAACTGGAAGCGCCGGAAGCTTCTGAGTTCCTGGATGGAGGGGAAACTTGAGGAGCCGCCGGAACTCGGCCGTGTTTGGGTCGCTGGATCGAACAGCTCGGCGATTCGCTTCCTCGTCCTCTTGAAGATCTGCTTGTCCGCCCACTCCGTGGGGGCCTGCTGCGGCTTGCCGGTTCTTGGATTCAGCTTCGAGATGTTCCGGGCCGCCTTGTACTCGATGAACTTCTTCCCGAGCATGTCGATTCCATCGAACTCACCGACCGGCTTGCCCGTCCCATCCACGATTTCTACCTTTCGGTAGAAGCGGGCCAGGACTTCCCGAGGACGTCCCCCGCGCCCATCCCGGTAGTTGTCGAGGCGTGTATCGAGCCATTCACCCAGGCGGGATTCGCCGAACCTCCGGCCGAAAACTGTTCCGCGCAATGCGTTCACCGTTGCGCTCACACCCCGAGCCGCGGCGAACATCAACAAAGCCTCCAGAGCGGTGCCCAGCAAGTCGGCGAGGGCTTCGGCGAACTGCCGTGCGGCTCGCTCGATAGCGCCTTCACTGCCGCGTGCATTCCAGACGGCGGTGAAGAAGTGCCAGAATACAATGCCGAGCCTTTTGAGGGACTCGGCGGATGGGAAAGGGGGTTCGCATGGAATGCTCTCGTGGTTGGGAGACAGGGGACCTCGCGGTCCCGAGCCTTCCGTGAGTAAGTCAGAGGCCAGTTCCACGTGTTCCTGTTTTTACAGGGGTTTGAACGGCCCCCCTCGTGTCCGACACCTCGTCGCGGGCGTGACACCTGGCCTCTCCGGTGAACAGGACCTGTCCACTCGACAGGACAAGGTGGCCGTGTGCCACTTTCGACATGACCTGTCATGTCATCTCGCCTTGGGAGAGGAACCCGCCGTCCGAGGTTACGTCCGCTCCCACCTCGTAGTAAGAGGCCGAGTCCTGGCGGACGAACGCGTGTGGAGGTGAGAGGGTGACCACGAACCATGGAGTGACGCACTTCGCGGACGCATTGGAGCCGGGGACGAGGGTGGGCCGCTGGAGAGTGGTGGAGGCGCTGGGAGTGGGAGGGCAGGGGGCTGTCTACCGCGTGGAGGACACGGAGCACCCCGGCGACTTCCATGCGCTCAAGCTCGCGCTGGCTGCGCGGGATGGGCGAGCCGAGCGCGAGGTGGAGCTGATGAGGAGCCGGGCGGCCCACCCGCATGTGGTGGGCTTCCACGGGAGTGCCCGCTGGCCCGATTCGGAAGAGGGACGTCTGGGATTCGTCATGGAGTGGGTACCCGGCCAGGCCCTGGACGTGTGGGCGGAGAGGGAAGGCACCACCTTCCGTCGGCTCGCGGGCGTGGGCGCCACGGTGGCGAGAACCCTGGGCGAGTTGCATGCGCGAGGGGTGCTGCACCGGGACCTCAAGCCCGAGCACATAGTGGTGCGAGCGTCGGATGGACAGCCGGTGCTGCTGGACTTCGGAGTGGGTTGGTATGAGGGAGCGGCCCCGCTCACCACGGGAGCGCTGCCGCCGGCCACGCTGTACCTGCTCAGCCCCGAGGCGGTGCGTTTCCTGTGGAGCAGCGCCGAGCGCCCCGGCACGCACTACGCCTTCCAACCCACGGATGACTTGTATGCCCTGGGCGTGAGCCTGTACCGGGCGACCACGGGGCATTATCCCTTCTCCGAATGGCTGCCAGCGGATGTGTTGCAGTCCGCCATTGTGCACGTGCGGCCGTTGGAGCCCGCGCGCGTCAACCCCCGGGTGCCTCGGGCCCTGAGTGACGTGATTGTCCGGCTGTTGGCGAAGGAGCCCCGGGAGCGCTACCGGAGTGGAGCGGCGCTGCACGAGGCACTGAGCACGGCGGCCAGGGGTGAAGAGGCGGGGTGGGACGCGGGCATCTTCGAGTGGGAGGAGCTTCCAGCGGAGAGGGAAGGGGAGAAGCCCGAGCGGCACCTGGTCCGGCCCCCGAGGCCCAAGCCGTCGTGGAGTTCCGCGCCTCCCGTTGTCGTGCGTGAGCAGAAGAGGCGTCGCTGGCCCAGGAGGCTCGTGCGAGCAGCGGCGGTGCTACTGGTGTTGATGCCGGTGAATCGCGGAGCACCAGTCGCGCCGAGTATCCATGTTCCAGAGGAGGAGTGGGCCACGGATGTGAGGGTGGAGCCGAGTGCCAGCCAGAATGAGCAGGCGCCGCTGCCGGCGAGAAACCAGAAGCAGGCGCCCTGTACGGAGGGGCTGGAAGTGGAGCTGTCCGGCGCGTGCTGGCATCGGCTGTGGCAACGACCTCCGGATTGCCCGCGCCAGACCGTCGCGTTCAAGGGCCAGTGCCTTTGGCCTGTGCCGAAATCCCGTCCTGTTCCGACCAGCGTGGATGGTGGGGTGCCCGAAGCCCGATGAGTCGGCGGACGAAGTCTTCCGCTACCCGAACCTGGGCGGGCGGACGTTCCGACGGGAACCACTCGCGGACTACAACCCCGAGTGATAGAGAAATGCATTGATCCCATGAACATCAAAGAAACAAATCGACTCCTGTCTTGCTGCTTCCTGTTCGGTCTGTCCGCTTGCGAGGAGGCGACAACCAAGGAGCAGGTCCAAATCAAGGTGACCTGCGAGGCGACCACCTTGGATGTCCTGAAGAAAACCCAGTGCGCGGCGAGCGCAATGGACCCCGAGGGGCGCCCCGTCGAGGTCGGTCACCTCATCTGGAGCAGCAGCGACACGGAGCGGGCGGGCGTGAATGCGTCGGGACAGGTGGATGCCCGCGCCCGGGGCACGGTCACCCTCCAGGCGACGGCCATCTCGACCCGGTATGACATCCTCCCCGGTGAGGCCATTCTGAGCGTCCAAGGCACCGTCCATGGGGGGCGCCTCACCACCTCCGAGACGTGGCGGGCGGCGGACAATCCCCATGTGGTGACCACCCACCTGACGGTGGCGGGCGCCAACACCCCCACCCTCACCCTGGAAGCCGGCGTCGTGGTTCGCTTCATGCCCCGCATGGGACTGGGCGTCGGTGACACCGACACCGGGGTCCTCTCCGTGGAAGGAACCGAGGCGAACCCCGTCCTGCTCACCTCCGAGGACGAAAACACCTCTCCTGAATCCCACGGCTGGGATGGGCTCCTGGTGCGCCAGCACTCCGCCATCCGCCTCCATCACGCCGTCATCGAGGGCGTCGATGGGCGTGCGCTGGGCGGCGCCCTGTACGTGGATGGGACCTTCCTCGCCGACAACGTCACCGTGCGCCGGTGTGTCGGAGTCGCCTATCTGCTCGTGGGCGGCACGTTCGCTCCCGGCTCCACGAAGCTCCGGGCGAACGGGTGCGATTATCCGCTCACGATCCGAGCCGACGCGGTGGGCTCCATCCCCCCGGACAGTGAATTCACGGGCAACGCGTCCGACGCCGTCTTCGTCTCTGGCGCCGTCAACCACAGTCAGACGTGGCCGAATCCGGGCGTGCCCTATGTCATGAAGAGCGACCTCGCCGTGGGAAACCCCCTCACCCGGCCGGTCCTCACCCTCTCCCCGGGGACCGAACTCCGGATGGCTCCGGACAAGGAAATCTGGGTGGACGAACAGGGCAGTCTCATCGCCCAGGGCACCGCCACGCAACCCATCCGCTTCGTGGCGAACGCGGCGGCGCCCTCACCGGGCTTCTGGAAGGGTCTGCGCTTCGACCAGGCCCAGGGCAGCAGGCTCGAGCATGTCTCCGTGTCTCACGCGGGCCCAGCGGCATTGACCGTCAACGCGGAGTTGGGCGCCTTCGTGACGCGGAGCGCGTTCACCCACTCCTCCGGCTGCGGCCTCTTCCGCGCGAGCGCGGTGACCACGGACTTCACCCTCGAGGAGTACGGCAACACCTTCTCCAACAACGCCCTGGGCGCGCAGTGCCAGAAGCCGGAGGAGGAGCCGAGCGCGCACTGAAGCTCTGACTCAGTAGAAGAATCCGACTGGCACCTGGCTCGCGGTGTTCGCGTAAAAGTTTGCGATACGAAACGACCAGAAGGTGGACGGCACGGTAAAGATACTGGCAAAGAACCAGCTCGCCTTGTGCTCCGGAGCCGTCAGCCTCCACCATCCCCAGCCTGATGGCGCCGTATCCGGAAACTCGGTGCCTTGCAGGTCCTGCGCCACGGTGAACCCGCCCAAGCCCACGAGTTGAGTGATCTGGTATTTGATTCGTCGAGTATGGGCGCCCACTTTTTCAACAGCCACTCTGACAATATACGTCTGATAGTCTTGAAGCACCGCGCTCTTGCACGCACCTACCTCATTGGAGGGGTTGGCTCCAAAGGGAGCCCAAAAGTGCTCAATCGCAACACCCCTGGACATATTGTTGCACCCGGAGTACGTCCCGGAGTACGCGCCCAGGATCAGTCCATCACCATATGCGTGGGGAAGGACCGCACCATAAGCAGGCGTATACGCATCGGGCCCGCTCCCTGTGTAGGGGATGAATGCCCGGGCACCGATCGAAATATGAGCGCCGGGGTTTACTGAAAAGAAGTTACGTGGCTCGAACACGAACGACACGTACTGGACGGGTGCCTCTCCGCCGTAGGGATCACCCGCGATGGAGCCTCGAACGATCTGGCCGCCACCGGTCGCGGCTTCGACGGTTCCAGAAATCACCGTCTGAGGGTTGATGACCTGCTGAACGCTCCCCTCCTTGCACGATGGGTCGTATTCGGACACATCGTTGGGGCACACGGTCAAATAGCCTGATGGACCCCAGACGGGACCTGGTTTGTTACCATAGAAGGTAAAGACGCTGGCTCCCGAGAACGTATTGACGCCATCCGCAACAGCCACCAACGGCAGGGAAAAGACCGCCAGCATGAGCAACTTCTTGCAGAAACCATCCGTGAACTTCATGTGACCCCTTTTCGCTTTCCAAGCGATCGTCTCGTGCACATCCTTACGTGGAGCCTACTATGGTGTTGGGCCCCGTCTCCCGACGCGGGACACTGAGCCTCGGATGTTTGTTCGACGGAGGGCATTGACGGCGCGCCTCGCTTGAGGTGCTGGCCTGGCCTCGGGACAGTGGGCGGACCCATGCGCCTTCCTCCCATGCTCCTTGGCCTCTTCCTGGGGTTGTCCGCCCAGGCGCAGTCCTCCACGTCGGACTCGGAACACGCCGGGCACATGGCGCATGGCGATTCCCTGGCGCACACGGATCATGCGGCGCACGGCGGCCACTCGGAAACCGAGGTGCGCTCCCTGCGCGACATTCCCCTGATGCGCCGGGGCTCGGGCACCTCGTGGCAGCCGGACCTCTTTCCCCCCGCCATGATTCACGGTCAGGTGGGCAATTGGGGCCTCATGTTCCAGGGCCTGCTCTTCGGGGGCTACGACGTCCAAGGGGGAGCTCGGGGCGCGCGGGCCCTCGAGGCCCTGGGTTGGGCGATGCTCATGGCCGAGCGGGAGTGGTCCTCGGGACAGCTCGTGCTCAGCCTGATGCTCAGCCCGGATCCCCTCACCGCGGGTGCCAACGGGGGCTATCCGCTGCTGCTCCAGACGGGCGAGTCCTATCGGGGTGAGCCTCTGCGCGACCGCCAGCACCCCCATGACCTGTTCATGGAACTGGCCGCCTCCTACACGCACTACTTCTCGGACACCTGGGGCCTGATGCTCTACGTGGCGCCCGCGGGCGAGCCCGCCCTGGGCCCCGTGGCCTTCCCTCACCGCGTCTCCGCCCGCTTCGACCCCCTCGCCGTGCTCGGCCACCACTGGCAGGACTCGACCCACATCTCCTTCGGAGTGGCGACCGTGGGCCTCGTCACGCCGCTCGCGAAGCTGGAGGTCTCCGCGTTCAACGGCCGCGAGCCCGACGAGAACCGCTATGACCTGGACCTGCGCGCCCCCGATTCCTTCTCCGTGCGCCTGTCCGCCAACCCCACGCCCCGAGTGAGCGCCCAGGTGTCCTATGGCTACCTGGCGAGCCCGGAGGCGCTGGAGCCCGAGGTGTCCGCGAACCGCTTCACCGCCTCGGCCACGTACCACGCGCCCGTGGGGGCCCGGGGCTTCTGGGCAACCACCGCCGTCTTCGGGCGCAACCTGGAGTCCGGCGAGCCCCCCACGAACTCCGCGCTCCTGGAGAGCAGCGTGGACCTGGATGGCCATCACGCGGTCTTCGGCCGGGTGGAGTACGTGCGCAAGACGGGGCATGACCTGGTGCTGCCCGAGGCCCTGGAGCACCAGACCTTCGGCGTGGGCGCCCTGGCGCTCGGCTATGTCTACCAGTTCGCGCCCTGGGGGCCCGTGAAGGCGGGCCTGGGCGCGCGGGGCGCGGTGAACCTCGTGCCCGAGTCCCTGGTGCCCTTCTACGGGAGCCGCACGCCGATAGGCGGCATGGTGTACGTGCGACTGGCTCCCATCATGAGTCCCTGACATTAGACTGGTCCGTCTGGGTTCTTCTCGACAGGACAAGGTGGCCGTGTGCCACTTTCGACATGACCTGTCATGTCATCTCGCATCGTGCGAGGAACCCGCCGTCCGAGGTTACGTCCGCTCCCACCTCGTAGTAAGAGGCCGAGTCCTGGCGGACGAACGCGTGTGGAGGTGAGAGGGTGACCACGAACCATGGAGTGAAGCACTTCGCGGACGCGTTGGAGCCGGGGACGAGGGTGGGCCGCTGGAGAGTGGTGGAGGCGCTGGGAGTGGGAGGGCAGGGGGCCGTCTACCGGGTGGAGGACACGGAGAATCCCGGCGACTTCCATGCGCTCAAGCTCGCGCTGGATGCGCGGGACGGGCGAGCGGAGCGGGAGGTGGAGCTGATGAGGAGCCGGGCGGCCCATGCCCATGTGGTGGGCTTCCACGGGAGTGCCCGCTGGCCCGATTCGGAAGAGGGGCGTCTGGGATTCGTCATGGAGTGGGTACCCGGCCAGGCCCTGGACGTGTGGGCGGAGAAGGAAGACACCACCTTCCGTCAGCTCGCGGGCGTGTGCGCCACGGTGGCGCGAACCCTGGGCGAGTTGCATGCGCGAGGGGTGCTGCACCGGGACCTCAAGCCCGAGCACATGAAGGCCCAGGGCCCCTGCATTCCCACCGCGTGTGAGCACATCCGTGACGGAGTTGGCTCTTCAGCGCTGGGCCTGGAGCATCTGGATGCTCCGGTCACCGCCTCGCGACGCGGGGGTCAAGGCCTCCACCTGGAGCACGCGGCGCGCTTTCTCTCTTTCGATCCACAGGCTGATCTTCCGCGGCTCCTTGTCCTCGGTGCGTTCGATCAGCTCGACCTTGTAGCTCTCGACGTCTGACTTGAAGTTCGCGAGTCCCGCCACGGGACCGGCGAAGGGCACGGAGAGCCGCCAGGTGGACAGAGGCTTCCCGTTGGCCAGTCCATCCACATCCAGCACCTGGACGTTTCCGGTGAAGCCTCGCGCGAGGGGCAGCGTGGAGAGCGCGAGTTCCAGCGGTGCCCCCGGAAACAGGAGCGGAGTGTCGCCCACGGGCGCGTCGAACTTCGCCGCGTTGGCGCCCGTGCGCTCGCCGCGCAGCGTGCCCACGATGACCTCCAGCTTCATCGAGGCGCCGGGAGACTTGCTTGTCCACCGGTAGGGCAGCAGGGTCTTCGCGTCGACCCAGTAACGGTTCTCGAACTTTCCCGCCGGGGTGCGGTCCGTCTCGGTGATGACGAGCGCGTCGCGCTTCAGGTCGCGCTTGCGCTGGGTGGTGCGTTGGGTCGTGCCCACGGAGAAGTTCAAGGGCATCCCCTCACCGGGAAGCTTCTCCTGGAGGCTCTGGTACCGGAGGACTCCCAGCTTGAGCAGCGACGCCTGGAACTGCGTGGTGAGGGAGGGCAGGGCCGCGGGGACCGCCTGGACACTCGGGGACGCCTGGATGGCGGGGACTCGCTGGGGCTCTGGCGCCGGTTGCGCCAGGGCCTGGGGCGTGGCGGGCGGGTTCTCCACGCGAAAGGCACTCAGGAAGTGATCGGTCGTGTCCTCGTCGGGCAGCGTGTCGCCACCCACCTCGATGTCGACGAGCTGCGTGCCGATGAGCACCAGCCGTCCCACCGACTGATATTCCGAGCCGTCATTGGACTCGAAGCGGTAGTCGAGCGCGGGAAACCCGCCCACCTGGGTGGCCTCCTGGTGGTCGATCCGGAATTGGCCTTCCTCCGCGTTCGCGGCCAGGTGCTTCTTGAGGAATTCGGCGGGTGAGCCCGAGACCTCGGCGGTCGAGTACGACGTTTGGAGGATCCATCCCTCGGTGGCATCCTCATAGAGGCAGTTCGGCAGCTCCTCCTTCGGGGCGCACGTTGGCTCCCCGGGGAACTCGATGCTGAACATCCCGCCCACCGGCGTGATCCGGTGGGGCGCGGCTCCGGTGGTGGGCTCGGAGGCCAGGGCCATACCGCCCAGGAGCGACAAGCCCAACGACACACAGGCGGAGGAGGCGACCCGTCGTGAAAGGAAGAACATGGGAGCGCTATATCATGGTGCTCCGGTGCAAAGGCCGCGGGCTGTACCGAGGCCGTGGAGCGATCCGAGCGCTTGTGGACCACGGGTCGCTGTGCCTCTGATGAGGCCAGTCCGGTGGCGCCCGCTAGCAAGTCCAGCGGGCAGGCGAAAAAGGAAAGGAAGACGTTATGAGTGACCTGAAGCTTCCCGCGGAAGGTGGATGCCGGTGTGGACGGGTGCGGCTGAGGATCAGCGCGCCGTCGTTGCTCACCATGGCTTGTCATTGCACGGGCTGTCAGCGGATGACCGCCAGTGCGTTCTCCTTGAGCACCGCGATTCCGAGCGAGGGCTTCGAGATCACCCAGGGCGAGCCCGTCATCGGCGGCCTGCACGGAGCCCCCCGGCATTACTTCTGTCCCTACTGCATGAGCTGGATGTTCACCCGGCCGGAAGGAATCGACACGTTCGTCAACGTGCGTGCGACGATGCTCGACGACCCCAGCGGATTCACGCCGTTCATCGAGACGTGGACGAGCGAGAAGCTTCCCTGGGCGACCACCCCGGCGGTCCACAGCTTCGAGAAGCTGCCGGCGTACAGCGACTTCGAATGGCTGACGAAGGAGTTCCTGGCGCTGTCGGCGAAATAGCATCCCGGAGCGTGGGTGGACGTGTCATCATCCGCCGTTGACATGTCATGGACACGTCAGTCCTCCGACGCCCGCGGGCGGGCATCACCGTAAAGGGCCGAGACGACTGGATCCCGCCTTGGGCGGGCTCTTGGTCCAGACGTTGCTATCCGCGGGTCTTGGTTGTTCTTTGGTCATGAAAAGGAGGCAGGACACATGTGCACGGATTTCTTGATCCAGTCGGGTGATGGCGCTTGGGTGAATGGGCGCAGCATGGAGTTTGGAGCGGAGCTGGGCACGAAGATTTATGTGCAGGCGCCCAAGCAGAAGGCCGTGCTTCGGGGACTGGCGGGCGAGGAGTTCGAGACCACGCCAGATTATGGCTACGTGGGGACCTCCTCCTGGGATCTGCCGGTGGTGACCGATGGGTTGAACACCGCGGGCCTTTCCACGGGAGCCCTGTGGCTGCCGGGCTCTCAGTACCAATCGCCGAGCCTGTCGCACAAGAACGTGTTCTGCGCCTTCTTCGTGAACTGGATGCTGAGCCATTGCGCCACCACCGATGATGTCCGCGCCGCGCTGGAGAGTGGCGCGGTGCGTGTGATCGGCAGCGAATGGGTGGCCAAGAACGGACCCCTGCATTTCCCGGTGCACGACGCCCGAGGCAGCAGCATCGTCATCGAGTTCCTGGAGGGCAAGCCGGTCATCAGCGAGAATCCGGTGGCCGTCCTGACCAACCAGCCGACCTTTCCCTGGCATCTGGACAATCTGCGCAACTATGTGAGCCTCGGCGCCTGGGACACAGAGGAAGTCAAGCTGGGGAGCCTGACCGTCACGCGCACCGGCCATGGCACCGGCCTGGATGGGCTGCCAGGCAATGCGACCCCGCCCTCGCGCTTCGTCCGTGCCGCTTATCTGAAGCAATACGCTCTCCAGCAAGCGACGGCGGCGGAAACGGCGGTGCTGGCGTTCCACCTGCTGAACAGCGTGGACATCCCGCAAGGCACCGTGCGAGCCAGAACCAAGCCAACCCAGTCGAATCCGGAGGGAGTGGAGTACGACTACACCCAATGGGCGGTGGTGAAGGATCTGACCAATCGGCTCTTCAATATCCGCGTCTATGGCAGCCCACTGACCTGGAACCTGGATCTCAAGAACCTGGACTTCGCGGGCCTGAACGGGAAGCAGATTCCCATTCCCACGGGCAAGGTGGCATTGCCGCTGCTGGCGTAGGTCACGGGAGTTCGAGGAGGGCCGTGGCTCCCTTGCCCGGCCCTTCCATCCCGCGGGGCTGTTCCTTGATTTATCAATAATTGAAACGCCGTTCGAACACGCTCCTATTAGATACATCCGCTGATGTGATTCAACGGGTCTATTCATGAAGCGCGCTAGGGATTGCGGCGTGAAGTCATTCACGTCATGATCCAAGTCGCTGAAATTGATTCCCTAGGAGGACGTCAGTATGCGTAGAACCGCTCTTCGTGCTGCTTTTGCCCTGACCGCCGTTGCCACCGTCGCGGGCCTCGCCGTCTCCCCGGATGCCGCATCCGCCGCTCCCGTCACCCACTGGGAATCAGGCCTGACGTTCTACAGCGACGAGTTCAGGACCCCCGTGGTGAACTTCCCCGCCCCTGACGGCGGGTGCCATCCGTTCCCGGCCACCGCCCGCACCCTCGTCGGGTGGAGCAACTTCGAGAACGTGATCGCCTACTGGACCGACGACTGCAGCGGACAGCCGATCGCGCTCGGCACGCTGGTGTCGTTCCGGCCGGGCGAGTACGCGAGCTTCACCGCCTACTGAGGTGTCACCACGGATGGGCGCCCTCTCCAGTGTGCCCATCCAGAAGCAGTGGGTTGTGCTCGGAGACCTGGTGACTGCGGTCTCCAGCTGGTGACTGGACTCCTCGCCCTTCCGCCCCGTTTCCCGCGCGAGCCTCCGGTCGCTCCCGAGTCCTTCTCCAATGGTTTCAAAGGGTTACGGTGCCTGCCCGGCTTTCCCGCGCGCTCTCCCGTGCCTGGCCCGGTTCCTGCTTCTGTGTCGGTCGCGCTGGTTCTCCCCGCTTCGGCCCCACGGAGTTTGAAATGTCCATCTCCTCCCTCAACCGCCCGTCCATCTCCTCGCCCCTGGTGAGCACCTCCTGCACCCAGCCGGCCTCCACTCCGGCCCAAGGGGTGGACGGCGCGCTGGCGCCGAAGCCTGGGAACGAGCTGTGGCAGAAGCGCATGACCGACTCCTTCGATCAGGGCGGGGGGGGCCTGGAGCAGGCGATGAAGCAGGTTTCGCAGGTGCTGGGCGACATCGCGCAGGTGCTGGGCACCCTGGGGCAGCAGGTGCAGGGGGCGCAGGGCGGTGGCCTGGGCGAGGCGCCGCCGGATCTCGCGTCCGGAGTGGAGGGCATCGGCGGGGCGCAGCCGTTCAGCGGCACGCCCGCGGCTCAGGAGCCGGCCGCCGCCGCCCCGAGCGTGGCCAACGGCGCGGGCGGCCCGGCGCACCCCACCTACAACAGCGATGCGGGCCCCGGGTTTGGCCCGCCGTCCGCAGGGTCCACCGAACAAGTGAATCCGAGTGAGCCGTGGTTGGCCAAGAACAACGTCGGCACGCCCTACAACAGCAACATGCAGCTCATCGACCCGGGCCAGAAGGATCAGTTCAAGTTCACGAACACGTTCACCAACAAGACGAACGAGCCGCAGACCATCACCCTCTGGAACAAGACGGGCGAGGATGGGGACCCCAACAGCGGCCAGTACTTCGACAAGAGCACGCCGAAGACGTTCACGCTGCAGCCCGGCGAGTCGCAGGTCGTGGCCTTCGACAACAACAGCAGCGTGGCGTGGTCCGCGTCGAAGGACGGCACGGCGAACCCGGGCGCGAACTCTGGTCAGACCTGGGGCGAGGCGACGTTCGGCAACGCCGGCACGGGCTGGAGCGGCTACGACACCAGCCAGATTGCCCCCGCGGGCCACAACGGCAAGATGTCCATCACGAACGACGCCACGGGCGTGCGCGTGACGGAGGCCGACGCCTGGCAGACGCCGTCGGACAACCCCGCAGGCCACGACATCGGCGTTCCCTCCGGCCCGCTGAACCTGACCACGGCCCTCGGCTGAGTTGTTCCCTGGGCACTAGAGCGTCTTGTTGCCCGTCCGCGCCTCGATCAGCATCGGCAAGCCGTTGCGCGACCCGAGGGTGCCCAACAGGTCGAACTGTGGCACGTGACCGGGCTTCAGGCGCAGCTTGAAGCGGCGTGCGAGCATGGCCGCCATCACGTGGGTCTCGAGCAGTGAGAAGTTATTGCCCAGGCAGATGCGCGGTCCGATGGCGAAGGGGTGGTAGGCGTGAGCATGGCGCTCGGCCTCGCGCTCGGGCAACCAGCGGTCGGGATCGAAGTGCTCCGGCTCGTCCCAGAAAGCGAGGTGCCGGTGGGTGGCGTAGGCGAAGGCAATCGTCCTCGTGCCGGTCGGGATGCGAACCCCATCGAGATCGTCATCGGCGACGGCGTCACGGGCGTACATTGGAGCGGCCGGATAGAGCCGGAGGACCTCCTTCACGACCTGGAGGGTGTACGGGAGCTTCTTCAAGTCGTTGATCGTCGGAGGCGCTTCGCCCAGCACCGAGTCCAGCTCGGCGTGTAGCCGCCGCTCCACCTCGCGGACCTTCTACCGGTACTTTCCCCGGAAGGAGGATGCCATCCGCCCCGCCGTCGACGCGGCGCTCGCGCACATTGTCTCCGACATGCGTGCCGCACCCCGAGGCCAGCTCCTGGGCGAGGCGCTGGTGGAGGCACTCCGCCGAGCCCTCGCGGAGGGCCACTCCATGAACTGGGAGAATCTGCTCCCCGTGCTGAACGAGACGGAGGTTCTGCGTGCGGTGTGGCTCCAGATTCTCACCGACGCGGAGGTCGCTCTCGCGCACGTCGTCGCCGAGCGGCTGGGTCTCTCTCCGGACTCACCGCGGGCGCGCCTGGCCGGTGCCGTCCTGGCCACCTCGGGACGCCTCGCGATAGAGCAGCCGTTCTCCATGGGGCGGAAGCGCGACCCGGGCGAGGTACTCGCCGAGTGCCTCGAGTTGCTGGGTCCGGGTCTGTTCGAGGAGGCCGTGGGTGGGCGCGGGCCCGTGAAACGCTCCCCGCCCCGGCGCTCCCGCCAGGGACGTGTTTAGCGGCTCACTCGCCGTGGCCTGGTTGGCGGGTTCGCTTTTGACATCAAGCACCGGGGTGGGCAAACGATCGTTCACCTAACGGTCGTTGAGTCATCGCCGCGCTGGAGGTTCCCCATGTCCACGCTCGTCACTGAAGAGACTGTCGGCTTCGTTCGAAGGATCGGCCTCAACCGCCCCGAGAAGCGCAACGCGATGAACGTCGCGCTGCTCGAGCAGCTTTCGTCGGCGTTCGCGCGCGCCGAAAGCGACGACGCGGTCCGCGTCATGCTGTTGTTCGCGCACGGGCCGATGTTCACGGCGGGCCTGGATCTCATGGATGTCCTTCCGCGCCTCGGTGAAGCGGACACGCTGTTCCGCTCGGAGGGGATCGACCCGTGGGGCACCCACGGGCCGATGCGCACGAAGCCCCTCGTCGTCGCGGTCCACGGCAAGTGCCTCACGCTCGGCATCGAGTTGATGCTCGCCGGCGACGTCACGATCGCCTCGGATGACGCCACGTTCGAGCAGATCGAGATCGACCGTGGGATCTTCCCATTCGGTGGTGGTACGGCGCGCTGGGTTCAGACGGTGGGCTGGGGAAACGCGATGCAGTACCTCCTGACGGGTGATGCGCTGGACGCACACGAAGCGCATCGTCTGGGCCTCGTTCAGCGGGTCGTGTCGCGTGAGGTGCTCATGGACACCGCCCTGGCGCTGGCCACGCGCATCGCGTCGAAGGCACCCCTCGCCATCAAAGCGACGCTCGACAGCGCACGAACCGCCGTGCTCGAAGGAGAGCGCGCTGCGGCGGCGAAGCTGTTCCCCGCGATCATGCGGCTCGCCACGACGGAGGACGCCCAGGAGGCGCTCACGGCGTTCATGGAACGACGCCCGGCGACCTTCCACGGTCGTTGAAACGGCCTTGGGTGGATTGACTCCGGTGTGATGTAGCCGGGACGTCCTCTCCCGTCACCGCCCGGGCAATCCGCTCCGCGTCCGCGGTGGTGATTCTCGCTGCCGCGCCTGACTGTCCGCGTCACCCGAAGTGGAAGGGCAGCATCCGCTCCACCTGCTCGTGGCGGGCGAAGAGCTCCTCGCGCGTGGACGCGCCCAGGTTGATGATGCCGTAGCGGTAGCTGCCCACGTCCTGGTCCAGGTCCGACAGCCGCTCCCCGGGCGCGCACAGCACCTGGACCACCGCGTCGGGATAGCGCTCCTTCACCCGTGCGATCTCCTCCGCCGTGGGCACCCGCGTGACACGCGCGTCGCTGAAGCGTCGGAGCACGAAGCTCGCCGCCGCCCCGTCCCGGCCCGCTCCCGCTCGCCACGGTGCCGGCTGGCCCACCGCCAGCGCGAGCTGCACCTCGTACGTGTTCACGCCATCCACCCGCTCGTACAGGTCCGCGAACTGGTAGGACATGCGCGGGTTCACCTCGATCACCGTCACCCGATCCCACTCCGCGTCGTAGAACATCTCGATGTTGAAGCACGCGTGGTTGAAGCCGCTGCCCTCCATCAGCCGCTTCGCGATCCGCCGCATGCGCTCGCACACCTCCGGCGGAAGCCGGGAGGGATATTCGAAGCGCTGGAAGCTGATCGTCCCCGGGTACATCACCGAGTCCACGATCCCCATCACCACCGGCCGTCCTCCCTCCACGAAGCCATCCACCGTGACCTGCACGCCCGTGAGCGGCGTCTCGCCGATGAAGAACCAGGCCGCTACCTTCCCGTCCGTGTACCGTTCGAGCAGGTGTTGGTAGGGCCGCAGCAGCAGGTGCTTCTCCAGCCGCTCCTGGAGCGAGAAGCGCACCGCCTCGCGGAACTCGCGCGGGTCGTTCACCCGCCGCGCCCGGATGGACATCGTCCCCTTCACCGGTTTGATGAACATCGGAAAGCCCAGCCGCTCCAGCCCCGGCTTCGAGGAGAAGGGATTGAGCGGGACGAACTCGGGCGTGGCCTCGGGCACCCACTCGCGCTGGATGCAACGGCTGTAATACTTGTGACTCAATTGCACCACCACCCGCGGCGGGGGCACCGGCAGGCCGAGCCGCTCGCCCACCAGCGCCGCCAGCAGGCACCCGGGGTAGTCCCCCGTTCCCACCACCCCCGCCAGCCCCTCGCCCCGCCACCGCTCCACCGTGCGCTCCACCCAGCGGAACACGTCGAAGCGCAGCCCCGCCCACAGCGAGGGGGTCTCCACCAGGTTCTCGCCGTCGTGCAGCAGCGCGTAGCGCGTGTCGAAGCGCGCCTTCAGTCCCTCCTTGTCCCAGGTCCCAGGACACAGCACGAGTACCCGTGGGCGCTCGGGACGTGCCAGCGGCTCGGCCCTCATGTGACCCCTCGTAGGCGCATCAGCCACGACACCAACGCCTCGGTGTATGCCTTCTCGGCGCCCACGAGCTCCTCCACCCGCTCGTCCCGCCAGTCCATGCGCAGGCAGCGGCCCAATGCCAGGTCCACCATTCGCTTCTCTCCTTCCAGCAGCAGTCCGTAGTTCGAGGTCGTCCGTCGCGAGGGATGGCCCGCCCAGACGAGCAGCTCGGGCCGGCGATCCTCGTGCAGCAGCGACTCGCCGAACACCGGCGCGTCGTGTCTCACGCCCACCAGGTCCAACACCGTGGGCAGCACATCGAAGTGCGAGGAGAAGGCCACCTCCCGCGCGGACAGCTCCGGGTGGTGCATCACCAGCGGCACGTCCAGCTCCTCGCGCGTCACCGCGCTTCCGTGTGACTGGTAGCCCAGCGCTCCGAAAGCCTGCCCGTGGTCGCTGCTGAGCACCACCAGCGGCGAGGCGGTGAGCCCCCGCGCCCGCAGTCCCTCCAGCAGCGCGCCGAAGATCCAGTCACACTCCTCGATGCCGTTGTAGAAGCGGCCCTGGTCCTCCGCCATGTCGAAGCGGTGGAAGCGCCCGGGCTCGGCCACGCGGTAGGGCACGTGCGTGTGCGTGGCGTGCACGTGCAGGAAGAAGGGGCCTTGGCCGCGCAGCACCTCCTCGAGCCGCTCGAGGCCCTCCGTCAACAGGACCTGATCGTCCGGTGCGCTCCCACCGGGCCCCGGAGACAGTGACGCCCGGTCGAGGACGTGGTGGAAGCCCGCCGTGTCGAGGATGGCGCGCAGGCCATAGTCCCCCGTGTGCACGGTGGAGAGGTACACGGTGCGGTAGCCCGCCCCGCTCAGCGCACGCAAGGCGGCCGAGGGGCCCTCGCCATAGCCACTGGTGTAGAGCGCCCGGTGCGCGTTGTTGGTCGTGGGTGACACACACGCATGGTGGCGCGAGCGCAGTCCCGTCGCGGCGCACTGCTCGAGGAACGGCGCCCGCGCGCCTCCGGGGTTGAAGGCGTCCAGGTGCTGCCGGCCCACGGACTCGAAGGTGAGCAGCAGCACGTCGCTGCCCCGGAGCGCGCCGTGCGCGGTGCTCGGCCGCGGGGGCCTCGGGGCCTGGGTGAGCAGGGCCGCGTGCTCCGGGCGCGGCTGGAAGCCAGGGGGCTCGGGCCGGGGCCGCTCGACGAAGAAGTGGCGCAGGCCGTCCGGGGGCGCGGTGCGGTGCGAGGACAGCACCCGCGTCACCCCTAGCAGGCCGAGCGGCACGGCCGCCAGGGCCAGACTGGGAGTGGCGGGAACGAGCCCCTCGACCAGGGCCCCGGGGAGCAGGCCCCCCCGGGGGGCGAGGACCTGCCCCCCGGCGCGCCCGGCGACACTGGCGGCGGCGGGGGGGGCCCGCCACCCCCCCCGCCCCCCGGGCACCCCCCCCCCCCCCCCCC
>Ga0081606_1000219_pt1 | contig 28548 bp, 30 predicted proteins | sample EareggfetidaYelm_FD_71127 | JGI IMG/M metagenome (GOLD analysis project Ga0081606, IMG submission 71127) | Earthworm egg capsule microbial community from the University of Washington, USA - E. fetida Yelm (SPADES assembly) (version 2) | ecosystem: Host-associated > Annelida > Reproductive system... | reverse complement strand
GAGATGGTAGATCTTGTTCTCGATGCGGGCGGCACCCTCAAAGCCGAGCATGGAACCGGTCGGATCATGGCTCCCTATGTTCGTCGGCAGTACGGGGATGAACTGTACGAGGTGATGGTCGAGGTGAAACGACTCCTTGATCCGGTGGGAATTTTCAACCCCGGCGTCATCATTAACGACGACCCGCTCGCCCATATCGCACACCTCAAGACGAGTATCCCGGTCGAGGAAGAAGTTGATCGGTGTGTTGAGTGCGGCTTTTGCGAGCCGGTCTGTCCCTCGAAGGATGTCACGCTCACGCCCCGGATGCGGATCGTTCTGCGGCGTGAGCTGGAGAAGGCACGCGCTGCCGGTGATACCGTGCGTGCTTCGCAGCTTGAGCAGGACTACCGGTACGAGGGCATCGAAACATGTGCCGCCGACGGCATGTGTCAAACGGCCTGCCCGGTGCTCATTGATACGGGGGCGCTCGTAACCCGCCTGCGTGCCGAGGGAACGAACCCCGTCGCGCGCAGTGTGTGGGGGTTCGCCGCGAAACACTGGGCGGGGTTCAGCCGGATGGGTTCGTTTGGGCTTACCGCGGCGGGAGCCGTGCCCGCCGTGCTGCCGGAGGTTGCGAGCAGGCTTGCGCGCGGGATGCTCGGTCATGATCAGGTTCCGGGGTGGAGCCGTGATCTACCCGGTGGTGGTCGGGCTCGGGGAGCGCAGGGTGATGGCCGGGTTCAGGGAGCGCAGGGCAGCGGTCAGGTTCGCAGAATACGGGGCAGCGCAGCATCCAGCCCTGCTGCTTCTCACCCGACGGTGCTGCCCTCTGCCGTGCACTTCGCTGCCTGTGTTGACACGATGTTTGGGTCCGAATCGGGCGGAGCCGCCGCCGCGTTCACGACCCTCTGCCGACGGGCTGGCCTCGGCCTCGTTGTTCCCGCCGCGATTGACTCGCTCTGCTGCGCAACCCCGTGGAAATCGAAGGGCTATACCGAGGGGTACCGCGAGATGGCACGACGGGTTCTGCCCAGCCTCTGGCAGGCGAGCAATCACGGCGAATTGCCCGTCGTGTGTGAAGCATCCAGTTGTGCCGAAGGATTAGAACGGATGCTGCACCAACAGACCGACTATCCCGACCTGCGCATCATTGACCCGCTGACCTTCGTGGCTGAGCGGGTGCTCCCCAGCCTGACGGTGCACCAGAGGGTATCGCGGATCGTGCTGCACCCCACGTGTTCCTCGACAAAAGCGGGCAGCAATGATGCTCTGCTCGCTATCGCGGCGGCCGTCGGCAAACGGGTTGACGTACCGCAGGAGTGGGGATGCTGCGCCTTCGCGGGTGACCGAGGAATGCTGCATCCCGAACTGACCGCGAGCGCCACTCGGGCGGAGGCAACCGAGGTGATTGCCGAGACATACGACCTCTACCTCTCGTCAAACCGCACGTGCGAGATCGGGATGACCCGTGCCACCGGTCACACCTATCACCACGTGTTCGAGGCGCTGGAGTGGGCCACGCGCTGACCAGGGCCGTACACCCAGCACCCGCGTTGAGGAAGCGAGGGTTGAGCCGCTCAGGGGATCAGCCGGTGCGTACACCCAGCACCCGCGTTGAGGAAGCGGCGCCCTAGGCTCACGCGCTGACCAGGGCCGTGCCATCAACCGGCTTGCGAACCCCTATCGCACTGATCGAACGGCAACAGCACACGATCCCGACACAACTCGCCTGGACACTACACCCTAGGAAGAACCCGGGATACCCCACCCGTACGCAAGTTTGTGAACTTCAAGCACGAAGAATGTGTTGGTGGCAACGATGCCCGGTAGGGAGTGAAGTCGGTCGTGAATAAACTCCGTGAAGTGTTCAATGTCTCGACAGACCACTTCGATCATGGCGTCATATTCACCCGAGGTGAGGACAACGTAGCTTGTTTCGGCAAACTCTGCGGCGCGGGCGCACACGGTGCGGGCTGTGCCCGGTGTGCAGCGAACACCGACCAGCGCCAAGCGGTCGAACCCGATCGCGAGAGGGTTCGCGATCCCGACGATCTGGAGAATCCCCGACTCTTCCAGCCGTTGGGCCCGGTACCGAATGGTGGAGGTGGGCACCCCGAACTCATCGGCGATTTCCCGGAAAGGTCGCCTTCCGTTTTTCTGTAGCGCGCTGATGAGTTGCCGGTCGAGTTCATCAAAACGACCGTTCAGGTGATTAGCCACGAGTCATCCTCTCATCCCCCAGAGCGAGACTCCTGCAGGGCACGGATGAACGCTCAGTGTTTCCAAACAGGTCGGTGTGTGGGTGCGGGCCAGATGCCGGGTGCGAGCGCGCCCTGCGCGCTATTCTCCCAAGTGAATGACCCCGGTTCGCACATTGGTCATGTCGTGCAGGGTGTAGCTGCCGCCGATCCGTCCCCACCCGGTTGCTTTACCACCGGCGCCACCGAACGGCATATTGATGTCCCACCACCCGTTGGAGTCGTTGACGATGACCTGTCCTGTGTGCAGTTCCTCGATGAAACGGTATGCCTTGGTGATGTTTTCGGTGAAGACGGCCGACTGAAGCCCGAGTGCGTCGTCATTGGCAATGCGCAAGAGGTCGTCATCGTCTGATCCTGTGAGTATAGGCAGAACCGGTCCGAATGATTCCTCCCGCGAGAGGAGACTGTCTTCTGCAACACCGTCAACAACGGTGAAAGAGTAGTAGAGCGGGGTGGGATGACCCTCAGCGCGCGAGCCACCGCGCAGGATGTCAAATCCGCGCTGACGTGCCTCGGCGAGGTGGCGGTCCATTTTCGCCGCCACTCCCTCATTATTGAGCGGACCCAGGTTTACCGTCGCATCGAACGGGTCTCCGATTCGCACTGTATCGTCGGCGTACCGGAGCGCTGCTGTCACGAACGCGTCATGGATGCTCCGATGCACGATCACCCGTTCGGTGGCGCAACAGACCTGTCCGGCACAGAAGAAGGCACCGTCCACTGCTGCTCGTGCTGCCCGTTCAATATTCGCGTCTTCCAGGACAACAACCGGGCCGTTTCCGGAACACTCCATGAGCGTGGGCTTGAAACCAGCGGTTTTTTGGATCTGTGCTCCCGTGGCGGAAGAGCCAATGAACCCGATCGCGTCGATACCCTCGTGCGCGACGAGGGTCGCCCCGAAGTCACCCTCGCCGGGTAGAACGCTCACGAGGCCGTCCGGAACACCCGCCTCAATCAGGCAGTCCATGGCCGCAAGGACCGTGAGAGAGGTGTGCGTGGGCGGCTTGACGATGTGCGCGTTGCCGGTAGCGAGGCCGGGAGCGACGAACTCGGCAAACATGAGAAGGGGAAAGTTCCACGGAGTGATAATCGCCCAGACGCCCATTGGCTCGTGGAAGGTGAACAGGCGCTTACGCGGGTCGTTCGAGCGCAGCGTTTCACCGTTGAGCCGGACAGCGTCCTCCGCGTGCAGATGAAAGAGTTTCGCAGCCTCGGTGATATCGGCGACGGACTCTGCGAGCGGTTTGCCCTGCTCTAGGGTCTGTAGCCGGGCCAGTTCATCGATTCGTTTTTCGAGCGCGGCACCGATTCGATGGCAGATCTCAGCGCGCTGCCACACCCCAACACGTCGCCACTGTGCTTGCGCATCGTGCGCTCGTGCGATGGCAACATCAAGGTCGGCTACGGATGGCACGGGAAGGGTCGCGATCCGCGCCCCGGTCACCGGGCTCACCACATCGGCGGTGCGCCCAGAGGTACCCTCGGTGAATTGGCCAGCAACGAACAACTGGGTTCGCGGTGGTGTTGGCATTGTGGTCATGACACTCATCCCCACTGATCGGAAGTGCTACTGATTCGGAAACGTGCTACACGGTCGCATGTTGCCTCTCACTATAGGAGAGCAGCTGAGCGAAGGCAACAGGTATTTTCCAAGAAATTTGCACAGCCACAAAAGTTTCCGGAAAACCTTGTAAATTGCGCAACCATGGAGTTATATTGGTCGCGGAATGGCCTTCAGCAGTAGTGATTGCCCACCGACAGCAGTTGAGTGCCCACAAGGAGCAGCCATGACTCACCCCGAAAGTACCCCGAAGCTCAACGACGACTCGAACTCGGTGGAGGCTTCCGCCACCGGAGATACTCTTCCAAAGAAGCTGCGCTGGTTTGACGGTTTCGCCATGTCAATGACAATGCCCGCGGCGCTTCTCGCGACGCTTGGGGCCTCTATAACCGGTCTGGGAGGCTGGGGCGCGGCGGCACTCTGGGCCATCTCAATGATCCTCGCGCTGGGAGTGAACTGGCTCTACACCGAACTGGCAGCGATGTTCCCCACCTCATCGGGCGGGATCGCACACTATGCAGCGCAGGCATGGAAGAGCAGGGCACCGTGGGTCGCACCGCTTGCGGGGATCGGCTATTGGTTTCCGTGGGGAACCAACCTGGCCACCTATGGTGCGATAACGGGCGGATTGATCCAAGCACAGTGGTTTCCCGAGCAGACGTGGGAGGTGCAGCTTGGCCCGGTCAGTATCACGCTTCCGCTCGCCATTGGGCTCGCTGTTATCGTGCTTCTCTACGCGATCAATGTCGTCGGTGTGCGGGTCACGATGGCTTTTGTGTACGTGACGGCGGGCATCCTCATGATCCCGCTCGCCGTATTCATTATTTTTCCGCTCTTCAACAGCGGGTGGGCACCACTTGATCTCACGTGGAAACTGGAAGGCTGGACGGGAGTGCACCAGGCGCTGGTCTGGCTGTATGTTATGGCCTGGACCACCCTGGGAATTGAGGTTTGCGCCACCTTCGCGCCCGAGTATCGGGATTCGGTCAAAGACACGGTCAGAGCAATTCGAGCCGCGGTACTTTTTTGCCTCGGGGTCTTTATCCTCGTTCCCATCACGCTCGGTGGATTCGCGGGTGAGAAAGCTATCGCGGATGACCCGGGCTACTTCTTCGTGAAGAGCTTCACAGATCTCGTAGGCTCGCAGGCGAGCGGAATCATGGTTCTTGCGCTCATCGCCTCGCTCTTCCTGGTCATGTTGACCTCGGTTGCAGATGCCTCACGAGTGCTCTTCAACATGGGAAAGGAGGGCGTCACGGTACGAAGTCTCGGCAAGCTCAACGCACGCGGTGTGCCGGTTCGGGCGCTCAACGTCATGCTGGTCATGAACATCGTCGTGCTTATCGTCCTCAAGTCACCGTTGGCCATCATTGTGACCGGCAACCTGGGCTACATCATCACCCATATCCTTGCCGTGTCGGGGTTCTATCTGCTGCGGAAGGATCGCCCCGCCGAGCACCGCCCCATTCGATTGCCGCAGTTCTTTGTGCCGCTGTCGGTGGTCTTGACGGCTGTTTTCGTCGTCATCCTTATTGTCGGGGCGACAGGCTTCTCTGTAACCAGCTACGGTGGTTTCCTTGAACTGGGTGTTGCCGTCCTTGTGCTCGGCGCTGGCATTGTCATCTGGTGGTTTGTGTCTCGCCGCTCACGTGCACCCGAAGGGCCGCGGTCAGCGGAGCATTGAGCCCCACCGGGTGGTGCAGCAGGGATATGGTTGGCAGCGCTGATTGCGGCCCACGCGAAGACGCCACCACCGGTCCTCGCACCGCTTCAGGATCAGGAGCCGGTAGACTCGACCAGCCATGGTAGCCATCTACGATTGCTCCGTTGACGCGCAACTTCTCGAAGGGATGCGTCTAGCCCGCGGCGCACTCGGCCGGGGCGAGCTTGTCGTCCTTCCGACCGATACGGTGTACGGGATCGCCGCCGATGCTTTCCGCCCCGGCGCGGTTGTGCGTCTACTCGAGGTAAAAGGGCGGACACAGGCATCCCCGCCCCCGGTTCTTATTCCCGACCTGGCGACCCTTGATGCGCTTGCGGCGGAGGTGTCTGAACCCGTGCGTCAACTCGCGGCCGCGTTCTGGCCCGGTGGGCTGACGATTATCGTGCCCGCTCAACCATCGCTGCAGTGGCACCTCGGGCAGACACACGGCACGGTTGCGCTGCGGATGCCTGCGCACCCGGTCACACTGGAACTTCTCGCGGAGACCGGTCCGCTCGCCGTCTCGTCTGCAAATCGCTCAGGCAACCCCGCGGCCGTGTCGGTGCAGATGGCAGCAGAGGCGCTGGGAGATGATGTTGCGGTGTACCTCGACGGGGGACTTGCCGGTCGTGATTACGATGCGGCGGGTGAGCGTCTCGGTGACACATCCTCCACGATCCTGGATGCCACGGGGCTTGCCAACGGGGGAATGCTCCGGGTTATCCGGCCAGGGGTGATCTCTCGCGAGCAGATCCTTGGAATTGTCGGGCAGGATCTGCTCGCATGACACTGTTTTTGGCTCTCGGGTTGATCGCCGCGCTCGTCACTTTTGTCTGCTCCCGGATTGTGTTGAAGGTGGGTCTAAAGTTCAGACTGTACCCCGAGATTCGTGAGCGTGATGTGCACAGCAGGCCCACTCCCCGGTTGGGCGGGGTGGCCATGTTCGCGGGAATCCTCGTCGCGGTCGGTGCCGCGGCGTTCGTCGCAACACTGGGGTCAGAGCGCTTTTCCAGTGTCTCTATTATTTTTCAGAACCCGGCCCAGATGCTCGCGATTCTTGGAGCTGCCCTCATCATCGTGATTGTCGGGATTGCCGACGACCTCTGGGATCTCGACTGGACCGTTAAGCTCGGTGCGCAGTTTGTAGCGGCGGGGTTGGTGGCCTGGCAGGGTGTGTCTATTGTGTCGCTTCCCATCGCGGGGGTCACGGTCGGCTCATCCGGAATGAGTACCGCCATCACCGTGCTTGTCCTTGTTGCCGTGATGAACTCGATTAACTTCATTGACGGGCTCGACGGTCTGGTCGCAAGCATTGCGCTCATCGCCAACGGGGTCTTTTTTCTCTACACCTATCTGCTCGTGCAGAAGACCTCGCCGCTGAACTACTTCAACCTTGCCTCGTTGCTCGCGATCGTCGTGGTCGGTGCGTGTATCGGCTTTCTGCCGCTCAACTGGCACCCCGCGAAGCTTTTTATGGGAGACTCCGGTGCACTGCTCATCGGGCTGCTCATGGCGACCTCGGCGGTGTCGGTGACCGGACAGATCGACCCGGCCTCGCTCGGGCTGGGTGAGCTGTTTCCGGCGTTCATCCCGATCATTCTGCCGGCCGCGGTGCTGGTTATTCCGCTGCTTGATTTTGGGCTGGCGGTGGTTCGTCGGGTGGGTGCAGGTAGGTCGCCGTTTGCCGCGGACCGTAAGCATCTGCACCATCGCCTGCTCGATATGGGCCACACCCATCTGCATGCGGTTCTCATCTTCGCGGCGTGGACGGCGGTAGCCTCTATCGGGTGCCTCTTGACCTTCGTTTTCCCCGCTTATCTGGATCTGTCGTCGTGGCTGGCGGTTCTGATTCTGGTTGCCGGATTTGTTGTGTGCGCAGCGATCACCCTCGCCCCGCTCGGCAGCCGCCGTCGACGTGCGCTCACAGCCGCTGTGCGCGCAGCAGACCATGATGGTGATGCTCTGGTGACAGATAAGGGGGGTGACGGGTGTGCCGACTCGGCATCCCTGTCTGCCTCAGAGTCTGCGCACACCTCAGAGTCTGCGCACACCTCAGATTCGGTGCCCGTTCCGACAGAGATGTCGTGTAAAAATTCAGGAGAGCGTTGATGTCTGGTCGCACACCGTCCCCTACCCCTTCGTCAACCCCGATGCTCCGCCGCACCCTCGTGTGGGCGTCGGCGCTGTGCGGTGCCATCCTCGTGGTTGGTGGTGTTCTCGGGGCGATTTTCGCGGGAACACCCGGACTGTGGGGTGCTGTTATCGGCACGGTGATCGGCCTGGTGTTCATGGCGCTGACGGCAACGAGCATCCTGTTTGCCAACCGTTTTGCCGGTGGGGCGTCGTTTGCGGGCGTATTTTTCGGGGTGGTACTGGGCGGATGGCTCGTGAAGTTCATTGTCTTTCTCATCATCGCAAACCTGCTTCGGGATGCCTCGTGGCTCAACCACCTCACGCTCTTTGTGTGCATCATCGCCTCGGTACTGGCCTCGCTCGTGGTTGATGTCCTCGTCGTGATGAGCTCGCGCATGCCGTATGTGAGCGATATCGAGCTGCCCGGCGACCGGTAGCCTACTCAGACCGGCGCCCTCGATTAGATCACGGGGCCGGGAGTTGGTAGAGTGGCAGTGATCCCGCGGGGGTGCGCCTAGCGATGCAGACCGGGAGGATCGTCCACACCCCCCTTCGTCGACGCGAGAGTCTAGGCTCCACGCCCCGAAACTGGAGATAACGCTGCCCACTTACGCTGCGTACCTGATGGTGCCGATGGTAGCCAATGATGGCGAATTCCATGGCCCTGCCATTGGCGAGTTCTTTCCCGAACCCCTGTGGTTCGTGGGCACTCCGTTCGAGATCAATCGGATCATGCTCGTGCGGTTTATTGCCGTCGCGGCGCTGCTTCTGCTCTTCTGGCTCGGCACCCGCCGGATGAAGGTTGTGCCGGGTCGTTTCCAGAGCCTGATTGAGATGGGTCTTGACCTTGTGCGGGTCAACATTGCCTACGATCTGTTGGGTAAAAAAGATGGCACGCGCTTCCTGCCGGTCATTACGACCGCGTTTTTCATGGTGCTGTTTATGAACATCACCGGAATCATTCCGGGGCTCAATATCGCGGGCTCTTCGGTCATCGGGGTGCCGCTGGTGCTCGCTGTGGTGGCCTACGTCTGTTTCATCTATGCGGGTGTCAAGAAGAGCCCGAAAAACTTCTTCCGTAACGCACTGTTTCCGCCCGGGGTGCCATCGGGACTGTACATGATCGTAACCCCGATCGAGTTCTTCGCCACCTTTGTCATTCGGCCTGTCACGCTCACGCTCCGGCTCATGATGAACATGATCGTCGGCCACCTCATGCTCGTTCTGTTCTTCTCCGCTACCCAGTTTTTCCTTTTCCAGTTGGACGGCCCGCTGAAACTTTTTGGTGCGGGTACCCTCGCCTTCGGCTTTGTCTTCACGCTCTTTGAGATTCTCGTTGCCGTGCTGCAGGCCTACGTCTTTGCCCTTCTTACCGCCGTGTACATCCAGCTTGCGGTCGCCGAGGAGCACTAAGCCAGGGCAGCCGCCCCGAACCATCCATCAAGAAAGGAAACACCCGTGGACACATCAGTTCTTGCGGAAGTCTCAGGAAATGTCGCCACCATCGGCTACGGTCTCGCCGCGATCGGTCCCGCGATCGGCGTTGGCATCGTCGTCGGCAAGGCGATTGAGGGCACCGCTCGCCAGCCAGAACTGCAGGGCAAACTGCAGGTCATGATGTACATCGGTATTGCGTTTACCGAAGCGCTTGCCTTCATCGGTATCGCGACCTTCTACATCTTCAGGTAATCCAACCCGCAGCCCTGCAAGGAGGCCCCCGTGCTTAACGCACTCCTGAGCACCGCGAGCGAGTCCGGTGGATCTGGTACCGAGCACAGCCCGCTGATCCCCGAGGTCTACGACCTCGTCTGGTCGGCTGTCTGCTTCATCGTCATCCTGTTCTTCTTTTGGAAGCTCGTACTGCCGAGGGTGAAGAAACTGCTCGACGACCGCTCTGCTGCAATCGAGGGCAACATTGCGAAGGCCGACGAGGCGCAGCGCAAAGCCGAGGCCGCGCTCGAACAGTACACAGCGCAACTCGCCGATGCTCGAGCCGAGGCCGGTCGGATTCGTGAGACCGCCCGTGAGGACGGCAAGAAGATTGTTGCCGACGCACGCGACACGGCGACCGCTGAAGCCGCCCGGGTGACCGCAACCGCCCACGCACAGATCGAGGCCGAGCGACAGTCTGCGCTCGTTTCGCTCCGCGCGGAGGTTGGCACGCTCGCGATCAGCCTTGCCTCCGGGGTGCTCGGTGAGTCACTCACCGATGACAAGAAGGCGACCGCCGTGGTTGACCGATTCTTGGCCGAACTCGAGACATCCGACTCACCGTCCGCGCGTCCGCGCGTCGGCTCGGGGAGCACGAAGTAACGCCATGGGAAGCGCCACCACTCACGCCCTCACCGCCGTCCGCGGTTCACTTGGTGCGCTCGGGCGAGGTGATCTCCGTGTCGCAGAAGGTCTGCTTGCCGCATCCCGCGTCCTCTCGACATCAGCGCCGCTGCGGTCGGCACTCATTGACCCGGAGGCGGATATCACCGCCAAGGGCGCACTCGTGAAGCAGGTGTTCGGCTCATCCCTTCCCGCCCCCGCGGTCACGCTGCTGCAGGAGGCTGCGGCACAGCGCTGGTCGAATGATCACGACTTTGTTCACGGGGTGGAGGAGATCGGGGTTCGGGTTGCCGCCACCGCTGCGGGTGCCGCCGATGTGGACGGTCAACTGCTGAGCTTCGCCCGTACCGTCGCCTCCGAGGCTGAACTGGAACTCGCGCTCGGGAGCAAACTCAGCCCCACGGAGGCAAAAACCACTGTCGTTGACCGGCTCCTTGGCGCGACAGATACTGCTGACCCCGCCACGGTCGCGATTGTGCGCCACCTCGTGCAGAATCCGCGTGGGCGTCGGATTGGTGCCATGCTCCGGGAGGCTGCCGCGGTCGTTGCCGATCAGCGCGGATTCCAACTCGCGACGGTCACCACCGCCGTTCCGCTCAGCGCCGCGCAGCGTGGTCGGTTGGAGAAGTCGCTGAACGCGGCATCCGGTCGAACTGTCAAACTGGACACGACCGTGGACCCGGCCGTGATCGGTGGGGTGCGGGTGCAACTCGGCGATGATGTCATTGATGGCAGCCTGCTGCACCGACTCGAAAACCTCAAACAACGACTTGCCGGATAGAACCGGTTACGTAAGACTCGGCGCGCAGGTGCCGCGACACAAGGGAAAAACCATGGCAGAGATTACCATCAGCGCCGATCAAATTCGCTCGGCGCTCGCCGAGTTTGCGTCGAGCTACGACCCGGGCAAGACCGCGAAAACCGAGGTCGGGACGGTGTCTGACACTGCCGACGGAATTGCGCACGTGACAGGACTGCCCTCGGTGATGGCCAACGAGCTGGTCCGGTTTGCGGATGGCACGCTCGGACTGGCGCTCAACCTTGACCAGGACGAGATTGGTGTTGTTGTTCTCGGTGAGTTCGGCGGCATCGAAGAGGGCATGACGGTCACTCGCACGGGTGAGGTGCTGTCGGTGCCGGTGGGCGATGGATACCTCGGTCGGGTCGTTGATCCGCTCGGCAACCCGATTGATGGACTCGGTGCGATCACGACCACCGCTCGACGTGCGCTGGAACTGCAGGCTCCCGGGGTTATGCAGCGTAAGAGTGTGCACGAACCGCTACAGACCGGTATTAAGGCGATTGATGCGATGATCCCCGTCGGTCGTGGTCAGCGTCAGCTCATCATTGGTGACCGTCAGACCGGCAAAACCGCGATCGCAATCGACACGATCATTAACCAGAAGGCCAACTGGGAGTCTGGCGACACAAGCAAACAGGTTCGCTGCATCTACGTCGCGATCGGTCAGAAGGGGTCAACAATCGCGAGTGTGAAGGGCGCGCTAGAGGATGCCGGTGCGATGCAGTACACCACGATTGTCGCCGCCCCCGCGTCTGACCCGGCCGGTTTCAAGTACCTTGCCCCGTACACCGGTTCGGCCATCGGCCAGCACTGGATGTACGAGGCCAAGCATGTGCTCATCATTTTTGACGACCTGTCCAAGCAGGCCGAAGCCTACCGAGCGGTGTCGCTGCTGCTGCGCCGCCCGCCGGGCCGTGAGGCCTACCCCGGTGACGTGTTCTACCTACACTCTCGGTTGCTGGAGCGTTGCGCGAAGCTCAGTGATGAGCTCGGTGCGGGGTCAATGACGGGTTTGCCGATCATCGAGACAAAGGCCAACGATGTCTCGGCGTACATTCCCACCAACGTTATCTCCATCACCGATGGCCAGATCTTCTTGCAGTCTGACCTCTTCAACGCCAATCAACGCCCCGCGGTTGATGTGGGTATTTCCGTCTCCCGGGTCGGTGGTGATGCACAGGTCAAGTCGATCAAGAAGGTCTCTGGCACGCTCAAACTTGAGCTCGCCCAGTACCGTTCGCTCGAGGCGTTCGCGATGTTCGCATCCGATCTGGATGCCGCCAGCCGCCGCCAGCTCGCCCGGGGTGCGCGCCTTACCGAGTTGCTAAAGCAGCCGCAGTACTCGCCATACCCGGTAGAGGAACAGGTTGTGTCAATCTGGACCGGAACCAACGGTCACCTCGACGAGGTACCGGTGGAGGATGTGCTCCGGTTCGAGCGGGAACTACTCGACTACCTCGGTCGAAACACGGACGTGCTCACAACGCTTCGGGACACGAACGTGCTGGATGATGACACGGTGGCGGCGCTGGCCTCGGCCGTTAGCTCGTTCAAGCTCGAGTTCCAGACCGGTGAGGGCAAGCCGCTTGCCTCGGTCGGGCACGAAGAGTTCGTCGCCATTGACGCTGAGAGTGTCAACCAGGAAAAGATCGTTAAAATTCGCCGTTAACGGCGCGAGATATCCTCTAGCAACGGTCAGCTCAGTCAGAATTCAGGAGAACAATGGGAGCGCAACTTCGGGTCTACCGGCAGAAAATTAAGTCTGCCCAGACGACCAAGAAGATTACGAAGGCGATGGAGCTCATTGCCGCGTCGCGCATTCAGAAAGCGCAGGCGCGGGTCGCGGCATCCACCCCGTACTCGCGGGCGATTACCCGCGCGGTGTCGGCGGTGGCGAGCCATTCGAACATTGCGCACTTCCTGACCGCTGAACCCGATCAGATCGATCGGGCGGCGGTTGTCATTGTGACCTCTGATCGCGGACTTGCGGGTGCGTTCAATTCGCAGGTACTGCGCGAGGCAGAACAGCTCACTACGCTCCTACGTTCCGAGGGCAAAGAGATTGCCTACTACCTTGTGGGTCGGAAGGCGGTGGGGTACTTCCAGTTCCGCCGCCGTGTTGCTGCCCGACAGTGGGTGGGTAACTCCGAGAATCCCGAGTTCGAGCTCGCGAAGGAGATTTCTGATGCTCTGCTCGCGGACTTTACCAGGGACTTTACCGATGGTGGGGTTGATGAAATCCACATCGTGTCCAACAGGTTTGTCAGCATGATGACGCAGACACCGGAGGTGGTGCGGCTGTTGCCGCTGGAGGTTGTGGAGGCCACCGAGGCCACCTCGACCTCGACCGAGGTGTACCCACTGTACGAGTTTGAGCCGGACCCGGCATCCGTGTTGGATGCTCTGCTGCCCGCCTACATCGAAAGCCGCATCTTCAACGCACTGCTGCAGTCGGCCGCTGCCAAGCACGCCGCTACCCAGAAGGCGATGAAGTCAGCCAGTGATAATGCCGATAACCTCATCACCGACTACACCCGGCTTGCCAATAATGCTCGCCAGGCTGAGATTACCCAGCAAATTTCCGAAATTGTGGGCGGCGCTGACGCGCTCGTGTCCGCCAAGTAGACCAGAGAAGAGAGAGCCAGGATGACTCCTACCGCCCCCGCGAAGACGACGAAGGCCACCGCTCCCGCGACAACTGCGGCACCCGAGAAGACGGCGACAGCACCCGCTCGGGGCAGCTCACACGCGGGTGCTGTTGGTCGAATCGCCCGGGTCACCGGGCCTGTTGTTGACATCGAGTATCCGCACGACTCGATCCCCGAGATTTACAACGCGTTGCAGACCGAGGTCATGATCGGCGGCGAGACATCCACGCTGACTTTGGAAGTGGCGCAGCACCTTGGCGACGACCTCGTGCGCGCGATTGCGCTGAAGCCGACCGATGGTCTCGTGCGTGGGCAAGAGGTGCGCGACACCGGGGCTCAGATTTCGGTGCCGGTTGGTGATGTCACGAAAGGTAAGGTCTTCAACGTCATCGGCGAGGTGCTCAACGCTGAACCAGGCCAGGAGATCGAGATCACCGAGCGGTGGCCGATTCACCGTCGGCCTCCGGCGTTTGATCAGCTGGAATCAAAGACGCAGCTGTTTGAGACCGGTATTAAGTCGATTGACCTGCTCACCCCGTATGTGCAGGGTGGCAAGATTGGTCTGTTCGGTGGTGCTGGTGTTGGCAAGACCGTTCTTATCCAGGAGATGATCCAGCGTGTTGCACAAGACCACGGTGGTGTCTCGGTGTTTGCCGGTGTGGGCGAGCGTACTCGTGAGGGAAATGACCTTATCCACGAGATGGAAGAGGCGGGTGTTTTCGACAAGACGGCGCTGGTCTTTGGCCAGATGGATGAGCCGCCGGGCACGCGTTTGCGGGTTGCGCTGTCGGCACTGACGATGGCGGAATACTTCCGTGACGTGCAGAAGCAGGACGTGCTGCTCTTCATTGACAATATCTTCCGCTTCACGCAGGCCGGTTCCGAGGTCTCCACACTGCTCGGCCGGATGCCCTCAGCGGTGGGGTACCAGCCGAACCTCGCCGATGAGATGGGGGTTTTGCAGGAGCGCATTACCTCCACACGTGGCCACTCCATCACGTCGCTGCAGGCGATCTATGTGCCCGCTGATGACTACACCGATCCGGCACCCGCGACAACATTCGCGCACCTGGATGCGACGACCGAGCTGAGTCGTGACATCGCGTCGAAGGGGCTCTACCCGGCGATTGACCCGCTCACCTCAACATCGCGGATCATGGACCCTCGATACCTGGGTGCTGACCATTACCGTGTTGCAACAACCGTGAAACAGATCCTGCAGAAGAACAAGGAACTACAGGAAATCATCGCGATTCTCGGTGTTGATGAGCTCTCTGAGGAGGACAAGATCACCGTGTCGCGGGCGCGTCGCATCCAGCAGTTCCTCTCGCAGAACACGTACATGGCGAAGAAGTTCACCGGCGTTGAGGGATCAACGGTGCCGTTGAAGGACACGATTGAATCGTTCGATGCGATCGCGCGCGGTGACTTTGATCACGTCGCTGAGCAGGCCTTTTTCAATGTTGGCCCGATTACCGATGTCGAAGCGAAGTGGGCGCAGATCCAGAAGGAGAACGGCTAGCCATGGCTACCCTCGCGGTAAGTGTGGTGTCGGCCGACCGGGAGGTGTGGTCGGGCGAAGCGTCCCTCGTGGTTGCGCGCACGGTGGAGGGCGAGATCGGAATCATGCCCGGTCACGAGCCGATGCTGGCCATTCTTGCGGCTGGTGAGGTGCGGCTGACTCTCCCCGGCGGGAAAAAGATCGAGGCGAGCGCGGAAGACGGGTTTCTCTCGGTGCAGTCCAATCAGGTGCAGATCGTCGCGTCGCGCGCTGCGCTCGCGTAGGTGTTGCTTCTTCTCCCGCCGTCAGAAACGAAACGGGATGGCGGAGGGCAGCGCACACGGTTGCGGCTGGACCGGTTGAGTTTTCCGGCGCTGACCCCCTCGCGAGAATTAGTGGTGCGTGCTGTGACGGAGCTTGCGGCTGATCGCTCGGCCTCGCTGCGCGCGCTCAAACTCGGCGAACGTCAGGATGCCGAAATTGAGCGGAACCGCACGCTGTTCTCATCACCGACGATGCCCGCGCTGGATCGGTATACGGGGGTTGTATACGACGCGCTGGATGCCTCGACTCTTGATTCGACCGCCCGCGCGTTTGCGCGGCAACACGTTGTTGTGCACTCGGCGTTGTTTGGGTTGCTCGGGGCGCTCGATCCGATTCCCGCATACCGACTCTCTCACGACTCACGGGTGCCCGGACTGCGACTGCGGGATGTCTGGCGCGCTTCGCTTGCGGACACCCTCACGGCACGACAGGGGGTCATCGTAGACCTGCGCTCGGAGGGATACGCCGATCTCGGTCCTGTGCCCGCGCGCCCGACGAGCGCGTACGTGCGGGTGATCGCGGTGGACGGCACGGGTCGTCGCCGCGCGCTCGCCCACTTCAACAAGCACAGCAAGGGATGCTTCGTCCGTGCCCTGCTGCTTGACCGCCCACGGATTCGGTCGTTGACGGGTCTGCTGGACTGGGCGCGCGGGGCAGGGTTCGCGCTTGATCGGGCGGAAGTACCACTGCCCGGCCGAGTGCAGGAGTTGGAACTGAGTGCGGTTTAACCGGGTGCTTTGTTGCGGGGGTATGCACTTTTCCGGTGCCTGCCGGTGCCCGCGTGCCCGCGAACGACCGTTCAGTCCGCACTGGCGGCCTGGATTCACTAGGACGGAGCCCGCGTGTTCGCGAACGAGCGTCAGAGATCTGTGGTGACTTCCCTGTGTCCTACCGACCCATTCAGGGTGAGCCCGCCGTCAACAAAGATCACCTGGCCCGTCACGTAGCGCATACTGTGTGACGAGAATGCGACGATCGCGTCGGCGATGTCGTCGCTGCCCGCGATACGGTGAAGCGGGATTCTGCTTCTGTATGTTTCACGTACCTCTTCGGTCCAGCTTTCATCGTTCAGCGGTGTGTCAGTCGCGCCGGGGGCAAGGGTGTTGACCGTCACACCGCTTGGCCCAAGCTCGACTGCCAGTGCCCGGGTCAGACTCGAGATGGCACCTTTGGCACTCACGTAGACAGTCATATCTGTTGGTGGTAAAACCTCTACGGCAGATCCAACATTGATGATCTGTCCGTGCTGCGCGGGAACCATGAACCGCGCTGCGGCGCGCGCGCCGCGAACATAGCCGAGAAAATTCGAGTTGAGTATCCGATCCCATTCCTCGTCCGTGGTGTCGAGGAACGGTTTTACGAATAATTGGGCAGCATTGTTCACCCACGTGTCGATGCCACCCCACTTGCCGGCCGCTGTCGTCGCGAGCCGGTCGATATCGGCCGTGCTGGACACGTTTCCCACATGAATTAACGGCTCTCCACCCGCGGTTCGAATAGCGGCTTCAATGTCGGTGGTTACCCGGGGGTTTTTGTTCCGATGTAGACCGGCAACTCGTGCTCCCTGACGGGCAAAGGCGAGTGCAGTTGCTCGCCCGATACCTCGGGAAATTCCGGTGATCACTACTCGTTGGGACTCGGGGTTACCCATAGCGTTCTCTCCTTTGATGCGCTGAACCGACCGGTGTGATTCACTGCTGCGTGGGCAGTCTAACCCCGGTGACCCCACGCTGCGGTGATTAGATGTTGACATCGCGTCTATCCGTTTATACGCTCGAGGTGGCCCTTGCGACACAATGGAGTTGAAACCGATGTCACTGAAGATATTTGTGGCGATCAACATCGAAGGTTATGGGTCGCACGACACTGTTATGAGATCATGTGCACGATGCAAGTCTGCGTGCGTGTAACCGAAGAGGAGAACCATGTCCCGTCCGAGCGTGAAGATTGGAATTGTTGGATCGCAGTTTGAAGCTGATATTCATGCTGCATCGATCGCACAGGGTCAGTACGGTGAGGTTGTTGCCGTGGCGTCACCGACGCCGGGCAATGCCGCGCGACTCGCACACGAGTACGGGATTCCCAAGGTGTTCACTGACTACCATGAGATGCTCAAAGATCCAGAAATCCAGATGGTGACTATCACCGCGCCCAACAAGTTTCACCGCGACATTGCGGTTGCGGTGGCAGAGGCAGGAAAGCATGTTGTAGTAGAAAAGCCAATGGCGATGACACTCGCTGAGTGCGATGAGATGATTGCCGCTGCCGAGCGTAACGGTGTCTTCCTCTTCTACGCGGAAGAACTGTTTTTCACCCCCAAATATGTCAAAGCCAAAGAGATGGCAGATCAGGGAGCGTTCGGTCGGGTCTATCTGGTGAAACAATCGGAAATGCACTCCGGCCCCCACGCAGACTGGTTCTGGGATGTGAACCGTTCCGGTGGTGGGGCGCTGATGGATCTGGGATGTCACGGACTGTCATTTTGTCACTGGTTCCTTGGTCGGCCAGAACCGGTGGCGATCACCGCTCACATGGGAACCTACGTTCATCAGACCCGAACACAGGGCGAGGATCATTCATTTGTCGTTGTCGAATTTGCAAACGGCGCTATTGGTCAGGTTGAAGATAGCTGGGGGCGCCTGGGAGGTATGGACGATCGGATTGAGGTTTACGGTGATGCCGGACTCACCCTGGCTAATCTCCACATGGGAAATGCACTGCCGACATACTCCGAGCGAGGATTCACTTATGCCGTCGAAAAGGCGTCAACAACGGTGGGATGGTCCTACCCTGTTTTCGAAGAACTGTGGAACTACGGTTTCCCGCAGGAGATGGATCACTTCTGTAAGTGTGTTCTCGGTCTCGCCGAACCAGACGCTACCGGGGTAGACGGTCGCCTCGCGCTGCAGCTCATACTTGCCGGTTATGAGTCAGCCGGAACCGGACGACGAGTTGCGCTCCCCTTCGATCCACCACCCCACCTCGAGCGCCCTGTTGACCTGTGGCTAAACCAGCGTGGCTACTAAGAGCTCGCGCGAATAGGTGGCGGTGTGGGGCGGGTGCGAGGTCTATTAGCCACGGATGTGTGAAGATTTCGTGCGTCAACTGGAGTCATCGTGCCCGCTGTTTCGTCATCGCTTATTGATCCGGACTGGGAGCAGTTCCAGGCGTTGATTCCGTCGACGGTGGATGAGTATCCGTTGGGTTGTCATCGTTCGCGGGTGTCGGATCGTGTTGTATTCAACAGGCTTGTGCAGGTGCTTGTGTGTGGTATCGCCTACGTCGAGATCGCTGACAGCGGCTGCCCGGTGACCATGATCCAAACTCGCCGTGACGAGTGGATCGCGGCGGGGATCTTCACCGAGCTGGAGCAAATTTGCCCGGACGCCGACTATGACAGCGGCAAGACCCGAGACCTGCCAGACACCCTCGGCTGCGACGGTGTCATCAGTGCGCGAGGCATCCCGCTACAGGCCGGAGCCAGACGGGTCATCGAACGCACCAACTCCTGACACAACCACGGACTCAAGAAATTCGCGATCTGCACCGAAGTCCGCAGCCACGTGATCAGCGCATTCATTGCCCTCGCCAACGCGATCATCATTCGATGCCTCATAATCACTCCCCGTGTTCAAGTCTGAAGTGGCAGCACTGTGGTGGTGTGATTGTGTGTGGTGTTGGTGGGTTTCTGCCGGTGTTGCCTGGTCGAGGTGTTTTCGGGGTTGGTTGTTGATCTCGGTGATGATCTCCTGCAGTTCTTCCTCGGTGACGGTTCGGAAGTTGGTGTGTGGGTAGGTAACGTCGGTTCCGAGCGTTGTGGTGTTCGTTAGTTCCTGTGTTGCCATGCAGTGTAGGGGTCAACGAAGTACGTGTCCATACCCCACTGGACTCTCAGCTGGTAGTGGCGGTACATCTTGAGTCCCGTTGTCCATGGTCACAGACAACCGCGCGCAAGGAGGCGGGGCGCTGAAGATCGCGTGCTGTGCTGTGCTCTTGCACCCGGCGCTCAGAGCGTCTGTTTTCCGGGCGATAATGAACCGGTCTACTGGTTCCACCTCGGTATGAATCCCCTCACCCACAGTTTTTGCGCTGGATGTACACGGCGGTAAGAAGGGCAAAGAATGAATCCCCTCACCCACAGTTTTTGCTCCTAGGATGGAGTCTGATTCCCAGTATCCAAACAGGGCATGTCTGATAGCATGGCTTCCTGTCGCTACCTTGAAGGTCATTGGAGGGACTGCGTGCGTGTGAACTTAGCTGGTAAGGCGATCGTGGCAAGCGCGCTCACCCTTGCTTTTGTAGGTGCCCTCGCGGTGTCTGCGCGGGCCGATGAGACGGTGATCCCATCCGACGTGCTGGCCAGTCTGAACGCCGGTTTCGACGAACTCAGCGTGGCACCGGAGGTACGGGAGGGCCTTCTGGAGGCCTATGCGAAGGGTAAAGCGTGGGACAACTCCTCGGGCAGTGAGCCGGTGACGACCAAAAACTACAGAGTCGGCATCACCGAATTCACTCGCAAGGTCTACGCCGACGGCTCGGTCAGCCTGACTTCGGTGGAGGTGCCGCTCCAGGCCACTACCGGTAGGATCGGGAAGCGGTCCGCTCCCGGTGGATGTACCTACGGTCTCAATGCGGGTATCGCTACCTGGTCAAACTGCAAAGTCGAGAAGAACAACGGAGTGCTCACAATGTGGTACCGCGCCGGTTACTGGCGTGGGCCCGGTGTCTACGGCACCTCGATCACGAACACCTGGGACTGGGACATCCAGGCCGCAGGTGTCGCGTGTTCGAAGGACTACCTCGGTAACCCCACCAGCCAGAAGTCGCGACTGCGTGCATACTGTACTCTGCTCGCCGGAATCGGCTCGGCTTACCCTTATCTTGACCTTGATGTCACGGCGACGACTGCCAGTGTGAACGCGAACTGGTAGATCGAAAATGGGAGAACCATGAATCCGCTACTGTCACTCCTCGGCCTGCTTATCCTGCTGATCCCGACTCTCTTATCTGTCGCTGTGCTTGTCGTCCTCATTCGTGGCCTGCGCGGACTTCAGAGTGATTTCGGCGCGCTGCGCACCGAGATCAGACAGAATGCCGGCCAGGACAACACAGGTGTGTAGCATCTGGCCCCTGATGTTGCGCGACACCGCAAGCACCGGGAGGGGTAGGTCGAGCTAGTGTCCCGCGTCTGAGGTTCGGTGTAGTAGTCGTTAGGAATTCGAGGATCTGGGTGGCGGTTTTGGTCCGGATGAAGGGTTTGGGGTTTTCGTTCCATGCTGCGACCTGGTTGCGTGGGTCTTTTTCCAGCGCTTGGATGCTGCGGTGGTCGGAGTGTTGGAGCAGATCGCGGGTGAGGTCGGTGAGGAGGCATTCGATCTGGTTGATCCACGAAATGTCTCGGTCGCGATTGTGCGGAGTTATTCCGTTGTTTCTGATGTTTCTGGGATGAGCGGCCCGATGTGGACGGTAGTCCCGGTCTGCGCGCTTGTGACTGCGGCCTCAACAATTCGGTGACCCGCGAACGAGATCGCCGGGGTGAGCGGCCCATCGAGTGGGCGCCCAGAGTCCAGGTGCGCAACGAGGTTTGCGAGTGCAGACTCATCGGGAGGTTCTGAGAGATCCGCTGCTATTTTCTATATTCCCGCTGCGCTATGAAGTGTGACATGGTCGGTGTAGTCCCAGCTTGCAATGCTCCCGGCAGTGCCTGTCACAACGAAGCCACACCCCGGTTGTGGTTGTTGGGTCCAGGGGTCGGTGAATGTTCCCCAGCGGGTCTGAAACACCGAAAGCCCGTCGGCGTAGTGCCCTACAGTCACCGACTGTTCGTCGACTCGCAAACCCGATGGTATGTGCCACGCTGCCGTCACGGCGGTCGGCATCTGGCCCTGTCGTAGCCATGTTGCCAGGGTTGTTCCGTATCCAAGGTAGTCGCGCATACTTCCGCCGCCGGATTCGGGCTGATACCACCAGCTTTCTGCCTTCTCGGACGTGGTGGGAACGACTTCTTTCTTACCGTGGCTGTGGTACAGCGGTCCGCGGTTTCCGTCGTAGAAATGCACCTGTTCTACTCGCCCGATTGTTCCTTCGCTGACCAGCCGGTAGAGGGTGCGGTGGCTCGGATACCAGGCGAGAGGCCAGTTTGTTGCCAGTATGACTCCGTGCTGACGCGCCAATGCGAGTAACCGTTCAGCCGCGATCAGTGAGTTTGCCATTGGTTTCTCTATCACCGCATGAATTCCAGCGCTCGCGAGCATCTCCACGAGCTCCGGATATTCTGCGGTTGTTGAGCAGACGACCGCGATATCGGCTTGCGATAGAGTAATCAACTCGGCGAGATCTGAGGTGTAACGACAGTCCAGACTGAGATCGTTCAGCACAGCCCGCGCGCGTGTTTCGTCACGATCCCACACCCCCACGAGGTCAATCTGTGGATGCATCGTGGCCACGGTGAGCTGATCGCCTATGTGCATGTGGTCAAAACCCACTCCGATAAGACGAAACGTCCTCGACATGATGAATTATTCTCTCTTGTGGTGGGGTGGTGGGGTGGTGGGGTGGTGGGGTGGTGGGGTGGTGGGGTGGTGGTTCTTAGTCGGTGCGTTGTCCCGTGATTCGTACATAGAACCATGCGAGAGTCAGCACGATAATTCCGTAAATAATCTGTCGCACCGCGTCAGTTGTTTCCAGCCCGGTGAGTAGGCGGTTAAGCACGGTGAGGATAAAAGCTCCCACGATGGTTCCCGCGAATCCACCCGTGCCTCCCAAGATTGAGGTGCCGCCAATGATTGCGGCTGCGACTGAAGGAAGGAGGTAGGAGTTGGTCTGGTCGGGGCCGACCGAGCCGCTAATGCCAGAGAACATGAGCCCTCCGAGCGCAGCGAGGAGGCCAGCAATAGTGTAGACAACCAGCAGTACTCGCCAGGATCGGGTTCCAGCGAGGCGGACGGCGCTCTCATTGTCGCCTGTTGCATAGATAAGCCGCCCAATTCCGGTGCGTGAGAGACCGAAGATGATGAGCAATGACAGTGCCGCGAGCACGATCGTGCTCATGGGTATTGGTCCAAACAGCGTGGCAGATCCCAGCGTTTTTACAAGCGGGAGAAGAGCGGTTGATCCCGACAGAAACCCGTCTCCGACAATCCCGACGGTGACGATGCCGACGAGCACGCTGGACATCCCGATTGTCATGATGAGCGGGTTAACCTTGAAGACACCGATGCCAATGCCGTTGGCGGCACCAACAGCGGCACCGACAAGAAATGCAAAACCAAGAGAAACAACCGGACCAGCGCCGGAATTGTTGGCTGCTATGTAGGCGGCAAAATTTGCGATCATGGTTGATGACAGGTCGATGCCACCGGTGAGCATGCACACGGTTTGACAGGCAGCGAGGATGGCAAGAGGACAGGCGAGCAGCAGTGTAGAACGAATTCCCTGGGTTGTGAAGAGCGCAGGATCTTTCATTCCCGTCACGATGAAGAGGACGGTAAGAACACCGAGTAGCGCGATGACGGGACGGTGGGAGATATAGTGCGACAACCGCTGTGTCGGAGTCGTCAGGGCGATCTCCGCGGTCATGACGCTCTCCTCCTTATCTGAAGTAACCCGCCGAATAAAACGACGAGAATGAGAATGACTCCGCTGGCAACCTGTGCAAGGTTGGGATCCCAGCCCAGTCCGAGCATGAGCGGCGGAATGAGTCCCAGAACCAGAGCTGCAAACACAGGTCCGACAAGCCCGCCGGTTCCGCCGGAAATGGCAACTCCACCGAGAACAACCGCCGCAACACTTGTGAGTAGTGCCGCTGAGCCGATGGCTGCTCGCGGTTCTCCACCGCCGGTGAAAGCTGTGGTCACCACTCCGGCAAACCCGACGAAAAGTCCCGACAGTGCATAGGTACGAATGCGGGTGATCCGGACGTTGACGCCGGAGAGATAGGCGGCTGACCGGTTGCTTCCGATTGCGTAGGTGGCGATGCCCCATCGACTGCGTTTGAACGGCCACCATATTCCCGCCAACACGAGCGTAAGCAGAATGATTGCCGGTACCGGATTGGAGAATCCACCGACGAGAAGTGGCTGCAGGTCTGGGGCAATTCCACCACCGGGTGTTGGCAATACCAGAAATGCGGCACCGGCGATGATAAAGCTCGCGGCAAGAGTAACAACAATGTCGGGCACCCCGGACACCGTGGTAATCCAGCCCATCAGGGTCGAGATGAGGACACTGGCGAGCAAGCCAACCACCGTGATACCGATGCACGCGGGGAGTGATTGATCTTTCATAAGGCTGGCGCAGAGACAGTTTGTGAACACCATGAGTGCGCCAACAGCCATGTTTATGCCACCCGATATCACGACGATGGCCTGTGACATGGCAAGGAAGGCGAGGGCGAGCGATCCGGCGAAAACAGTTCGCAATCCGAATCCACCGAAGGTCGGAACTTGACTCGCGCGAATAATTAACAGCACGACGAAGAGGACAATAACTCCGGCGAGCCACCCGTGTCGGCGACGCAATCGCGTAAGCGTCGGTACTCCTGGGTTAATCGCAATCATGATGTTGCTCCTTTGCCAGAGTGAGAGTGAGTGTTCGTAAACCCGTGCGCTGCCGAGAGCAGCGCCTCGTCTCCAACATCTGCGGCGAGCTCGGCTACCATTCGACCTCGATAGAGAACAACTGCCCGGTCTGCTACGAGGTTGACCTCGCGTAGTTCGCTTGTGTACATGAGCACCGCTGCACCTTCGTCCGCGATGTCGCGGATGAGGTCATAAATTTGATGCTTTGTGCCGATATCGATTCCGCGGGTGGGATCAAACAAGAGCAGAGTGTCAAAGCCAGCGGTCAACCACCGACCGATGGTGAGTTTTTGCTGATTGCCGCCCGAGAGTCGGCGTGCTTGAGACGCCGCACGAGTGTCAATTGACAACCGCTCGACAGTTCGGGTTACTTTGGCGCTCACGGTTTTCTGTGGGATGGGCCCCCATGTTCTTGTTCGTCGGAACAGCGGCAGCGCAAGGTTTTCGCTAATGGGGCGCTGGGGCAAAAGCGCGTGTGCGCGGTCGGAGGGTACAAAGGCGACTCCCCGCGCAATAGCCTTTGCTGGATGGGAGGCCGACAACGGATTTCCGCCTATGAGCACCTCTCCAGAATCGAACTTTTGTGCTCCCGCGATGCCTTCAAACAGGGTGTCCTGCCCCTGTCCCTCGAGCGCTACCACGGCAACAACTTCACCGGGTCGCACGGCAAACGACACATCCGCCAGTTGTTCCCCAGCGGCGACGGAACGAACTTCCAGCTGAGGTTTTACCCCGTCAAAACTCACGGATGATCGTCGTGCCTCCTCCCGCACAAGGCCTGCGGAATCCCCAAGCATTGACTGCACGATGCGGGATTCACCTCCCTCGCGAGGAACAAAAGTTGCGACATCCCGACCGTCACGGAAGACCGTGCACCGCCCGCAATGCTCGATGATTTCTTCCAGCCTGTGGGAGATAAATAGCACCGACCCGCCCGCCGCTGTGTGACGCCTCATGGAGTCAAAGACTCTGTCTGCGAGGTCGGTTGGTAGCGCTGCGGTGATCTCATCGAGAACAAGGAGGCGTGGCTGATGTGCAAGTGCGCGAGCAAGATCGAACATCCGCAAGAACGGCAGGGAAATATCCGCAATCTGTTCACCAGGATCAAAACCTGTGATTCCGAGATCATCAAGTGCGCGGGCGAAACCAGCCCGCGGAGTGCCCGTGAGTCGAAGATTTTGCGCGACGGTGAGGTCGGAAACAAGCGCGGGATCCTGGAAGACGGATGCAATTCCCGCCTGGCGCGCTTGCGCTGGTGATGAGAAGCACGTCGCGACACTGTCAACTGAGAGTTGACCGGCCGACGAGTTGATGACACCGGTCAGGATTTTAACGAACGTGGATTTACCCGCTCCGTTGGCTCCGAGCAGAGCATGAGATTCACCAGGATGGATCGACAGGTTCGCGTTACGCAGGGCAATGACTGAGCCGTATTGTTTTGCGATTCCCGTTGCTTGTAACAATTCCTGTGCCATGATCCTCCTCGGTCATAGAAACGAATTGAACTTCCCCGACACGGGGTTTGCGGGGTATGTGCAATCGTGAACGGGGTGCCCGACTCACCGAGTCGGGCACCCCGTTCACCTACTCTCCTGGACCTTTGCAAGAAGTGAGCTGGCTGCGTGTAAAGGTCGTAAGACCATCGATCGAGAACGTTGAGGAGTAAAGCTGGTCGAGCTTCGGATCGTATGCCGCCTGCAGGTCTGCCTTGCCTGTTGTTGCATCAAGAACCTTGGGGGTCAAGATCGTTTGCAAATTCGGCTTTTTTCCCTGCAGTGCTTCGATGGCAACGTGTGCGCCCACCCCGCCGATAATCGCCGGGTTGGTTGTTACCGCACCGGGAGCGCCATTGATGAGTTGACCAATGAATGCGTTTGTTTCCTGGCCGGTCACTGGAATCGGCTTAATCCCGGCGGTCTGGATTGCATTGACCACGGTGTAATCGGTGCCCGAGGTCCACACACCCTGGTATGACCCGGATGACAGTTCCTGTACCGCGATCTCACCGGCCTTGGTATAGTCCCACCCCGTCCACACTTCCTTCACGGTGATGCCGGAGTAGGTTGCAAGTGCTTCCTTGACACCAGCATGCCGGTCGGAGTCTGCTGGCACACCCTCAATGCCGCGCATGTAGAGAACTTTGCCCGTACCACCCATTTGTTTGAACAACCATTCGGCGGTGAGCTTGCCCCAGGCTTTCTGATCGTTCACCGCAACGTATGCACCTTTCGCTGAGACCGGGCTGTCAACGGCAACGACGACGATGCCCTGAGCGATTGCCTCTTCGATCACCGGGTTGAGCTTGTCACGGTCAGCGGGGTTCACAACAATCGCGTTTACCCCCTGTGAAATCAGCGACTGCAGGTCTTGAATCTGGTCGGTCGGGCCACCGTTTTTTGACACGGCAATGACCTTAGACACGACGCCACTGGCGACAGACTCCGCTTTGACGGCACAGATCATCTCTTCACGCCAACCGTTTCCCGCGAGCGTGTTACTGACTCCGATGACAAACTTGCCGCCCGCCTTCGTGCCCGCCGTGCTGTCAGCGTTCTTTTCTCCGCCGCACGCGGTGAGGGCCAGTGCCGAGACCACGACTATAGTCGCGAGACTGATTCCTCGACCGGACCTGGGGGTTTTATTCGCAGCCATGGTTGCTCCTTTGCTGTTTCCTTGGTGTTTGATCTTTGCCGCCGATTCTCAGAGGAGAGCGTCGGCAGGGTCTATACAATCCAAACTAGTGTCTCGATACGTTTTAAGCACGCTACTCTATACATCTTGTTTGTCACGATTTTATATATCTTGGTAGTAAGACAGCACGTCAGCCCGTGTTAGTTGTGCGACATGGTTTCATGACCGCTGCGGCGGATCTGTTCACGGATGTCACCGGCGCCGGCAAGAGTGCGACCGATGCGCCGTGCGTGGTCGTCGTAGGCGGCGTCAAAGAGACGCGTTGACTCGTCGGCACCGACAACCATGGGGCCGGTCAGGACGGGCGGGTAGATGCCTTTGCTGACGAGGATCTCGGCGGTCTGCACCTTGATTTCATTGACAACAGCAACCGTCGCGACCGTCGATCCGGGACCAACCGGTGTTGCCAGCCCGGGAACTGTGACTAAGGCGTCGCCGGGCGGGGTGTTTATATCAATCACTAGATTGGCGACATCCATTAGTTTGGTTCCGGTCTTTGACTCAGAGGCGGTTGAGTGAGCCACAGAGGTCACGGCGATGGTGCGAAGCCCGCGATCCCTGGCGATGCGTGCAAGTTCGACGGGCAGAGCGGATGTCCCGGAAACGCTGAAGATCATCATGACGTCGGTGGGCAGGAATGCGAAGTTTGCCATGATGGCGTCGGCGAGGCCGGAAACCCGCTCAATGAACATCGCCTGTCGCTGGCCGTTGGAGCCAACTACCTGCGTGTGGAATGTCGTAGACAACTCCACCATCGGGTTGAAACCGGGGAACGACCCGTAGCGGGGGAACATTTCTTCAACCGCGATGCGGGAGTGGCCGCTGCCGAACATATGAACGAACCCGCCATTGGCGATTGCCTCGGCCGACCACCGGGATGCCTCTGCGATTGCCGGAGCCTGGCTGTCTTGGAGATGCTCGAGCAACTCAATGGCCTGTTTTGTCCAGCTGCCGACGACCACGCTGTCGGATGAGCTACTCATAAAATGTACATACTTTCATAGTAAGTTGTATAGGGTGTTTGGTGTAGTTTGTCTACTATAAGCTGACGATCATGAAAGATCAAGCCGGGTTGGGTGCGCGTGAGACTCTCGTCCGCTACCAGGAGATCGAGAACTGGTTGCGGGATCGCGTCATCAATGGGAGGGAAGGGGATCCGCTTCCCTCTGAGGCAGAATTGGGTGCGAGATTTGGCGTAAGCCGGATGACAGCTCGACAGGCAGTCCAGAATCTCGCTGCCGAAGGACTCGTTCGGCGACTGCGTGGCTCTGGAACTTTCATCGCCCCGAAACCGCTACACCGACACTCCGGGCCGTTGATGAGCTTCACCGCTGACATGAAGCGACGGGGTCTCACAGCCTCCTCCCGTTTGCTGTCTGCGGAACTTCGGGAAGCGAATCAGGCTGAGGTTGATGCATTACGCCTTCAAGACAAAGCCCGTGTTGTGTCAATTGCCCGGTTGCGATTGGCCGATGGCACACCGATGGCCGTCGAACACGCGAGTGTGACCCCGGACTGTGCTCCTGTTCTTGCCGAAGAACTCGAGTCGGGTTCCCTCCACGAAGCGCTCCGCAAACTTGGCCGCATCCCTGTCACCGCTCTCACCTGGATTAGTGCGCGGGCGGCCTCCACGGCAGAAGCGAGGTTGCTGGGACTCTCGGCAAGGGCTCCGGTACTGGTTGAAAAGCGAATCATCTCCGACCAGGAGGAGCAACCGATTGAATTCACGACCACTGTTTATGATCCGGATCGTTACGTCATTGATGCTGTTTTCACTCTCGTGGACCAGTCCGTGGCCACAGAACAGAACTGAGGACCGCAGCAGGGTCACCCGTGCGACCAGTCCGTGACCGTGGAGCGAAACCGGTGCGGATCAGTCACGACCGGTGCGGTGGGCCGAAGCTTCGATGCTCATGAGCGCCGCGCCAATCGCACCTGCCTGTCTGCCCAGCGTGGCCGCGAGCACTGTGATGTGTGATTCTGGTGCGACCTTCACGCGTCGACGGATCTCAGCGGTCAGCGGTTCGATC
>Ga0081606_1000218_pt1 | contig 28611 bp, 16 predicted proteins | sample EareggfetidaYelm_FD_71127 | JGI IMG/M metagenome (GOLD analysis project Ga0081606, IMG submission 71127) | Earthworm egg capsule microbial community from the University of Washington, USA - E. fetida Yelm (SPADES assembly) (version 2) | ecosystem: Host-associated > Annelida > Reproductive system... | reverse complement strand
ATTAGCTGGCTCGAACAGCGCAGGATGCCTCGATGGGTCGCGATCCTCACGGTTGTCATCGTGCTCGCCGCGATCCTCACCTCCATCCTGCTCATTGTCATCCCGGTCGTTGTCTCACAGATCACCCAGTTCAGCGGACAACTGCCCAAAATATTTGAGAAGGTGGTGTCGGGCACCTGGCTCACCGCGCTGCAACAACAGTTTCCTTTTCTCGCGGTGGACAAGCTGGTCAGCCAACTCAATACCTGGGCGACCGGTCTGCTCACACCCGATAAAGTGAGCGAGGTAGCAGGTGGTGTGCTGCAGGTGGCAGTTGCGATCGGAGGGGGGCTGTTTTCCATCGTCATCGTGTTTATCCTCACGATCTATTTCACCGCGTCACTGACGGCCTTTAAGCAGGCCGCGTACCTGCTGGTTCCGAAGTCAAAACGGGAACGGTTTGCGGACATTACCGAGCAGATCACCCATTCCGTGGGTCGGTATGTGCTTGGGCAGGCGTCGCTCGCCGCAATTAATGCGGTGGCGAGTTTCATTTTCCTCACGATCATCAACGCTCCTTTCCCGGCTGCGCTCGCGGTCATCGCCGGGTTGTTTTCGCTCATTCCGCTCGTGGGAACCCTCTCCGGCTCTGTGCTCATTGTGTTGACGTGTCTCATTCCCACGCTGGGCACACCGCTGACCGCGCTCATTGCAGCGATCTACTACATCGTCTACATGCAGGTGGAGGCATACATCCTCACTCCGCGGATTATGCAGCACACTGTCAAGGTTCCCGGTGCGGTCGTGGTCATCGCGGCTCTCGCCGGCGGAACCCTGCTCGGCATCCTCGGCGCACTCATCGCCATCCCCTGTGCGGCCGCGATCATGCTCATTGTGAAGCAGGTCGTGGTCCCCAGACAGGAATCGCGGTAACCCCGTCGCCCGCGGCCACGATGCCTGCGACGCGGGGTGCTCCGCGAGCAACTTCTGCGGCGCAGGGCGCTCCGCGAGCAACTTCTGCGCCCCAGGTAGAGTCGCCCCTACGGCACAGACACCGCACCCGGTGTCAAAACTCGGTTGGTAACGGCAGCGCGGCAGGGTTAACGGCGGCCACGATTTCGCTGAGGACCCGGTACACCTGCGCTTCCCCCACCCACAGGTGTTTCCCGCCCGCGACATCGATCTGTCGTAGCCGCGGCACGCTCGCAAAACGCACGCGCGCTTCATCCGGCCTCAGGTAGTCGTCACACTCCGGGATAAGCGCGATAAGCATCGGGCGGGCAGCCTGCCATGCGAGCAGGTCGTCCTCGCTCGCGCGATGCAAGGGTGGTGAGAGCAGAATCGCGCCGTCAATCGGATGCTCCAGGCCAAACTTCAACGCAAGCTCCGTGCCAAACGACCACCCGACAAGCCACGGATGCGGGAGCGATCGAGCCTCGACGAGAGCCATCGCGGCCGCGACATCCGCGCGCTCGGCGACACCGTGCCCGAACTGGCCCTCGCTCGTGCCGCGCTGCGAGGCCGTACCCCGCGTGTTGAAGCGCAGCACGGCAATGTCCGCGAGCGCGGGAAGTCGAGCGGCTGCCTTCCGAAAGATGTGCGAATCCATGTACCCTCCGGCCGTCGGCAGCGGGTGGAGGGTCACGAGCGTGGCAACCGGGTCACGATCTTGCGGCAGCGCTAGTTCTCCCACGAGCGCGAGTCCATCGGTGGTGTGAAGCGTGATCTCTTCCCGGCGGGCCGGTAACAGTGTGCCGGAGCGAATCTGTTCTACACCGTGCACAATGGCCTGTGAGTGAGACCGGTGGCGACCGGGGCATCCGGTCTGTTCCACGCCGTCCGGAACGGCCTCGCCCGTCACGAGAGCTGCCAGCAGTGGGTGTGCCAGTGGCGTCTGTTCTCAAGGTCTGCCGTGTCACCGAGCACACCGTCTGCCCGCCACGCCACGACGTGGGACACTCCCACCGCAATTCGGTTGCCGCAGCCGGGGCACAGGTAGCTCTTGACCGCCTGTTGCGGCGAAATTACTTGGACATTCCACTCGCGGCCAGCCCGCGTCTCCTGACGTCGCGGGCCGGAGGTCAGCACCGAGGCATCCAGTTCAGGATGTCCCCGCCGCGCCCGCGCGGCGCGACCGTGTGATCGTTGCGATGGCATCTGCCCAGTCTACGGATCCGAGGTCCACATATCTCGGACACTACCCCGCTGCCAACAACGAGCACCCCTCTCACAAAGCGCTATTAGTACCAGCCGGAACTTTGTGAGTAACTCCAGGCACCACACGGTGTGCCGTAGCGACCGGCGATATAACCCAAGCCCCAACGGATCTGGGTCTCGGGATTGGTGGCCCAGTCTGCTCCAGCCGATGCCATCTTGGAGCCGGGCAGCGCCTGCGGGATCCCGTATGCGCCGGAGGAGAGGTTGTGAGCGTTGCTGCGCCATCCCGATTCCCGGGACCAGAGCGCGACAAGGCAGTTGAAGTCATCAGAGGACCACCCGCGTGCGGCGACAAGTTCGGCAGCAATCGCCTGCGCAGAACCTGGGTCTGGTGTCACAGCCGGTGGCCTCCACCCCGAACCGGTATGTGTTGCTGCGGGGGCGACCGGGACCGGCTTTTTCTCGGCGAGGTAACCCTCGCGACCCACGCTCAACGCGTAACTCCCGGAGGCAACGTAGCTCTGGGACACTGCCCCGGCAAACTGGTCACCGTCGTTGAGCGTGACGGTTGCCGTCGCGGTGACTAACGTCGCCGGACTAACAAGATTAACGGCAAAGAATCCGATCACGGCGGTGGAAGCGCAGAGGAGTGTGAAAGCCTGCTTCACCCGACCCGACCGCCGGGAAGCTCGCGCTTTCTGTAACGGTGTTGACCCGGATGACCCGACACCGCGTGCCGAGGATCTACACCGCCCGGCAGCGCGCTCTGCACGCCGACGGGCCGCTCGTGTCGCCACTTGACCCTCCCCGGTTGGCGCGAACACCTGCTCGGAGCTCATATATCCACGACGTTTCGCACGGCCTAACACAATCTCGCCAGTCTAGTCGAGATCCCCCGAAGCTCGTCAACTGCTGGGTGACAGGTGCGGTGGTTGCGCCAACACCGGTGCCACCTGCGGCGGCTGACCCACAACCATGGGCACGACCTGCGAGGGCCGGTCCGCGGCCACGGGCGTCGAAACCGGTTGCTGCTGGTATGCCCGAGGTTCACCGGTGTTCTGTGGTGAAACGGCATCCTCCTCTTCCTTCAGACGCTGCGCGAGGAACACCTCAACGAGCGCGTCACAGAACGCATCAACCTGCGTTTCGCAGTATCCCCTCGGCTGTGTCGAAAACACGATCGTCCGCACCTCGCTGACCTCGCACGGGGTGTCACCGTGAAGGCACCGAGCCATCCGGATCATGAATCGATCAACCTCGCGCACACTATAACCCCGAACAATAAAACCTGTTCGGGTGAATCTACTCCCTTTTGGACGGGCCGATCGAGCGAAGATCGCCTCGCGCAGTTGACTCGTATCAACCCCGGGAGCCGTTCGACCGAGCATCAGACTGTGCTCCCGTCGGGCGAAGGCATCTTCCAACCGTTCGAGAGCCGCATCGACATGAGCTGTGGAATATCCCTTCCTCGACATGCCGAACGCCGTGCGGCGAATGTCAGCACTGGTCACGGGCACATCAGTCGGCCTCGAGGTTCCGTCGAATGCCCGATGGGCAACTTCCAGAAAGGCATCAACCTCGGCAATCTTGTAGCCAGGTCTGCGTTTCGGTGCGTGCGGAAAAGTCATGCTCACGCGTCCATTATCCCTAAGTTTGCTCGCGGCTACCCCGGAGTGGTCGCCGCAGGCACGCTCGACCCGACAGCGTCGCCCACTTAGCTGAGGAGATGAAACAGGATGTATCCCACCACGCTTGTCGGCAGAATCGAGTCAACCCTATCCAAAATCCCACCGTGACCGGGCAGCAGTGAGCTCATGTCCTTGATCCCAATATCCCGCTTGAGCAAAGACTCCACGAGATCACCGAGAGTGGCTGCCAGCACAACGCATACACCAAAAATAAGCCCGATCCACCAGGGGTAACCCAGCAGAAACTGCATCAACAGTGAGGCAACAACAACGCCGCTGACCAGCCCCCCGGCACCTCCCTCCCACGATTTCTTCGGGCTAATCATCGGTGCCATGGGGCGTTTACCGAACAACAGTCCGAACCCATAAGCTCCGGTGTCGGCGGCCACAACGGTCGTGATGAGAGCAAAAAACCAGAACTCGCCGTGCGGTTTCGCGGTGAGCAATACGGCAAAACTAGAGAGCAGGGCAACATAGAGTTGCACGAGGCAGGCTGCCGCAACATCCCGAGTCAGATCAAGAACACGGCCCCGCGGCGTCCACACCAGGTGCTGCACGGCGCGGCACAGCACGACGATAATAAGCCCGCCAAGGATGCTAAGCACCTGGCCGCGACTACCCCAAAATTGCGTCGCGGTGATCACGAGCACGGTGACACCCAGCGTGGGGATGAGCGGGATCCGAGTTCCCACCCTACGCAGCGCGATCGTCAGCTCGTAACTACCCAGCCCCGCGGTGATTGCAACGAGCACGAAAAACCACTGTTTAAAGCAGAACAACCCCACCGTAACAAGCGCACCAAGCGCGAGGCCGATGATTATTGCGACAATGAGGTCGCGACCGGTACGCTCCCGAATTCTCTCCTGTGCTTCGTCAAAATGGGCACGGGATGCCTCGAACTGCCGCTCCAGCTCCGCCCTACGCAGCCCCACCTGGTGCTGAATCTCCGCACGGGCTGCACGACTGCACCGCCATGCCGCAGCGAAAGACAACCGTTCGGGCTCGTCCGGGTTCGCAGGTTTCTCGGGTGTGCGAACACGAGCTTCCACCGGAGCGGCCTGTTCTGGGAGCCCAACCGCGGACAAATCATGCCCCCGTGGAGCGGGCTGAGCATCCGGTGGGATACCTGTCATGGCCGTTACCTAGACCTCGAGAAGCTCGGTTTCCTTGCGCTTCACCGCCTCGTCAATCGCATCAACATTGGATTTTGTTAGCTGCTCCAGCTCTTTTTCGGCGCGAGCGACCTCGTCATCACCAACCTCGCTCTTGAGTGCGTCCAGGTCGTCTTTTGCTTTGCGGCGAATGTTGCGCACCGAGACCCGAGCATCCTCGGCTTTGCTGCGCACAATCTTAACGAATTCCCTGCGACGCTCCTCCGTCAATTCGGGGAGCGTAACCCGAATAATACTGCCGTCGTTGCTCGGGTTGGCACCGAGATTTGGGGTGTCACGGATAGCCTGTTCAATATCGCGCAGGGCACCTTTGTCGTAGGGACTCACCACCAGTGTGCGCGCCTCGGGGTTTTGCAGGGAAGCCAGTTGCGCCAGTGGTGTCGGAGTGCCGTAGTAATTCACGAGAATCTTCTGGAAAAGTTGCGGGTTGGCGCGCCCTGTGCGAACGCTAGAAAAATCCTCCTTCGCAACCTCTACTGCCTTGTGCATTCGGGCGGTGGCATCGGATAACACTTCCGGGATCACAGTGACTCCTCACGTTTCGTAGGTTCAGTCTACCGAGCGCGACACGACACGGCAGATCGGCCGGATGGCGGTTCAGCGGTGCTATCCGCGCTCTGCTGTCGAAGAGGGCGAGTCCGAACTGACGAGAGTGCCGAGAGCAGCTCCGAGAATTGCGGCGGTCACGTTGCCTGCCGGTTCCATCCCAAACACCCGCATCGGCATATCGTTGTCCATGCAGAGACTGAAGGCAGTGGAATCCACCACCTTTAAACCACGCCGAAGAGCATCAGCGTAGCCAATGTGATCGATTTTCTCGGCACGGGGGTTCGTGCGTGGATCATCGCTGTACACCCCGTCAACGCCATTCTTCGCAACCAGAACGACATCCGCGCCAATCTCCAGGGCACGCTGCGCGGAGACCGTATCGGTGGAAAAGTAGGGCAGGCCTGCGCCCGCACCGAATATCACCACTCGCCCCTTTTCGAGGTGTCGTTCGGCGCGCAAGGGGATGTATGGCTCCGCCACCTGTGTCATCGAAATGGCAGACTGCACACGAGTGGCGGCACCAGCCTGTTCGAGAAAGTCCTGTAGCGCGAGCGCATTCATGACGGTGCCGAGCATCCCCATGTAGTCGGCTCGGCCCCGATCCATCCCGCGCTGGCTGAGCTCTGCCCCCCGGAAGAAGTTACCACCGCCAACAACGATCGCAACCTCCACATCGGGTACCGCATCAGCGATCTCGCGGGCAATAGCACTCACGACGTCGGGGTTCACACCGAGCTGACCACCACCAAACGCCTCACCCGAAAGTTTTAGTAGTACCCGCCGCCTGCGCCCCATGACGCTCCCTTCCGATTCCAACAGTGAGAGATCCTTGGGGAAGGGTCCGGGATGTTTCCGCCCCGGACCCTTCTGATCCAATCCGTCGCCGGTACAGTCTGCCGTCAGGCGCGGGGTTACGCGCCAACCTTGAAGCGCGCGAACGCGCTCACGGTGATACCGGCAGCGGAGAGCACCTTGCCAACCGTGAGTTTATTGTCACGTACGTAGTCCTGTTCAAGCAGAGCGACCTGCTTGAAGAAGAGACCGACGCGTCCCTCCACGATCTTTGGAAGTGCGGCCTCGGGCAGGTTCTCCTCGCGAGAGATGTGCTCGACGAGCGCGCGCTCCTTGGCCACGGCCTCGGCGGGAACATCCTCACGTGCCAGGTATTCCGGGTCGGCAAACGAGATGTGCTGAGCCACAGAACGAGCCGTTCCCTCGTCGGCTCCGTCATAGCCGAGCACGACACCAACCTGCGGGGGAAGATCTTTCGATGTTTTGTGCAGGTAGATCGAGAATTTTGCTCCCGTGACAAGCTGGATGCGTCGGAGTTCAATCTTTTCGCCGAGCACTGCGGCCTCATCGCTGATGAGATCGGCAACGGTGCCGCCACCGACTGGCGCGGTGAGCGCGGCATCCACTGTTTTTGCTCGCGCAGCGGCAACTGCAGCGAGAACGCGATCGGCCAGACCAACAAACCTGTCCCCCTTGGCGACAAAGTCGGTCTCACACGCAAGTTCGATGAGGGTTGCAGAGCCGTCACCGTTGTCAACAGCCGCAACAAGTCCCTCCGAGGTCGAGCGATCAGCACGTTTTGCGTTACCTTTCGCACCCTTGAGGCGGAGAATCTCGGTGGCCTTCTCTATGTTGCCACCGGCCTCCACGAGTGCGTTCTTCGTGTCAATCATTCCGGTGCCCAGGCGCTCGCGGAGCGTCTTAACGTCTTCGAGCGAAAAAGCCTTAGCAGTGGTTTCGGTCACAGTTTCGTTCCTTTCGGCGCATCTGCCTTCGCAGCATCGGGTGTTCTCAGTTCAGCAGCAGGCTCCGCGACCTCAGCCTGTAGGGAGTTGGCTGTGGGGTGGGACGTGGTGGGTTCAGCCTTCGCCGATTCGGTCTTGTCAGCCGGGGCTACTACCGGTTCTGCCTTTTTAGGCCCGGGTACAACGGGGGCTGGTGTCGGTTTCTCAGTGGCTTCCGCGACAGGCTCAGTGGTCTCTGCAACAGGCTCAGCAGTCTCCACAGCGGGTTCGACGAGCTCTGTAGCAGGCTCAGCGACCTCCGCAACGGGTTCGAGGCCTGCCACGGCAAGCGCGGTGGCGGGGACATCCGTGCTCGACTGCAGGAGTTCTTGCTCCCACTCGGTAAGCGGTTCAATCGCAGAGACGTTACCCTCGGTCTCGGGTGCTTTGTGGCGCTCGATGAGTCCCTCGGCCGCAGCATCCGCAATAATGCGAGTGAGCAGACCGACGGAACGGATCGCATCGTCATTACCGGGGATGGGGAATTGCACCTCGTCGGGATCACAGTTGGTGTCAAGAATACCGATCACGGGGATCCCAAGCTTGCGTGCCTCGTCGATTGCGAGGTGCTCCTTCTTGGTGTCTACAATCCAGATCGCCGATGGGGTCTTCGTGAGATTGCGGATTCCACCGAGCGATTTGTGAAGCTTGTCGAGCTCACGCTTCTTGATAAGAAGCTCTTTCTTGGTGAAACCACTGGTCGTGCCTTCAAAATCAAGTTCTTCCAGTTCCTTCATGCGCGCGAGGCGCTTGGAAACCGTCGAAAAATTGGTGAGGAGACCACCGAGCCACCGCTGATTCACGTAGGGTTGACCGACGCGGGTTGCCTGCTCGGCAATCGCCTCCTGCGCCTGCTTCTTAGTACCGACAAAAAGAACGGTGCCACCGTGAGCGACCGTCTCCTTGACGAACTCGTAGGCCTTGTCGATGTAGCTGAGGGACTGTTGCAAATCAATGATGTAGATGCCAGAACGCTCCGTAAAGATGAAACGCTTCATCTTGGGGTTCCAGCGACGGGTCTGGTGTCCGAAATGCACACCGCTGTCAAGCAACTGGCGAATGGTTACGACGGCCATGAGCCGTTCTCCTTAGTTTCTCGGTTGTGCCGCACCGGTCGGCGACCGAGTGCCCTGGTGCCCGGTTCGACCCCGCCTGCTCAGATGGCCCGGGGTTCATGCGGGATGTCTGTACAAGACCGATGGAGCGCGATGACCGAATGGCACGCGAAGTCACCCCCGTGTGTGGAGGTGCGTGACGAGTGTATCACCGTGGGACGGAGTCGTCGCAGCCGTCGCTGCCCGTGTGGACGTTAGCGCACGGAGAGATCACGTCGGATTCCTCCTGTGGTGTTCGGTCGCTCCCTATTTGCTAGGCCGAATATGGGTCAGCGCCCAACTGTCTCTTCGTGCGCCAGCCATCGTCGCGGTGCCGCGCCGCTGCGTTCCGTACGGATCTCCACACCTGGTCGAGGAAGTCCTGGGAGAGCATCCACCCGTCCGCCACGTTCACCACAAACTTGATAACGTCTCTCTTCTGCTGCAGTTGCCTCTGTGTCTGGATGTCTACCCACACGTCGGAGGTGACAATCTGCTCGGCGATGTCTTCGATCTGTCCCTCGAGCCGTTGCTCCTGCTCTGTGACGGCAAGCGCCGCCCTCTGACGAAGTTTCCTCAAGAGCTCGAACTCTAGCTCCGGGCTCCCGAAGGTTTCTCCTCGCTCTGCAAGCAACACTTTCGCGACCGTTGCACGGTTCCTCACGGTGGCCGCACGGAACCTTGGGTCCTCGAGTACCAGATCGCGACACCGGGCAATCTGCTCGCGAGAACGTTTCCGGTGACGTTCGAGTTCGAGATCATCAAGGCTACGGGCGCGCTCGACAGCGATCTCTGCCGCACGAGTCAGTTCGTTGTGCCACGCGGCCGTGGCCAGCCACATACATAACTGCCCGTCAATGGACCAGGTCATGGTGAGGCTGTAGGTGTCGTTGTCGCGTTGTTTGGCTTCGCGGCGCACTGGATGCGCGGGATCGAGGTTGGCCACAGCACCCTTGAGGGACGCGCTGGCATCGAAGACATTGCCCTCGAGAAACACCACTCGAGGTCGGCTCATGGTGATGAGCTCCAACACCTCGGTCAGTCCCGCCGTCGGGTGAAAGAACAGCAGGTCCGCGTTACGGGCACCGGTGTGGCGCACCGGACTAACCGGGATGCCCGCCTCCGACAGGTGCCGGGGAATCTCATCAAGAAAAGAATCCAGATCCGAGGTCGTGTACTGGTTGTTGGTCGGCTCGTTCACGTATCAGCACTCTCGCTTCCAGGTCACACCACCGGAAGGCTGGTTGTTCTGAGACCAGCCGATGCTGTCTCCGAAAGCCGTAGAACTCTCGTTGCCACCTATGGTTGCGACTTCGTAGTCAGGGGGTGTCATTGTCGTTCTCCCAGAAAATGTCGAGCACGGTACTCAAGTTACTACTACACTACCGCTGCCGACCAGTGAATCCCGGGTTTTAGATTATGAATTTTCTGGTATGGAATCAGGAAAGCGCGATCGCGACAGTGCCGGTACTCAATCCCGAAGAGTTACTTTGTGGTGGGTTCGGGGTTGCCGGTGGGACCGGGATTGCCGGTGATCTCGGGGGCGCCGGTAGCCTCGGGGTTGCCGGCAGCCTCGGGAGGCGGGCCGAGTTCAGTGCGGCAGGCATCAAGAGCGTTTTTGTACGCATCAGGGGCTTGCGTCACGTCGGGCTTATCGCTTGGAAGGGTCAGTTTGGTGGCTAGACACTTGTTGTACTCCGCTGACCAGCTTTGGTACGAGGTAGACGCGGTTGTTGGTGACACTGGGGTACTTGAGTTTCGCCCACTGCAGCCGACGAGCATCGTCACGGCCAGCGTGCAGCCTATCGTGGTAGCGAGGGTGGTGAGGCGGGGTGTCATGCTGTTTGTTACTCCGTGGTTGGTCTGCTGCTGTGGTTACACACCGGATGTGTTCCCGGTGGGCTTTCTGAGCAGGTGTGTTTCGGGGTGGGAGGGTTTCCTTGACCCGGGTGTTATCACCAAGAGTGCCGGCGATAACACCCGGGGTCAGAGGTTGTGGTTTTGTTACTGTTGCGCTCTCGCTCCTGTTCTTTCCCGACGGCGGCGGGTCAGCAGCAGCGCAAGTCCCGCAAGCAGGAGCGTCGCAGCGCCACCAACCCACAGGTTCGCCCCGAAACCGGTTGCCGCAAGAGCCGGTGCCGGTGCCGCAGGGATCGGTGCCGCAATAGTTTTTGCAGCAGACGGGGCAGAGTTTGCCGGAGCCGAGGTGACACCGTTTCCACCGGTGGGTGGAGTGCCGTGCGAGGTCGCGGTGTTCAGGATCTGCCCCGCATCAACGTCTGCTTGTGTTACCCGGTAGGTCGCAGTGCAGAGCATGGCCGCGTCTGGTTCGAGCGCTGTTTGTGGGCAACTAATCGCAGACAGGATTCCAGAACCGGTGAAAGAATCATCGGTCACGTTCACCCGATTGAGGGTGACGTTCCCCGTGTTGAGGACCAGGAATGAATAGGTGAGAGTATCACCAACCCTGTACCTGGAACGATCAACAGACTTGGTGATCGTGATGGAGGGTTGCGAGCCCGTCGCGGCCGCATTCGACGGGGTTGAACTCACCGGTGCCGGAGTAATCCCACCCTGGGTTGGCGGGGTTCCGTGGGAGGTCGCGGTGTTCAGCACCTGCCCAGCTGCGACATCCGCTGGGGTTGTCACATATGTTGCGGTACACCCCACTGACGCTCCCGGCGCCAAGGAGGTAACAGCGGGTGAGCAGGTGATCGGGCCGAGGACACCAGTGCCGGTGAAAGAATCGTCAGTCACGGTCGGGTTACTCAGGGTCACGTTTCCCGTATTAGTGACCGTAAACGTGTAGGTGAGAGTGTCACCGGCCTGATATACCGTCGGTGTTACCGTTTTCACGATCGTGATCGATGGCGTTGGCGGGGCGGTGATCGTCACGTTCGACGGGGTCGAGTGGGTCGGGGAAGCGGTCACACCATTGATCGGTGGCCGAGTTCCGTGCGCGGTCGCGGTGTTGGTGACTGTTCCCGCGTCTACATCCACCTGCGTGGGAGTAAACAGCGCGGTACAACTCATAGAGGCCCCCACCGCCAGACTCGTTGCCGGGCACCGCACCGCGGTGATCGTCCCGTCCCCAGAGAATTGATCATCGGTGACATACGCCGGTGACAACGGTACGTTACCCGTGTTCGTCGCAAGGAACGTGTACGTAACCGGAACCCCCACCTGGTACTGCGGGCTACTCGCGGTTTTGACCACCGTAATCGCAGGAAGCATCTGCTGGTACGGGATCGTTACCGTGGAACTCGGTGAGTCCGCCGCAGGTTGTGCCACACCGTTCACAGCGGGTGGGGTGCCGTGCGCTGCCGCAGCGTTCGCGATCATGCCCGCTGCGACATCCTCCGCAGTGGTTGTGTACAGCGCTTGACACGTCATCGACGCCGCAGCCGCGAGAGTCGTTGCGGGGCATGTGATGGGACCGAGGGTACCGGTTCCAGAGAACTCGATCTCGGTCACGTTCACGGCTGATAACGCGATGTTTCCCGTGTTAGTGACTGTGAAGAAGAACGTCATGTTCTGCCCGGCAACATAGAACTTCGGTGTATCCGCGGTTTTCACAACACTGATCGTCGGCGACGGTGCCATCGTCACCAACGCGGGAGACTGCGGTGTCGTGACCGCGTTACCCGAGGGAGGGATGCCCGTTGCGGACGCCCTGTTGTTCACCACACCCGCCCCAAAATCCGCTGCGGTGATCGTGTATGGAGCGGTACAGGTCACCGATGCACCCGGCGCGAGAGTAGTCTGCGGACACGTTACCGCCCCCAGCGTCCCCGTGCCAGAGAAGGCATTTTCGTTAATGATGATCTGGCGCAATGATACGTTCCCCGTGTTTCTCACCACAAACGAGTACGTGACCGTGTCACCCACACGTGCGTTTGACGCCGGGGTCGCGCTCTTGACCAGTGTCAACGCCGGTGACTGCGACGGAGCAACCGTGACCGTAGACTGCGGTGTTGACACCGGACTGTTGTTCTCATCCACCCCGGCCGCATACGCAGTGTTACTGATCGGGTTCGGATTATCAACATCGGCCTGTGTTGTCGTATACGCCGCCGTACACGTCATTGACGCAGCCGACGCCAGCGTAGTCACTGGGCAGGACAGCGCACCCAGCGTTCCCGACCCGGTGAAACCAGTATCAGTGACCACAATGTTATTCACCGTCGTGGACCCAACATTGGTGACCAAGAAACTGAATGTCACCGCCTGTCCGGGCGCGTTGAACGTGGTTCGTGACGCGGTCTTCGCGACCGAGATCCCTGATCCGGTCAATACCGATGCCGTCGAGGGTGCCGATACCGGCGGAGTCGTGCCACCCGGTGGGGTTGCAGTCACCGTTGCGGTGTTCGTCAACGGAGTCGCTAGCAAATCTGCCGCGGTCACCACATACGTTGCCGTGCACGTCTGAGAGGCAGCCGGAGCTAGCGTCAATGAGGGACAGGAGAGAGGACTGAGCTGACCGGTGCCGGTGAACCTTGTTTCCGTGACCTGCGGATTCGTGAGGGTCACGTTCCCCGTGTTCGTGACCAAGAAGCTATACGTGACCGTCTGACCGGCAACACCTGCCACCGTCGGAGACACAGACTTCACCAGTGCAATCGCCGGGGCCGCGGCGGCAGGAACGCTCACCGTTCCCGGCAACGACGTCACTGGCTGCAGCGACGGTGTCGTTGCCGTTGCGAGAGCACGGTTTGTCACACCACCCGCATCAACATCCGCCTGCGTTGTTGTGTACGTCGCGGTACATGTCATTGACGACGCCGGATTCGGAGTTCCCGTCAAACTCGCTGGAGCCAACGAGGAGGTCGCGGGACAACTAATTGGGCCCAGCGTCCCCGTTCCCGAGAAACTCGACTCCGTCACGACCGGATTATTCAGTGTCACCTGACCCAGGTTCCGCGCCACAAACGTGAACGTCACCGGCACACCCGCCCTCGTAAACGACGCCGGTGATGCAGTCTTCGTGACACTCAACGCCGGCCCCGATGGTGCCGCCGCTGCCGCCGGGGTACCCGACGAACCCGACGAACCTGGCCCGGATCCGGCTCCCGACCCTCCACCAGCTCCCCGAATCGGGTTGGTCCACGCCGCACTCGCGGTGTTTGAGATCTGGCCAGCATCCATATCCGCCTGCGTGACCGTATACGTCGCGGTACACGTCAGCCTCTGGGTCGGCAGCAGTGTCACGGAGTCTGTGTTCACACTCGGCGGAGTCGTGTTATCACACGACAGCGGCGATATCTCACCCGTACCTGTGAACGTGTTCTCCACCACGCGCGCGTTATACATCGTCGTCTTGCCCGTGTTGTTCAACACAAACGTGTAGGTCACCACCTGGCCCGCCTGGTACAGGTAGTTCGGGCTCATTGTTTTGGTCAACGTCCCCGTCGGGTTAGATATCGTATTCAGCGTCACATTCGACGGAATTGATGACGTCGATGTACCCGACGGCAGCGTACCCCTCACGAACGCAGTGTTCTGCACCGCTCCGTTATCCACATCCGTCTGCGTCACCGTATACGTTGCGGTACAGGTCATCTGCCCTCCCACCGCCAAGCTCGTCAACGGACACGACACCGCACCCAGTGTGCCACTGCCCGTGAACACGGAATCATCGACCGTCACGTTTGTCAACGCATTCACACCCGTGTTCTGCACCAGGAACGAATACGTCACCACCTGGCCGGCCGTCGTCGCGGATGTCGGATTCACGGACTTCGTCAACGTCAACGGTTGCGTATACAAACTGACCGACCCAGACGCATTCACCGTCGTGCCCTGGGGCGAAACCGCCGACACTCCAACCGTATTTCTCACCACGCCCGCGTTAATATCTGCTTGCGTGACCGTATACGTAGCTGTACACGTCATATTCGCACCCGCAACCAAACTTGCCTGCGGGCACGACACCGCCCCCAACGTTCCCGTACCAGTGAATATGGACTCGTTGAACTTGAACGTTGTCATTGTTACATTCCCCGTGTTCGTCACCAAGAACGAATACGTCACCTGCTGGCCCACGCTCGTGACCGTACTCGGGTTCACCGACTTTGCTACGGTCACCGCCGGAGCAGGTGGAACCGTCGCCGTCACAAGGTTCGCCGAGCTTGTCTGGGTAAGCAACCTGCCCTGCGGGGACAACGCCGTCACCACGACCGTGTTGCTCACCGCGGCCGCGTTAATATCTGCCTGCGTGATCGCATACGTTGCCGTACAGGTCATATTCGTACCCGCCACCAGAGAGGTCTGCGGGCATGACACCGCAGACAGCGTCCCACTCCCTGTGAACGTGGACTCATTGAAGCTGAAATTTGACAACGGCGTGTTACCCGTGTTTGTCACCAGGAACGAATAGGTCACCGTCTGACCCGCCGTCGTGGCCTTGACCGGGAACACCGACTTTGCCACCGTCATTGCCGGAGCAGGTGCCGCTGTCGCCGAGGCCGTCGTCGGCGGGGTATTCACAACCTGGCCCGAAGGACCCGTAGCCGATCCCACCGCTGTGTTAGACACCGATCCCGCCGTGACATCCGTTGCCGTTGTGATGTATGTCACCGCACACGTCGTTGTCTCTCCGATTTCCAGGGTCGTCTTCGGGCACTGCACCGCACCCAACGGACCCGTACCCGTGAAATTTGTCTCTGCAATAGACAGGCTCGTCAACGGCACGTTTCCGCTATTTGTCACCAAGAAACTGAAGGTAATCGTCTGATTTGCTGCCGTCACAGACGTCGGGGAGATAGTTTTCACCATCGACACCACAGGGTTCTGCTGCACCGGTATCGTCATCGATGAACTGTTACTGGTCACCGACGACTGGAGCGGAGCACCCCGTGGCACGGGCACCCCCGATACCGTCGCCGTATTCGACACCTGCCCCGCACTCACATCCGCCTGTGACGTCGAGTATGTCGCCGTACACGTCGTCACGGCCGCCGGAGTCAAAACCACCGAGGGACACACCGGACCATATGTAAAAGCACCCGCCGGAGCTGCCATCAGGTCCGTAACCTGCAATCCAGACACCGGAACATTACCCGTATTAGTTACCGTGAATGTGTACCTAATGGATGTCCCCGCCGCACTAAATGAGGTTACCGATGCTGTCTTTGCCAATGACAATCGTGGCGATGCGGTCGTGTACCCAAAATTCACAGGCTGTACAACCGCACCAATACCCACCGTCAGCGACCCACTGTCATCCACCGGTGTCGTTGTTCCGCCCGCTTTTGAATACGTGTTAAACATCGTCAATGGAACCGTGGAGCGCACAACCGCAACACTGTATTGACCAGACGCGATACCCGTGAACGTGTACGCTCCGTTCGCCGAAGTGGTAGTCGTTGCGACAGTACTCCCGTTACTGTCCAACAAATTCACCGTCACATCGCCAATACCCGACTCACCATAATCTACAGTCCCATTCTGATTCGCATCACTCCACACCGTGCCTGACACCGTCGCCGCAACCACCGTTATCGGAGCCAACGACGTAGCCGGAATAGTCAACGAGTTTGCCGATTGCCCAATACCCGCGATGTTCATATACACATCACCCTGCAGAGCACCCGGATTCGCGAACTGCAAATTTGTCTGCACCAACAAATTCGGCACAAAATCTGAAATAACTGTCTTCACCGCGGTCGCCACACTCAACGACGCCGGACACCCCGCGGAGCCAAACTGCGCAACTGTACACCACACAGTGGACCCACCGGGCTGATTTGACGGATCTGATGCATTGCTGTTCACCGACCCCGACGGTGTTGACGTGTACAACAACGTCGCAGTTGGCATCGGTGACGGCTGCGGAGACGACAGGAATGACACAACCGTCGAACCATTCGTCAACGACAGCGATCCGTGAAACGACGAACCATTTGCGTCACTGTTGTACGGAAACACATCAATAATCGACGACTGACCACCACCGGTGGTCATTCCATTCCGCACGCTACTGGTCCACGACACACCCTGGCCCGGCTGCACCGTCTGATTCACCGCCGATTTCGAGGTCACCACCGCCCTTGGAACGTTTACCGTCACCGACGCCGATACCACCGGCGCACTCACATTCGTCGTGGTGTCTATCACTCGTGCGGTATTTGTCAAAACCGTCCCGTTCGGCGTACTGGCTGCTGCCTGAACCGAATACGTAATCGTCGGGAAGGTCACCGTCGCCAAGCCGTTATCCGGACTAGCCAAGGTACCTGTAACAGGAGTCTTTGACGTGAATATGACCGTCTGCCCCCCACCACCCGGACACACACCTGCAGTTCCCGATACCGTGTACGCCCAATTCGCCGCCACCGATTCGGGCACCGACAAATTCTCCACACACGCCGGCAACTGGTCCACCACTGATGCCATCCGCGGTGCTGCATCCATCGAACCTGTTTGCTCCGAGGCTCTAATCGTAAATGTTACCGGCACACCGGGAGCTGCTGAGGTTGTCGATGCAGTCTTTGTCGCCGTCGGGGTTGGTTTCCTGATCACCTGAGCTTGCGTTGCGCTTACAGTGCCGCTGTTGGCATCAACCAACGGTCTTGAAATATTGGAACCGTCCGGGTCGGCGCTCGTCTTCGGGCTTCCCTCAAACGACTCAGCATAATAATCGTACGCGACGGTGCCCGCCGGAGCGCTCAAAGAATAAATAAAGGGAACGTAAGCGGTCATGGTATTTCCCTGTGATAAGAAGGGAACAACAAAGCGAACACCAGTTATCTGCTGTGCATCACCGGCGTCAGTGACGCTGTCAAACCATGGGCCGTCTGTCGTATTGTCCGTCGCGAGACCACAACCTGAATTACTGAGGGTGGACCCAGATGATGCGTTAACCGGGCTATTGGTGTACTGCACCCTGTAAGCGGGAGTTCCATTATTTCCAATCAGCTGTGGTTGCACAGAGGTATCCAGAACCTCCTGAGCCGGTGAAAACCTATCGCACACCACATAATTGGAGCTCTCTGAATTATCTGGAGATACCACGATGGCTGCCACTGCCCTCTGTCCGGCCAACACCGATCCACCCAGCTGGCTGTACGGGAAATACCACGGCAAGTTGGGTGGTGCGCACACGCCAGCAAGAGTGTAGGTTAGACCGTAATTAGTGAAGGGATAGGTGCACCCCGGAGCATTAATGATCTTTGCCATTATCGGTGTACTTATGGTGGGCGGCGGAAAGTATGCGTAAGCGCACTGAGGATTTTGGTTCGTGTTCATGGTGACACCGCAGGGCTGAGCCGATGCAGCGGGCTGCTGATTCGCGACACCCCACGTCGACACTGGTGTGAAATTGGTGAACTTATTGAGGAATGTAACTCCACTATCCGTCGGGATAGATACCCTCGGAACGAACAGGGTGAAATACGAGATGAACTGACCTGCCGGGCTGGGTTGCGCGGTACTGGCCGTATCACCGTTGGCATACGCCCCACCGTTGCCATACACGTAATAATACATACCATTACTCAGGGGTGGTGCCCCGGTAATCGGAATCGATACAGTCACGCTCCCACCCGGTGAAGACTGGGTACACGTCCCGTTCGATGAACCTGCACTCCTGTTCCACTGTCCCACCGAACACGCCTGCAACGTTGTTCCGGCGGGAAATCCCGAGAGATCATCTGTAAACGTCAACGGACCCCGCAACGAAGGAGAACTGCTCGGGGAGTTGATGGTCGGAGACACATTCACCGTGTACCCTCTCACACCGTCAACCATCGTCGCAATCGGAGCGCTCATTGTCTTCGCCAGTGTGAATTGCGGGCTTACATTGGGGAACGTCGCGTACGCGCACTGCGGATTTTGATTCGCACCGGATGTCGCACCACACGGCTGCATCATTGTCGCCGGCGGTTGATTCGCAACACCCGACGTCGACACCGGGGCAAACCCGGTGAACTTATTCGTGTATGTACCCCCACCAGCGGGGATCCCCGATTGCGGAACGAACACTGTGAAATACGACCATGTCGCATTGGGCACACCGTTCTGCCCATACAGGTAGTAATACACTCCTTGAAATAAATTGGGTGCACCAGTAATAGGCATAGAGAAATTAATATTTGCGCCTGGTACGGACTGGGTACACGTACCCGCACTGTCAATAGTCGGCCACTGCATCAACTCACAAGACTGCAGTTTCGTACCGGCAGGGAATCCCGACAGATCATCCGTGAACGTCAACGGGCCCTGCAACGGCACTGCCCCGTTCGGTGCATTGATCGATACGGACACCGACACCGTGTACCCATTCACACCGTCCACCGTTGCTGCGACCGGAGCACCCATTGTCTTTGCCAGGGTGTACCGCGGGGTGCTGCTTGGGAACACTGCGTATGCGCACTGCGGGTTTTGATTCACACCGGATGTCGCACCACACGGCTGCATCATTGTCACCGGCGGTTGATTCGCAATACCCCACGTCGATACCGGGGCAAACCCGGTGAACTTATTCGTGTACGTACCCCCACCAGCAGGAACCCCCGATTGCGGAACGAACAGGGTGAAATACGAGATGAACTGACCTGCTGGACTGGGCTGAGCAGTACTGCCCGCATCACCATTGGCATACACCCCACCATTGCCATACGCATAATAATACAAACTGCCACTCTGTCTCGGTGCACCGGTAACCGGAACTGACACAGTCACACTTCCGCCCGGTGAAGACTGAGTACAGGTTCCGTTCGGCGAACCCGCAACAACATCCCACTGACCCACCGAACACGCTTGCAATACTGCTCCGGCAGGGAAACCCGACAGATCATCCGTAAACGTCAACGGACCCTGCAACTCGTACGAACCGCTCGGAGAGGTAATAACCGGGGACACATTCACCGTGTACCCACCCACACCATTCATCGTCGCCGCAACCGGAACACTCACCGTCTTCGCCAGCGTGAATTGCGGGCTTACGTTGGAGAACGTCACGTACGCACACTGCGGGTTCTGATTCACACCGGATGTCGCACCACACGGCTGCATCATTGTCGCCGGTGGTTGATTCGCAACACCCGACGAGGATACCGGGGCAAACCCAGTGAACTTATTTGTGTACGTACCCCCGCCAACAGGGATTCCCGATTGCGGAACGAACAGGGTGAAATACGAGATGAACTGACCTGCCGGGCTGGGTTGCGCGGTACTGGCCGTATCACCGTTGGCATACGCCCCACCGTTGCCATACACGTAATAATACATACCATTACTCAGGGGTGGTGCCCCGGTAATCGGAATCGATACAGTCACGCTCCCACCCGGTGAAGACTGGGTACACGTCCCGTTCGATGAACCTGCACTCCTGTTCCACTGTCCCACCGAACACGCCTGCAACGTTGTTCCGGCGGGAAATCCCGAGAGATCATCCGTGAACGTCAACGGACCCCGCAAGGAAGGCAAATTTTGGGAGGAGTTAATGACCGGGGACACATTCACCGTGTACCCATTCACACCGTTCACCGTCGTCGCAACCGGAACGCTCACTGTCTTCGACAGCGTGAATGTCGGCACAGGAGAGGGAGGTGCTGGGAACGTCACGTACGCACACTGTGGGTTCACGTTCGCAGACGAAGGTACACCACACGGTTGAGTCGCCGGAGTTGGAGGTTGGTTTGCAACACCTGACCGCGACACCGGGGCAAAATCTGTGAACTTATTCGTGTACGTCCCCCCGCTTGTTGGAACCGAGGAGAACGGTACAAATACCGTAAAGTACGAGGAACCCGCACGCGTGTCACCGTATCCATAGGTGTAATAGAAAGAACTACCAAAAGCAGTCGGCGGGCCAGCAATTGGAACCGAAATACTCACATTCCCGCCCGGCGATGACTGGGAACAGGTTCCCGATCCAGCACCCGCATTGGGCCACTGCGATACCTGGCACGCTGTCAAAACAGCACCGGCGGGGAAGCCTGATAAGTCATCCGTGAACGTCAATGGGCCTTGCAACGATGGCGACCCATTCAGCGAGGCAACCAGCGGTGACACCGTCACCGTGTATCCATCCACACCGTTAATGCTCGCGGGAACCGGTGATCCCATTGTCTTGGTCACCGCAAACGTTGGAGCGGTCGAGTCAGTACTAACCGCTGGGAATGTTGCGTACGCACACTGCGGATTCTGATTCACGCCCACCGTTACACCACACGGCTGCGATACCGCAGGCGGTGGCGCATTTGCACCGCCGGTTGTAGACGTTGGAGCAAAATTTGTGAACCTATTCGTGAACGTCCCTCCACCGACAGGAACCGATGATTCCGGCACAAACAGTGTGATGTACGAAGAACCCACGGTGCCATCACCGTACAGGTAAAAATTCAACCCAGCGCTGCTCGCGGGTGCACCAGAAATCGGAACTGAAATACTCACATTCCCACCCGGTGACGACTGTGTACACGTCCCCGCACCTGCGGATGTGCCATACTGCTGCACCGAACACCCCTGCAGCGTTGTACCCGCAGGGAAGCTAGACAAATCATCCGTGAATGTCAGCGGACTCCGCAGCGATGGTGAGGCGTTCGGAGAACTAATTGATGTTCCCACATTCACCAGGTACCCGGGCACACCGCCCACCGTCATCTGCAACGGGTCGCTCATCTTCTTGCTCAAAGTGAAGTGCGGCAGCGTAGGGTCGCCTCCGAACGTCGCATACGCACACTGTGGATTCTGGTTCAGGGACGCTGTTGCACCACACGCCTGCGTTGTCGTAGCCGGTGGTTGATTTGCGATACCCGTCATGCTGGTCGGAGCAAAATTCGTGAACTTATTCGTATACATTCCACCGTTTTCGGGTACTGACGACCCGGGAATAAACAACGAGAAGTAAGATAGCGACGCTGTGGTTGTGTTTCCATTACCGGCGACGTATGAAAATACACTCCCACTCGCGGTCGGCGCTCCACTGATCGGAACCGACAGGGTCACATTCGCACCCGGTGACGACTGTGTACACGTTCCCCCACCCGCAGGTGTCGGCCATTGGGCCATATTACAATTTAGCAGTGCAGTTCCTGTGGGGAACCCGGACAGATCATCCGTCCATGTCAACGGACCCTGTAACGAGGGCGACGCATTTGGAGAGGTCACGTTCGGAGAAACGATCACCGTATACCCTTCGACGCCGTTCACCGTCGCCGCAACCGGAACGCTCAGTGTTTTCGACACCGTAAAGTGCGGAGCTGCCGGGTCACCCGGGAACGTCGCATACGCGCACATCGGGTTCAGGTTGGTGTTCGCGGATGACCCACAGGGTTGCTTTGTGGTGGCCGACGGTTGATTCGCGACACCCGACGAGGAGACCGGAGCAAAGTTGGTGAACCTATTCACATACGTAGTACTAGCTGTTGGCAACGATGATGACGGCACGAAGACCGTGAAATACGAACGAGTCGCGGCAGTATCACCAACCCCACCGTACAAATACCAATACCTATCATTGAAAATATTCGGTGAGCCAGAAATAGGGACAGAGAAACTAATATTCCCCCCCGGAACGGACTGGTTACACGTCCCCGTTCCTGCAGACGTCGGCCACTGCACCATCACACAAGACTGCAGTGTCGTTCCCGCGGGGAAACCCGACAGATCATCTGTCCATGTCAAGGGCCCCTGCAGCGACGGCGCCCAAGTCGGAGAAGTCACCGGAGTCCATACAGTCACCGTGTACCCTGGTACACCACTCACCGTCGCCGGTACCGGAGTACCCATGAGCTTTGTGAGCGTAAACTGCGGTGCAGGGGGTGTTGCTGGGAATGTGACGTAGGTGCACATTGGGTTTGTGTTTGCGGATGCTGTCGCGCCACAGGCCTGCGCTGTGGTAGCCGGGGGTTGGTTGGCGACACCCGTCGTGCTCGTCGGGGTGAAATTCGTAAGCTTATTCGTGAACGTTCCACCGTTCGGTATCGATGATCCCGGGACAAACAGTGTGAAATACGAATTTGGACTCGTCGTCGTTCCATTACCACTCACATACGAGTAGACCGAACCGTTAAGCGTGGGTGCACCACTAATCGGGATAGAAACACTCACATTCCCACCCGGAACGGACTGGGTACATGTTCCTGCCCCGGCGGAGGTTCCAAACTGCCGCACAGAACACCCCTGCAACGTCGTTCCCGCAGGAAAACCCGACAGATCATCCGTGAAGGTCAAAGGCCCCTGCAATGACGGCATCATATTTGGAGAACTAATCACCGGAGCCACATTCACCGTGTACCCATCAACACCACCCACCGTCGCCACGACCGGGGCGCTCACCGTCTTTGTCAGCGTAAACTGCGGTGCAAAACTCGGGAAAGTTGCGTACGCACACATTGGGTTCTGATTTGTGGATGCTCCCACACCACACGGCTGCGTCGTGGTAGCCGGAGGCTGATTGGTAACACCCGCCGTGCTCGTCGGAGAAAAATTCATAAATTTATTCGTAAATGTTCCACCGTTCGACATCGACGATCCCGGGACGAACAGTGTGAAATACGAATTTGGACTCGTCGTCGTTCCATTACCACTCACATACGAGTAGACCGAACCGTTAAGCGTGGGTGCACCACTAATCGGAATAGAGACACTCACATTCCCACCCGGAACGGACTGGGTACATGTTCCTGTCCCGGCGGAGGTTCCAAACTGCCGCACAGAACACCCCTGCAACGTCGTCCCCGCAGGGAAACCCGACAGATCATCCGTAAACGTCAAAGGCCCCTGCAACGATGGCAACAAATTTGGAGAACTAATCACCGGAGCCACATTCACCGTGTACCCATCAACACCACCCACCGTCGCCGATACCGGAGCACTCATGAGCTTTGTGAGCGTAAATTGCGGCACAGAGGGTATCACTGGGAATGTGACGTAGGTGCACATTGGGTTTGTGTTTGCGGATGCTGTCGCGCCACAGGCCTGCGCTGTGGTAGCCGGGGGTTGGTTGGCGACACCCGTCGTGCTCGTCGGGGTGAAATTCGTAAGCTTATTCGTGAACGTTCCACCGTTCGGTATCGATGATCCCGGGACAAACAGTGTGAAATACGAATTTGGACTCGTCGTCGTTCCATTACCACTCACATACGAGTAGACCGAACCGTTAAGCGTGGGTGCACCACTAATCGGGATAGAAACACTCACATTCCCACCCGGAACGGACTGGGTACATGTTCCTGCCCCGGCGGAGGTTCCAAACTGCCGCACAGAACACCCCTGCAACGTCGTTCCCGCAGGAAAACCCGACAGATCATCCGTGAAGGTCAAAGGCCCCTGCAATGACGGCATCATATTTGGAGAACTAATCACCGGAGCCACATTCACCGTGTACCCATCAACACCACCCACCGTCGCCACGACCGGGGCGCTCACCGTCTTTGTCAGCGTAAACTGCGGTGCAAAACTCGGGAAAGTTGCGTACGCACACATTGGGTTCTGATTTGTGGATGCTCCCACACCACACGGCTGCGTCGTGGTAGCCGGAGGCTGATTGGTAACACCCGCCGTGCTCGTCGGAGAAAAATCCACAAATTTATTCATAAACGTCCCACCGTTCAGTAGCGACGATCCCGGAACAAACAGGGTAAAGTATGAGTTGGGAGGACTCCCCGTAGTCGCATTGCCGGACACGTACACGTACGAACTACCGGACAGCGTGGGTGCACCACTAATCGGAACAGAGACACTTACATTCCCACCCGGAGCGGATTGGGTACACGTTCCTTGCCCCGCGGATGCTGAATATGGTGACCGTGATACCTGACACGCCTGCAACGTTGTTCCCGCAGGAAAACCCGATAGGTCATCCGTGAACGTCAACGGCCCCTGCAACGACGGTGATGCGTTGGGGGAACTAATCGTTGGGGACACGTTCACCGTGTATCCATTCACACCATTCACTGTTGCCGCCACTGGTGTACTCATCGTTTTTGACAGTGTGAACCGTGGAACAAGCAAATCGTTAGCCGGGAATGTCGCATACGCACACATTGGGTTCTGATTCGCAGCCGCAGTCGCACCACACGCCTGCGACGTCGTGGTCGGCGGCACATTTGCCACACCCGACGGAGACACAGGTGCAAAACTCGTGAGCTTATTCACATACGTACCACCACTAGCAGAAACCCCAGACCCTGGCACAAACAGCGTGATTGTGCCATTCGTAATGTAGTTACCACCCGACGGAGCACCCGACAACGGAACAGAAACTGACACATTCCCACCCGGCGATGACTGCGAACACGTCGCCACATTCGCGGCAACGCCATTCTGCGTTATCGAACACGATTGGAACACCGTCCCCGCGGGGAAGCCTGACAAATCATCCGTGAATGTCACCGGGCCCTGCAGGACATCATTATCCGCACTCGGGGTTTGTCCCAGGTTCACCGTGACCGTGACTGTATACCCAGACACCCCACCAACAGTTGCCGTCACCGGTGTCGACGCTGATTTCGATAACAAATAATGCGGTGTACCCGCCGGTGAAGGAGTATCAGTATCTGCGTTAGCAGGTGCAAATCCGACCGTGCTAGCCACAACGGCCACAATCGTAATAAAAACTGCGGAGAACACCCCTCTCTGAAGACGGGCACCACCCATACTCAAACCTCGGCTCTTACCCACACCTCGGTGTCCAAACATGCTTTCCCCCTTTACTGCACGACCACCAATGAACTTATGTCCAAAACTGAAGGCGTGTCTGAATTTTCTTGCAAAACTAGGCTGTGTCATTTCTTCGAAACCCCTCTGAGCACACAGGTCATATTCGGGGTTACCACGAACGACTTCGCCGCAGTCCAGTTCGCCTTACCCTTCGCGTCAACCTGGACCGTCGCTTCCGCAAAATCAATGACTGTTGCCTTCTCATCGGTGAAGAACACCGTCAACAGCAACGATTCCGGATCATCCGTCGGATTCGTTACAACACCCGACGCGCTCCACCCAGAGGGGGTTTTCCCACACTTGTCCACCACAACCTGAGCTCGCAGCTCAACCGTGTTTGCCACCTCGGTTGGGATCTCCGTTGACGGCACCACACCAGGAGGAAACCCCGGAACGGTCACCGCAGGAGACGGAGAGCCCGCCGTGTTCGTTGACGATGCACACCCTGCCAACGCAGACAACACCAGAGCCACCGCAGCAGACGCGACTAGTGCACGCTTCAAGATCCCCCCCATAGTTCACAGACTGAGTTCCCGAGAAATTTACGAACAACTCACAGCGTTTTGTCAGGCTACCACATGCCGCGGGAACTTTCACATCCCACCCCATAAGTGAGGTGGAGTCGCCAGTTTCGGCGGCCGCCAAACCCTGGGCTGTGCTCCCAACCATAGGACGTGAAGTCACCCGGATACCTCGGGTCGATCCCTGCTGAGTGGAATCCCATCCCGTGGGGACGGGGCCAACGGTTGATTGCCAGCCGGTTGTGATCTCCACCTCGGAATCCCATCCCGTGGGGACGGGGCCAACCCATCACGGTCGGAATCGACCACGGAGTTTGCGTTGAAGGTTGGCCTGGAGCAGGCCAACCCATCACGGTCGGAATCTACCCGCGAATGTGGAGTCCCATCCCGTGGGGACAAGGGCCGTTCCGGGGCTGACAGCGTTGCCTGGGAGAGGGTGTTGAATACCTTCGTCAAAACACTGAGAGCTTACAGGGAGGCAGTTAGTTCGCCTGCACCAAAACTTAACCTGTCCCCCACAGGATCGAGAAACTAAGTTGTGGGGGCAGGATACCGATGGAACCGTCACTCCTGTCCCCCACAGGATCGAGAAACTAAGTATTGATGCAACATTGATGTGTCACCTGCGTCATCCGACGGGTGCCGGGCAAAGACTAATGACATGGTAGGCGCATCTCGGACTGTATCGGTGGCAATGATGACAGCCGTCGGGGTTCTCCTCATGCTCTCGACAGCGTCGATGGCTGTAGCGGGGGGCGACTCCCGCACACTCTCGGTACCCTCGGTCGCTGCCGATACGGGTCTCACTCCCGCGTCCGCCGCCAACACCGCCGCCAGAATTCAGACCTGGGCGTGGCCCGTACCGTCTCCGGTCCATATTCTCAAACCATTCCGAGCTCCCCTGACAAGGTATACCGCAGGACACCGCGGGGTTGACTTTGCAGTGGAGGTCGGGGGAACTATTACCGCACCGGCCGACGGGGTGGTGAGCTTCGTCGGGGAGGTTGCGGACAAACCGGTAGTGACTATTGAGCACAGCACCGGAGTTGTGAGCGCGATGGAACCTGTGGTCGCGGCGGTCGCCCCGGGAACAAAAATAACCCGTGGCGACCCTGTTGGGGTCGTGGGAGTGGGCAGTCACACCGAGGGACACGGCATTCACTTTGGTGTACGGGTCAACGGCGAGTACGTGTCGCCGTTGCTGTTCTTCGGAGGGATTCCTCGCGCGGTTTTGTTGCCGCTACCGTGAGCGAACACTGCGCGGAGAGTTTGGGGATCAGTGACACGGGGGTTCACACAGTGGTTACTTGCTACGCGCGCGGATGCGCGGGCACGGGGTTTCGTTGACGCGACCGTGACTGTGGTTACTTGCTACGCGCGCGGATGCGCGAGTGTGTATGACAGTTGATCCCACTAGCCTTTGGGTTACTTGCTACGCGCGCGGATGCGCGGGTCGGCCACCGACTTTGTTGATCAGGTGCTCGGGTTACTTGCTACGCGCGCGGATGCGCGGTGCGGTAGCTGGCTTTCAGGCGTTCGGTTGAGACGTGAGTGTAGATCTGGGTCGTGCCCAGGCTCGCGTGCCCAAGAAACTCTTGCACTGCACGGAGGTCAGCACCACCGTCAAGCAGGTGTGTCGCGGCCGAGTGGCGAAGCGCGTGTGGGCCATTCGGCCCGGATCCGGGCAGGTCAGCGAGCAGGGATGCTACAAGACAGTAGATCGTGCGGGTGCCAATGCGCCCACCGCGAGCACCGAGAAAGGCGGCGGACTGGAAACGAGCAGGAGGTCGAGGATGTGTGCCGGATTCGTCCGCTGGGCGAGTGGGTAAACCGGTTCCACCCCCTTCACCCCTAGCCGATTCACTCGCTGCGCGAGCGAGCAAGACCATTCGGGACTGTTCGAGGTATCGATCGAGGGCACGAGCAGCCGGTCCTCCGTAGGGGACAACCCGCTCCTTCGACCCCTTGCCAACCACCCGGAGAGTGCGACGGCGGCGGTCGATATCACCGACATCGAGTCCCACAATCTCCGACACCCGGAGCGCGGAGGCATAGAGCAACTCGATGATCGCGGCATCCCGAACAGCGGTGGGATCGTCCGACTCCGCGCGAGCTGCGAGGTCTGCGAGGAGCCCCGCCATCGCGGTGGCGTGCACCACCCGGGGCAGCGCGCGCTGCACACGCGGCGCGCGCAGTCGGGCACCGGGGTCGGTCGATGCGAGGCCACGGCGGAGCATCCATGCCGTCAGCCCTCGCGCGGATGCCGCACGCCGAGCGATAGTCGCGGTCGCCATGCCCCGCTCGCTGGCTTCCCAGAGCCAATCCCGGAGAAGTTCTAGCGTGATGGCGCTTGGTTCGGTAACGCTGCGTCGTTCAAGAAATCGGAAAAGGTCCGTGATATCTCCGCGGTAGGCCGCGAGCGTATTGCCCGCATAGCCGCGCTCGAAGCGAACATGGGCAAGGTAGTCCTCCCCAATCGCGCCGAAGTGTGCGGTTTCTGAACCCATTCATCCAGCGTGCCGGTGATTGTGCCGGATGGCTCGCACGACGCGCCAATTGCCGCCTGTGGATTCAGGGCTCGGTCAAACGCTACAACACGATGCGCGACCAGAGTTTCGCGGACAAACTCCTGTAAGAGGTGCATCCGCTGCGCGAACATGATAAATTTGATCCCGTTAGAGTTTTGCTGTGTTTTTACCGTGCTGTTTGTTATAGCTTACCCAACATCACGAACGTGAGAGTCCTTGTGGAAGCGGAGATCTTCACCGACCACCACAGCACACCATATGCCACGAACATGAGGAATTTTGCGCCTAGCTGTTCCCTCACGGGTGCTGCTTGCACCGCACAGGGAGACCCTCACGTAACCGGCCCACAAGAAACCCATAGTAAGAATCAGATCCCACCAGAGGAAACCATGACCGAATCCCCCCCCCCCCCCCCCCCCCCCGCGCCCTCCCCGCCCTCAACCACAACACCCAAAAAACACA
>Ga0081606_1000216_pt1 | contig 29066 bp, 29 predicted proteins | sample EareggfetidaYelm_FD_71127 | JGI IMG/M metagenome (GOLD analysis project Ga0081606, IMG submission 71127) | Earthworm egg capsule microbial community from the University of Washington, USA - E. fetida Yelm (SPADES assembly) (version 2) | ecosystem: Host-associated > Annelida > Reproductive system... | reverse complement strand
TAAACTTACCGGTAGCAATTGAATTCCTGGGGGGCGATAAAAAAAATACTTACATTTACAATGCCTCTGGGGTGAAGCTTCAAAAGCAGGTATTAAACCAGCCCAGTGTAGTGACAACAGATTATGTAGGGGGGTTTCAATACCGCAATAATGTATTGCAGTTTTTTAGTACCGCCGAGGGTTATGTAGCCAATACGGTCATTGACAGCGTGAACCATTACAATTATGTGTACCATTACAAGGACCATCTGGGGAACATCCGGATGAGTTATGGCCTTGACGAGAACCGGGAACTGAAGATCCTCGAAGAGAACCATTATTACCCTTACGGACTGAAGCACAGCAGTTACAATTCGCAAAGGCGCGGCTTTAAGGAAGAACCGGAGGCCAGTAGCGTAGTGCTGAAGATTAAACCGCCGGGTGAGGCTTTGAGTTCTGATTATAATTATAAGTTCAATGGCATGGAGTGGCAGGACGAGCTGGGGCTGAACTTGTATGATTATGGTGCGCGGAATTATGAGCCTTCTTTAGGAAGATGGATGAATCTTGACCCAATGGCAAATGAGTATTTTAGTACAAGTCCATATGCCTATGTATTAAATCGTCCAACAGTAGCAATAGACCCAGATGGTAAAAGAGTGTATTTTGTTGGAGGAGCTGGAAATGATGCTGACGGTTGGAATTACATAGCCAGATGGGGGCAATCATTTAGAAATAATAACACAGACTTTTACAGAGTTAATGCGTCACATGGTAAAAATGGTGATGTTGGCTTTACTGCTAAATACAGAAATACGGGATATGAGTCGGTAGTTAAGCGTGGAAATTTAGATAATTACGTTGGAGGACTAAATCCAGCATCTGAAATTACAAATAAGGTAAAAGCAGTCGATAACGATATGATTAATGCAGCTACAAAAATGTATCAAAAAGAATTGATAAACAATCCATTAAAAAAAGGGGAACAGTTTAATTTAGCAGGATACTCATATGGCAGTGTTTTACAAGCACAAGTTGCCTTAAAACTTGCAGATGGTGGACAATTTGTCGACAATGTTATTTTGATTGGAAGTCCTATATCAAGCAACTCAGATTTATTTAAACAACTTGACAGCAACAAAAATATTGGAAATGTTTTACGATATGATATCAAAGGCGATTTGTTAAGCAATCCGAAGGACATGTTAGAATTCCTTGAAGGTGGAGGGGAAACAATTTTCGAAGGTGACAATGCGCATCATTTTGATTTAGCAAGACCTGATGAAGTAGCAAATCACTTAATAAATGTAGTAACAAAATGGCTATCTAATCAAGGAGTAAAATAATCTATTATGAGGACAATATATAAATACACAATCTTTTTTTTTATCAGCTATTTTTTCTTAAGCATATCTTTAACTTTTTTGCTTTTTAGCTGGATGTCTTTCGGGGGCAATAAAAACTTAAATTTTTTTCAAAATATAATAATATTTTGTTTCAGTTTCCCTTCTAATTATTTACATATAAAAAATTACTTACTTAATGTCTTAATTGATTCAGCTTTTTGGAGCGCAATTTTTTATATCATTATTAAGGCGTTTAATAAAATAAAAAACAGGTTTAAAGCCGTATAATTATAAGTTCAATGGAATGGAGTTCCAAGACGAGCTGGGGCTGAACTTGTATGACATGGACATGCGGGATTATGACCCTGCGATTGGCAGATGGTTAGGGATTGACCCTGTGGTGCATTTTGACCAGAGTACGTATATGGCGATGGATGGAAACCCAGTATTTTGGGCTGACCCGAGCGGTGCGGATGGTGTAGTGCCTGACCCAACAGGGACAGTTTACGGTATGGCGGGACAGAGTTCAAATATAAATTATTTTAATCGCGGTGGATTTGGAGGAAGCACAGTTTTTTGGGGAAGTGCGGCCATGCAATACGAGCAATCCTATGGAGGACATAATGGAATTCAAACTACGAATGACCCAAGTACGATTGGTAGTGTTTTATCTTATTATAGCCGTCAAAGCGGAGGAGAAACAATAACGTGGTGGGGAACTGATACTAATGGACAATATGAAGTTGGTTATCTAAAATATCTCACGAGTGGAGGAAGTGATAGAATTTCAGGTAGGTATGGTGGTGATGGAAGTGGTAGTTTTATGGATAATGTACATAAATTTCTTTATGCTACCGACCAAATCAATCCAATTGCTCTTGCTTGGGATGGAATTAAAGCTAAATTTACTGGAAGCGATAGATTTGGAAATACTTTGACTCCTTTTGAATCAAGTTCAAAAATTGCTTTTGCATTGCCAATAGGAAAAATAACAGGTGTTATTACAGGTACTGCGGAAAGGTTAACTTATCAAGTTATTAATAGAGGTGCAAAAGGGGCTGATGGAGCACTATCAAGACACATAATTGAAAGACTTGATGGTAAAACAATTTCTAAAACTCATCAGGTAATTAAAGATGGTACTATCATTCACCAGCATCAACATCATATTGGAACCTATGGAACTATCAGACAATTCCCAGAGTTGGATTAACTACATAACAATTGATTAAATGAATAATTATTTTGCCCTTGAAAATGAAGTTTTACATAATGTAAAAACTATATTAGAAAAATTTGAAATAGAGTTAAAGCATAAAGGAATAATTTATGACTTAAAGCTAAAATTAAACGAAAATAATTCTGAAAAGCATAATTCTGAAATAGAAATTGTTTTTTTTAAGAACAATGATATTATGGATATAATTGAATTTTTTATTATTCGAAAAAATGAGATTTATGTCAATTTAGACAATTATCGAGAAGAACTAAATAATGATTTAATTCAGCTTTTAAGTCAAATTTCATGAAAGAACAACAACAATTATTCAATAAAATTTTAATCGAGTGGAATCCCATCGGCTTGGATAACGAAATTGCAGAAGATGAATATAAAGGCTATATTCCATTAATTAAAAATAGCATGAATACTCAATCTCAATTAATAAGTTGCTTAGAGAAAATCTTATTCGATATGGGATTGGATTATGATAAATTGAACCCTATTCATAAAAATGATTTGCAAGCTGTAGCTTTAAAAATTCTTTCTGTAAAAAATCTTGCAATAGAATATTTAACAACAAAAGATATATTTCTATTGGAGAAAATGAAAGAGATTAATCAAAACAAAATACCAATTTCTAAAACTGAGATACCAAAACTCTATGATGAATTATTTATTGATTACAGCACAAATAACAATTTAGAATGTTTAAAACGAGCAATCTTTATCCAATGGTATTCAGTTTCAGAGCCAATTGACAATACTGGAATTGGAGAGTTGAATAATGTTTGTCAAACAAACAACTTAGAGAAACTCAAAGATTTAATTTTAAATAAAACTATAGATAGTGAATTTCTTCAGATGCTTAATCATTACTATAACGTATCAGATTGGTATTTCGATTCTATTTTAAATTTAGACCTATCAATTGATTTGGCATCAAACTCCAAAAGTCATATAATAATGACGGAAGAAAGAGGTGTAATGGGGAAATACTGGAAAAGTATTTTAAACCGCTAATTATAAACTATCCGAACGGGTAGATAAGGTATCAAATTAAGGAGCAAACAAAAAACTACAAGCCAACCACTTGTAGTTTTTTCTTTTCTAATCCCTAACATATCGGATTCAAAACGAGTGCCTCAAATCCTTCTTTGAGCTTTTCTAAATCGTAGTTGGGTTTATTGTTAATCAAATGAAGTAATGCATCTCTTTTACTTCTCATGCTATCTAACCTCAATAAATCGGTAGAGTAACGCTTTAAAATCCTCTAAAGTTTCGATTTCCATGTAGCCGTAATCGTCTTGTTCAGAGTCTTCAAATTCTTTCAAGCTTGGAAGATTTAATATTGGTCGGCGCTCCGCCTGAGGATTCGTGCTCTAAAACAAAAAGAAAGAAATCTGTGGCACTTTTTTCATTTTAAAAAAAATGCCACAAAATCTGTGGCAACTTTTTCATTTCGAAAAAAGTGCCACAAAAAACGTGGCAAAAATTTCATTTTGAAAAAAGTGCCACAAAAAAAATTTGCAAAAGTTTTTTTGAAATAAATGCCGCAGTTGCATTTTTAAACTTCAAAATCGTAATCGGGTTTCAAAATCGTTATGAAATAACAAATTTTACGGAGTGCCCGCGTGAGGGATGGCAGCAAAGTGCCGCGCACTGCGAACAGCCCGGCCCGCAGGGACACGCCAAAAAAAATACAACCATTTAAACTTACCGGTAGCAATTGAATTCCTGGGGGGCGATAAAAAAATTACTTACATTTACAATGCCTCTGGGGTGAAGCTTCAAAAGCGGGTATTAAACCAGCCCAGTGTAGTGATTACAGATTATGTAGGGGGTTTTCAATACCGCAATAATGTATTGCAGTTTTTTAGTACCGCCGAGGGTTATGTAGCCAATACGGTCATTGACAGCGTGAACCATTACAATTATGTATACCATTACAAAGACCATCTGGGCAACATCCGGATGAGTTACGGCCTTGACGAGAACCGGGAACTGAAGATCCTCGAAGAAAACCATTATTACCCTTACGGGCTGAAGCACAGCAGTTATAATTCGCAAAGGCGCGGCTTTAAGGAAGAACCGGAGGGCAGTAGCGTGGTGTTGAAGATTAAACCGCCGGGTGAGGCATTGAGTTCTGATTATAATTATAAGTTCAATGGGATGGAGTTCCAAGACGAGCTGGGGCTTAACTTGTACGACATGGACATGCGGGATTATGACCCTGCGATTGGTAGGTGGACGGGAATTGACCCTGTTACTCACCATAGTCAAAGTCCTTACAATGCTTTTGATGGGAATCCTGTTTTTTGGGCTGACCCAAGTGGTGCGGATGGAGTTGGCGCGGGCGGAATTTTCACCAATGCTTATGGTGTTGCAAATTATCAAGGATATAATGGATACAATACGGCAATGAGTAATCATGGGGCTTTCAATGGAGGCTATATGAGCGTAGCTGATGAGATGGGTGGTGGAATCTTTTCAACTTCTAATCTTGGTGAGATAGCAGCTATTGGTAACTCTTTAGGATTGTGGAGCGTAAGTAATATTTGGGTTCCTGGTCGCGAGGGTCATTCAGGTTTTGGCGAAGCCGTGGTTTATTCTGGACATTGGGAAACTGTTCGCGAACCTCCAGTAAATCTTTTTGGTATTGGAGATGGAGTGAATTTCCATAAAACATTTGCAAATCAGTATAAAAAATTTGCAAATACAAAGGGAGATGGTATCTTTAGAGTTTATGGACATGGACATTGGAATGGTGTGTGGGATGATACTAAAAGTGCAGAAGGAACACTAATAAGAACAGCTAAAGGTTTCGATAAAATGATGGCTGAGAAAAGCCCCGAATGGAGTGATGCAATTAAAAACCAAAAAAATGTTATACTCATTCTTTACACCTGTACTTCTGCATCAGCTGAAAATTCAATAGCAAAGAAAATATCTAATTTGCATAAGAATGTTACAGTAGTAGGGTTTAATGGATATGTTACATACAATAATGGAACGATTGAAGGAGTTAATAAAGTTAGCGGTTCTGGTGACAAAAATGGGGAGATAGTAATATTTCGAGGAGGAAAAGAAATACACCGAGATTTATATAGAAATTAATAAAATAAAAATGAGATTAGAAAAATTATATACTCCGATATTTATCATACCTATACTCTTATTTACTTTTGCCTGTACTAAAAAAAGTAGAGAGAACATTGTAGAAAAGCCTATGGATGATAGTTATTCTGTAGGTTACAATAATAAAATTCAAATGACAAAACTCCTTAATGCTGCCATATTAAAAGGAGATACGACATCTTATAAAATGGCTTATAAAAACTACACGATAGCCTCTCATTATGAAGAGTTTTTATATTATTCCATTTCTATGGCAGAAAAGCACGATTATAATTTAGCATATTATCATACTTATGAGTTATTAAAAATAGTTGATGAAATAAAAGGGTATAATAATATTCATAAAAATAACCCAATAGCAATTTACTTTCTTTTAATGGCATATGAAAAAAATGAAAAAAATGCTTTGGATGATTTGATGGAAATCTATTCTAACAAAAGTGATATTCCTAAATCATCTGACTATTTAAAAAACTAAATTCACAAAGACCATTTGGAAGCATCCGTTTGAGTTGTGTCAAAAATGTTGATACGGGTGTGAAGATTTTGGAAGAGAACCATTATTATCCTAAATAAAAAACTACAAGCTCAACACTTGTAGTTTTTTATTTTCTCATCCCTACATAATCGGATTTAAAACGAGTGCCTCAAATCCTCCTTTGAGCTTTTCCAAATCGTAATTAGGGTTATTGTCAATCAAATGAAGTAATGCGCCTCTTTTACTGGTCATGCTATCTAACCTTAACAATTGGTAAAGGAATGCTTTAAAATCTCCTAAAGTTTCGATTTCGATGTAACCGTAATCTTCTTGTTCAGAGTCTTCAAATTCTTTCAAGCTTGGAAGATTTAATATTGGTCGAGGCTCCGCGTGAGGATTCGTGCTCTAAAACAAAAAGGAAAAATCTGTGGCACTTTTTTCATTTTAAAAAAAATGCCACAAAAAGTGTGGCAACTTTTTCATTTCGAAAAAAGTGCCACAAAAAGTGTGGCAAAATTTTTGATTTGAAAAAAGTGCCACAAAAATATTTTAATTATGGAAACACAGTCTGTTAGCACTTCATTAGGTTTGACCCAAAAAGAATTGGCAATCCTGCTACGCGTTACCCGTACGCAAATATCGATGTTCGAACTTGGGAAAAGAAGTTTGCCGTTACACGCCATGCAACTGCTGGGAGAGTTGCTGACACTTTCGAAATCTTCAGGAACTGCGACGAAAGATAAACCGATCCTAAAAGGGCAGTCGTCCCAAAGGCAGGAACAAATAAAGGTGTTGCTTAAAGAAAATGAATTCCAGCTTTACATCGTAGCAAAAAAATTAGCTGCGGCCGAGCGGAAAACTGCAACCCAATTGAAACTGATACGTTTCACGGATTATCTTGAGCAACGGCCCACTGCCAAGGCCAATGCCGATGTGACCAATATGCAGTTTATAACCCACAAGTCTGCGAAAGCCTTTCATACTGATGCAGCGGAGACCGTGATCAAATACCAGCTGAGGCAAGAACTGCTTGAAGTCGAAAAAAAATACCTTGAATCACTACAAAAGGCATAATTGTCTTTGGTATGATAACAATGGGTCCCTGTTTTACAGCGTTGCCTTAAAGTGATTTGGAGTCCGCTTTTTGATTTCCCATAATAATAAAGCTGCACGTTTTTTTATTTTTAGGCATTTCCTAAAATAGTGTATAAAAAAGAAAAATTGTCCCTCGGCTGCGCTCGGGATGACAGTTGATTGTCTTCAAATGGCGATATCTTTTTCGAAGAAAAATAGTTTAAATAAATAGATTTGTCACCCCGAGCGCAGTCGAGGGGTATCAAGGGCAATAAGAAATCACATATTATTTTAGGAAAATACTATTTTTTATAGCAATTGCGATTTGTTTTAAAATTTTTCTCCTGAAAGCCCGTCCTTCTTGAAATTTATTTTTAAAAACCCTTTAAAACAAAGGGTTTTGTTTTTTTTATCTTATACTAATATAACATTGCCGGTGTAAGCAGTTGAAGAAAACAGTATACAGATCAGAGACTGCATGGTGTATTTTAATATTTTTTTAACAACACCCTTTCCAACTTTCAAGCCCAAAAAGTACTCTTTACAAATAGAGGCAATCACTCGGGAGTTCTTTGGCTCGAGACAAATCATTTCAGGGCAATTGTTTCTTTTTATTTATAACATATCATTAATTTTTAAAAACTAAGTATTATGAATTATTCAATTGAGAATTTGAATGTGGTAGCCGACTGTAACGCTTTATTGTCCTGGGCTGCAAGAGAGAAAGCAGATTTAAATCACAAAAAGTATTCTGATGAACGCCTGACCACAAGGTTTGAAGAAACTTCCCTGCAATTAAATGCGGAACTGCAAGGGGTTTTGGCCGAGCTTGCAGCAACAGAGATCATGATTGCAAACTTGCCGGAAGGACCATCAAGGCAGGAAAGCCAGGATAAGAAAATCAGGCTGGAATACCGCAAGTTCGTGCTCGAAAACCGCAAAGAGAGTTATGGAACGGTAGCGTTGCTTCAAAAAGAAATGGACCTGGCACGTGTGATACAAGAACTTGAAGAAGTCGATGCATTTCAACAGGCCATCGAAGCAAGGAAAAGGACACTCGAAGCGTAGGCTCCTGCCAATAATAGGAAAAGCGAACCATTTGGTTCGCTTTTTTTTATGCTATAAGGGTTAAGGCATTTAGAAATACTACAATTCAAAACGCCGCAGCATACATTTTTTCTCCTTTTCATTCTCCTCTATAATATATAGGCCCTTTGGGGTAATACCTGCAGCAAACTTGCTCCCGGAACGGCCATTGATCTGCTTTTCGGCATCGGGTAACATCGAATAGGCGAATGCGGCAGGCATATCAACCAGCGTTTTGTCATCCTTTCCGATAAAAACACTGGAATTGGCCATCCCGATAACATTGCTCCCCTTGTGAAAATTATCTTGGTCAACACCGCTTAGCTGGTTCATTTTTTCTTTTTCTATTTGACCCGTTTGGCCGTTTATGATGTAAAAAAAAGTAGGGTCGTCATGAAACTTCTGGCACCAGAAAGCGATTTTTCCTCCGGGCAGATTGTGCAGCGCAAACCAGTCCCTGGCTGCAAAAGAACCTTTCTTTTTGTCTGTGCCTGCTAAAACTGCTTCTTTTTTCCATAACAAATGGCCTTGTAAGTCGTAGGCATATATATAATAACCTGTCGCACTGTTCATATCGTTGGCATCAGCACCGAAAATTCCGTAAACATAAAATTTGGAGTGTGTGGCGTCAAATTTAGAATTAATCACCGAAGCGTCTACTGCGGCCTGCCGGTTTATTCCGCCTTTTGTAACCGTATAAACATAATGACGGCTCCTGTTCATGGGCATCATCCGTTGGTTATTGGCAAGGGTAATATTAAAAGGAATATTATCGATCAGCCTGCCGTCATAATCAAAAGAGGCTAATGTGGCAGCACAGGATCCGTCCTCGGCGATTTTATTGAGCAGGAAAAAAACCTTCTCATTATCATGGCTATGGTATTGAAATGATTTCAGGCCAAGCATGAACTGGTCTACGGGAAATTCAATTTTGATGAGTTTAGACTGCCTGGTGGCAATTTCGGTCCTGTACAGGTATACATCGCTAGCGTCTGAACCGGCAAGCGCATTCGAAGCATTCCGCCTGATCTTCATTCCAAAATCAACCTGGTATTTATCAGTGTTGATTTTTGTAAAGACTTCTTTTAACGGCCCCTGGCTATCTTTCCCGCTGATACTGTTATATTCCTTGTCCTTAGCTGTCAGGTAAAGCCCTTCATGGCCGGCAGCATCCCTGCTTACGATTTTATAAAAGCCTGCCAGTTTTCCGTCAGGAAGGATAATGGCGTCAAGCCCGAATGTGATCGCTGTAAGATCATAGTCCTGTTTTAAGTCGAGGCCCTGATCGTAAACGAATGCTTTCTTATTCGAGCTCGCTGCCATAGGGGATGGCCTTGCTTTGCCAAATTGTAAATAAACACCGCCCTGCTCAGGGAATCTATAGTCGGTTACGGGATTTTCAAGTGGTATTTCAACGGTTTTGGTTTGCGCGGTGGCCGCCGTACAAGCCATTAGGAAGGCTAGGCTGGTGGAAATTTTCATGTTTGTTGTTTTTGTCGGTTATTCTAATAACACCATTACAATGGCAGGCCCGGTTTGTGATGCTGCTGCGGTTTGCATCACGCATTGAGGCTATAACGAATTTAATAAAAAAGTTGTTCGATGCACAAGTCAGAAGTTGTTTATTTAAAAGTATGCTTTGAATGGTTTGCAGCAATCGAAAGACAGGACTTAAAACCGTGTATAGATAACTGCAAAGATGAGGTGTTTTTTGATTGTGTTTAGGGTAGTTTTGCAAATCCCGACTTACCCCAGCAAATTCCCTTTAATAATACTCACAATTGCACTCACGATATACTGGATGCCAATCGCAATAACAATAAATCCCACAATTCTCGAAATCGCTACAATTCCGGAAGCGCCAAGGATTTTTGCCAGGTAATGGGCACTTCGCATCATCAGGAAAATAACAACCGATACCGCAAAAATAGCCAGCGTCGCAAATAAGATTTCCATAGGTTCATGGTGTTCCTGGTAAAAAGCGATCAGCAGCGAGATCGAACCCGGGCCGGCCAGCATCGGAATCGCCAGCGGCGTCAGCGCGATATCATTCCTTTTCTGCACATCGCTTTCTACTTTTTTATTGATGCCGCGTTTTTTGCTGAAATTCCCCGACAGCAAATTAAACCCCGAACTCACAATAATCAACCCGCCCGCAATGCGCAACGCCTCAATGCTGATCCCAAAAAATGTCAGCACATACTGCCCGATAAAAAACGAAATGATCAAAATGATAAATACGTCAATTGCCGTCCATAATGAAATGCGCGAGCGCTCATTTTTATCGTCATGCTGCGTCAATCCAACAAAAATCGGTACGGTTCCAATCGGATTCAAAACCGAAAAAAGTGCTGCAAAAAGGTAAATGAAAATGTCCATAGTTTTCGTGTAAAATTAGTTTCCGTTGCCAGTCTGAAAGTAAACTTAAAAACAATTCCGCGTTACCAAATGCCGTTTTTTATAATCCTTTTAAGAAACTTTCCAACTAAAGGTAGTATTTTTAATAGGATTTGAAAACCATTATTTTAAACTACTTTTGCAAAAGCTAAAAATTGCTGCTATGAAAAATAAAAAAACATTAGTGCTTGGCGCTTCCGCAAACCCGTCAAGATATTCGTATATGGCGATCAACCGTTTGGTGAACCACGAACAATCTGTAGTCGCACTCGGACTCAAAGAAGCTGAGGTTGCCGGCATAAAAATCCAAACCAAACAAATTCCGTTTACCAATATCGATACGGTTACGCTATACCTGAACCCACAGCGCCAAAGGGAATATTACAATTACATCACCGGCCTGCAGCCCAAACGCGTAATCTTCAATCCCGGAACGGAAAACCCCGAATTGTACCAACTCCTCAAAGCAAACGGCATCAAGGTCGAAGTCGCCTGTACGCTGGTTTTGCTGTCCACAGGGCAATATTAATTTAAGTATTTATTTTTTGGGCGTTGCCTTCGGCCGGGCTGTACGTTTCAAGTCCTCGCTGCGCTGCGGGCTTTCCACTGCCATCCCTAACGCAAACCCGTTTCATAAGGATATTTGTCTAAAAAAAGAATTAAAACCGCGTCTGGCTTACCGACGGTTTGCTGATCAGCAACAACCCCAGGAAAGTCAGGCCGCCGTTTAAAATGATCAGTTCTTCGGCAAATTCATATTGGCCAAATAAATCGGCAGAGTACGCGCTGATCACAAATGTAACCGCCGGTGCCAAAACACAAACAATTGGCACGTAAACATCCTTGACCGTTTTTGTTTTCATAAACAATCCAAACGAATACAATCCCAAAAGCGGCCCGTAAGTATAAGCCGCGATTTTAAATATCAGGCTCACGACAGAATCACTGTTGAGCAGGTAAATGGCTACAATGACGAAAAACATCAGCAGCGAAAATCCGATGTGTACCAAATGCCTCGTACGCACCATATTCGGATTTGCTGCATTTTCCGCCTTATCCATCCCAAGGAAATCCACACAAAAAGAAGTCGTCAGTGCCGTCAATGCCGAGTCGGTCGTTGCAAAAGTCGCCGCGGTCAACCCGAGTAAAAAGACAATCGCCGGAAGCAGCGTTAAATAATTGAAGGCAATTTCGGGAAACAGCAAATCGGTTCTTGGCTTCCCGTTGACCATCGGGATTTCGATGCCGTTTTTATTGGCATACAAATACAATAACGCACCCACGCTCAAAAAGAAAATATTGATCACGACAAAAATACCGGTAAACGTAAACATGTTTTTTTGGGCTTCGCCTATATTTTTACAACTCAGGTTTTTTTGCATCAGATCCTGGTCAAGGCCTACCATCGCGATTGTTACGAAGATCCCACCCAGGATTTGTTTGATAAAATAATTGCTTTTGAGCCAGTCTTCATAGAAAAATATTTTAGAATAATTGCTGTTTTTTACCGCTTCAAAAGCCTGTGGCAAGGAATAACTGAGGCTGTCGCAAATAAAATAAATCGTAAAGATGACAGACGACACTAAAAATATGGTCTGTAAAGTGTCGGTAATGATAATGGTTTTGAGCCCGCCGCGATACGTATACGCAAAAATCAGCGCCAGCGAACTCAACACTGTAATCCAGAATGGTACGCCAAACGCGTCAAAAACATAACGCTGCAATACAATAACGACTAAGTATAAGCGCGCGGCAGACCCAATTGTGCGGCTGATCAGGAAAATAGAGGCCGCGGTTTTATACGAAACATGGCCCAGGCGTTGTTCAATATATCCGTAGATCGACGTTAAGTTCATCCGGTAATACAACGGCAGTAAAACGGTCGCAATAATGATAAAACCGATAGCATTCCCAAGAACAAACTGGAAATACTTAAACTGCACATCTGGCGAGCCCACCTGCCCGGGAACCGATATAAAAGTCACCCCGGATAATGCCGTTCCGATCATTCCGAAAGCAACGAGGTACCATTTTGAATTTTTATTGGCTTTGAAAAAAGCCTCATTGCTACTGTCTTTTTTACTGACAACGTGCGAAATAAAAAACAGCAACCCGAAATAAACGATGATTAGTGATAAAATAGCAATTGGCGTCATTGAAGTGGTTTTACGGAAGCCAAAATACGAAAAATCAATAAGCGAATTAGAAAATTAGTCAATTGCGGAATTAACGAATCGTTTTGCAGCTATAAGAAGTTGGCGATTTCGAAGACGGAAACTATCTGCCAGTGCTGAACCTGATGCAAAGCACAAAGCTTCATTTAACCGATAGGCTGCAGTTTATTGCAGCTGTTGTCAGCGGTAATTTTTTATTTATTTCCTTTTCCTCGTATAAAAACAATAGAAATCAGAGCAATTAATGTGGGTATTATGAGTACAGAAGGAACCAGTGTGGATAGCCTAAACAAACCTGATTGAGCAACATTAGAAACCTTCATCTTTTGTAAGGTATCAATTATTTTGTCCTCCGGGATATGGGTTGCTTTTAATTCGGCTTCCTTCAAATTCAATACTGAGGTAAACCATTCAGGATTGATGTAGTGATGGTACATATATAAAAACGGGTCATAAATTAAATATGAAATTGTTCCGACAAAAATGGCTATAACAATTCTTTGAACAATAGTAACTTGGAATACCTTATTTTCTTGCTGAATTGCCCAAATTATCATTGCGATTGGTAAAACTATTATAACCATATCTAAATATTGTCCAAAATTTAGATAGGTTGTGTCTAATTTTGTCAGCCACATTATAGTTGTGTAAAGACAAAAGCCAAGTCCCATGATAAGGCCTTGTTTTAGTGTCGACTTGAAGAGTGTAAATTTTACCATTATTTTTATTTTTTTGATAGGTAGTATCGAAAGGCTAAATGTTACATTTTTTAATTTTACGTTGCTGTTTAAAATTACCGCTAATAGCGGATATTCGTATGATTGCTTTAATGATACAATTAGGGATGCATTCGCATTCGTTAATTGACTAATTCCTTACATTTGCACCATGGAATTTTCTTCAAAAATATTGGAAAAAGCGGTACATGAAATGGCGCAGCTTCCCGGAATTGGAAAACGCACGGCACTTCGGCTTGTCCTGCATTTGCTCAAACAGCCTAAAGAACAAACGCTTTTTCTTTCACAAGCGTTACTGGACATGCGTGAAGATATCAAATCGTGTAGCAACTGCCACAATATTTCTGATACTGATGTGTGTGAGATCTGTTCGAATGCTAAAAGGGAACACGACATCATTTGTGTGGTAGAAGACATTCGCGATGTCATGGCGATTGAAAACACAAGGCAATTTCGCGGTGTATATCATGTATTGGGAGGAAAAATTTCACCTATTGACGGCATTGGCCCAAGCCAGCTGACTATAGGCTCGTTGATAGAGAAAGTAAAATCCGGGAATGTGAAAGAGCTGATATTTGCGCTAAGCTCAACAATGGAAGGCGATACGACTAATTTTTATATTTACAGGCAAATTAAAGAATATGCGATTGTTACCTCGGCAATTGCACGCGGGATTGCTGTTGGCGACGAGCTCGAGTATGCTGACGAAGTGACTTTAGGCAGGAGTATTTTACACAGAATTCCGTTTGAAAACTCCTTTAAAAACAATTAAGTCAATTTAACGGCGTTCTTTTTTGTATTTATAAATGAAAAACTATCTTTGTTTGCTAAATTTTTCTAAAAAAATGAATAAATCATTATTGTTTTTATTATTGGTAACAGCGCTATTTTTCTCGTCTTGCGTGCCACTTAAAGACCTGACTTACCTGCAAAAAAAAGATAATTCTGAGCCGGAAAGTGTTATCAATCAAATAGCCCTGAAACCATATCGTTTGCAAACCAATGATGTGATCAGTATAACAATAAAAGCCAATGATCCTAAACTGGTTGAAATTTTCAGCCCGTCTGCTCAGTCGGGGGGAATAGTCTCGCAATCAGAACAAGGATTGTATTTTAACGGTTTTACCGTCGATGATCACGGGAATATCCGGATGCCGATAATTGGGGAGATCAATGTTTTAGGTTTTACACTCGAGGAAATCAGACTGATAGTAGAGCAGAAATTGCTTAATGAATATTTTACCAAAGAAGCCAATATTTTTGTAACGGTAAAATTATCTGGTTTCCGATATACCATTAATGGAGAAATAGGTTCTACAGGATCTAAAATCCTATATCAGGAAAAGGTTAATATTATGGAGGCGATTGCCAATGCCGGGGATATTACCATAACCGGTGACAGAAAATCAGTGACCATCATCAGGCAGTTGCCACAAGGCACAGAGATGCACGATGTAGACCTGACTGATATAAAAGTCATGCAGTCTCCTTATTATTATCTGCAGCCTAACGATTACATCTATATAAAACCGCTGCCGCAAAAAACCTGGGGGACAGGAAAAACAGGTATAGAGTCTTTGAGTACAATCATTACACTGCTTTCATTGGCAACAACGACCTTTTTACTTTTAAGAAATAACTAGCAGCTATGATTGACACAAAAGATTTTTCATTTCTTGAAGGCCAAAAAAGCTTTGATTTTAAAGGTTTCCTAATAAAAATTGCGAGTTATTGGAAATGGTTTATTGTCAGCCTGATTATCACTTTTACCATTGCGCACCAGGTTAATATAAGAAAACAAAAAATATATGCTATGGAAACTACCATAGCTATTAAAGAAGAGAATAACCCGTTTTTTACTTCTACTACCAGTTTGGTTTTTAACTGGGGCGGGACTTCAGACCAGGTTCAGAATACAGCATTGACGTTAAAATCGAGGACGCATAATGAGTTGGTTGTAAGCAAACTGGAATTTTATATAGATTACCTCAAACAAGGAAAATATAATTATAAGGATGTGTATGGCCAAACGCCGTTTAGCCTTGTAATTGACAAGAATAAGCCGCAACTGGCAGTAACACTGATCAATATAAAATTTATAAGCCCTACCGTTTATGAAATAAGGCTCAATTTTGACAATCCGTCGATACCAGTCGTTACCTATGCCTCAAACACTTCGGGAACTGCTACAGTTGCAACCGGTGAGTTTGTAAAAAGATACCATGTTGGGCAACAAGTATCACTTCCGTTCTTAAACTGGAGACTGGAAATTAATCCGGAGCCGGGTTCCTATGTAGGAGCAGAATATTTTGTGAGATTTAATGAATACAATAAAGTGGTGTCATCCTATCAGGGCATTTCAGTCAATATTGATCCCAAAGCGCCGTCTGTATTGGGGCTATCGCTTCAGGGACCAAATAAAAACAGAATGGTCGACTATCTGAATGCTACAGTTGAGATGTTGATCAAAACCCAACTCGACAGGAAAAACCAATTTGCAACCAACACGATTGCTTTTATCGACAGCACGCTGATAGCGATGGGGCAACAACTCAAGGAAACTGGTGCTGAGTTAAAATCGTTCAACAGGGATAAGAATATCGTGGAAATTGAAGATGGCGGCGGAAAAGTCAACGAAAGGCTGCTCGGTTTCGATATTGAAAGAGATCAGGTCAATAGAAAAATCGCCTATTACAATACGCTAAGATCATACTTGCGCAACAGCCGGGATTACTCTAAATTGCCGGCACCTACAGTTGCAGGAATCGATGATCCTAATATTCTTACAAACGTTGCCCGGCTCATTACATTGTCAACCCAAAGGGCTGAGCTTGCCTATTCTGTTAAAAGTGAAAAGATTTTCCAGGAATTTGACAGCCAGATGGAGTCTGTGAAAAAAGTTCTCTTAGAAAACATTGCTTCTGCAGGAAGCTCATTAGACTATGATCTTGCCCTTATCAATAAGAAAATTACTCAGGCTGAAGGAGAAATGAAAAAATTGCCTGAAGAAAAACAGGAATATTTGAAAATCCTTAGAAAATATGACCTGAGTGATAATGTTTACAACAGCTTTTTGCAAAAAAGAAGTGAGGCAGAAATTGTAAAAGCAGCTAATTTATCAGACATTCATTTTATTGACAGTGCCAAAGATGTTGGAGGCGGACTCATCGGGCCAAACACCAGCGTCAATTACGTTACGGCTTTCTTCTTAGGATTATTATTTCCGTTGATGTTTGTATTTGCCATTTTCTTTGTTGAAAATGCTATCCTGAATACTGACGATATTTCCCGACTGACAAAAATACCGGTGTTAGGCATTGTAGGAAAAAAACATACGACTTCTAATTTGTCGGTTTTTGAAAAACCAAAATCGGCATTATCAGAATCATTCCGGGCCATCAGGTCGTCATTGCAATTTTTATACAAGAAAAAATCAATTAACGGATCAAAAACATTAATGCTGACTTCGTCGATAAGCGGCGAGGGAAAAACATTTTGTTCGTTAAACATTGCGACCGTTTTTGCACTCAGCGGAAAGAAAACAATTATAGTCGGGCTCGATTTAAGGAAACCGAAAATCTTCGACGATTTTAAAATTACCAATGATGTAGGAATCGTGAATTTCCTGATTGGACAAAAAAGAGCTGATGAAATCATCCAGCCAACCCATATTCCAAACCTGGATGTCATTACTTCCGGACCTATTCCGCCTAATCCATCAGAGCTTATTATCGGTGACAGCATGAAGGAATTTATGGAAATCCTCAAAGAGCGTTACGATTATATCATCCTCGATACACCACCGGTGGGATTGGTTTCTGATGCAATAGAATTGTCTGAGTATGTAGATGTTACACTGTACATCATCAGGCAGAATTACACGAAGAAAGACATGGTAATGCTACTGAACAACAGGGTTCAAAGTGGCGAACTTAAGAACGTGAGTATCATTTTTAACGGATTTGAAAGCAAGGCCAAATACGGAACCGGTTACGGCTACGGCTATGGTTACGGCTACGGTTATGGAAACTACTCCAATGGGTATCACGAAAATGACAAACCTGAAACGTTCCTGCAAAAATTATATGCTAAATTTTTTAAAAATAAATTCTAAAAGCTTTTGATGGAAAACAATCCCAACAGTACAATTTTAATTACCGGAGGCGCAGGTTTTATCGGTTCTAATCTTTGTGACTATTTTTTGTCAAAAGGGTATAAAGTGGTTTGTCTTGACAATTTTGCCACTGGCCATCGGCACAACCTTACGGCTTTCTCCGACAACGAAAATTTTACGCTTATTGAGGGCGATATCAGGAATATGGCCGATTGCCAAAGGGCTGTTGCCAATGCCGATTATGTGTTGCATCAAGCAGCATTGGGCTCAGTGCCACGTTCCATAAACGATCCCGTGACCAGTAATGAGGTAAACGTTTCAGGATTTTTAAACATGCTTGTTGCCAGCCGGGATGCCGGGATCAAACGTTTTGTATATGCCGCCAGTTCCTCTACTTACGGAGATTCTGAAGGGCTGCCAAAAGTAGAAGATAAAATCGGAAAGCCGCTTTCGCCTTATGCAATCACAAAATATGTGAACGAATTGTATGCTGAAATTTTTAGCCGTACTTACGGATTGGAAACCATAGGATTGCGGTACTTTAATGTGTTTGGAAGAAAACAGGATCCAAATGGCGCGTATGCAGCGGTAATCCCAAAATTTGTGATGCAGCTCATGAACCATGAAAGCCCTGTGATTAATGGCGATGGAAATTTTTCACGCGATTTCACCTATATCGATAATGTGATCCAGATGAATGAATTGGCGATGACCACTCATAATCCCAAAGCGATCAATACCGTTTACAACACAGCTTATGGTGATCGCAACACCTTAAACAACCTGGTCAATTACCTAAAAGAATACTTGTCGGAGTTTGATGCAGCAATTGCAAACATTCCGATTGTTTATGGTCCAAATAGGGCTGGAGACATTCCGCACTCCCTGGCAAGTATCGATAAAGCTAAGGAATTGTTAGGATATAATCCTGCATTTTCGATCAAAAGCGGATTAAAAGAAGCCGTAAAATGGTATTGGCATCACCTGAAATAAAATAAGCCCAAATTAAGTTATAAAAGTAGAAGAGAATGAAAATTACAAAAATTTGCTGCATTGGTGCCGGTTACGTTGGAGGCCCGACTATGGCCGTAATCGCGCAAAAATGCCCGGATATACAAGTTACCGTTGTAGATTTAAACGAAGAAAGAATCAACCGCTGGAATGATCCTGATTTAACAAATATTCCTATTTATGAACCAGGTTTAAGCGAAATCGTAGCCGAAGCCAGAGGTAGAAACCTGTTTTTTTCTACAGATGTAGATAAAGCAATTTTTGAAGCACAGGTGATTTTTATCTCAGTGAACACGCCAACTAAAACCTACGGTTCAGGGAAAGGAATGGCTGCAGATCTTAAATATATTGAACTTTGCGCCAGGCAAATTGCCCGCATTGCAAAAGACGATAAAATCGTTGTTGAAAAATCGACGCTACCCGTAAGAACCGCCGAAGCAATCAAAAGCATACTTGATCATACCGGAAACGGGGTGCAGTTTCAAATCCTTTCAAACCCTGAATTCCTTGCAGAAGGAACAGCAGTACAGGATCTGATTAACCCGGACCGTGTACTTATAGGAGGCGACAACCATACAGCCGAAGGCCAAAAAGCCATTGACGCATTGGTTGGCGTGTATGCCAATTGGGTAAACAAAGATAAAATTCTCACAACAAATGTTTGGTCATCTGAATTGTCAAAATTAACCGCTAATGCTTTTCTCGCACAACGCGTTTCATCGATCAATGCCATGTCTGAATTGTGTGAAAAAACAGGAGCCAATGTAAATGAAGTGGCCAAAGCCATCGGAATGGACAGCCGCATCGGATCAAAATTCCTTAAAGCTTCTGTTGGTTTTGGAGGGTCATGTTTTCAAAAAGACATCCTGAACCTGGTCTATATTTCCAAATCATTCGGATTGAAGCAGGTTGCCGATTACTGGGAACAGGTGATCATTATGAATGACCATCAAAAAAGACGTTTTGCAAATAATATTGTAAAAACGCTTTACAATACCGTGGCCGATAAAAAAATTGCCTTTTTGGGCTGGGCGTTTAAAAAAGACACCAATGATACGCGCGAATCATCAGCTATTTATATCGCAAACGACCTGATCAATGAGCAGGCAAAAATTGCGATTTATGATCCGAAAGTTGATGAAAATCAAGTGCTTTCCGATTTGGATTACCTCGAAACGAGACCTGCGGATAAAAACAGGAAAGCCATTACGGCTTATGAAGATCCATATGAAGCTTGTAAAGGTGCCCACGCTATAGCCATTTTAACAGAATGGGATGAATTTACAAAGTATGACTGGAAAAGGGTTTATGACAACATGCAAAAACCTGCTTTCATATTTGACGGAAGGAACTTATTGGACGGTAAAGAATTGTCCAAACTGGGCTTTGTATACCAATCTATAGGATCCTAAATTTTTAATAAAAACTAATATACAGTACCATGAGCATCAAACTTGCAGTTATCGGATTAGGATATGTGGGCTTACCATTGGCCAGGCTTTTTGCCACAAAATTTCCGGTAGTCGGATTTGACATCAATCAAAACAGGATAAACGAATTGAAATCTGGTAAAGACAGTACGCTTGAAATCAATGATGCCGATTTGAAAGCCGTCCTTTTGGAATCCATTTCAGATGCAAACGGACTGTTTTGCAGCAATATACTGAATGATATAGCCGACTGCAATTATTATATCGTTACGGTTCCCACTCCGGTTGACAAGAACAACCGCCCAGACCTGACCCCTTTATATAAATCAAGTGAAACGGTAGGGAAAGTCCTGAAAAAAGGAGATATTGTTATCTATGAATCTACAGTATATCCCGGGGTAACAGAAGATGAATGTGTGCCGGTACTGGAACGCATCAGCGGATTGAAATTCAATGTGGATTTCTTTGTAGGCTATTCTCCGGAAAGAATCAACCCGGGCGATAAAGAACATACCGTAGAAAAAATCCTTAAGGTGACTGCAGGATCTACTCCGGAAATTGGAATAAAAGTCAACGATTTATACAAATCGGTGATCGTTGCAGGAACGCATCTCGCACCGTCGATAAAAGTGGCCGAGGCTGCGAAAGTCATTGAAAACTCGCAGCGTGACATCAACATTGCTTTTGTCAATGAATTGGCAAAAATTTTTAATATTTTAGAAATTGATACGCATGCCGTACTCGAAGCTGCGGGAACAAAATGGAATTTCCTTCCGTTCAAACCCGGATTGGTAGGCGGACACTGCATCGGTGTGGATCCTTATTATCTTGCGCAAAAAGCACAGGAAATGGGTTACCATCCTGAAATTATCCTGGCCGGAAGACGTTTAAACGACAGCATGGGCGAATATGTCGCTTCCCAGGTTATAAAACTGATGATCAAAAAAAGCATCAAAGTCAATGGTGCCGATGTACTGATGCTAGGCTTTACGTTCAAAGAAAACTGCCCGGATGTACGCAATACAAAAATTGTCGATGTGGTACGCGCATTGGCCGATTACCACGTTAATATTACCATTTATGATCCGTGGGCGAATCCTGATGAAGTTTTAAAAGAATACGGATTGAAAACAACCAGAGTAATCCCCGACAATACTTTTGATACCATTATTTTGGGCGTTTCTCATAACGAATTCCTGAACATGGATTTGGAAATTCTTAAAAAAGAAAAATCAATTTTATACGATGTTAAAGGGGTGCTTCACCTGAATGTTGATGGTAATTTATAAAAGTAACTAGAATAGTCATGAAAAAAATTTTAATCACAGGCGGAGCCGGATTTATAGGATCACACGTTGTAAGACGTTTCGTCAATAATTACCCGGATTACCAGATTTTTAATCTTGATGCACTGACTTATGCCGGTAACCTTGAAAATATTTCCGATATCGACCAGTTGCCAAACTACACTTTTATCAAAGGCGACATCACTGATGAAAATTTCATCAACCAGTTGTTCGACGCACAACGTTTTGACGGCGTAGTCCATTTGGCTGCAGAGTCGCATGTCGACCGGTCCATTACAGATCCCTTGGCTTTTGTAAGAACAAATGTTATCGGGACGATGAACCTGCTGAATGCCGCAAAATCAATCTGGAAAGACCACTTTGAAGGCAAACGTTTTTACCATATCAGTACCGATGAAGTTTACGGAAGCCTTGGTGCAGAAGGATTGTTTACAGAAACCACGCCTTATGACCCGAATTCCCCATATTCTGCATCCAAAGCAAGCTCGGATCATTTCGTACGTGCTTACGGGGAAACTTATGGATTGCCCTATGTTATTACAAATTGTTCCAACAATTACGGGCCAAACCATTTTCCTGAAAAACTGATTCCGTTATTCATCAATAACATCATCAATAACAAACCGTTGCCGGTTTACGGCGATGGAAAATATACACGGGACTGGCTCTTTGTTGAAGATCATGCGCGCGCTATTGACCTGGTATTCCACAAAGGGAACAATCATGAAACCTATAATATTGGCGGTTTTAACGAATGGCAGAATATTGACCTGGTGAAATTGTTGTGCCATTTGATGGACGGGAAATTAAACCGCAATAACGGTACGTCTGAAACACTCATTACTTATGTGAAAGACAGGCCGGGACACGATTTGCGCTACGCGATCGATGCTTCAAAAATCAAGACTGAACTTGGATGGGAACCATCGGTAACCTTCGAACAGGGACTTGAACGAACAATAGATTGGTATCTTACAAACGAAGAATGGCTTGAAAACGTAACTTCCGGCGCTTATACGGAATATTACAAAAAGCAATACAACGACCCGCGATGAATCCATACTTTTATATTTTTTCGACCATCCTTTTTACAGTTTACGGCCAAATTGTTTTAAAATGGAGGCTGAGCCAGTTGGGGCAATTGCCTGAAGGGATGTATGAAAAAATAATGTTCTTGTTTAAAGCTGTTTTTGATCCGTTTATATTTTCCGGATTTTTTTCGGCATTTTTAGCTTCTTTCTGCTGGATGGCTGCCATGACACATTTCGAAATTACAAAAGCATATCCTTTCATGAGCCTTGCACCAACATTGGTTTTCATCATCGGGGTGCTTTTTTTAGGAGAAACATTTACAATAGGAAAAGTCATAGGACTTGTATTGATTATATTGGGTACAATCGTTACCGTAAAATGGTAAATTAAATAGCAACTTAAATTTTTGTGTGATGGTAAAAGAAACTTTAAACAGGATTTTCAATACTAAGGTCGATGCACTGGGGCTTGCTGTTTTCAGGATGTCTTATACGGTCGTGTTGTTGTGTGAAGTTTTACAGTTGCTAAAATTCAGGAAAACGATTTTTGATGCTGTGCCGTTTGAAAATTCGGGCGAACTCAATTCGGTAATCGTTTTGGGTTTTTATATCGTAATACTGGTAATGCTTTTTTTCGGATTGTTTACACGGTTTACAACCATTGTAAATTACATGTTCAGTGTTATTATTTTCAGCTTTATTACGCGTTTTGAATACCATGTGTTTTATGCTTACGTCGGGGTCAATTTTTTATTGATGTTTATGCCGATTTCCCGCGTTTTTTCATTTGATAGCTTGATACAAAAACTAAAATATACCAATATCGGCCGCCCTTTCAGGCCGGACAGGAAGGTGTTGGAAATTAATTACCTGGCTGTTGTTTTTGCGGGAATCGGATTGGTTTATTTTGATTCTGTTTTCAGGAAATTTACGAGCCCGATGTGGACAGACGGCCTCGGAATGTGGATGCCTTCGAGTTTGCCAATGATGGTTTGGAACGATACCAGTATCATACTCAATCAGGAATGGCTTGTGAAATTCCTGGGTTATTTGGTTATAGTGTTTGAATTTGTATTCATTTTCCTCTTCTGGTTTAAAAAATTCAGGGTACCATTTTTATTACTGGGGATCTTTTTTCATTTGGGAATTTTAATAGCTTACCCGATTCCGTGGTTTGCCTTAACCGCTGTTGTGATCTACTTCCTATTGATTCCACAAGGATTTTGGCTTGGGATTTCCGATTTTTTCAAAAGTAAACAGGCCTCGTATAAATTTTATTATGATGCAGAATGCCCGCTTTGTAACAAAGTCATCGTTGCAATCAGGCATTTTGATGTTTTTAAAAAAATAGATTGCCTTACAGTTCAGGGTTATTCTGAACACGAGCCTGCTTTTAAAGGCATTCCGGAAATGGATTTATTGATCAACATTTATGGTGTTGACAGGAATGGAAAAACAGCCATTGGTTTTGATGCCTATGTGCAACTGCTAAAACACATGATTTATACGTTTCCAATAGCATTGTTGTTAATGGTTCCAGGAATTTCACATTTGGGCAGAAAAGTGTATAAATATGTAGCAGGAAACCGCTTGACAGAAAGATGTACCAGTGAAAATTGCCTGATGCCACATTTCGAAGAGCCAGTTTCAGAAACCGCCGATTTTTTAGTTGCCGGCTGGAACCAACTCAATCTTACAAAAAAGTTCTGGAAAACAACTTTGGTCATTTTAAGCATTGCCCAATTTATCATATTCAGTGAAGTGCTCTTCCCGAAAGCCATCAATGATAGTATTGTCGGAAAGTCATTAAATGCAGTAGGAAGTATCGTCAGGCCGCCGTTGAAAAAATTTGCCGGAATTACGGCACACCCCGTTTTTATGTACAACATCCACTTTGGTGGTTACAACCATATTTTTAAACTGGTTTGTGTTGAAAACAATAAAACGGTACCATTGTTAGATAATAATGGTATGGTTACCAATAGTTATGCTAATGGTTCTATGTGGGTAAACGCTACCTTTCGGGTGAGTTCACCGGTACTGGATCAACAAATGTATGAGACCGGTGTTGTGCGTTACTTGCGTTATTTTGAAAATGACAACCATTTAAAATCTTCACATTATAAGATTTATGTCAAAGAAATCGAAACTACTGATCACTGGCAAAAGGATTTTTTACGCAATCAGATGAAAAAGCCATGGCAGGAAGCAGGTACTTGTACATTAACTCCTGGAAATTCGGAATTCTTATGGAATGCAAAAATGACAGCTGTTTTTGCCGCTGAAAAACCATCAAAGAAATAATGAAAATAGCGATTTCCGGGATATCAGGCTTTTTAGGAGCAAACCTTGCCCTTTTTTTTTCAAAAGAAAATAAGGTAACCGGTATCAGTACTTCTGCAATTGCAGCAAATTTTCGGGTGTATGATTTTACACAATTGGAACTAATGGAGCACCCAGACGTGGTCATTCATTGCCATGCGGCCGTAGTTTCCGGAAACACCGTTTTAGATAATGAAACGCTTTTTAACGGAAACGTACACGCTACAGATAAAATAGTAAACCAGTTTCCAAAAGCGGCACACTTGTATATTTCCTCGGCATCGGTACACGGAAGTTCAGCGGGAACAATACATGAGAAAACGCCGGTCGCACCTTTATCAGCTTATGCCATTGCAAAACTATGGGGTGAAAACATTGTTTTAAAGGCTGAGAAATCGGTCGTCATCAGGCTTTCTTCATTGTATGGAAACGGAATGAAAGAAAATACGCTGATCCCGAATTACACTAACCAAGCCATCAAAAATCATCAGATCGAAGTTTGGGGCAAAGGGGAACGCAGGCAAAACTATTTCCATATTTCAGATGCTGCAACATTGCTAGAAGCCATTATCAGAAAAAATGACTGGAGCCAGCAGATTTACCTCGGTACTTCCGATAAGGAATATTCAAACATCGAAATTGCAAAAATGATTGCAGCGGAAACACAATCGGAAATCATTTTTAAAAATAATGATAACGCACTTTCGGTACATTATAACAATAGCTTTACACAGAATAGCTTAAATTGGCAGCCGCAAACTGCTATAACCACAGGCTTAAAACAATATACAGCATGGAAAAGAAGACAGTCTTAGTCACCGGAACAGGCGGAAATGTAGGTCAGGGCGTACTTAGAAATATTCAATCCCTTGGGTTAGACATCAGGATTGTTGGTACTGATATTTCGGCATTTACAGCAGGAAATCATTTGTGTGACGTGACTTATGCTGTCCCATATTCGTATGACGAAGCCTATATTCCGGCCATTCGAAAAATTGTTGACATTGAGAAAGTGGATCTTGTAATCCCAACTACCGATTACGAAGTCTATTATTTGTCTTTAAACCAAAAAGAGATCAATGCCGTTGTTGCTGCATCTGATGCCCATATTGCTAAAAAGTATCTGGATAAATACCTGACTTTTAAGCACCATGAAGCGCTCGGAATACCGTTTGCAAAATCTTGGTTGCCAAAAGATTACGACCATTCCGCTCAGGATATCATACTCAAGCCACGTGAAGGCCGTGGTTCACGAGGAATCTTAATCAATCCGGTGAATCCTAAAGATTTCGGAGATGATTACATGATCCAGCCGTTGCACAAAGGCCGTGAAATTACGACCGCTTTTTATGTTAAAAAAGACGGTACATTGCACGGTTTGTTTACGATGGAACGCGAATTGTCAAACGGAGCAACTTCAAAATCAATTGTTGTGACAGAATTTGATGTGGAAATTGAAACGATACTGCAAAAGATGATTACCGAAAAAGGGCTTAAAGGCAGCCTGAACCTGCAAAGTATTGTTGACGGTGAGAACAATATCATTCCGTTTGAAGTGAATTGCCGCATTTCGGGAACCAATTCGATTCGTCATAATCTGGGTTTCCAGGATGTCAAATACACGCTGCAGGAATATTTATACAATACAGAACCTGATGCAGTTCATGCCAAAAAAGGCATTGCGATCCGTTTATTGTACGACATCATTTACCCGGACGCAACCGATGAAAACCAACTCAATAACAACAAATCCGGACATATAGTTTATTAAATATGAAATACATTTTATTTGACGTGGCCGGAACTTTACTGTACAAACCTTCATTTTACAATAAAATAGGAGAAGTATTACAGCAATTTGGTTATGTTGTAGAGGAGAGAACCATTAAATACCATCATAAAATCCTGTCGGAGAGCATTTTTTTTCCGGACCGGACCAATGAGGAATTTTATGCTACATTCAACGGGGAATTTTTATATTCACTCGGAATCATTCCGACAACCGAGTTATTAACGGCAATTTTTAAGGCTTGTTCGTACTTGCCATGGGAACCATTTGAAGATACCGCTTTTTTAAAAGAGATCGATATTCCGGTCGGGATCATATCAAATTTCAATTCGACACTAAAAGAAAAGCTAAAGTCATTTTTTGATGTTACCTTTGCAGATGTATTTGTTTCTGAGGAACTTGGCGTTGCAAAACCATCTGCCGAGTTTTATGAAAAAGCATTACAACAAATAGGCATCGCGCCGGAGGACATTATTTATGTGGGCGATTCTGTAAAACTCGATCTCGAACCGGCGTTAAAACTCGGAATCAAAGCTTTTCTGATTGACAGGGAAAATTATTTTCCGGCACAACAAAACAGGATTGCCTCACTGACCGATTTAAAAAAGTTCTTGTAATGAAGAAAAAATTATCCTTAGCCGTCCCGGTTTATTTTGAGCAGGAAGTGATCATGCAATTCCTCAAAGAAACCAAAGCCGTACTCGATACACTGCCTGTAGATTACGAATATATTTTTGTAGATGACGGCAGCCGCGACCGTACCGTAGCGATTATCAAAGAACAGGCGCAACTGGACAGTCGGATCAAGTTGGTGGTTTTGTCTTACAATCATGGGAAAGCATTTGCCGCAACAGCCGCATTTACATATGCAACCGGTGATTACATTTTATATATGGATCCGGATTTACAGGATCCGCCTCATGAAATCCCACGCTTTTTTGAAACCATAGAACAAGGTTACGATTTGGTTTGGGGCATCCGAAAGGAGAAAAAAGACAAGTTCCTGAACCGCTTTTATTCAAAAGTTTTTTGGGGAACGTTAAATAAATATACCGGGCTTGAAATTCCGAAAGGTATTGCCGTCATGCGGATGTTTACACGTGAATTTGCTGATAATTTATTACAATACCGGGAAACCAATCGTTTTGTAGAAGGTCTTTTTATGAAAGTTGGGATGGAATACACGACCATCGAAATCGACCAGCGTGAACGTTTTGCAGGCGTGTCTAAATTTAATTTCAAACGAAAAATGCAACTGGCTTTTGATGCCATTTTTGATTTTTCCGAATTGCCGCTCAAGTTTGCTGTACGCCTTGGTTTTTTGTTTATCCTGATCGGAATTTTCGCGTTGATCGGGCTGACTTTGGCAAAAATATTTTTCGTCAATTATCAGGCAGGTTGGCCTTCATTGGTATCGATCATCATCGTAGGAATCGGTTTGCAGTTGTTTTTTCTGGGTATTGTTTCGTTGTATATTGGAAGAATTTACAGGGAGTCTAAAAACCGTCCGTTATTTTCGGCTAAAGAATATGTGAATATAGGAAAGGACGAACTCGTATGAAAACACTAGCCATCATTGGTTCCGGACATTTAGGGCAACAACTTGCACATTATGCGATTGCCGACAACCATTATGGGAAAGTGGTTTTCTTTGACGATGTATCGACCGAAAAATACAGCAACGGTTTTGAGATTCTAGGAAATTCAACAGCCATTGAAGAGGCGTTTGAACAAAAAAAATTTGATGAGGTCCTGATTGGCATTGGATACAAATACTTGTCAGTCAGAAAAGCTCTTTTTGAAAAATTACAGGCTAAAATCCCATTTGGAAAAATCATACATTCTACGGTTTGGGCCGATCCGACTGCAGAAATAAAACAAGGCTGCGTCATTTATCCGGGTTGCCTGATTGATGCGCATGCGGTGATTTCTGAAAATACGGTGCTTAATGTAAACTGCACAATTGCACACGATACGATCATTGGGAAACACAGTTTTTTATCACCTCGTGTTGCGGTGGCCGGATTTGTAAAAACGGGCGAAAGCTGCATCCTGGGAATCAATGCTACGATCATAGACAATATATCCATAGTAGCCGGAACGCAGGTGGGCGGTGGATCCGTAGTAATAAAAAATATCGACGAAGCCGGATTGTATGTGGGTAATCCTGTGAGATTTATACGATAAAAATGAGTCAGAAATTTTTCTTTAGAGGTTTAAATGAATTGCGGGCCTTGGCCGCACTTAGTGTCATTGTACACCATTTGGAACTTTATTGCTTCCGCGATAAAAAGACGAGTTTATATAATGTATCAACGTTCGAGTATTTTATCAACAGCATTGGGAAAAATGGCGTTTACCTGTTTTTTGTCCTCAGCGGTTTCCTGATTACTTTTTTATTACTGAAAGAAAAAGAGCAAAGCGATACGATCAG
>Ga0081606_1000214_pt1 | contig 29421 bp, 26 predicted proteins | sample EareggfetidaYelm_FD_71127 | JGI IMG/M metagenome (GOLD analysis project Ga0081606, IMG submission 71127) | Earthworm egg capsule microbial community from the University of Washington, USA - E. fetida Yelm (SPADES assembly) (version 2) | ecosystem: Host-associated > Annelida > Reproductive system... | reverse complement strand
CAGCCACCGCATTTGACGGTTCTAATCCTCTTTTGCGGCATTGAAAAATAAATGCCGAATCATCCAATCCTTCCGCCCATTGATTGTCCGCCCTGATTTGACTAATGGACGCATCGTTTTTAAACATAGTCATGGTTTTCATAGTAAAATTATACTCAATTGACGGCCGCCGCCAAACAAATATCCGTTGTGCGTTTTCCTTCGGGGACATACCGAAACGCTGCCCCCTGATTTTTCACGGCCGCCAAGCAAATATCAGAAGTACGCAACTGCTCAGGCACATTCGTTAAGGCCATGCCGTTCTGTTTAACCGCTTCCCGGCATAACTCTTCCGTACGCTCTTTTTCAGGGACAAACCTCAACGCCAATCCGTTCTGTTTGACCGCCGCCCAATAAATATCCGCTGTGTGCTTTTCTTCGGGGACATGATACAATGCATCCCCTTGCTTTTTCACGGCCGCCAAACAGATATTCGCCGTGCGCAACTCTTTGGGCACATCCATTAAGTCCATGCCGTTTTTGACCATCTTAAGCAACCCTCTGTATGCTGCCCAACAGATAGCCTCTGTACGTTTTTCTTCGGGGACATACTGCAACGCATCCCACCGCTTTTTCACGGCCGCCAAATAGATCTCCGCCGTGCGAAACTCATCAGGCACATCCATTAACTCCATGCCGTTTTCTACCATTTCAAGCAACTTTCTATATGTCGCCGAACAGATAGCCTCTATGCGTTCCTCTTCTGGGGCATGATGCAACGTCTCCTTTTTATATGTTATTCTTACTTGCATAATTATTTTTTAGGAGCAAAAACAGGAATGACTTTAAACGTTTCATCCATTTTCAGCTCGGCAGAGTACGTTACGCCATCTTTGTTTTTTAAATCAGCAAAAGGACCGATTTTTTCCCCCTTCGCAAGAGCAATCATATTCTCTTTTGAAAGTTCTTTGCCGCGCTGTTTATCAAAGACGGAGAAACCGCACTTTTTACCGTTGGAACATAAGACCGCATTTAATTTTTCCACATAAGAAACAACGCCTTCTTTGCATTTTGGACATGGTTGAGAAAAGGTTTCAGTTGTCATAATTATTTTTGTTTAATGAATAAACAAATATATACAATATATCAAAAACAAAAAAATATATTCATCAAAATTTGATTTAAACGAAACGCTCTGATTTATGCTCAAGCAAAGGGCTTGGGAAAATCCGCCCCTCAAATTCGCTCAATTTCTTTCAATGATTTTTTTCTTTTCCTAAACCCGCGCAAACCGGGTTAAGTGGAGCAAGGGAGGTCGCGGGATTGCCAACGGCCGACTACGGTTCGGATTGCCCTTGGATTGGATTTCTTTTAAGTACAATTTAACGCTCGGCAATTGGCCCCAATTGCTTTGAAAAATGAATAGCGCATTTTGTTCAATGACATTTGTTCGAATGCACTTTAGTTAAGCACAAAAGCATCAAAGAAACGCATCGCCTGCCATTCTTTAAACCCGCTGTTACCTACGGTTCCTCTTTGGACTGTTAAATGTACTTCGTTTGGTCAAAGGGAATGCCACATTCTTTTAGGTATTGGAAAAAACAATAGAACGAGTCGTCTGTGAAGCAGATAGCTAAAGTCATTTCTTTGTCAATGTTTCGCGCAATAAAACTGTGCTTGTCAGGCTCAAGTTGATAGTGTACAGCAAACACCCTCCACTCGCCATCATATAACGGTAATACAGCTAATTCTCTTATTTCGAGCTCGCGTCCACTTTTTGTTTTTGCCTTTCTTCCAACAAGATACTGAAAATCTTTCTTGATTTTTAATGCCGTTTCGTATTCGTAGTTCGTTTTCATTTTTGTAAGAAATTAGTGAATAATATTTTTCTGTTTTTGTTTAACAAATATAGGCTAAATTTTTTCATTTCTACTCAAGCAAAACAAGGGCGGCATCAACTTTGATCTTTCCTTATTTCCCTCACTATGTCTTCGATGCTTTTTGTCACACTATCATCATTTACGTTCAAGCCCATTTGAGCCAATGAATGTTTAGATAATTTGTATTTTGTTGTAGATTGTTGAACAATAGTCGGCGCAACATTCTCTGTACTTTTTTTTATTTTCCCTGCCGGTTTGTTTTCGCTTGGTTTACTGTCGGCATTTAAACTAATGCCATATTCATTAAAGACCATCATGCGAATATACCCTCCTGCCGAATTAATAAACCCCCCGTCTATTTGAACTTTCAAAGCATCCATCCTGTTGCAAAATTCTATCAATTTATTGTGTCGTTCCAACTTATCAAACAATTCTTTAGCCAAATTTAATTTCAGATATTGCTTTACGAGCATCAACGACCGAGCGATTAGTTGCGATTGATTATCTTGTACCTTTAACAAATCTATGTTATTATCTTGCTTGTAAACAACAAACTTCCATCCGTGAATTTTACCGCCATGGCCAAACCGTTCAACGACAGTCTGAAACATGTATTCGCATTTTTTTTCCAAAAACAGCTCTTCCATTTCTGTTTGAGCAACCTTTATTACCTTCTCATGTAATTTAAATGTTGTAAAGTTTGTTTCTAACAGAACATTTATTTGGCTTGGATTAAAAGAAAACTCTCCGTTTACTTTGTTGCCCATTGGTTTATTTCCAACACGGCTGCACCATTGATAAAAACGCTGTGTGTATTTGCTCCTGAACTGCATTACCGAATTAGCAGATATGACAGTATAGCATCTTGTTAAATTTAATATTTGCGGCAAAATAAACCTTGAAAGCTGAACTCTTAGATATTCACCTGCTTTATATTCGGCTTCCTTAATATATCCAATGCTGTACCAAGAGTCAGGGCCATCTGGATGAGTGACGTTTAGTGTTTTAGCTCTTAGAGTACGGCAAGCCTTTTTATAGTTCTTAGACAAATTCAAGTTACTATCATCGTCAAATTTTTTTAGCTGCGCATACGGAATAGTTACCCACATATCATCATTAAATAATTTTAGATCCACACCGGCACAATTTTGATTTCTTAGGGCAATCAAAATATGATAAAATAAACGATGCTCAAGCACAGACAAATTATATTTCCCATTGGTAACAGCATTCGCTTGTCTTACTATTATATCCTTACTCTTCTTTTCCATTCAAGTAAGTGATATATTCTTTTTGATCTTCCCCATTTTTGCTAAAAAAATCAACTACGAATCTATTGGCTGAAGATTCATATCTACTCCAAAATTTCATGTCGTCAATATCAATCTCATCATCCAAGGGTTTAACTATCGGGGTACCATTTTCAAAAACCACTTTTCCCTTCCAACACAGCATAAAAGGAAAACCTGTGTAGTTTTGATTTTCTATGATCCATAACTGCCCATTGGCTCTCATAAAAACAAATGGTTCTGGATCATGTAAAACTTTCTTTTTTTTCCCCATACTCTTCTTTTTTCTTAAAATAACAAGACAAATATAAACAATAAATTAAAACTATCCCATTATTCGATACCATTAAAATAAGGGATGAGATCAGTAAATGCTAGTAAAAAAGGGATAGTATCTAGTAATCAAATAAAAGGAGAAGTGTAAACAATAAAAAAAATCAAACTATCCCATTATTAAGTATTATTAAAATAAGGGATAAAACCAATAGAATGCTAGTAAAAAAGGGATAGAAGAGGAGTAAATGCTAGTAAAAAAGGGATAGTATCTAGTAAAAAAGGGATAATAGAGTAGTCTAAATAGCTTTATATCAATGAGTTACGCTCCATCCAATAATGCAACAATATAATTAAATCAATACAAGCAAAAAGGCGTCCGAAACGGACTTAATGTTTGATTTTCTAAAGGGAAAAAAATAAAACGTTGATACACTCGCCACCAGACTGTCATTTTGTCGTTATTCTTGTTTTCTTAATCACGAGTGTTTAAACAATTAATTTTATGCCGTTTTGTCACTTTTTTCGGTTTTTCGATTGCGGATTTTTAATCGCGCAGGAAATATCGGTGGATTAATCCCCTCACTGCCGCAATAAATCCGCCCTGCTCTGCATCGAGGCCTCCAGAGGTCATCGCCGCCCCGCATCAATGTTGTCGCAGTGAACCTGCTATGCATCGTGGCCTTCTGGTCAGTTTTGACCTATATCGAGGTGTCACCGCAGTGAATCCGCCCTGCATCGCGGCCTCTGGTCATCTCCCGCCCTGCTCGGCGGGGCTTTGTTAAAGAAAAAAATTGAAATGACGGCAGTGGTATTTGCGTCCTCGCGTTCTGTAGCCTGATTGATTTTACGCTCTAACAACAATCTAAAATAAAACTACCCTCCTGCTCCCACCCCTATAATGTAAGGAAACTTATCATTCTTGCAATCACTTCTCCCCCACACAGCTCCTGATGTTCCATTCAAATTTCCTTTGAAGGTGTCTGTTTGCATCTCGGCTCTGGTCTTGGCAGTGATGCCGGTGATGTGAGATCTATTGTCATCTGGAGTGACTGTATTGCCATTCTTTTTTATTGTGGCATCGCTGTTTCGGTAGCAATTAGTATATCTGATTTCACCTGTCTCTCCGGCACTCAAAATTCCGACCAAACCCCCGACATAATTCTGTACTTGCCTTTTAAGTTCTGCTCTTCTAAGTTGTTCTTCATTAAGAGAAAGAGAAACATTTCCCGTAGCATAGCTGTTTCTTATAATGGTATTATAATTATACCCCACCAAGCCCCCAGCTCCGGCCAGTTCATCAATAGTATCAGTAGAAGAAGGCACACTTCCCGTAGAAGACACATTTCCTGTAGCATAGCTATTGTTGATTCTACCCGAACTCCTACCAACTAAGCCTCCGGCATGAACAGCAAAAGAAACATTTCCCGTAGCATAGCTGTTGCTGATAGTCCCATGATCTGAGATAGAGCCTACCAACCCTCCGGCATGAACAGCAAAAGAAACATTTCCCGTAGCATAGCTGTTGCTGATAGTCCCCTGACCTGAGATAGAGCCTACCAATCCCCCGGCGGCATAAGATGAGGTAGAAGAAGAAACATTTCCTGTGGCATAGCATTTATCAATAGTCCCTCCGTGACGGCCTACCAAAATACCCGTAGATTGTTGTTGCGCACCAACCTCTTTTCCTGTGACAGCCATTCCGCTTACCCCATTCACGCCAAGATTTTTTATAATCCCGGTGCTTTGCGTTGATTCAAAAAGGCCTATCTTATCTGTCGCGCGGTTGATATAAAAATTATTTATGCTAAAGCCTCCTCCGTCAAAGGTGCCATTAAAAGTGAAAGACATACCGCGGACTATACCGCGGCCAATAGGCTTCCATCCTGCGGAGGCATAGTCGCCTATGCTTGTAATTGTTGCAGCATCGGTTGCATCCTTTCCAGGCATGGCAATATCATTTTTTAAGAGATAGTTCTTGTCTAATCCGTTATTCACGTCTGCCAAATGCTTTACTGTGTAAATGCCATAAGGATTGGCAATCTCATCATAAGGCGCAATGCCCAATGTATAGCTTTCCGCCGTTCTATTTTGTGCTGTAACTGTAAATGTAACAAGGTTAGTAAAGTCAACAATTTGTCCTTGGGTGAAATCTGCAGTTCCAATTTTTATGACGGGGTTGCCTGTTGTCATGATATTCACTTTTACGGCTGTGATGGCAGAAGCCATAGTGCGCGGCGCGTTGGCCAAAATAGCAGTTCCGTTGACTGGAACGGCTACAATGAAGTTTTCATCGCCCAAGGCAATAGCTGTATCAGTGCTTGTTACGGTAAGCGTTGTGGTTTGGATTACTCCGCTTCCATCAGCGGCGGCAGCAGTAATAGTTGTAGCTCCTATAGCTACTCCCGTCGCTATTCCGGTGGAGGCCTCAATAGTGGCTTTATCAGGGTTGGAGCTTGTCCACGTCATAGCCTTCGAAGCCTCGCTTGGCGTTACAGCCACAGTGAGCGTAATATTTTCGCCAATGCCGACGGAAGGACTGGCAGGCATGATAGTGATGGAAGTTGCTCTTATTATGATGTTAACAGTAATTGTTCCTTTCACATTGCTTCCGTCGGCAGCGGCGGCAGTAATGACAGTGCTTCCCAAGGCTACTCCCGTCACTTCTCCGGAGGTCGCATCAACAGTAGCTTTATCGGGGTTGGAGCTTGACCACGTCACTGTTTGATTCGCCTCAACGGGAGCTACAGCCACAGTGAGCATGAGCTTTTCGTTAATGCCAACTGAAGGATTTGGCGGCTTGATAGCGATGGAAGTAGCATGGACTGTAGTAATGTTAACAGTAACTGTTCCTTTCACATTGCTTCCGTCTGTTGCTACAGCGGTAATAGTTGTCGTGCCTTTTGCTAAACCAGTTACTAAACCGGCGGCATCCACAGTGGCAATTTTTTGATCGTTGCTGATCCAAATCACTTCTTTTTGTGCAACGTCTGCAGGTTCGATATTGGCTATCAATTGCTGAGTGCCTCCAACAGCCACACTGGGCGATGAAGGAGAGATGCTGATGGAAGCAATTTTTTTTGCGGCAGGGTCATCTTTCTTGCAAGAGGCGGTAAGAATGAGGGTAATGAAGGCGAACAGTAAAATTTTCATAATGTTTTTAAAAATTGATTTAAAATTAAAATTTTATTCTCTTAGATTCAAGTAATAAATGCAATTTTTAAGAAGGCAACAAAAAAAGGGCGGATTCAAGGCACAAATGCAACTTTTTACATTTGTTTATTTATTGGTAAAATGCCCCTTCATTGGGGATTTTTGACTAGGCGGAGGAGGGGGATTCACCACATTCAGCAGGAGGTGAGGGGGACTTACCTTCTCTCCTTCGCATAAATTAATGTTTAATTACGCGATAATAATTACTACCGATAACAAGTACGTACATGCCCGAATCCAAATGGCTCATGTCTATGCTGTTTCCTCGCAAGGTGAAATATTGACTTTGTCCCAATAGATTAAAAAGTTTTATCTTTCCTGTTACATCTCCTTTAATGTGTAAGACAGTTTTTACCGGATTAGGATAAATTGTCTGCGCATACGCAATTTGCACCCCTGTTATCACAGGCGGCTCTGCTCCGGTCACTGTAATAGGCAACTCAAAATCTTCGGAACATCCTAAACTAGCCGTCACTTTTAGCTTGGCAACAAAGTTGCCCGGCTTGTAATAATATTTTATTGGATTCTGTAAGTTTCCTTTTTCTCCATCTCCAAAATCCCAGACAAAGGCTGAGTTGTTCAATCCGTTAAATGTGTAGGTAACCGCTTGCCCTACATTAATCACTTGCGAGTTGGCATTTATTCTTCCGCTTCCAAAAGGCGTTCTAATCCAATTTTTGACGACCGCACTCTTGCACCGGTAGGTATTGTCGATGCTCACCACGGCTATTTGATAGTCCCTTTCTACTGAGTACTCGAATGGGTTATTGTTTGATAATTTCACGTAGGTGTTTGGATCGCCATTTGGGTCTGAGTATTCAAAATTATACCTTTCGGCATCCCCAGAATCTTGGATTGTCGATGTAACAGTAAATTTTTGTCCCGGACAAATATTGTCCGGGATGCCAGACATGACCGGAACGCTGCCGTTTCTCTTGATGAAAATTTTAAGCTTGTCCGACACGGTACAGCCGTTGGCCATAACCCGATATTCCACTTGGACAGGTTCAGTCGTCGTTACATTGTTGCTTAATGCCGTATATACGGCCGCGTTGCTCGTTTTATTCAGCGCACTGTTGTCAAAATCAACAGTGCCGCTGTTTGAAGAAAACCACTGCCCCGTTTTCGGCGTAATTACAGAGTATAAATCAAAGGGAGCATCGCCCACGCATAGATTGATTGTTTTATCGGGTGCCTGCACTGGATCAATCGTTATCCCATTTCTTCCTGCATTGCCTATTACCGTAATCTTAAATTTAGTAGTGTCTTGATAGCAGGAAGTCGGCAATCTTGCAACATCAGTCGATGTGTAGGTAATGGTATATGGTTCATTGCGTGCAAGATTGGCAGGATTAAATATGTTTCCTATATGTGAAGTATTAGTGCCATCTGCCCAAGAAAAAACTCCTTTTACTATTACACTGCTTCCCATATTATCGACTACCGTATTATTCAACTTTCTTAAAATTTCATCGGTCAATCCACTTTCCATGTCATAGGGGGCTTGCGTACTGCACAACGTTTTGCTTGTAAACGGCACTCTTTTTTTTGCGTAATATAAATACGAGACTCTTGTTCGTGATGAGGTACACCCTTTGTCTGTTGTTACTTCCACATAGCGGTATGTATTCGTTGTTATATCTACTGTGCAACTTTCTCCCGTAATGACAGATGTCTGATCTCTCTCATTGGTATACCAACGGAAAACAGAAGCAACGCTGTTGGGAGAGGTGGCTGTTGCCGATAAACGTCCCTGACCGCAAATTCTCACGTCTGCCGCAGTAGGCGCACTCGGAATTGGATTGACGAAAATATTAAGCCTCTCCAATAGAGAGCAGCTGTTGGTTACTCGATATTCGACTTGGTGAGGGGCAGTTCCCGTTACATTGCTTGCCGAGGCGGTGTATGTCGCCGCAGTACTCGTTCTAAGGAGAGCATTAGTGTGATTATCATTATCACCAACTGTATTCCACTGCCCTGTTCTCTCGCTAATGGGCGTAAGGACGGAATATAAATCAAACGGTGCACCGCCGACGCATAAGTTGATGGTCTTATCTGGAGCCCGCGCCGGATCAATCGCTATTACGACAACCGTCAAAGATGCCTCGTTTGATACTTTTCTGTTAGAATGAGTTAAATTTTGTTTATTATTCTCGGCGCATATATCCCTCAACACACACCTGAATTTATACCCATTATAAGCGTAAGCGTCCACTGGAATGGCGGAGAGGGTAAAAGACAACGAGGCTGTGTTTCCTGCGCCCTGCACATCCGTATACACCCCCCCGTCGCCCGGCGGCTTATGTTGCCATTGGTAATAAATGGTTTTTTGCTCATCTCCGCCACTTGTAATCTCCGCCCCTACTTGAAACGTGGCGGAAGTACCCAGGCAAGCCGTTACGGCACTAGGATGCGTGCCAATACTTGGACCTTCTAATACTCTTAACGTGGATTCTGAAGAAGCAGAAGCAATGGCACATTGATTTCTGACAATTACTTTATACCTCCTTTCATTTATATTGCTATAATCATTGGGAATGCTAATTGAGAAATTGGGCGATTTAACGCCTGAGTACGCCCCTCCGTAGCCTTCTCTGCAATCACGCCATTCATTGGAATTTTTTAATGTTTCTTGCCATTGATAAGAATAGGTACCCCCTCCCGTTATTCCCGTGAGTGCTAACGCTGCATTTCCGTTTGGACATCCTCCGAAAGTCATTGGTAAGCTGTTAAACGCAGGCCTTTCATACACGTTAAATGTTTTTTCAGTGATATCCTCTCCGTTATCATATGACTTTTTTGCTGTGATAGTATGTTGTCCTATTGATAGTTGTGAGACATTCAATACATTTCCGTTAGCCGTAGTGTTGCCGTCTAAATAATACGTCACGCCGTTAAATGACTTAATGTTCATTTTGTTGTCTAAATCAAAATCTGTTACAGGCTTGCATATATAATGAAACCCATCATCCCAATGCAGACGCTGGTTCGTGTAATACACTTGAATGCTAAATACTGTGGTAGCAGTACTACTATATACAGAACAATTCTCGCCATTTCCAGCAGCATGAACTGTCTTACGAACATAATTGATACTCATAATTCCTGAGCCAGCCGGAAACCTAGGTTTATACCAGTATCCATTTGGTTCAGAAAGCATACAAGCGTCACGCCTAAATGTATTATTATTTATATCTTGAATGCAGCCGTATCCTTCTATCCTGCCAAAATCATTATTGAATCCATAAACGGTTACAGGCGTACGGTATCCTCCTCCACAAGAACTTGTACCTATTGAATATTCTCCTCTTATTATTGCATCTCCAGGTAATGCGGTACAAAATGAATAACGTTCTTTTGGCCGTGTTGGCTGTGCTTGCACTGCCATTGAAGAAATCAACACAAACACCAATAATTGAACTGTTTTATACATATTTTTCATATTATAATTTTTATTGTGGAATATTAATATCAAGATTTAATGCCTCGCTGGCCATCCCTTCGTTATCAACAGTCACTAGCTTAATTGCATGGCGGCCGGCTGTAAAAAACGTACGTGGAATGCTTGGCGAAGCCGTGTCAAAAGTGTAGATGCCGTCTATTGTGTATCGGTAAATCTGAATGTAGCCACCGAATTTTTGATCGCCGTCCTTTGATCCGCCGGCATCGAGTGCATAGAGATACTTATTGTCTCTAGAAGGAGTAGCCGCCAACTTTGTTGCCGGCGGTAAATTTTCAAACACAGTGAGCGTGTACCGTCTTGTCGTGCTTCCGCCTAAAACGTTCACTGCAGTCAGATCAAACACAGAAACCCCTGTTTTTTTAATGGTGAATTTTATAAGGTCGCTGATAACATTGTTGTTTCCTGCAATCGTCTCTTTGTCCGGATATGCTGAGTCACCGCTTACACGACTGATAACAACATGCTTCAAATTGCTGTTATCGTCATTAGCGGTAAAGTTGAGCGTAATACTTTCCTGTTTTACTTTCAAACTGTACTTTGCTGAATCCGCCGCCGGCTTTTCCTTTGCGCCGTTTAATGTCAGAACAGGCACTGCATTTGTTTCCCTTTGCTTTGCAATAAAATCATACCGATTATCACATGATGTTATCGCAAGCAGCCCGACAATTCTTACCCATTTAGAGATATTTACTTTTTTCATAGTTTTTTAAATTAGTTTTATCAAATTCAAATTTTAACCCGTATTGCCGAAGAAAATATATACCGGACATTGCCCCAGTTGTTGCCTTGAGGAAGATATTTCTGATTGCCGCCTAGCACCAATTGAAAACGGCTGCTTATAAAATACTCAAGTTCCACCCCAACCAAGATGCCATACTTAAATGTTTTTAAATCATTTGTATCATCATTCTTCAATTTATCAATTAAAAATGCCGCTCCGCCTTTCGCATTGGCATAAAAGACGTTTTTAATTTTATACAATGTATAATTATAACTTACATCCATGCCATACGACAGCGATGATAATGATCGGAGTTTTGTGTTCTCCTGATAGAGCAGTGCTTTAACGTAGCTTTTCTGATTAAGAAAACGAGAGAATCCGACTTGTATCTGATACCCGTATTTGCCAATACCGTATCCGGCTTCCGCCGCATTAATGCCTTTCACGTGACGTAACTGAGCCGAAGCTCCAAGAGCCATGCTCATTACAAGTATCAACAGCAAATATTTTTTCATGTTTTTTTTGGTTTAATTTAATTTTCTAATAGCTATCAAATCGGTTGCTTTCACCTCCATTTTTAATTTTCTGGAACCCGGATGTTCTTCATATATCTCTATCAATAGATATTTTGACTTATCAAAGGTTACTTGATCCGTTTGCAGTAAAATTGTTTCTGAACTTTTACCCGCTACTTTTTTTGAAGTGCCTAGGATGCGATGCTCTACTCTTTGATCGCTTCCTACCTTCTGCTTCATCCCTCTGCTCACGCTCTTTACTACCATGTCCACAACGCCTATATTAAAATCTACTTCTGTTGTGTTTTTGAGATGAACCCTATATATGTATTTATTTTCATGCGTCCATATCCCGTCGCACATGGTTTGAACACCGTAATTAACTTCGCCGACATCATAGATAAAGCCTTTTTTTTCAGTCGTCAATTTTAGCATGTTCTCTTCCTCGCTATTTATTTTTTCCCCTTTTGCAGTTGTTAGTGATGTTGGAATTGCCGCGCCGCGCTCATTGTTTTCCAATACTGTTTTTATTGCCGCTTCTTTTTTATAGTTCTTATCCGTTGCAACCATATTATTCACATAATCTGCCTTTGACATGACTTTTTCATAATGCAAATTCATAGAAGGATTATTATTATACACCAATACATAGTTTAGGATATTTCCATTCGCCAACTCAACGAACATATTGGTTTCCGCAAAACCTTCCTCCAAAGCCTGAAGAATAATCTTATTTTCATTTTTGCGAGCGGCCACAGAGCTTTTGCTCCCCACAATAATATTTTTAATCATCCCCTGCTCGATGCTTTCACCGTACACCATGATCACCGCCTTATCGAAGGAAACCTCTATTTTATTTTGTGCCAACAAGCTGATTCCGCCTATTAACATCACGAATAACAAAACTTTTTTCATATTGCTAAATTTATTTTAAAACCTCTACCAACTTGACCAATTTCCCGCTCTCTATATTCACACTGATATTATCATTAAACCCTGCATCGGCTGTTGTATTAATAACGCTGCCTGCTGTAGGAACGCCCAGCTTCGACGAGATGAGGGATGAACCTTGCGATATCAGCGAGCGAAAGGATGATTTTTTGGCCTCATCCATCGTATTCAAATTTTCAACGTACAACCCGTCTTCGTTGTCATTATCATATACTTTGAAGTTGCGCCTTGTTTTTCCGCAAAGCAAGGCGACATTAACGTACAATCGACTGCCCATTACATTATATACTTTACCGGTGATAATTTTATTAGGAGGAACATTGCACGCCGGAATGCCTCTCACAAAGCGCAGTTCGATTTTAGTATTTTGAGAGCTCACTTTCTGATTGCCGTGGATAATGGCTTCCAACTCTACTAATTCAGCAGTTGCCACAGCCGGCGACTCATTAGCAATTTCATCGGCTTCTCCCCATCCTGTTGCCACGTCTGATTCTTTTCTTTTTCTTTTTTCTGTTGCAAGAATGGCAGGCATTGCCTCTTCGACTTTATCTTCATTAGCCCTATTAGTCCTTCCGATGCTGTTTGATTTTTTATATCCTTTCCTGTTGTTATTATTTGACACCGACGCCACCACATCCTGACTACTTATGTCCGTTGCCGGAGAGACATTTATTGCTTTTCCGGCCGAACTATTCTTTTTACTCCCGATGCCGTCCGCAATAGTTGCTTTTATTTTTTTGTTGGCCTTTTCTTTTGTTAACTTCTCCTTTTCAATCATTGCATCTCTGATGCTATCCTCCCTTTGCATTTTTAAATCAATATCCTCTCCCCTATTTTCTTCCATATCCGTTTCCGTCTGTTTAGGCACGGATGCTTTAAATTTTGATTCTATCGTATTTTGTGATTGCCCGGAGGTCGCCTCTGCTTTAGGAGCTTCGTCGGCAAACAAATAATAGACATAAGCACCAAACAGCGCTGTGCCCGCAATAATCATAGGCACTAGAATTTTTAAACGCTTCTTTGAACTATCTGAACTCATATTATTTAATTTATAAAAAACAAAACATACGACACTCTATTCTACTGCTTTGGTGAGCAACACATCGTTAGAAATCAATTCCAAATTGATTATGCTGAAACCAAAAGGATTTAGATCTTTGATTGGAGCTATTGGTCTCAACACAAGATTCAAATCCAATTTTCTCTCCTCAAAATATGCGTTATTTGTAAGCACCATGCGCCCGCTCACCCGTACCGTTGCATCCGTAGACGTTATGCTAACCACTTTAATGGTATCAGCGTATGACTTTACGGTATAAAAGTTCTCTGCCACTTCCTTATAAAAGCCGATGCGAGTCAGAGACACGTACAATTTTTCAATCGACTTATCGCCCAAATAAACCGACTTGCTTTTTTGTTCCTTGATGTTATTGTAATCAAAAGAAAAGAAACGATCATATAATAGACGAGCGTGGCCATCCGCACGAATTACCACCACTTCTTTGTTGTTCATGGAATAGCCGCCCTGCCCGTGCGCATATAAATTTTCACCGACCACCACTACGTTCCCTTTGGAAGACAGGTAGACTATGACGGCAATTAATATCATAAGCGCCGTGCTCACAACGATCTGTACAAAGCGCGTATTACGCATATCACGCTCTAGTTTGTCCGCATAGACTTTTATGCGTTCATTTTTCTGTTCGTCTGTAACTATATTTTTTTCCATGCTGTTTTTTTAAACCGGCGGCGCTCCCATCGCCCCCTGTGCTACTTTTCTGCCTGCATTAGCCAACCCCCCTACCATGCCCCCTACTCCGGTATTGCCAGACTGAAACAATGCGTCAATTACATTGAAACCAACGATTGTAAAAATTATCTTGAACAATAGATAAGAAATCATAATTCCAATCCATACAGACGCATCAATGGACAATTTAACCTTAGCAATATTTTCAAATACTCCGCTGCTTACTCCGGTGAAAAAATTTAATAGAAATCCGCTTCCTAATCCAATGGCAATGGCTAAAATGAAACCATAGAAAGTATATTTCAAAAACATCATAAACCACTTCATAAATACATCTTTTAAAAACAACGTGAAGACGATTGCCACAGGTCCCGTCAGTTTAACAATCATCAAGCACACATTCACATATATTTCAAAACCCCAATTCACGCCATCGTCAATCCATTCAATCATTTTCACCATTCCATTCGTCATAAACTCTGTTACAGTCGTTGACATCATTGATAATATTCCGCCGCTCTCTGAAGTCTCAGCCTTTACCTCAGCCAACATGGATTTTAAATTAGCTTGGTCTTTATTCAATTCATTTATGTAGTCAAAAACACTGTCGAATAAACCTTTTACTCCGTCATATAATGGAACATACATAATTAATATTAGCAGAATGCCAACCGTCTTGAGAATATCCGTTTTATCCAATGGTTTTTCTTCAAGCACGACTTCTTTTACTTTTCGTATTACCCATATAATTAAAAATATCCCTGCCAATAATTTCATTCCCAACATTATATTGTGAGTCACCGCATTGACTGTTGCCGTAGATTCCAAAAATGTGTCTAAATTGCTGTCTACATCCGGTATCGGAATCTTATCAGGATACTCTTGACAATAGAAATCTCTGTGAGAAAAGAAATTTCGCATATAGTTGCTTGGTATTGTAAAAATGGTTTCCATTTCTTATTTTTTTAATATATATATATCACCCTTCATATAAATTGGTTTGCCCTCCAAGGATTTTCGCACTTCATGCATCTTTTTCATCATCGCCGCTCTGTTTTTTGCTTCCTTCGCGGCATCTCTTGCATCCAATACTTTTCTTCTTTGCAATAGTCCGCCCTCATAATAATAGGCTATAGGAGCAATCGACATCAATCCAATCCTATTAAAACAGGTTATCTGTTGTTCAATGTACAGCACCTCCATATATACTTTATCCAATTCCTGATCGATGCTGTTGACCATATAAATCACCTCAAATAAGGCGCGTTTAATATTTTGATTGTTAGCCCGTGTCTTTAACAAATTAATTGCACTCACCATCGGCGTTGGATCAAACACTGTTGATAGACCGGCCGTGGCTCCGGCCTTTCCTGCTGAAGCGCCCGCATCAACCATGACGCCTAAATATTCCTCCGAATTTTCTTCCCCGGTTCGTGCAGCGTCTTTGTTGAAGGCAAGTACCATATTGCTTAAATTAATGATAAGCAAATTGACTGAACGTACTTTAAACGCCAACATTTTGGTGCGAGCAATTATATCCCCTCCATTATTCATTTTGACATAATTTTTTATTCCGTCGCCCTGCATTAGTTGTTCAATCGTTTGATGTTTTTTGGAAATCATACTATAACGATCCGATATAATGCGTGTACGCTCTGCCACATTCCCCATTTGCGTTACCAACATTGTCCAATCCATCACTTCATAGGCTTTTAATTTAACCGCTTGCGTCGATTGTCTAACTGTGGCTGTTTGTGCTTGTGCTTTCCACAAGCAAACAACAGCCATACAAAAGAGTACCGCACATTTTTTCATGCTTTTTTAAATTTAAGTTTTGCGAATTCTTGAATGCTCCTTTCCCAGTTTCCGCCAAAAGCCGACACCAACTCAAAAAGTTTGGATTTATCAGACATTTCAGAAGTAAAGTTGATTACTTGTTCAGGGCTCACCATCAATCGTAACGCCTGTACGTCCGTGCCGACTACAGATACGAACTCTGTGAACCTGCTTTTTCCGTCTGTTTTTTTTCCGTCGATTGGTATGGATAAAAGCAAAGCTAATTTATAATCATCCCAGCCCAATATTTTGGCTAATGTTTTGGCCATTTCCACATTGTGCGACATAATAAACATCACATCAGAATTGGCTAATACCGTTTCCTTTATCTCCATATTTCCGGATTTTACCAAATCCCCCGCCTGCTGTATATTCAACCCCACTCCCCCGTCAAATTTGCGGATTGTTTTATACAGCCACTTTATATAGGCGGTCATCGAAGGCTTTTCAAGCATTTTCCACGCTTCTTCAATAAGTACAATTTTCTCAACCGATACTTGTTTCCACACCACATTAGTTGTTAAATACATGATCAACATCGAAACAATGGGAAATAAAATAGGATGGTCTTTAATATTATCAAGCTCCCATACGGTTATCCGTTTATTGGTGTCAATTCTTGATTCACCTGTTAAGAGACGGTCAAATTTTCCATTGACAAATTTTTCCAGTCCAAGAGAAAATGAATCGTGATCGAAAAACTCCTTATTGTTCTTGGTAATTTCACTCACCATTTGTCTGTTGTTCGACACAAAAGAATAAAAATCTTTAATGCTCACTTTTGAAAAATCACCGTTCAACCGATAACCTGTATCATTTCCCTCTTCTGTTTTTTCTTTCCGGACAGCTCCGTAAAATGCCAACAATACCTTTTCAAGCGCATCGGTTTGGTTATCCGAAAAAACCTCATTTGGCTTCCATAAAGTAGCCGTAAACGAAGTTAGAAACTCCAACTCCTCTACGCTTAAATCTGTGCCGCTAAAGCAAAAAGGATTGACGCCAAGTTCAACCCCGTCTTCATAAATGATATAATTTCCGTTATGCGATTTTGCCAACACTTCAAAGCTGCGCCCAATATCCAAAATGGTGCTATTAAAACCCATTTCGTAGTATTGACGGATTATTTCTATAGAAGCAGACGATTTTCCCGAACCGGATTTTCCAACTCCGATCCAATTGCGATTATTGATTCCATTCAAATACACATCATGCCAACAATCACGTTTAATCAACACCCCTGAATTTCTATCGGTGAATAAAAGACCTTTCTTTTTTAACGATGCATTAACTTCCACCGTTTCTTTGTTGCACAACGCGGTCATGGCTGAAGCATGACCTAAAAAGGTTTCCGGAGAAGGCATTGTTCCCGCATTGCCGGCGCAGGAAGCTAAGTAGATATGTTGCAAATCAGCACGAGCAGGCACGTAACCTGTTATGCCCAACTCTTTTAATTTTGACCGCACTTCCTCCACTCCTTTTTTCAGCGTCTCCTTATCCGACCAAAACAGTATGTTAAAATGAAAACGAACCACGGTTTCATTGCGTTCGAGTGTATCTTGTTCAAATGTTTTTAAATGTTCAAATGTGATTTTATTTTCAGGGGAGAACAGACTCCAGGCGCCAAAATTCTTCCTTTGCTTTTCCAACTCACCCCGCCAAAAATTTTTGCCGTCTAAATAAAAAATTTGATTGACTACATGAGGACAATTTAAGTCATAGCCAAGTGTGCCAAAAAAACTGCTGTACAAACCGACCTCTCTGTCTCCGCGTTCATCCACGATACGTTCGCTATATCTTTTGAATTTTGAATTTAACCGCACCGATGAAATCATTTCAGGCAACAATTCTCCGGAATTGATAGCCACCATATTAAAGTTGTTAAAACCTATTTCACGATTTTCCAAATCAATATCACACACCAATGAATCGTCATACAACGAAAACCATCCTAATATTGCTTCATCTGCCTCGTTTTCTGAAAGCGCTTTTAATTGCATGCCGCAGTCAGACATAAAACGTATCATCCCGGAACACTCATTTTCAAAATCTTCAATCTGTCCTCGCAGCGTTACATCCGCCCCTGCCCCGTTGCTTTTCTCTGTTATATCTTTTCCCTTCCGACTAGTTTGGTAATCACGCGACGTCGATAAGGCTTGTGTTTTGGTAATAAAAATATAAGACGTATGACTCAAATACTCTTTCCCTTCATACACTTGATAATATGCTTTTGACAAAAACGAAGGCGCTTCCGAAGCATTAATCTCAAATTTTTTAAAGGTATAAACGTCCTGCTTATGGAATACAACGCGCTCTGAGAAATAAGTAAACGCAAGCGTTAAATCAGCATCTAATTTTTCTAGTTGTTCTCGGCTTTTAGCACACAGCGGAACCCCTGAATACGTAAAGCACAACGTCATATCACCGTTTCTGTTGATGATGACATTGCGCTCCCTATGCACAATGGGTACAACCTTCGCAAAGTCTGTTGCCGCCATAGCTATTTTTTTCCGGTACCGTTAAAATCCCAAACTGATTCTTTCCCTTTTCGCTTAATTACCCAAAACGTATTGGTGTAATCATGAATCATTTTTGATAAAAAATAATCCCCTTTCTTTGAAGTCAAAATCATCGTGTATACATACAAAGCCAATAAAGGAATGAGTCCAATTACTGTAAACATCCAGTCGACAAAAGATAAAAATGCGACCGCTAAAAACAGCGGAACGATCACCATTAAAAATACATTTGACGGGATAAAAAACACACGCGGCACACCCCCCAAATTTTTATACATTCTTTTCATACTAGACAACGGCATTTGTTACCACTGAAATTAAACCAAGACCGATCAAAGCGAAAATGATAGCCATAATATAGTTCTGCATCAGTTTTTTAAACTTATCCGGATCTTTATCCGATTTTGAAGCGATAACATGGATTAACCCAACTATAAACACCAACCCTATGATCACTTTTAGAATTGCTTTAATGCTGTCCGCATACCCACTAAATTGGCTGGCCACTCCGCTCAATCCTCCCCCCTGTGCTTGCACTGATGAAAATGACGCTATCAATATCATTGCCATTACTGCTGTTGCCCATTTCCTTTGTAATTCTTTCTTGTTTTTCATAACTATTTTTTTTGCTTTATATGCTGCTTAAAGGCGAGCATGGTAGCCTTCTGCTTTTTTGTCTCGCTTTTAGGTTTTAGGTTCAGGCACTCCAGTCAAATCCAATTTCATTTTTTGTATATCATTTACAATGCCCATATAATTTTCTTTTAATATTTTTTGAGAAATAGCTTTTGCTTTTTTGTATTCTTCATCTTGTTCGAGCTCAGTATCTACTACCGCTTTAAAATGGTCGTATTTTATTTTCTCCCGATCCAATATATCTGCCCAATAAGAATTCAGCGGCATTTTCATGGGTTTCTTATAGGGCGTTTTGTATTTTACCTTGCCGTGAAAAACTTTATGGCTTATTTCCTCCCCGTAGTTATCCGCTACTTCGCCGGCAAACTCCCCTTGCGACATTGTTGAGAAGAAAGAAGCAGGAACCGCATAGTCTTCATTTTCATTGAATGAGAACGAGGCTTCTTCATTGGAAGATAGACTCTTGTTTTTCTTTATGATGCGCACCTTTCCAAGTCGCTTTTCCAATTTATCTCCGGTTTCATCTTTCACCGAGCCCGCAAATGTGTTTCCGACCATCTTAAAGAGCGAATCCCCGACGTCTTTTGTCATATCCCTGTACAACTGACTCAAATCTTGATAACCCATCCACACGGCAATCAAATTGCTTCTGCCTGTAGCAATCAATTTATCTAACGTTCCTTTTGGAAAGGTCAGCGTTACCACTTCATCCAACACCACCGACAACGGTAACCGTCCTTTGTAGTTGACCATCCTGAATATTTGAGCAATAAAGAGAGAAAAGAAAATATTATTGACCGTAGCCCGCTCCGAGGAATTTCCTAAGCACAGTACTTGATACGACTCTTTTTGATTCACATCAAGCGTAATATTGGATTCGCTATTTTCTGTGGTCAAATTCCAATACACAATAGGTGAGGATAATCGAGACAAAGGTATTTGCACAGATCCCATTTGACCTGCAAGTTGCTCCCCTGCCCCCATTTCCATCGCCGTTTTAAAAGGAGCAACAATATTTCTTAAGCTATCATCCTCCAATGCGATAAAAATATTTACCAGATCCTCTGTTTTTAATGCCAACATTTCTATGACATGAGGCAATGTGCAGTATATGCCATTTTTATAAATTTTCAGCGCCCAAATTGTAGATGCACAAATATTTACCGCAGATTCTACAAAGAAATCCCCTTCTTTTGTAGCCCAACTTGGATTCAGCGCCATCATAAAGACCTTAGCCACATTCACCGCATCCAACGTGAAGTCTTTCAACATATGAGGTTGCAGTACATTAATCCGGGAGGAGAAAAATTCATTGTCAAAATAAACCGATGAGACTTTTGGCGACGCGCCTCTTTTTTTTACAATTTCTTCTTTATAAATATTCAAACACGTTATGGCGTGTTCTGACAGGTCAGGATATTTAAAATCATAAAGAACCATTGATTGTCCTTTTTTTAAATTTTGCTCAATCATGGGCAGAAAAAAAGCATACGATTTTCCGGATCCCGGCACTCCGATAACTTGGTTGCCTCGATGTTGGTTAATGACATTTATATAACCCTCTCGATAGGTTCCGTCTTCTTTTAAAAATTCATACTGAATGTTCACCGAATATTCGTTCTCCATTTTTTCAGTTGTTTGAGGAAAAGCACGAATGTTTCTTCCAAACTTATCCGCATCCACTCCCTTCTGTTTGTCTTTCGTTCTGAAAACAACGGAAGCGCTATAAAAATATCCGACTATGGATGCCCCGTATAATCCGGTAAAGAGGAGAAAAGTAGTTGCATGAATCATTCGTGAAACATCTAACGCCAACAATATTTCCGGCGACACTACGATCGCAAACAAAAATCCGCCTAATGAAAAAATTAAAATGCGATAATAATGCGCCATGCCTTTTGTTTTATCATCATCGTCATAACGCCTAAAGTATTGACCAATCGCATAGATTATTAAAGAGAATAGGATAAACACGAACATGAATGAATATTTGCCCATGCCTAAATGATAAATGAGCACTTGCACCACATTTTTTATTCCATTCTCAAATAAATTGGCGTCGCCAAATAGATGCGTCGCCTGCCCAAACAACCGCAAATTCACAAAATAGCACAACATCAATACCGTACCGCTTGTTATCGTATACAGCTGAAAACCTACTTCTTTACTGCTTGACCCGCTGCTCATAATTATTCCCCATTACTGTTTGCTTCTTTATTAGCCAATGCGGCTTTGACTAATTGCTCATACGCTTCCTCGTCAATGCCGTCAGCACTGATCATATCATCAATTTTTGGAGAATTTTCATCCATTGAGGCTTCATCATGCAGATCGAGTGTGTTTTCGTCCACAATGACTTGTTGGATTTTTCCATTCGCTAGTTTCATAATTATTTTTTTTCCTGATATATTAATAGATTCTTCATTTGATTGAATAAACACGCCTGAAAAAGAATCGTTGCTTCGGGCTATGCTGTTTCTGTTTTTAGCAATGGCTTCAGCATCCTTGTTCTCTTTTCCTTTTTCTCCTTTGTTCAATTCATTGTAAATTTTATGCAGGAAATACAATGCGGCCACACAAAAGAAAATAAAAACAACTAACACAACATGCTTCATCTCCTCAAATTAAATCCGTGCCTGCTTTCTTTTTTATTAAATACCGCCTTTTCCGCTACCTTCTCCGTCGCCTTGTGGTTTTCATCAGCAATCTTTTCCATTACATTCACGGCCAATGTAAATCCTGTTATATCTACTTCACGCATTTGATAGCTGTTAACAGCGCTATCGTGTTTATGACTGACAGGTATCATTATTTTCCTGCTCTGTTGCATTGATTCTAATAGTTGTTCTTTTGTTAAATTGCTCTTAACATCATATTCATTGTCGGAGTAAATTCCGCCGCTCTGCGTTGCAATGAAACTTGCGACTGCCCAGTTGTTCCTCTCATTGTTCCTCTCATGATTAAAATAAATCACGTTTCTTACAGCCCATGAATCATCATTTTTTACATCCATCCATGGCTCATCATTGTCCGCGGAAGGGATTGCTTCAGCTACAGCCATGTAGCCGCTTGGCAAAGAACCGCATACATTGGCAGCGGCATACAATTCAAGATAATTTATTGTTCCTCCCGTAATTTTCATAAAATTTAATTTTTATTTAATGTTGCACCTTCATTCCAGTCACCTTTTCTTTTTTCATAAAAACCACATTTTCCACTGCCTTGTGTTCCACATCAATTATTTTTGGATTTTCGCCAAGCGTCAATTGCCCCTGTTGTTCTTTCAGCAATGGGGATGTTGCCGCATTTTCTACCACCTTGTGTTCTACATCAATTGTTTTTGGATTTTCGCCAAGCATCAATTGTTCCCGTTGTTCTTTTAACAATGGGGATGCTACCAACCGATTACATTTTTCATCAAACCATATTCTTTGCGGATTTTCCACCGTGCCGCCATCAGGCGTTTGAAACTTCAAACTCACCACCAAACCTTTCACTTGTGATGCCTTATTGGCCATCAGCTGATTCTTCATATCGTCGGTCAATTCAACGCCTGCAAAATTTTTTGGAAACTCAAATTTTTGAAATTTTACGCGAACCCATGTTTCCATATTTCCTTTCTCGCTTCGGCGCAGTTGCAAACGCCCTTCCACATGAATTTTTATCTTCTCCCCGTTTTTCTCAATATACTCTGTAAGCATTGGTTTATTGGTTTCGCTGCTCAAACCAATGAAAGGCTGTTTGCCGCAAAGCAGGGCGGGCAAATAGGGTTTCAACTCCTTCTCTGGTATTCCGCGAAACTCACCTCCATTGAATCGCATTTCATGCAATGCAAATTTTTGCCCTGCCTGTAATACTTCCAAGTCTGATACTGTAGACAACGGTAATTGCCGAATGAGGCTTTCTCCGGTTTTATTTTTTTGTTCCAATAAAAGCACAGGACGGTCGTCTACCATTTCCACTCCTTTGTTGACGCCGCGATAAAAATTATCGTACTTTTGATTTTTTACTTTTAACGATACTACCGCGCCTATAAATTCAGCGATAGATTTCCCTAATTCGTCCACCATCTTTCCGGCATCCGATTGTTCCAATCCGGAACGAATTTCATCCAAATTGGCGCCTTTTTTTGTATACCCCTTTTTGTTGTCCAAAAAGTCCCTTTTTATGGCCACTCCCTCCTCCTCCTCCTCCTTCAGCCCCTCGTGGTTTTCGCTACTGGACACTTTCGCTTGCACCGACTCTTTGCTGGCGCCCCAATTTTTTTCAAGATTCGTAAACGTCAACTTACGATCTAACTCAGAGGAATTAATTTTAAACTCCTCCCCCGTCACTTTGAAACCATAACCAATTAAATTTTCCGTAGGATTACCTGCGGCGTCTTTTCCATAATAACCCACCGTTTCAAAATTATTTTTAAGTTCCGGTTTTGATGAAACTACAGTTAGCAACGAATCCATAAAACTTTCTCGGTCGCAAGCATATTTTGATGCCTCATTTATGGCATCCACCAATTTGCCGCTGTTTTTTTCTAAGCATTCAGCCTTTCCCATATTCTTTATTTTAGGTTACACTTTATTTAATTACAAGTCAAATGTACTAGATTAATTAAAAACACAAAAATAAATTCATCAATATTTGATGAATTTAATTACAGACCAAATGTATTAGATTAATCAAAAACACAAAAACAAATTCATCAATACTTAATAAATGTCGGATTCAAGGCACGAATGCAATTTTTTACATTTGTTTATTTATTGGTAAAATGCCCCGTCATTGGGGCTTTTGGGATAGGTGTAGGAGGGGGATTTACCACATTCAGCAGGAGGCGAGAGGGATTTCCCTTCTCTCCTGCGGAAAAAAATATTATATTGGCAAGCGGCTCTTTTTGCCCTTCCTAAGAGTTGCATTTATTACTTGAATCTAAGAGTTTGGCTCCCCTACCCTCCTTTTTTTACTCAATACAGGGCGCGGAGCTGACTTGGAGATATTGATGCAGAGCAAGGAACTGACCAGAGGTCTTGTCGCATGGAGCTTCATTTCCCGTTAAGCTCTGTATTTATTCACCTGTGCTGATGTCACTGATAGCTAATTGCCTAAAAGCAAGACAATCGAATCCTTTAGAGCCGATGTGGCCTCGTATCAAAAGAGGGTTATTGATGTAGGTGACGCGGGCGAGAGTCGTCACGCGAATTTTGAAATTTAGGAACTACAATTTAAAATTTAAAACGCTGTTCAGCCATTTGTTTGAACTGCTTCCGCAAATAAGCGTTGTTTTCTTTCCGAAAAAGATGAACAATTATGCTTGTAATTTTAGTTTGAGTCAAATGCGGATACAGTAATTCGAGGGAATGCAATACATCCAATGTTGCCTTATCGATATTAATGTTTGTCACCCGGCGTCCAAAATCCTTATCGTGCTCCAGTTCTTCCAGCCCCAAAGCAATTGCATCATGCTTTACTTTACTCTTACTTTCAGCTAAATCCGACACCTCTTCTTCGGTATCCAAAGCGGGAGCTGACGCGGCGGCCGGAGCAGGGACAGGAGCCGATGCGGCGGCTGGAGCAGGGACAGGAGCTGACGCGGCGGCCGCCGGAGCAGGGACAGGAGCTGACGCGGCGGCCGGAGCAGGGACAGGAGCTGACGCGGCGGCCGGAGCAGGGACAGGAGCTGACGCGGCGGCCGGAGCAGGGACAGGAGCCGATGCGGCGGCCGGAGCAGATACCGGTTTTGTTTCGGTTGGCAACTCTTTTGACGAATCTTGTTTTAATTTTTCCAATAAGTCTTCTGAAAAGTCCATCATGGTTCTTGCTCTCTTTGCCATATTTTTTAATTTTTAATTTCTAACTTCATTAACTAATTCCACCAATTCATCGCATAACCCCATTAGCGATTTTTCCTCCTGTAGGTCATAATCTATAATAGTAGAGCGAAAATCTTCAATACCCGTTGAATCGTATACTTTTCCCTGAAGGACATTGATATTTGCTTTTTTCAAATCATCCATATAGACATCAAATTCTCGTGTTCTCCTCGCCTTTGAGTAGCGGAAACCGAAGATAGCCAACTTTTTTATTCCCAACCCTTTGTCAATAAATTTTTTCAAAGTACGCAAATACATGTATGTACTTTGCCAAGAGAAACTATCCGGATAAAACGGCACCAACACCACATCCATTGTTACCAACAAACGGATAAATTTACTTTCTGCCAAATAACCTGGAAAGTCAAAAAAAATAATATCATATTTTTCTAACTTTTTTAAATTGGCTATTTCGCTTAGGACGAGCATTAAATCGACCTCCTCATTAGGGAGTACCTTTGCAAATACATCAAATACTCCTTTGCCATCTTTTGTTAAATTGGCATACGCACGGGATAAATCGGACCATTTTTTTTCCTCAATGCTTTTATTAATCAGCACCATTTCCCGATCCCGAAACTCAGAAAACGTCTTTTGAGGATCAATATCCATAACAGCTATTTTTAAATTACACCGAGCATGAAGCAATGACGCTAACAGCATGGTCGTGGTAGTTTTACCCGCGCCGCCCTTTTGATTGCCGATGGTTACAAATACAGTTTTCATAAAAATTTTGTGCAAAAGTATATGAATATATGTTTATAAACAAATTTTGTTACAATCATTTATACCTGCATTATTGTTTACCGACAATCCTGTATACCGACAATCATTTATACCTGCATTATTGTTTACCGACAATCCTGTATACCGACAATCATTTATACCTGCATTATTGTTTACCGACAATCCTGTATACCGACAATCATTTATACCTGCATTATTGTTTACCGACAATCCTGTATACCGACAATCATTTATACCTGCATTATTGTTTACCGACAATCCTGTATATATACAATCCTGCATACCTGCATTATTATTTACCAACAATGACGTATAACAATTATGTATTCTTATATTCACACATTCACACATTCACACATTCACACATTCACACATTCATTCATTCATTCATACACCGCATACTCGTCCATTTTTACCTACTATTTATTTTGAAAACAAAAAATATATAATACTTTTGCGAAGGATTTCTGGACGAAATAGCAAGGTGGGAAGTAAGAGCATGACTTTGACGGCTTGAGCCATCAAATTCAACCGTAAACTTGCCTTACTTTCCTCCTTGCAAAGAGGGGGGAGGCCCCCTCTTTGAAACACCCCAGAACAGAACAAAACCACCCTCCAAAGTCGGGTGGTTTACTGATATTTTTGATTTTTAACAACTAAACGCAAGAAAAATGACACTAGAAGAGAATAAAGAGAAGAGCCAAGAGGAGCAGGGTAGGGGAGGGGCTAAAAAAACATGGAAAAACTATAATACATTGAATAAAGTAATACGCATTCATGTTACGGAAGAAGATTATTTAGAACTTAATAAAAGTGCATTAGAAGCAGGATTAAAAATATCAGTTTACTGTCGAAACAGATTATTTTCCCGTCAAGTAGTAATAAAAAAAGTAGATCATACGAATGAAAAATTAGTATTTGAACTTCATAAAATAGGGACAAACATCAATCAAATGGCACATGTTTTAAATCGCGAGGGTGCAGGAATTTATGGCGAAATATCTTCTACATTGGAGAAAATATTGAAAGAATTGAAAGAAAAAATAAACTTAGTTACAATAGAATGATTCCTTGGGTAACATACGGAAACTATTTAAAAGGCATTCTAAAATACAATAGTAAAAAGGTGGATACAGAAGATGCCACATTACTTTATGTAAATACTTTTGATAATAAAATTGATTCGTTTAAAAGAAATTTTGACTACTTAAGCTCACTGAATAAGAGAGTCAAAAACAATATTATGCATATCAGTTTGAACTTTTCTCCGGATGATCATGCAAAAATCAACGATACATTTTGCAGAACGATTGCTACTGATTTTTTGTCTCAATACGGTATTCCAATAGACCATCCCTATGTTATTTATCAACATAAAGACAAAAGTCACCCTCATTTACATTTGGTAGTACCCATGACTCTTGCCGATGGCAGTAGGGTAGGGGATAAGGGTTTTCCAGCCTTGCAGATGCAAAAAATCTGTAGGAAGCTAGAAGAAAAATACAACATTGTAAAAGTTATTGACAAAAAACGAGCAGCCAGTAAGAAAAAAGAGGAGCTACCTCCACTTAACAACCATTATACGACAGCCTCTACAGCAATAAATAGTACGTTAAACAAAATTTTTTTAGATAACCCGACCTCTGAAAATGAACTAATTGAAAAGCTGAACAAAACCCCCTTTTATTACAATGACGAAAAATGCACCATCAAACTACTCCCTCGCATTGATAATAAAAAAAATAAAAATGGATATTCTTTTATACTTGAAAATGAACAAAGCCAACAAGTGTCAAAGAGAATAAAAGGTTCAAGCGTTCATTACAGCTTTTCCACTATAGAAAAAACATTCGCCAAAAACATCCAATACCACGAAAAACAAAAAGTACTGCAAAAAGAATTAGCCCCTTATATATCCAAGAAGGTTACCTCTGCTTTTGCAAAATCAATTGGGCAACCAATTGAACATTTTACAGCACTATTACTGAAAAGCGGTATTCAGCTTCAATTATCCATTAGTGAAAACACCGGTGAAATATTCGGATGGAATTTTATTGATTTGAAAACAAATTTTTTGTACAAGGGCAGCGAATTAAAATCAACCAATCCACAAATTAAAATTAAATCATTCAGCTATCAACAGGTGAAAAACAATTTTGTCGACACACCAAAAAAATCACCTAATTTTACATCGACCAAAGCGCAAACGCAAGAACCTACTGCACAAAATAAAGCACAAAACAAACGATATACTATGGAAAATATTAAAGACATCTTCAATCATGCGAAGCAAAACATATCTATTGTTGAAGTAGCTCAAAATTATGGCTACAAAGTCATAGACGGCAAACCCGGCGTCAGCAAATGGATTACTCTCCGCGATGACAAGCACGACACTATTGTCGTAGCTTCCAACGACAAGAAATATAACTTTTATTTTACTCAACAAAACAATGCCGATAAAGGCAGCATTATTGATTTTTTACAATCGCGCCACATTACACAAGACCATTATTCCACTGCTGAATTTTTACAACGCTATTCACCTCTAATTACCCCAATCCCTGCTTCTTCTGACAACACAAAAAATAATGCTGAAACATATAGTACAAAATCATTTTCTCCTATCCCCAACTTAAATCCAGTTACAGAAAATGACTATATCACGACTTCCCAGAATCTATCCAAACCATTCGTTGACAAACACAATACGCTAAACAACATACACAGCATATCCATTGAAAAACTTTCTGCGTTTTTTGAATCTTTTTACGGCAAACCAATGCCGGACTCTGTTCTAAAACATAAAACGAACTGTACTGTTTATGATATGTTCGACATAAGAAATACATCTTCACAAGTTATTGGACAAGCTATCTCCAACAAACCAATAGCTTCCGAAAAAAGTTTCAAGCATATTCTTTCCGCAAGCAATAAAAACTACGGCGCCTGGTTTACATCTTACGAAAACACAAAACCTTTAATCATTTGTGAATCTCCGAGCAAAGCACTTGCCTATATGCAACTGCATTCTAAGACAGAACACAATGCTTTTGCCACATTTGGCAACCCATCCAAGTCAATCATTGAATACTTATCCTCCCTTTCATCCAACAAAACACCATTAATTTTAGGCGGTGATAATGACATTAGCGGGCAAATCTTCAACTTATCTATCATTACTAACATCATAGCCACACAAAACAATCTTAACTTAAAATATGCACTTTCGTCAAATGAAATAAAATTAACTTTCCAAAATAGTGACCGCAGTTTAAACCATATTCAAGAAAAAATATTCAAGCAGTTAGCCGTTCAGGCAAACGGCTTTTATGATACGGAAACTAATACTTTAAAATTCAAGTTTTCTAAAAATGAGAAAGAAAATATTGATATTATTTATCAACTCAATCAGCTGTTAATTCAAGAATTGAAAATCAATAATTTGCACATTAAAAAGCCCATTGGCAAAGATTTTAACGATGATATTTTGCTAGTTCAAAAAAATCAAGTGACTCGACAAGAAGAAAATAAATTTGTCAAATCAAATGCCACAAATACACAAAAAAGAAGACTATAAACCATCATGATTTTTTTAATTGTGCTAAATCTTTTTTTTCAGGCACTGGCAATTTTTTAATTAACTTTGTCAAAATAACATGTAATATGACTAAGCAACTGTTTCAAAAAATTACCCCCCCCCCTCACCCCCCCCGCCCCAGCATATTCTCTGTAGCCTCACCCCCATTCCTCTGATCCTGGTACTCACACGCAACCGACACATT
>Ga0081606_1000213_pt1 | contig 29598 bp, 22 predicted proteins | sample EareggfetidaYelm_FD_71127 | JGI IMG/M metagenome (GOLD analysis project Ga0081606, IMG submission 71127) | Earthworm egg capsule microbial community from the University of Washington, USA - E. fetida Yelm (SPADES assembly) (version 2) | ecosystem: Host-associated > Annelida > Reproductive system... | reverse complement strand
GCGTACCGCGAGGCACGGATGTTCCAACTGATGTGGAACCACATCGGCATCGGCCAGGTGGCGCGCTTCAAATGCCGGTTGTCCAGCGTCGACTTTGTGCTGGCGCGCTTCGGGAACCTGCTGCTGACCCTGCTCACGCTCGGGCTGTACCGCCCGTTGGCGCGCGTCAGCGAATACCGGATGAAGCTCGAATCGGTGACCCTGTATGTCAAGGGCGGTGCCGGGCAGGTGGCTGGCGCTCCCGACGATGCGCGCGCCGGCGACGCGGCGGGTCGGGACTCGATCGGGCACGCAGCGCCCCGCGACCCGGCCCATGACCCGGGCCTTGCCGCCGGGGCGCAGGCCAGCGGTGCGCCCGAACCGGCGCCCATCCTGGTTCCAGGCCCGGTGCCAGGCGCGATGCCACGGGACGGCTATACCCACCCGCTGGCGTTCACCGGCGGCACGGGCGCGTATTTCCGGGTGTGGATCGTCAACCTGCTGCTGTGCTGCGTGACGCTGGGCCTGTACACGCCCTGGGCGCGCCAGCGCACGGCGCAGTATTTCTACCGCCACACCCTGGTGGCCGGCAGCCCCCTCGAATTCACCGGACGACCGCGTGGGCAGGTGCTGGGCTTTGTGCTGCTGCTCCTGCTGTGGCTGCTGCTCATGCTCGCGCTGGCCTCCGGCATCCTCTGGAGCGCTTGGCTGCACCAGATGCTGAGGTGGATCCCGATTTTCGACCTGCGGATCAAAGGCGACGAGTTGCCCTGGCTGTTCCGGGCCGCCGAATGGATCCCGACTTTCGGCATCTTCGCAAGCATCGGCCACAAGAGCATGGCCGTGCCTGTGCTGGCCGGTGCGGCGCTGCTGCCCTGGGTCTGGGGCAGTGCGATGCGCTTTCGCCTCGGCGCCACCCGCTGGCGCGGGCTGCGTCTGCAATTTGCCAGCCATTGGCGCGAGATCTACGGCGGCAGCGGACTTTTGTGGGTGCTGGCGCTGCTGTGGGGGGGTCTGTCCTGGAGTCTGTACTTTGGTTTTGGTTCGCAACCTTTTTCGGTGCCCGGACTGCTGGCCGACAAGCCAGCCATCGCCAGGTTCACGGTCATGATCGCCTGGCTGCTGGGCGCGGCGCTGACGCTGCTGTGCCTTTGCCGCCTCGACTACAACCGCCTCGACCTGCTGTTGCGCAAGACCCGAGTGGGCGCCGAGCCGGTGCGCCACAAGAGGCCGGTGCTCCCGAACGTCATGGAGACCTGGCTGGTCACGGTGATGCTGTGCATGCTGGGCCTGTCGCTGGGCTTCGTGGTCTGGAAATGCCTGCCGGGCGGCTACTTCGACAAACCCCCATTTTTCGGGGTGGGGCGCAGCCGCAACGGCTCGGCGAGCGTCATGTCCGTGCTGTACAGGGTCGTGATCGTTCTGCTGCCGCTGCTGCTGTTGTCGGCCCCCGCCCGGGCGTACCGCGAGGCGCGCATGTTCCAACTGGTGTGGAACGACATCGGTGTCAACCAGGCCGCGCACTTCAAATGCCGGTTGTCCAGCGACCGCTTTGTGCTGCTGCGCATCCAGAACCTGCTGCTGACTCTGCTCACGCTCGGGTTCTACCGCCCGCTGGCGCGCTTGAGCGAATACCGGATGAAGCTCGCATCGGTGACGCTGCATGTCACCGGCGATCTGGACCAAGTGGCCGGCGCCATGCTGCGCCAGCAGACGGACCTCGGTGCCGTGCCGGACTTCTCGGGCCGGCGCGCGCTGCGGCACTACTGGCAGCGCGCGCAATGGCTGGCGCCGCTTCGGCGCCTGGTGCACAAGCTCGGGCCGGAAAGCCCGATACCGGAAGGCGGCAAACTCCCCCCGCTGGCGTTCATCGGCAGCGCTGGCGCGTATTTCCCGGTGTGGCTCGTCAATGTGCTGCTGTGCTGCGTGACGCTGGGCCTGTACGCACCCTGGGCACGCCGCCGCACGGCCCGGTATTTCTACCGCCACACCCTGGTGGCCGGCCGCCCCCTCGAATTCACCGGACGACCGCGCCCGATGCTGCTGATCTTTGTGCTGCTGCTCCTGCTGGCTTACGGCGCCATGGCCAGTGTGTCCACTTTGATCTATCTGATCTATGAAAGAGGAGAGCTCGCGTTCTATGGCATGGCCGAAGGAGCCACCTTTTCGGCCTACGACATCACCGGGACATTCGGGCAGAACCTGGCCGTGGCATCGTTTGTGCTGGCCGGTGCGGCGCTGGCGCCCTTCTTTTGGGGCCATGCGGTGCGCTTTCGTCTCGGGGCCACAGTCTGGCGCGGCCTGCATCTGCAATTTGCCGCCGGCTGGCGCGAGGTCTACCGCGCCAGCCGGCCCCTGAGGGTGATGGCGCTGCTGTGGACGGGCCTGTTCCTGTACATGCGGGCGCTGGTGCCCGGGCTGGCCGACTCGTTCCTCACCTGGCGCGCATTGGTGTTGCCGGCCTTGGTGCTGACGCTGCTGTGCAGCATCCGCCTCGACTACGACAGCAAGAGTCTGCTGGCGCGCAATGTCTGGCTGGGCGCCGGGCAGGTCCGCTGGACGCCGGTGTACAGGGACTTCGTGAATGTCTGGCTGGCCACGCTGGTGCTGTTCATACTGTGCATGCCGGGCTTCGTGGCACTGAACGCGGTGCTGACGGACGGCATCTTCGACCTGCTCGCCCGATTGCCTGTGCGCATGCCCCCCCGCACCGGCCTCACATGGTTCGTGCTTCTCGACTGGTTCCAGGAAACCCGCAGCCGCGCGTGGTTCGTGTTCACGATGGCGCTCTTTGGCCTGAGCCACTTTCTGCTGCTGATGCTGGTATCGGCACCCGCCCGGGCATACCGCGAGGCGCGCATGTTCCAACTGCTGTGGAACGGCATCGGCATCGGCCAGGCGGCGCACTTCAAATGCCGGCTGTCCAGCATCGGCTTTGTGCTGGCGCGCGTCGGGAACCTGCTGCTGACCCTGCTCACGCTCGGGCTGTACCGCCCGTTGGCGCGCGTCAGCGAATACCGGATGAAGCTCGAATCGGTGACCCTGCATGTTGCCGACGGCGGTGTCGAGCAACTGACCGGGGCGCCGGCAGCCGGGCCTCGGTGATGCGCGCGCCGACACGGCGGGGCCGGGCCGGATCGGGGTGATGCAGCGCCGCGCCATCCGATCCCTGGCGGCTGCCTTGCTGCCACGCCGGGGCGTTGGTGGGATGGCTTGGGGCGGCCTCCAGGCCCGGCCGCCTGTCCGATAGGCCGCTGTTACACTGCGCGTCAGCCCCCAGGGAGAATCCGATGCACCCACATCCAGCCAGTGGCACGGCCGAGTCGGCACCAGGCTCGGCGCCACGAGACACCGAAGCCTACCCGCTGGAGTTCACCGGCAGCGCAGGCGCGTATTTCCGGGTGTGGATCGTCAATCTGCTGCTGTGCTGCGTGACGGTCGGCATCTACACGCCCTGGGCCCGCCGCCGCACGGCGCAGTATTTCTACAGCAACACCCTGGTGGCCCATAGTCCCCTCGAATTCACCGGACGACTGCGCTCGATGGTGCTGGGCTTCGTGCTGGTGCTGCTGCTCCTTCTGGCCCGCGACATCGCCTCGATCACCGGGCAGAAACTGGTCGTGACGCTGCTGCTGCTGGCCGCTGCGGCGCTGGTGCCCTGGGCCTGGGGCAGCGCGATGCGCTTTCGCTTCAGGGCCACCCGCTGGCGCGGCCTGCGTCTGCAGTTTGCCGCCCGTTGGCGCGAGGTCTACCGCGCCAGTTGGCCCCTGTGGATGCTGGTGCCGCTGTGGTGGGTCCTGCTCCTGGGCCTGAAGTGGTTGGCGCCGGAAATGCCCGATGCCCCGGAGCCGAATGAGAAAGTCACCGGCGTCACGCCCGCCGGGGGCGCGTGGCTGCTGCTCGGTCTGGTGCTGACGCTGCTGTGCATCATCCGCATCGACTACAACTGCAAGAACCTGCTGGTGTGCAAGGCCCGATGGGGCGCCGAGCAGGGCCGCTGGAATCTGGTGTACATGGACTTCGTGAAGGTCTGGCTGGCCTCGGTGGCGCTGTTCATGCTGTGCGTGCTGGGCTTTTGGGCACTGAGCGTCGTGCTGACGGGCCAGTTTCTCGGCGTGCTCGCCTGGTTGTTCGGGCGAGCGGACCCACGCACCGATCCCATGTCGTTGGTGCTCACCATGCTGATCATTTACATCGTTGGCGCCCTGCTGGCGCTGCTGTTGTCGGCGCCCGCCCGGGCGTACCGCGAGGCACGCATGTTCCAACTGGTCTGGAACCACATCGGCATCGGCCAGGTGGCGCGCTTCAAATGCCGGTTGGCCATCGGCCGCTATGTGCTGCTGCGCATCAGGAACCTGCTGCTGGTCTTGCTCACGCTGGGGTTCTACCGCCCGTATGCGCGGGTCAGCGAATACCGCATGCGGCTCGAATCGGTGACCCTGTATGTCAACGGCGGCGTCGAGCAGGTGCTCGGCGCGATGCTGCGCCAGCAGCCTGGCGGCCTCGGTGACGCGCTCGCCGACGCGGTGGGCCTGGACTTGATCGGGTGATGCAGCGTCCTGCGTCCGGGTCTTTCACGGGCGCCCTGCTGCCGGGGCGCTGGTTCGACGGCCTGAGCAGCCGTGCCCGGCCGGTGCTGGTGGGCCTGCAAGCCACGCCCGAGGGGCCGGCGCTGGTGCTGCATCCGCTGTCATGCCCGGACGCTGCGCCGAATGTCTTCGGCCATGCCGAGGTGGACTGGCCCGAAACCTGGGACCTGTCGGCGCAACGCTGCGTGGTGCTCGATCTGCGCGAGCAGGGCAGCCTGGAGATCGATGCGCCGGGCCAATGGCGCGCCGCCCTTGCGGCCTGCGGCCAGCGCCCCGGCATTGCGCAGCGCATGCAGACCCGCTGGCCCTGGTTGCTGGGCATGGGCGCCGTGGCGGCCATCGGCCTGGCGCTGGTTTTCCGCTACGGCACGCCCTGGGTGGCCACGCAGCTCACGCGCTGGGTGCCCTTGGCCTGGGAGCGCAGCGTGGCCGACAGAGCGCTCGAGCAGCTCGAGCGCGGCCCGCTCAGGCCCTCGCAGCTTCCGCAGGAGCGGCAGGCGCAGTTGCGCGCGCGTTTCGATGCGCTGGCCCGGCAACCGCCGCCCGGCCTGCTGCGCTACCCCGGATACCGGCCGCAGTGGGCGCTGGAGTTTCGCTCCGGCATCGGCGCCAACGCCTTTGCGCTGCCCGGCGGTCAGGTGGTGCTGAGCGACCAGATCGTGCGGGCCGCTGCCGCCAACGGTCTGGATGACAACGCGCTGCTCGGCGTGCTGGCCCACGAGATCGGCCATGTGATGCAGCGCCACGGCACCCGCAATTTGGTGCAGCAGGGGGTGCTCGGCATGGGGCTGGGCTTGGCGCTGGGCGATATGTCCGGCATGCTGGCCGCCAGCGCCTACACGCTCACGAGCCTGGCCTACAGCCGCGACCATGAACGCGAGGCCGACTGCTACGCGCTCGCCCTGATGGACTATCTGGCCTTGCCGACGGCGCCGATGGGCCAGTTGCTGCTGGGCATTGCGCAGGATGAGCAGGAGCAGGCCAAGGACGAGGACCCGTCCGGCGTCGAGGCCCGCGCCAGCGCCGAAGCCGCAGGCCGGCGCCACCAGGAAACCAGCGGGCCGCACCCGGCCTGGTCGCTGCTGAGCACCCATCCGGACACCGCGCAGCGCGCCATGCAACTGCAACGGGCAGACATGCCGCATTGCGCGCCGTAGGGTGGATGGCGGATGGTGGATGGCGCGGCCGGCGCGACCGAGTGTGAAGCGCGCCGATAAGCCGGATTCTGTGCGCTGCGGTGACCCGCAGCGTGACCGCCATCGATCTGGGCCGGGTGTCGCCACCACGGCTCGGTGCTACCTACCCGCCAGCTCTGCGGAACCACATCGACGCTGGCCTACTTGGTATTGCTGCGCGTAGAGATTGCCCGTTTCACCCGGGGCGCGTTGCCGCCCCCCGACTCGTCTCTGTTGCTCTGATCCTCACCTCGCGGTGGGCAGCCGTTAGCTGCTACGCTGTCCTGTGCAGTCCGGACGTTCCTCCAGTGCCTGGTTTCCCAGATTGCACCAGCGGCGGTCTGGCGCGCTTCACGGCGCGGATTATCGTTCATGCGGCGCGCCGGTGGCGCAGTCCGCCGCCGCTTCATGCCCCCGGCAACCCCAGCATCGCGCGCGCCTCTTGCGCCGTGGCCACTTCGCGGCCGGCGTTGCGGGCGCAGCGGGCCAACTGCTCGATCAGCGGGCCGTTGGAGTCCACCCGGGTGCCGTCGGGCAGGTAGAACAGGTCTTCCAGCCCGCTGCGCAGATGCCCGCCCAGCTCGGCCACGCGCTGGTGCACGGGCCAGACCTCGGCGCGGCCGATCACGGTGGCTTGCCAGGGGGCGCCCGCAATGGTGAGCCGCAGCAGGATGGGCAGCAGGTCCGGGTCGGCGGGCATGCCGGATTCGACGCCCATCACGAAGTTGTACGCGGGCAGCCCCCGGGTGTAGATGCCGGTCTGAACGTACATCTGCACGCAGCGCACGATGCCCAGGTCGAAGCACTCGAATTCGGGCAATGTGCCGGTCTCGGCCATCACGTCGATGAAGTCCTTGACCTTGGCCGGCGGGTTGTCGAACAGCATCGGCGGCCAGGCCCAACTGCCGTTGCTGCGCACCTTCAGGTAGTTCAGCGAGCCGGCGTTGCAGGCCGCCATTTCGGGCCGCGTCGCGCGCAGGCAGGCGATCGGGCCTTGGTAATGCGGGCCGACCACGCCGGTGCTCTGGTTGATGATCAGGCCGGGGCAGGCGGCGCGCATGGCCTGCACGCAGTCGAGCGCCACCTGCGGCTCCCACGATGGCAGGTGGCCCTTGCCGGGCGCTTGCTGGCGAAAGTGCACATGCACCACGGCGGCGCCCGCATCGCAGGCGCGGCGCGCCTCGCGGGCGAGTTGCCCGGGGCTGACGGGCACGGGGTGCTGCCCGGGGTCGGTCAACACGCCGGTGATGGCGCAGGTGATGATGGCCTTGTCGTTCATGGGGCTGTCTCCGGTGGTAATGCCGCTGCCGCCGCAAAGCGCGCCAGAACCTGGCCGGGCGACACCTGCTGGCCAGGGCCGACCAGCAACTCGGCCAGCGTCGCGGCGTCGGGGCAGGCCAGGCAGTGTTCGAGCTTCATGGATTCGATGACCACCACGGTCTCGCCCGCCGCCAGCGCCTGCCCCACGCTGGCGGGCAGGGCCAGCACGCGGCCGTTGCAGGGGGCGCGCAGTTCGCTGGCGCTGCCGGCCGCGCCCAGGCCGGTGCCGGCATCCGCGCCCGTGGCCGGCTCCCAGGATGCGTCTTGCACCCAGCCGTCGACGCTGCCGGCCTGCCAGTGCCAGCGCAGCGCGCCCACCGGCACGGCGCGCACGTCGTGCACCATGCGCACGAGGTCATTGCCAGGCCCACCAGGCCCGCCAGGCCCGCCTGGGTCGTCCGGGTTGCCTGCGCCATCGGCCGCGCGCGCCAGGGTGCAGCGCATGCTGCCATCGGGCTGCGGTGTGAGCCATAGCTCGGTGCTGCTGCCGGCCTGCCCGATCTGTAGCCGCCCGGCGCCGCACTCGCGCACGGTCAGCCGGTGCAACTGCCCCTGGTGGCGCAACTGCAGCGGCCGGGCCAGGCCGCAAGGCAGGGCCGATGCCGCAGCGTTTTCTGCATATATGGCCGATAGCGCAGATGGAATGATGACCTGCAGCTCATTTTTCAATAGCACCTGACGCAAGCCATGCAGCGCCCCGTCCGGTTCGCGCAGAAACGACACCAGCGCCTGTCCGCTGCGGAACCGGGGGTGATCCAGGCAGGCCGCAAGCAATGCGCGGTTGGTCGGCAGGCCCAGCACGCTGGTGCCATCGAGCGCGCGCACCAGCGCGGCAATGGCCTGCTCGCGTGTGGGCGCGTGCATGATCAGTTTGCCGAGCATCGCGTCGTAGTGGGGCGGGATGTCGCTGCCTGGCTCCAGCGCATGGTCGATGCGCAGCGCGCCGGATGCGGCGCGCCCGAACAGCGTGGCCGGCGGTGTGCTCCAGTGCAGCACGCGCCCGGTGTGCGGCTGAAATTGCGCGTCTTCGGCGTACAGCCGCACTTCGATCGCATGGCCCTGCAACGCCACCTGGTGCTGCGCCAGCGCCAGCGGCTCGCCGCGCGCCACGCGCAACTGCCACTCCACCAGGTCCAGCCCGGCGAGTGCTTCGGTCACCGGGTGCTCCACCTGCAGGCGGGTGTTCATCTCCAGCAGAAAAAACTGCCCCTCCTCGAGCAAAAACTCCACCGTGCCCGCGCCCACATAGCCCGCAGCGCGCGCCAATGCGACGGCGCAAGCGCCCAGGCGCTCGCGCAGCGCGGCATCGACGGCCGGGCTGGGCGATTCTTCGATGAGTTTCTGGTGGCGCCGCTGCACCGAGCAGTCGCGCTCGCCCAGGTGGATGCAGGCGCCATGCGCGTCGGCAAAGACCTGCACCTCCAGATGGCGCGGGTGCAGCAGCGCGCGCTCGATCAGCAAATCGCCGCAGCCAAAACCGGCCAGCGCCTCCGAGCGCGCACTGGCCAGCGCGGCGGGCAACTGCGCGGCATCGGTCACCAGCCGCAGGCCCCGCCCGCCGCCGCCGGCGACGGCCTTGACCATCAGCGGATAGCCCGTGCGCCGGGCCTCGGCGGCAAAGCGCTCCGGGCTTTGGTCTGCGCCCGCATAGCCCGGCAGACAGGGCACGGCGTGCGCCGCCGCCAGTGCCTTGGCCGCCGCCTTGTTGCCCAGCGCGCGAATGGCCGCCGGCGGCGGGCCGACCCAGAGCAGGCCCGCATCCAGCACGGCCTGGGCAAAGTCGGCGTTCTCGCTCAGAAAGCCGTAGCCGGGGTGCAGCGCATCGGCGCCGGTGGCGCGCGCTGCGGCCAGCAGTTTGTCGCCGCGCAGGTAGCTGTCGGCGCTGGCCGCGCCGCCCAGCGCGACGGCCTGCGTGGCCTCGCGCACATGCAGGGCCTGTGCGTCAGGGTCGGAATGAACGGCCACGGTGGCAATGCCCATCGCGTGGGCGGTGTGGATCACACGGCGGGCGATCTCGCCGCGGTTGGCGACCAGCAGTTTTTTCATGGGCCGTGCCCGCGCGCCAAGGCCCCCGGCGCATCCGTCGGTGTCAGCCGCTGCGCAAGTTGCACGGATGCGGGATTCAGCCATGGCGGCGCACTGGAGTGGCTTGGCCTTCGGCGGCGGTGCGAGCGCCTTCGGGCGGCCGTGCGGCGCTGATTGGACCCATGCCCACGGTGTGACGGATGGAAGGTGGCATGACCGGCGATGGGTTCGTTGTTCGATGCGGCGGCGGCTATCTGCATGGTTTGGCCCCGCGCCCCATGTTCAATGCCCGGGCCGCTTGGCAATCCCCATGGTCTTGGCGATGATGCCCAGCATCACCTCGTCCGCGCCGCCGCCGATCGAGGCCAGCCGGCCGTCGCGGTACATGCGCGCGACCTTGTTCTCCAGCGTGTAGCCCATGCCGCCCCAGAACTGCAGGCAGGTGTCGGGCACGGTGCGGTTGAGCCGGCCGGCCTTGAGTTTGGCCATGCTGGCCAGTTCCAGCACATCCTGCCCGGCCACATACAGGTCGCAGGCGCGGTACGTGAGCGCGCGCAGGGCCTCGACCTCGGTTTTCAGCTCGGCCAGCTTGAACTGCACCCACTGCTGGTCGGCCAGCGCGCCGCCAAAGAGTTGGCGCTGCCGGGCCCATTCGATGGTCCAGTCGATGCAGTGGGTCAGCGTTTCGAGCGTGCTGGCCGCGCACCACAGGCGCTCTTGCTGAAACTGCTGCATCTGGTAGACGAAGCCCTGGCCTTCGGCGCCGATGCGGTAGCGCTGCGGCACGCGCACTTCATCGAAATGGAGCAGCCCGGTGTCGCTGCTGTGCATGCCGATCTTGCGGATCTTCTGCGCGATCTGCACGCCCGGGGTCAGCTTGCCGCCGGGGCCGGCGCGCAGCGGCACGATCACCAGGCTTTTGTTCTTGTGCGCGCTGCCGCTGTCGGTGTTGACCAGCATGCACATCCAGTCGGCCTGCAGGCTGTTGGTGATCCACATCTTCTGGCCGCTGATCAGGTAGTCGGCGCCATCCTTGCGCGCCACGCTGCGGATGCCCGCGACATCGCTGCCGGCGTCCGGCTCGCTCACGCCGATGCAGCCGACCATGTCGCCGGCTATCGCCGGGGCCAGGAATTGCTGCTTGAGCTCCTCGCTGCCGTGGCGGGCCAGCGCCGGGGTGCACATGTCGGTCTGCACGCCAATGGCCATCGGCACACCGCCGCAGTGGATATGGCCCAGGGTCTCGGCCATCGCCAGGCTGTACGAGTAGTCCAGCCCCGCGCCGCCATAGGCTTCGGGCTGGCACAGGCCGAGAAACCCGAGCCGGCCCAGTTTTTTGAAGATCTCGTGCGCGGGGAAGATCTCGGCCGCCTCCCAATCGTCGACATGGGGGTTGATCTCCTCGTCGATGAAGCGCTTGAGGCTGTCCTGGATTTCGCGGTGCTGGTGTGTGAACTGCATGGTGCTTGTCTCCGTGGGGTGCGCGGGCCGGCGGCGCGCATTCACATGCGCGCCACCCCGAACTGCAGGGGCCGCAGCGTGCGCGCTGCGCCTTCGGCGATGGTGCTCAGGCACAGGGCCAGCACGGCGCGCGTGTCGCGCGGGTCGATCACGCCGTCGTCGAGCAGCAGGCCGCTGGTGTAGAGCGCGTCGGCCTGGGTCTCGAACCGGGCCACGATCTGCTCGAACCGGGCTTGCGACTGGGCCGCATCGGGCACGCGGCCTTTGCGTGCCAGCGCCGCATCGGTCACGATCTGCATCGTGCGCGCGGCCTGCTCGCCGCCCATCACGGCGGTTTTGGCGCCCGGCCAACTGAACAAAAAGCGCGGCGCAAAGCCGCGCCCGCACATGCCGTAGTTGCCCGCGCCGAAGCTGGCGCCGCACTGTATGGTGAGCTGTGGCACCGTGGCCTGGGTCACGGCCTGGAGCATCTTGCTGCCATGCTTGATCATGCCGCCTTGCTCGCTGTCCTTGCCGACCATGTAGCCGGTGGTGTTTTGCAGGTAGATCAGGGGCTGGCCCAACTGGCACATCCACTGGATGAAATGCGTGGCCTTGTTGGCGCCGGCCACGTCGATGGGGCCGTTGTTGCTGACCAGGCCCACCGGGTGGCCGGCAATGCGCGCCTGTGCGCAGACGGTGGCCGCGCCATGGCGCGCCTTGAATTCCAGCAGTTCGGAGCCGTCCACCAGGCGCGCGATGACTTCGCGCATGTCCACGGGCTGGCGCAGATCCTCGGGCATCAGGGCCAGCAGGTCATCGGCGGGCAGCAGGGGTTCGGCGCCGTGGCCGGGCGCCTGGCGTTGCCGTCCCCAGCCGGTGGCCGCGAGCAGTTCGCGCGCCAGGCCTATGGCGTGGCGGTCGTCCTGCGCCAGGTATTCACCCAGGCCCGACAGGGTGGTGTGCATGTCGGCGCCGCCGAGTTCTTCTTCGGTGGCGCGCTCGCCGGTGGCGGCGGCCAGCAGCGGCGGCCCGGCCAGAAAAGCCCGCGAGCGGCCCCGCACCATGATCACCACATCCGACAGGCCCGGCATGTAGGCGCCGCCCGCCGTGCCCGAGCCATGCAGCACCGTGATCACCGGAATGCCCGCCGCCGACAGCCGCGCCAGATTGCGGAACAGGCGGCCGCCATGCACGAAGCCTTCGACGCGGTAGCGCATCAGGTTGGCGCCCGCGCTCTCGACCAGGTGCACAAAGGGCAGGCGGTTTTGCAGCGCGATTTGTTGCACGCGCAGGATTTTCTCCAGCCCCATCGGCTGCATCGCACCGGCCTCGATGCCCGAGTCGCTGGCCAGCACCATGCAGCGCACGCCCGCCACCACACCGATGCCCGCGATCTGGCCGCCGCCGGGCACGGATTGCTGCGGGTCCGGGATGTCTTGCAAATAGCCCGCCAGCGCGGCCAGCGGCAGCCAGGGCGCGCCCGCGTCGAGCAGCAGCGCAACGCGCTGGCGCGGCAGCAACTGCCCGCGCTGGTCAAACTGCGCTTGCGCGCGCGCCGATGCGGCTGCGGCGCGCTCGTGCAGCGCGTGCAGCGTCGCCAGGCGCGCCAGCAGCGCGGCGCGGCGCGCCTGCGCCTGTGCCGTGGCGGCGTTGAAGCGGCAGGCAAAGGCGGTCATCGTCAGCCTGCGTGGATGAACAGCGCCAGGGCCTGCTCGGTCAGTTCATCGAGCGACTTGCCCTTGTCGGGCGCAAACCACTGCACGGCCCAGTTGAGCGCGCCAAAGATGAACAGCCGCGCCACGCCCGGCTCGGCCTGCAGCAGGCCCTGCTGGCCCAGCGCCGTCAGCGCGGGCATCCAGGCCGCCTCGTAGCTGTCTTTGACCAGCGCAATGCGCCGGCGCTGCACCGGCGTGAGCGAGCGCCACTCGTACAGCATCACCGCAATGAAGCTGCTGCGCGGCCCGAGCAGCACCTCGAAGTGGTGGCGGATCAGCACGCGCAGGCACTCGCGCGCCGGCGCCTGCGGGGCCAGCACGGCCAGCGCCTGCTGCTGGCTCTGCACGGCGCTGGCCATGCCTTCGTTCATCACGGCAAACAGCAGCGCGCTCTTGCTGGCAAAGTGGTAGAAGGGCGAGCCGCTGTGCATGCCCGCAGCGGCGGCGATGTCGCGCGTGCCGGTGGCCGCAAAACCCTTGCTGCGAAAGAGTTTGGCCGCGCCGTCCATCAGTTGGCGGCGGCGATTGCCGTCGCTGCGCTCTTGCGCCGTCTTGCGCGGGCGGCCACGGGGGCGGCGCGGCGGCGGTGCGACGACGACGGTGGCGACGGCGGGCGTGCCGGGCGCGAGGTCGGCCGTCTTGTGCGGGCGCGCTGGCAGGCTGGCCAGCGAAAGGGCAGTGGCGCGCATGCGCCGGGCGGGGGCTTGCATGGGCGCCACGATAGCAAACCGGCCCATTTTCAGCAAGCAAGTGCTTGGTAAAAATGGCCGCTGGCGCCCGGGCTGTCGATGGCTTGGGCCGGTTGTGCGCGGCCCCCATGCCCGGTGGCGCTCGATGAAATGGCACGAAAGCGGTTTGCCGCGCCGTCATTCCATTCCTGCATCATCCGCGCACTTTGCCGCCATCGCGCCCACGAACGATGGGGAAATGGAATCAAAGAGCGCTGAAATCGGGCTGGCGCTTTTGCATGAACGCCGCAAACGCCTCCCGCGCCGCCGGCTCGCGCAGCATGCGGCCAAAGCTGGCGGCCTCTTGCGCCATGGCCGCGAGCACCTGCGCGCTCTGGCCGCATTTCATCAAGCGCTTGGTCTCGATCAACGCCGACAGCGGCTTGCGCGCCAGTTTGCCGGCCTGCGCCTGCGCCAGGCCATTGCACTCGGCGGGCGGCACCACGCGGTTGACCAGGCCCAGCGCCAGCGCCGTATCGGCCGTGAAAGGCTCGCCCAGCAGCAGCGCCTCGGCCGCGCGCTGGTAGCCCAGCAGTTGCGGCAGCAGCAGGCTCGATGCCGCCTCGGGGCACAGGCCCAGGTTCACGAACGGCATCGAGAACAGCGCGTTGTCGCCGGCATAGACCAGATCGCAGTGCAGCAGCATGGTGGTGCCGATGCCCACCGCCGGGCCGCAGACCGAGGCGACCACCGGCTTGGCAAAGGCCGCGATGCCGTGCAGGAAGCGCAGCACCGGCGAATCCTGCGTCGGCGGGGGCTGCTGCAGAAAATCGGCAATGTCATTGCCCGCGCTGAAGATGCCCGCATCGCCCTGGAACACGAGCACGCGCACGCCGGCATCGGCCTGTGCCGCAGCCAGCGCATCGGCCAGCGCCGCGTACATGGCGCTGGTGAGGGCGTTCTTCTTGGCCACACGCTGGAAAGTGATGCTGCTCACGCCGGCTGCGGTGTGAACCAGGATGTCTTGGTTGGCTTCGGTCATGGTGCTTCGGGGGCTGCGTGGACAGGTGCTGCGCTGCGCGCGGCCTCATTCCTTGTAGTAGACGATCTGGTGGCTGGTGGCCAGCATGGTGCCGGCCTGGTTCCACAGTTGCGCGGTCTGGTCAAAAAAACCGTTGCGAAATTCCTGCCCCTGCGCCTGGCCCAGCAGGTAGCCCGTGCCGGTGTGCTGCAATTGCGCGCTGCCGGCATGAAAGTACACGGTGATCGACACGGTGCCGGCCGGCACCCGGCGCGCGCGGCGCAGCCATACGCGCGGGAAGAACACATCGGCCAGCGCGGCCAGCGCGCAAAAATCGAGCGCGCGGGGCGGCGCGTCGCGCACCCACAGTTGCGTCAGGCTGTGCTCGCCGGTGCCATCCCAGGTGCGGGGAATGGCGCCGGTGATCAGGCGTATTTCATAGCGGTTGAGCCATTCGACGCCAAAGCCCGGGGGGATCGCCGGCTGGCCTGCGGGCGCCGGCACCTGCGGCATCGGTACATCGCCGACGCTCCAGGTTTCGCGGCGCAGCGCCGTCACGGCCGTGGCGCTGGTCGTGAGCTGCTGCACGCCATCGGCGCCCGCTTGCAGGATGGCCAGCGTCCAGTGCTGCGTCGAGCGGTTGGTGCGCACGGGCTGGGCCTGCACCGTGAACGGCCCGGCGACCAGGGCGCCGGCGAAGTTCACCGTCAGGGACAGCGGATCGCCGAGCCGCTGCGGGTGCTGCGCGATGGCTTGCAGCATGGTGGCGGCAGTGACGCCGCCAAACGGCCCCACCATGTTCCAGTAGCCGGCATGGGTGGCGCCTTGGTACTGGCCGGTGCTGGCGCCGGGCGGCGATGCGGCGTGCAACTGCAACGCCTCGTCCAGAGGGTGGTGCGGTGAAGTCATGCCGCCAGTGTGCCGCGAAATGACGGCGCAGGGGAAGGAGCGGGCCGGCAAAGGAATAGGGAAAACGCGGGGCCATGGCCGGCATTGCAGCGATGCGCAATCGTCAACGGTCCGGCCGCAGGCACCCCTAGAATCAGCCTTCACTTTGTCGGGCTTCGAGGCCCATCACCGCACCGTCTGGAGATTTGTGCATGACCGCTTTCATCGAGGCCGCTTCGCCCCATTTGATGAACACCTATGGCCGCGTGCCGATTGCGCTGGCGCGCGGGCAAGGCTGCCGAATCTGGGACGTGAACGGCAAGGAATACCTCGATGGCCTGAGCGGCATTGCCGTGAACACGCTGGGCCACAACCATCCCCGGCTGGTGCCGGCGTTGCAGCAGCAGCTCACGCAGTTGATCCACGGCTCCAACTACTACCACGCGCCGCTGCAAGAGGCGCTGGCCGCGAAACTGGTGCAACTGTCGGGCATGAGCAATGTGTACTTTTGCAATTCGGGCCTGGAGGCGAACGAGGCGGCGATCAAGATCGCGCGCAAATACGGCGTCGACCGGGGCCACGCCAAACCCGAGATCGTGGTCTGCGAAAAAGCCTTCCATGGCCGCTCCATCGCCACCATGTCGGCCACCGGCAACCCCAGGATTTCCAGCGGCTTCGGCCCGCTGCTCGAAGGCTTCGTGCGCGTGCCGCCCAATGACATCCAGGCCCTCGAGCGGGCCGGCGCAGACCGGCCCGACGTGGTGGCCGTGTTCTTCGAGACCATACAGGGCGAGGGCGGCATCCACCCGATGCGCATCGAGTACCTGCAGCAGGTGCGCCGGCTCTGCGACGAGCGCGGCTGGCTGATGATGATCGACGAAGTGCAATGCGGCATGGGCCGCACCGGCCAATGGTTTGCCCACCAATGGGCCGGCATCCGGCCCGATGTGATGCCCCTGGCCAAGGGCCTGGGCTCGGGCGTGCCGATCGGCGCCGTCGTGGCCGGCCCCCGGGCCGCCCAAGTGCTGCAGCCGGGCCAGCATGGCAGCACCTTCGGCGGCAACCTGCTGGCCATGCGCGCCGGGCTGGAGACCATCCGCATCATGGAAGAAGACGGCCTGCTGCAGCATGTCGCCACGGTGGGCGGGCAACTCAAAGCCGCCCTCGAGCGCGCATTGGGCCCGCTGCCCGGCGTCAAGGAAATCCGGGGCCAGGGCCTGATGCTGGGCATCGAACTGGACCGGCCCTGCACCGTCCTGGTCGGCCGCGCGGCCGAAGCAGGGCTGCTGCTGAGCGTGACGGCCGACAGCGTGATCCGCCTGGTGCCCCCGCTGATCCTGAGCAGCGCCGAGGCCGACGAGATCGTCGCCAAACTGGTGCCCCTGGTCAAAACCCTGCTGGCCGAGTCCGAGTGAGCCGCAGCGCAAGAACTGAAACCTGCCATGACACATTACCTGCAATTTGGCGACCTCGATGCCGACACCTACGCCTACCTGTTCGAGCGCGCAGCGTTGCTCAAACACAAGTTCAAGGCCTACGAAAAACACCACCCGCTGGCCGACCGCACGCTGGCCATGATCTTCGAGAAGGCCAGCACCCGCACCCGCGTGAGCTTCGAGGCCGGCATGTACCAACTCGGCGGCAGCGTGGTGCATCTGACCACGGGCGACAGCCAATGGGGGCGCGCCGAGCCGATCGAAGACAGCGCCCGGGTCATCAGCCGCATGGTCGATTTGGTGATGATCCGCACCTACGAGCAGGCCAAGCTGGAGCGCTTTGCCGCGCACTCGCGCGTGCCCGTCATCAACGGCCTGACCAACGAGTTCCACCCCTGCCAGATCCTGGCCGACATCTTCACCTTCATCGAACGCCGTGGCAGCATCCGGGGCAAGACCGTGGCCTGGGTGGGCGACGGCAACAACATGGCCAACACCTGGCTGCAGGCTGCGGCGCTACTGGGCTTCACGGTCCATGTGAGCACGCCCCGCGGCTATGAGATAGATGCCAAACTGGTCGCCGGTGCAGGCAAAGCATGCGCCGAAAGCTATAAGTTTCATAGCGACCCACGGACCGCCTGCGAAGGCGCAGACCTGGTCACCACCGATGTGTGGACCAGCATGGGCTACGAGGCCGAGAACGAGGCGCGCGAAAAAGCCTTTGCCCACTGGTGCGTGGACGCCGAGATGATGGCCGCCGCCAAGCCCGACGCGCTGTTCATGCACTGCCTGCCCGCGCACCGGGGCCAGGAGGTGCACGCCGACGTGATCGACGGCCCGCAATCGGTCGTCTGGGACGAGGCGGAAAACCGGATGCATGTGCAAAAGGCGCTGATGGAGTACCTGTTGCTGGGCCGCATGGCTTGAGGTGCAACACCCCGTGTCGCCAGCGGCGGCCTGCTCTTGAAGGCGGCGCCCCCGGGCGTGTGGGCCGTGGGTGATGCACAGTGACCGGCATGGGCGCCATCCGGAGACGCCCACACCGTAGCTGAAGGCACTCCAGTGAGCGCGTGCATCCCGAACTGCGGTCGCGCAACTTCACGCACCAGGGCCACATGGCGCGCTTCTTCGCGCCCCACCCGTGCTGGTGCTTGACACCCGGGGGGCAGCGCGGTCTCCGCCATCGGGTTCAAATGTCCCATTGACAGAACATTGAAACGGCAAAAACATCAACGGCATGTCGCTAATGCACTTGCCGAAATACCACCAGATTTACTTGGTGTTGCGCGAGCAACTGCACGAAGGGCATTTTGCGCAGGGGCTGCCCGGTGAACTGGCGCTGATGGCGCAGTTCGACGTGGCGCGCGTCACGGTGCGGCGCGCGCTCGAACAATTGGCCTGCGAAGGGCTGATTGCGCGCAACCCGGGCCGCCGCACGCGCGCGCTGGCGCCCCCGGCCAGCAGCGATGGCCCCAACGGCCACGGCATGGAAAGCGCCCATCTGCACGGCCTGCTTGAAAACCTGGTCACCATGGGCCTGCACACCTCGGTCAACGTGATCGAGGTGGCCACCATCACCGCCTCGACCCCGGTGGCCCAGGCGCTGCAACTGCAGCTTGGCGACCCGGTGCAGAAGGCCGTGCGCGTGCGCTCTACCAGGGAAGGCCCCCTCTCGCACATCACCACCTACGTGCCCGACTCGATTGCGCGCCGCTTCGGCCGCCGGGAACTGTCGAAGAAGCCCATCCTTGTGCTGCTGGAGGAATCGGGTGTCAAGGTGGGCAGGGCGCACCAGACCATCTCTGCGCGGCTGGCCGACAACACGCTCGCGCAGCACCTCGACATGTCGGTCGGCGCGGCCCTGCTCGCAGTGCGCCGCCTGATCTACGACGCAGACGGGCAGCCTGTGCAGTGGCTGCATGGCCTGTACCGCCCCGACCGCTACACCTACGAAATGCAGCTCTCCCGCATGGGCAGCATCGACGCGAAGGTGTGGACCAGCCAGGACATGTCGGCCCGGCCAGTCCAGTTCAACTGAAAAAAAGGAAAGCCCGATGCAGAGCCGCCGCCGTTTCGTGTCGCAGTCCGCCGCCGTGGCCAGCGCCGTCGCCTTTCCACTCGTGGCCGGAGCGCAGCCCAAGACCGTCAAGGTCGGCGTGCTGCATCCGGTCACCGGGGCGCTGGCCTACTCGGGGCAGCAGTGCCGCCTCGGCGCGCTGATGGCCATCGGGGACATCAATGCCGCAGCCGGCATCGAGTCGCTCGGCGGCGCCAAGCTCCAGGCACTGCTCGGCGACGCTCAGTCGCAGCCGCAGGCCGGTGTGGCCGAGGTCGAGAAAATGAACGAAGCGGGCGTCTCGGCCATCGTCGGCGCCTACGCCTCGGCGATCTGCCTGGCGACCACGCAGGCAGCGGCCAAGTACGACCTGCCGCATGTGGTCGATGTCGGCGTGGCCGACCAGATCGTCGAGCGCGGCCTGAAGAACAGCTTTCGCTTCGGCTGCGGCTACAAGAAGTCCACCGGGGTGGCCATGGCCAACCTGATGCTGCTCAACAAGGCCGCAGGCAGCCCGGCCAAGACGGTGATGATCATTCACGAGGAATCGCTCTTCGGCGTCGGCACCGCACAGTTGCTCGCGCGCGAGTTGCCGGGCTACGGCTTCGATGTGAAAGAGGTGGCAAAGCATGCCAACCCCACGCGCGACTTCAACAACATCGTGCTGCGCATGAAATCGGTCAACCCCGACATCGTCATTCCCGCCAATTACTACAACGAGTACGCGCTGCTGGTGCGCACCATGCAGCAGCAAAAGGTGGTGCCCCAAGCCATCTTCTCGGTGCTGGGCGGCGCCGCATCGAGCTACAAGTTCGTGAAGGAATTCCCGGACGCGGCCAACGGCATCATCGACTGCAACCATTGGTTCAACCCGAAGGACCAGCGCGCACAGCAACTGCGCGAGCGCGTGCAAGCCAAGGGCCAGTTCTTCAGCTACGAGGTCTTCATGACCTACACCGCCATGTGGCTGCTGGCCGATGCCATCGGGCGCGCCAAGTCCATGGAACGCGCCGCGATCATCGACGCGCTGGACAAGAGCAACTTCTCGAACCACATCATGCCGTATGGCCCGACGAAGTTCGTCAACGGCCAGAACGAGGGCGCGCAACCGCTGATGACGCAGGTCGTGAAGAACGACATCAAGGTCATCATCCCGCGCGAGTACCGCGAGGTCGACCCGATCTTTCCGCTCAAAGCCTGACAAGAAGCGCCAAGCAAACGCCAGCCACATGCCAGGCTTCGACATCCTTTTGCCCTCGCTGCTCAACGGACTGGCGACAGGCGCCGTGTACGCTTTGATCGCGGTCGGCCTGACACTGGTCTATGGCGTGTTGCACATCATCAACTTTGCCCACGGTGCCAGCCTGATGCTGGCCCTTTATGCCGTGTACTTCCTCAAGGAGCGCTGGGGCATCGATCCTTACATGGCGCTGCCCATTGCCATCCCCGGCATGTTCGCGCTCGGCTACGCGCTGCAGCGCGCCATCATCAACCGCGCCAGCCACGGCAAGGACGAGAACAGCCTGCTGGCCACGCTGGGCATCGCCATCGTCATGGAAAACCTCGCACTGCTGTTCTTCCAATCAGACACCCGCAGCATCGACACCGCCTACTCGCTGCGCACCGTCGCCATCGGCCCGGCGATGATCGCCGTGCCCAAACTGCTCGCCTGCGCCGGAGCGCTCGCCGTTTCCGGTCTGCTGTACTGGATCATGGGCCGCACCGACCTCGGTCGTGCCATCCGCGCCGTCGCCAAGGAAAAAGAGGGCGCCAAGCTGATGGGCATCGATGTCGACCATGTCTACGCGATGAGCTTCGGCATCGGTCTGGCCTGCCTCGGCGCGGCGGCCTGCTTTCTGCTGCCGGCCTACTACGTCAACCCGCAGGTGGGCGGCGGCTTCGTGCTCGTGGCCTTCACCATCGTCGTGCTCGGCGGCATGGGCAGCTTCGCGGGGGCGCTGGCCGGCGGCTTGCTGGTGGGCGTTGCCGAATCGCTCGGTGGCCTCTGCCTGGGAGAGTCGCTCGGCCAGATCGGCATCTTCGCCATCTTCATCGGCGTCGTGCTGTTGCGCCCACAGGGCCTGTTCGGAGCCAAGGCATGAATGCGGGAAGCAGGCAACTCGCGGGCATCGCGCTCTTTGCCGTGCTGGTCGGCTGCGTGCCGCTGCTCACCCGGTCCGGCGCCATGCTCCACTTCGTGATGATGGCGCTCTACGCCACGCTCATCGCGCAGGCCTGGAACATCCTCGGCGGCTTCGGCGGGCAATTCTCATTCGGCCACGCGCTGTTCTTCGGCACCGGCGCCTACATCCAGGCCATTGCGCAACTGCAAGGCGGCATCAACCCGTGGGCAGCGCTGCCGATGGCAATGGCCGGTAGCGCGCTCGTCGGCCTGCTCGTCGGCGCGCCCACCTTCCGCTGCGGTCTCAAAGGCTCGTACTTCGCGCTCGTCACGCTGGCCTTCGCCGAGGTGTCGCGCATCGTCGCGCTCTCGGTTTCCTTCACCGGCGGTGGCGTCGGCCTGATGCTGCCGCTGCGCGAATCGGCCGGCAACCTGCAATTCGCTTCGCGCGCCGGCTACCTGTGGGTGGCGCTGGCCATGGTCGTCGGCGCGCTGCTCGTCACCTGGTGGCTGCGCAACGGCCGCTTCGGCGCCTGCCTGCAGGCCGTGCGCGACGACGAGGACGCCGCGCGCGCCGTCGGCGTGAACCCGTTGCGCGTCAAGCTCGCGGCCATCAGCCTCTCGGCGGCCTTCATGGGCGCGGCCGGTGCGTTCTACCTGCAGGTGTTCCAGTACATCGACCCCGGCATCGCCTACGGCCCGGCCACCTCGGTCGAGGCGCTGGTCGGCGCCATCGTCGGCGGCATGGGCACATTGTGGGGCCCGGTGCTCGGCGCGGCCGTGCTGCATCTGTTGTCGGATTTGACGCGCAACCTGTTTGGTGCGCTGCCGGGCATCAACATGGTCATCTACGGTAGCGCACTGGTGCTCATCGTGATCTTTTTGCCGCGCGGCGTCGCCGGCCTGGGGCTTTCGGTGCGGCAGCGGTGGAACGCGAAGGCAGGCCACAATGACTGAGCCTGTTTTGCAACTCGATGGCGTCTCGCGCGCATTCGGCGGCCTCAAGGCCGTGCAGAACGTGAGTCTGGCCGTGCAGGAAGGCAGTCTCACGGCGCTGATCGGCCCGAACGGCGCCGGCAAGACCACGCTGTTCGCGCTCATGTCCGGCTTCCTGAAGCCCGACACCGGCAGCGTGCGCCTGGCCGGGCAGGACATCACCGGCCGCGCGCCGCATCGCAATGCCGCGCTTGGCATGACGCGCACGTTCCAGATCGTCAAGCCCTTTGCCGCGCAGACCGTGCGCGAGAACATCGCGGTGGGCGCACACCTGCATCTGCGCCACCGCGCCGAGGCGCTGGCCTGTGCCGAGACCGTCGCACGGCGCGTGGGGCTTGGCGCCCAACTCGACAAGCCCGCTTGCGATCTGACGGTGGCCGGCTGCAAGCGCCTGGAACTGGCCCGCGCGCTCGCCACACGGCCGCGCCTGCTGCTGCTCGACGAAGTGCTCGCAGGGCTGAACCCGCAGGAGATCTCCGGGATGATGCCGGTGGTGCGCGGCATCGCCGACAGCGGCGTGACCGTGCTGATGATCGAGCATGTGATGCAGGCCGTAATGAACCTGGCCGAGCATGTGTGGGTGTTGGCGCAGGGCCGGCTCATTGCCGAAGGTAGCCCGGCGCAGGTTGTCTGCGACGACCGGGTCATCCAAGCCTACCTGGGCCATGGCACCGCTGCGCGGCTGCGCAAGGTCGCTGCGGGAACTGCGGCATGAGCGCCGCGCGGTCGCCCGAAGGCGCCCATGCCGCAGCCGAAGGCGCGCCAGTGGGCGCACTGCTCGACATTCGCGGCCTGTGCGGCGGCTACGGCCGCGTCCAAGTGCTGCGCGGTGTGGGCCTGCAGGTCCACGCCGGCGAAATGGTCGCGCTGCTCGGCAGCAATGGCGCGGGCAAGACGACCCTGAACAAGACGGTCTGCGGCCTGTGCCGCGCATGGAGCGGAACCATTCGCTTCGATGGCAAGGACCTGAGCGGCGCGCATTACCGCGCGGTGGTCAAGGCCGGCCTGATCCAGGTGCCCGAGGGGCGCAAGGTATTTCCCGACCTCAGCGTGCGGGAGAACTTGGAACTGGGCTCCTTCACCCGCGCCCACGAACGCCGCGCGGCCAATATCGAGAAGATGTTCCACCTCTTTCCGCGGCTGCGCGAATGCATGGCGCAGCGCGCCGGCACCATGAGCGGCGGCGAGCAGCAAATGCTGGCCATCGCGCGCGGACTGATGGCCGAGCCCGTGCTGCTGATCCTCGACGAACCCTCGCTCGGCCTCGCGCCACGGCTGGTGCAAGAGATGTTCGCGCTGATCCGCACGTTGCGCGACGGCGGCCTGGCGGTGTTGCTCGTCGAGCAGAACGTCGGCCAGTCGCTGGAGATCGCCGACCGCGCCTGCGTGCTGGAGAACGGCAGCATGCGCTTTTCCGGCACGCCCGAGGCGCTGCTCGGCAGCGACATGCTGCGGCGCGCATACCTGGGGCTATGACCCGTTGGACAACCAGGACCGTTGCTGATGAACCGCCGTGACCTCCTCATCGCACCCGCCGCACTGGCGTTCGCCGCTGGCGCCGACGCGCAGATCGACAGCGCGCCCGTGCGCATCCTCGTCGGCGCACCCGCCGGCGGCTCGACCGACACGCTGGCCCGCGCGTTGGCCGCCAGCATGGGCACCGCGCTGGGCCGCGCCGTGATCGTCGAAAACAAGCCTGGCGCGGGCGGCAACATCGCCGCCGAGGCCATCGCCCGGGCCGCACCCGACGGCCGCATGCTGCTGATGAGCTTCACCAGCCACGCCATCAACGCCACGCTGTATCCAACGCTACCGTTCGATCCGGTCAAGGACTTCACCGCGCTCACCTGCGTGGCCACCTCGCCGTCGATCCTGGTGGCCCACCCTTCGGTGCCGGCCAAGGACATGCGCGAATTGATCGCGCTCGCCAAGGCCAGGCCGGGCCAGCTCAACATCGCCATCGGCGCGCTGGGCTCGTCGTTGCACATGGCGGGCGAGGCGTTCAAGATGCAGTCGGGCGTGGACATCGTGAACATTCCGTACCAGGGCACGTCGCCGGCCGTGCAGGATCTGCTCGCCGGCCAAGTGCAGCTGATGTTCGCGGCGGTCGGCAACGTCAAGGCGCATATCCAGGCCGGCAAGCTCAAGGCGCTGGGCGTGAGCAGCGCGCAGCGCCTGCCCGCATTCCCCTATGTGCCGGCCATTGCCGAGGCTTTGCCCGGCTACGAGTCGAGCGCGTGGTTCGGCCTGTTCGGCCCGGCCCGGATGCCGGCCGCACTGGCGCGCAAGATCAGCGACGCGGCGCGCGATGCATTGCAGCAACCCGGCATGCGCAAGCGCCTGGATGCCGCAGATGCGATGGCGGTCGGCAATTCTCCGGAGCAGTTTTCTGCTTTCGTGCAAAGCGAGATTCTGCGCTGGGCCAAGGTCGTGAAATTTTCCGGAGCCCGGCCGCAATGAACAGCGCGCTGCCCCGGCGCGCGCCGGCCCGGACGCTGGCGCAAAAGCTGCTCGCGCGCGCCAGCGGTCGCGCGCATGTCGCGGTGGGCGAGATCGTCACTTGCAGTGTCGATCTGGCCATGTTCCACGACTCGTCAGGCCCGCGCCGCCTCCAGCCGATGCTCCAGGCGCTGGGCGCGCAGGTCTGGGACCGCTCGCGCATCGTGCTCGTGATCGATCACTACGTTCCCGAACGCGACGACGACTCGCGCCGCATCGTGCGCATCGCCCGCGACTGGGCGCGCGACCAGCAACTGCCGCATGTGTACGACAGCCAGGGCATCTGCCATGTGGTGTTGCCGCAGAACGGCCATATCCGCCCCGGCATGTTGTGCGTCGGCGGCGACTCGCATGCGCCGACCGGTGGCGCGTTCGGCGCCTACATGTTCGGCGTCGGCAGCACCGAGATGCTCGGCGTGCTCGTCACCGGCGAGATCTGGCTGCGCGTGCCCGAAACTGTGCAAATGTGGTGGGACGGCGCGCTGCTCGCCGGCGTGAGCGCCAAGGACATGATGCTGCACATGATCGGCCGCTTCGGCATGAACGGCGGGCGCTACCAAGCCGTGGAGTTCGCCGGGCCTGCCGTGGCCGCGTTGTCGATGCAAGAGCGCATGACGCTGTCGAACATGAGCGCCGAGTTGGGTGCGCAGGCGGGCTTGATCGCGCCGGACGAGACCACCGCCGCCTTTCTCGCTGCGGCGGCCGCGCCGCCTGTCGATATAGCGCCGTGGTTTACCGACGAGGACGCCGAGCGCACGCGCCACCGCTTCGACGCCAGCACGCTGGAGCCGCATATCGCCGCGCCGCACAGCCCGGCCAATTCCCACAGTGTGCGCCGTTATGCGGGCATGCCCGTGGACGTTGCCTACATCGGCGCCTGCACCGGCGCCAAGCTCGACGACCTGCGTGCCGCAGCCCGGGTGCTGCGCGGACACAAGGCGGCGGCGGGCACGCGCCTGATCGTCGCGCCCGCCAGCCTCCGGGACCAGGAGCAGGCGCGCGCGGAAGGCGTATTGCAGGTGCTGATCGACGCCGGCGCCGAACTGCTCCCGACCGCATGCGGCGCCTGCTCGGGCTATGGCGCGCCGATGGGCGACGGCATCACCGTCATCTCGACCACGGCGCGCAACTTCAAGGGGCGCATGGGCGCGCCGAGCGCGCAGGTCTACCTGGGCTCGCCGTACACGGTGGCCGCCGCCGCGCTGCGTGGCCATGTCACCGATCCGCGCGAGGTGCTTGCATGAATGCCGCCAGCAGCCACCGCGTCTGGCGCCTGGGCGTCAACATCGACACCGACGCGCTCGCGCCCGGCCACGCGATGAAGCACGGCACCGACACCATCGCCCGGCACTGCCTGGAGAGCATCCGCCCCGAATTCGCGCGCCAAGTGCGCCCGGGCGACGTGATCGTGGCCGGCGCCAACTTCGGCATCGGCTCGTCACGCGAGCAGGCCGCAGCCGTGCTCGTGCAGTTGGGCGTGGCGGCGGTGATCGCGCCGTCGTACAGCGGTCTGTATTTCCGCAACGCCTTCAATCTGGGTCTGCTGCTTCTAACCTGCGCCGAAGCCACAGTCTTGCGCGAAGGCGATCGCATCGCCATCGACATTGTGCGCCCCGCGCTCGTGGCACCCGACGGCAGGCTGCTGGCCTGCGAGCCGGTGCCCGGGTTCCTGATGGACATGGTGCGCGCCGGCGGACTGCTGAACCAGCTACGCCAGCGCGCTGGCCGACCAGCCTTCACGAAAGCCCCCGATGTCTGACCCTGCCAGCGCCATCGACCCCGTCACGCTCGCCGTGCTGCGCGGCCGCCTCGAACAGGTGGCCGACGAGATGGACGCCACGCTCTACCGCAGCGCATTCAACCCCATCATTGCCGAGGCGCATGACGCCTGCCACGGCCTGTACGACGCCAGCACCGGCGACACGCTGGTGCAGGGCAAGTCGGGCCTGCCGGTGTTCGTCGGCGCGATGGCCTTCGCGGTGCGCGCCACGGCCCGGGTGGCCGCCTCGCGCGGCGGCATGAAAGACGGCGATATCTGGATCAGCAACGACGCCTACGACGGCGGCACACATGCCAACGACTTCAAGCTCGTCAAGCCCTTTTTCCGTGGCGCCAAGCTCTACTGCCACATGGCCTCGGCCGCGCACTGGCACGACGTGGGCGGTGCGGTGCCGGGCAACTACAACCCGGCAGCCACCGAGTGCTGGCAGGAGGCGGTGCAGATTCCGCCGGTGCGCATCGTGCGCAACGGCGTGCTCGACCCCGACATGCTCGCCATCTTGCAGGCCAACACACGCCTGCCCGACAGCCTGTGGGGCGACCTGAACGGCCAACTCGCCGCGCTGGCGCTTGGCGCCAGGCGGCTCGATGCCCTGCTCGACGAGTACGGCGATGGCCTGGTGCTGGACGCGCTGGGCGCGTTGCGCGGCCGCGCGCTGCGCCTGATGCGCTCGCATATCGCCGCGCTGCCCGACGGCCGCTACAGCTTCGAGGATGTGCTGGACAACGACGGCATCGTCAACGCGCCGCTGACCATCGCGCTCGACATGACGGTGGCCGGCGACCGCTTGTCGCTCGATTTCTCACGCACCTGCGCGCAGTGCGCGGGGCCGGTCAACATCTCGCGCGCGACGGCCGTGGCCGCCTGCTACGTTGCGCTCAAGCATCTGTTTCCCGACGTGCCTGCCAATGCCGGCGTGCTCGACGCGGTGGACTTCATCATCCCCGACCGGCTGCTGATCAGCGCCGAGCGCCCGCGCCCGGTCGGGGGTTACACCGAGACCATCCTGCGCATGATCGACGTGATCTTCAGCGCGGCCGCGCAGGCCGACCCCGCGCGCGCCGTGGCGCAGGCCTACGGCACCATCAACGCGCTGTCGATCGCGGGCCACCGCAGCGACAAGGCGCGTGCAGGCCAGCGTTGGGTGATGTTCAGTTTCTTCGGCGGCGGCCATGGCGGGCACTCGGACGGCGACGGCCTGGCGCACGGCAATGCGCCGATCTCGACCGCGACGATTCCACCGCTGGAGATTCTTGAAGCGGCCTACCCGGTGCGCTTTACCCAATGGTCGCTGCGCGCAGACTCGGGCGGCGACGGCCAGCACCGTGGCGGCCTGGGCGCGGTCTATGAAATCGAGTTGCTCGAAAAAGAGGCTGAGGTGTTCGTCTTCGGCGAACGCGGCACCTCGCCGCCCAAGGGCATCGCCGGCGGCGGCGCCGGCGCGGTCAATGTGTTGCGCTACGAGAACGCAGGCCAATGGCATACGCCGCCGATGGTCTCGAAGATGCGCGCCATCCGGCTGGCGCGCGGCGAGCGCGTGCGTCTGGAAACCCCGGGCGGTGGCGGCTGGGGCAGCGCCGCCGGGCGCAGCCCCGGGCAGCGCCAGGCCGATGTGGCCATGGGCTACGTCACGATCGACGCCAGCACCGGCGCGGACCGGACGCAGAAGGCACCCGAATGAGCTGCGCTGGCAAATCCCTGGTCGTCGGCGTCGATGTCGGCGGCACCTTCACCGATCTTTTCGTGCTCGACGAGGCCCTCGGCACGGTGCGCATCATCAAAGTGCCTTCCACGCGCGGCGAGGAAGCGCGCGGCTTCCTGCACGGCCTGGCGCGCGTGGCCGATTCGGCGGCGGCCATCGCCACCATCGTGCACGGCACCACGGTCGGCACCAACGCGCTGCTGGAGCGCAAAGTGGCGCGCACCGGCATCATCACCACGCGCGGTTTCCGCGACGTGCTGGAGATGCGCCGCCGGGACCGTCCGCAGACCTGGGGCCTGCGTGGCAGTTTCCTGCCGGTTGTGCCGCGCGACCTGCGCCGCGAGGTCGACGAGCGCGTGCTGGCCGACGGCACGCTGCACACACCCGTCGATTTGGAACAGGTGCGCACCGAAACACGTTCGTTGCTCGCCGCCGGTTGCGAGGCGGTGTGCGTTTTCTTCATCAACACCTACGCCAACCCCGAGAACGAGCGCCTGGCCGTGACGGCAGTGCGCGCACTCTGGCCCAACCCGCATGTCACGTCGGCCCACGAGGTGCTGCCCGAGATCCGCGAGTTCGAGCGTTGCTCGACCGCCGCGCTCAACGCGGCGTTGCAGCCGGTGCTGGGCCGCTACCTCGGCCGGCTCGACAGCGACCTGCGCGCGCAGGGCTTTGGCGGCGAACTGCTGGTGGTGCAAAGCAACGGCGGCCTGATGTCGCGCCAGACCGCGATCGACCTGCCGGTGCGCACCGCGCTGTCAGGCCCGGCGGCGGGCGTGATCGCCTGCGCGAGCATTGCACGCGCGGCGGGTTTCCCGGATGCGATCACGGGCGACATGGGCGGTACGTCGTTCGATGTGTCGCTGGTGGCCGACGGCCAAGCCGCGCTGGCGCCGCAGAGCGCCATCGAGTTCGGCATGGTGATCCGCTCGCCGATGATCCAGATCGAGACCATCGGCGCCGGTGGCGGCTCCATCGCATCGGTGGACGCGAGCGGCATGTTGCAGGTCGGCCCGGAGTCGGTCGGCAGCGTGCCGGGGCCGGCCTGCTACGGGCGCGGCGGCATGTATGCGACCGTGACCGACGCGAACCTGCTGTTGGGACGCATCGCGGCCGAGCGCCCGCTCGGCCGCGGGTTCCTCGCGGCGCTGGACGCGCAAAAGTCGCGCCAAGCCATCGAGGAACATGTCGCGCGCCCGCTGGCCCTGGACGTGCACGCGGCGGCCGAGGCGATCCTCACGGTGGCCAATGCGCGCATGGCCGGCGCGATCCGCCTCGTGTCCATCGAGCGCGGGCACGATCCGCGCCGCTTCGCCTACATGCCATTCGGCGGCGGCGGCGCGCTGCATGTCTGCGCCATGATGCGCGAGGTCGGCGTCGCCATGGGCATCGTGCCGCGCTACCCGGGCGTCACCTCGGCCCTGGGCTGCGTGATCGCCGACATGCGCCACGACGCGGTGCAGACCATCAACCAGCCGCTGAGCGACCTCGACGCGACCGACCTGCGGCGCCGCATCGACGAACTGGCCGCCCACTGCCAGCAGCGCCTGGATTCGTCGGGCATGCGCTTTGACGATTTGCGCGCGCTGATCGCGCTCGACATGCTCTACGCCGGCCAGACGCACACCTTGTCCGTGCTGCTGGCCGATCCGGGCCAGACGCCGCTGACGGCCGAATCGGTGCGCGCTGCTTTCGATGCCGCTTACACCGCAGCCTTCGGCCGCGTGCTCGACGGCATCGCCATCCGCGTGCTGAACCTGCGCTATGCGCGCATCGGCGTGCGGCCCAAGTTCGATCTGGCCGTGCTGGCGCCCAAAGGCAAAGGCAGCAGCGCGCCGCTGGGCGTGCAGCAGGTGTTCCATCGAGGCCGGTGGCACGACGCGGTGCGCTACGCGCGGCTCGCACTGCCCGTGGCCGCGCGCATCGACGGCCCCGCGATCCTCGAACAGGCCGACACCACCGTGTGGCTCGAACCGGGCTTTCATGCCGAAGTCGATGCGCATGGCAACCTGCTGGTGAGGGCATCATGAGCGCAGCGCGGCCGCCCGAAGGCGCTCATGCCCTAGTGTCGCGTCACGGATCAGATGTCGTAGGCTGCGCGCAGCCATCGGAGCGCAGCGCAAGGCGCATCGCGCAGCCAATACCGAGCGTATTGGCAAGCGATGCAACGCCGCGATGCGCTTC
>Ga0081606_1000115_pt2 | contig 29622 bp, 34 predicted proteins | sample EareggfetidaYelm_FD_71127 | JGI IMG/M metagenome (GOLD analysis project Ga0081606, IMG submission 71127) | Earthworm egg capsule microbial community from the University of Washington, USA - E. fetida Yelm (SPADES assembly) (version 2) | ecosystem: Host-associated > Annelida > Reproductive system... | reverse complement strand
ACAACGTATCGATCACGGTCAAGCTGATCAACCCGATCGCGATGGAAGAAGGTCTGCGCTTTGCGATCCGCGAAGGCGGCCGCACCGTGGGCGCTGGTGTCGTGGCCAAGATCCTGGCCTGATGCGCCCGCAAAACCAGGAACCTGCCATGTCCAAGCAAAAAATCCGCATCCGCCTGAAGGCATTCGATTACAAGCTGATCGACCAGTCCGCAGCCGAGATCGTCGACACCGCCAAGCGCACCGGCGCCATCGTCAAGGGCCCCGTGCCCTTGCCAACGCGCATGAAGCGTTTTGACATCCTGCGCTCGCCGCATGTCAACAAGACCAGCCGCGACCAGCTCGAAATCCGCACGCACCAGCGCCTGATGGACATCGTCGACCCCACCGACAAGACGGTGGACGCACTGATGAAGCTCGACCTGCCTGCGGGCGTGGATGTCGAAATCAAGCTGCAATGATTCAAGCCATGCGAACCTGGCTGGAAAAAGCCGGGTTCGCGCGCTATACTCTGCGGCTTGCCTGATTGGGCGCCGGCCCGGGAAAGCCGCCTGTAGCGCATGATGGCAACCGAAGTCTTATCAACCCTTCTTTCACGCACCTGAGGTGCAAACGCCGCAGCCAATTGAAGTTGCGGCGGTGGAAGTTTTGGAGAAACCAATGAGTCTGAGCAACTCCCTCGGGTTGCTGGGTCGCAAAGTGGGCATGATGCGTCTGTTCACCGATGATGGGGACGCAGTGCCTGTCACGGTGGTCGATGTGTCCGACAACCGCGTGACCCAGGTCAAAACCCAAGAGAACGACGGCTATGTCGCCTTGCAGGTCACGTTCGGTGCGCGCAAGGCCTCGCGCGTGAGCAAGCCCGAAGCCGGCCACCTTGCCAAGGCAGGGGTGCAAGCTGGAGAGATCATCCAGGAATTTCGCGTCAGCGCCGATACCGCCGCCCAGTACCAGGCGGGCGCATCGGTGGCGATAACGTCGGTGTTTTCCGTGGGCCAGAAGGTCGATGTGCAAGGCACCTCGATCGGCAAGGGCTATGCCGGCACCATCAAGCGCCACAACATGCGGTCGCAGCGCGCCTCGCACGGCAACAGCCGTTCGCACAACGTGCCCGGCTCGATCGGCATGGCGCAGGACCCGGGCCGCGTGTTCCCCGGCAAGCGGATGACGGGCCACCTCGGCGATGCCACCCGGACCACGCAAAATCTCGACCTGATCCGCATCGACGAAGCGCGGCAACTGCTGTTGATCAAGGGCGCCATCCCGGGCTCCAAGGGCGGGTTCGTGACGGTGCGTCCGGCCGTCCGGAGCCAGGCTGCGAAAGGAGCGAACTGATGCAGCTCGAACTCCTGAATGACCAAGGCCAGGGCGCATCCCGGCTGGATGTGCCCGAAACCGTTTTCGGTCGCGAATACAACGAAGCGCTGGTGCACCAGATCGTGGTCGCCTACCAGGCCAACGCACGTCAAGGCACCCGCGCCCAGAAAGACCGTGGGCAGGTCCGGCACTCGACCAGGAAGCCGTTCAAGCAAAAGGGCACGGGCAATGCGCGCGCCGGCATGACCTCCTCGCCGCTGTGGCGTGGGGGTGGCCGGATTTTCCCGAACATGCCGGACGAGAATTTCACGCACAAGATCAACAAGAAGATGTACCGCGCCGGCATGTCGGCGATCTTCTCGCAGTTGGCCCGCGAAGGCCGTCTGGCGGTGGTCGAATCGATCAAGCTCGACTCGCCCAAGACCCGGGTCCTGGCCGACAAGTTCAAGGCGATGAACCTGCAATCGGTGATGGTGATTGCCGATGAAGTCGACGAAAACCTGTATCTGGCAGCGCGCAACCTGGTGAACGTGCTCGTCGTCGAGCCCCGTTACGCCGATCCCGTGTCGCTGGTGCGCTTCAAGAAAGTGCTCGTCACCAAGGGCGCAATCGACAAACTCCAGGAGATGTTCGCATGAGCGCGCCCCACTTCGACGAAGCACGTCTGATGCAGGTGCTGGTCGCTCCCATCGTCTCCGAAAAGGCCACGATGCTTGCCGACAAGTCCAATGCCGTGACGTTCAAGGTGCTGCAAAACGCCACCAAGCCGGAGATCAAGGCCGCTGTGCAGTTGCTGTTCAAGGTTCAGGTCAAGGGTGTTTCCGTGCTCAATACCAAAGGCAAGACCAAGCGCACCGGCAAGACGATCGGCCGCCGCGACAATGTCCGCAAGGCCTATGTCACGCTGCAGCCCGGTCAAGAACTGAAATTCTCCGGGGAGGCCGCGTAAATCATGGCTGTCATCAAGATGAAACCCACCTCGCCCGGGCGCCGCGCCGTGGTGAAGGTCACGCGCGAGCACCTGCACAAGGGCCAGCCCCATGCCCCGCTGCTGGAGCCCCAGTTCCAGAAAGCGGGTCGCAACAACAACGGCCACATCACCACCCGCCACAAGGGCGGTGGTCACAAGCACCACTACCGGGTGGTGGACTTCAAGCGCAACAAGGACGGCATTGCGGCCAAGGTCGAGCGCATCGAGTACGACCCGAACCGCACGGCCCATATCGCGCTGGTGTGCTACGCCGACGGTGAACGGCGCTACATCATCGCGCCGCGCAACCTGGAAGTGGGCGCCACGCTGCTGTCCGGCGCGGAGGCCCCGATCCGCGCCGGCAACACGCTGCCGATCCGCAACATCCCCGTGGGTTCGACCATCCACTGCATCGAGCTCAAGCCCGGTGCCGGCGCGCAGATCGCCCGCTCGGCCGGCGCCTCGGCCACGCTGCTGGCGCGCGAAGGCACCTACGCCCAAGTGCGCATGCGCTCGGGCGAGGTGCGCAAGATCCACATCGAATGCCGCGCCACCATCGGCGAGGTGGCCAACGAAGAGCACAGCCTGCGCCAACTGGGCAAAGCCGGGGTCAAGCGCTGGATGGGGATCCGTCCCACGGTGCGCGGCGTGGCCATGAACCCGGTGGATCACCCGCACGGTGGCGGCGAGGGCCGCACCGGCGAAGGCCGCCATGCCGTCGATCCCTGGGGCAATCTGACCAAGGGTTATCGCACCCGCAACAACAAGCGCACACAGAACATGATCGTGTCGCGTCGCAAGAAGTAAGGGGTAACGGATGACTCGCTCTCTCAAAAAGGGTCCATTTGTTGACCATCACTTGCTGGCCAAGGTCGAAAAAGCCGTCGCCACCAAGGACAAGAAACCCGTCAAGACCTGGTCGCGTCGCTCCATGGTGCTGCCCGAGTTCATCGGTCTGACCATCGCCGTGCACAACGGCAAGCAGCATGTGCCGGTCTATGTCACCGACCAGATGGTGGGCCACAAGCTGGGCGAATTCGCCCTGACGCGCACCTTCAAGGGCCACCCCGCTGACAAGAAAGTCAAGAAGTAAGGAGTCGACCATGCCTGAAACACATGCCATCTTGCGGGGTGTCCGTCTGTCGGTCGACAAGGGTCGTCTGGTCGCTGACCTGATTCGCGGCAAGAAGGTCGATCAAGCGCTGAACATCCTGAACTTCACGCAGAAAAAAGCTGCAGGAATCATCCGGAAGGTGCTGGAGTCGGCCATCGCCAACGCCGAACACAACGATAGTGCCGACATCGACGAACTGAAGGTCAAGACCATCCATGTCGAGCAAGGTACCACCCTCAAGCGCTCCGCCGCGCGCGCCAAAGGTCGCGGCAACCGCATCAGCAAGCCGACGTGCCATGTGTACGTGACGGTAGGCAACTAAAGGGCCAGGACCATGGGACAGAAAATCCATCCTACCGGCTTTCGCCTTGCGGTCAGCCGCAACTGGGCCAGCCGTTGGTACGCCGACAACCGCGATTTCGCCGGCATGCTGGCCGAAGACATCAAGGTGCGCGAGTACCTCAAGACCAAGCTCAAGAACGCCGCCGTCTCGCGCATCCTGATCGAGCGCCCGGCCAAGAACGCGCGCATCACCATTTACTCGGCCCGTCCCGGTGTGGTGATCGGCAAGAAAGGCGAAGACATCGAGAGTCTGAAAAAGGAACTCGCCGTGCGCCTGGGCGTGCCGGTGGCAGTGAACATCGAAGAAGTGCGCAAGCCGGAAATCGACGCCAAGCTGATCGCCGACAGCATCACGCAGCAGTTGGAAAAGCGCATCATGTTCCGCCGCGCGATGAAGCGCGCGATGCAAAACGCGATGCGTCTGGGGGCACAGGGCATCAAGATCATGTCGTCCGGCCGGCTCAACGGCATCGAAATCGCGCGCTGCGAGTGGTACCGCGAAGGCCGCGTGCCGCTGCACACGCTGCGTGCGGACATCGACTACGGCACCTCTGAAGCCAAGACCACCTATGGCGTGATCGGCGTCAAGGTCTGGGTCTACAAAGGCGACACGCTGGGCCGCAACGACCTGCCCGCCGTGGAAACCCCGCGCCCGGACGAAGAGCGCCGCCCACGCGGCCCGCGCCGTGATGGCCGCCCCGGCGGCGACCGTTCGGGCGCAGGCCGTGGACCGCGTCGCCCTGCCGCTGGCAACAGCGCGCCGGCCGATGGCAGCGACAAGCCGGCTGGCGCCGGGGGCGCTGACAACACCGCCGTCAAGCGCGTGCGCAAAGTCGCCGCGCCTGCGGCACCCGCTGCGGACGTAAAGGGAGAATAAGCATGTTGCAACCTGCTCGCCGCAAATACCGCAAGGAGCAAAAGGGCCGCAATACCGGTGTCGCTACGCGGGGTGCTACCGTGGCCTTCGGTGATTTCGGTCTCAAATGCACCGACCGTGGCCGGCTGACGGCCCGCCAGATCGAGGCGGCACGCCGTGCGATCTCCCGCCATGTCAAGCGTGGCGGCCGCATCTGGATCCGCGTGTTCCCGGACAAGCCCATCTCCACCAAGCCCGCCGAAGTGCGCATGGGCAACGGCAAGGGCAACCCCGAGTACTACGTGGCCGAAATCCAGCCTGGAAAAATCGTTTTCGAGATCGTCGGTGTGCCCGAAGAACTGGCCCGTGAAGCCTTCCGCCTGGCGGCCGCCAAACTGCCGCTGCGCACCACCTTCGTCAGCCGTCTGATCGGCGCCTGATTCAGGAGAACCCGCCATGAAAACCACTGAACTGCGCGCAAAAGATGTCGCCGGCATCGAAGCTGAAATCAAGGCCCTGCAAAAAGCCCATTTCAGCCTGCGCATGCAAAAGGCAACCCAGCAACTGTCCAACACCAGCACGCTGCGCACCACCCGCCGAGCCATCGCCCGGGCCAAAACCATTCTTGCGCAAAAGCAAGCCGCCCACTGAGGAGCACCCATGACGGAAGCCCAAAAATCCCTCAAGCGCACCCTGATCGGCAAGGTGGTCAGTGACAAGCGGCAAAAGACCGTGACCGTGCTGGTCGAGCGCCGTGTCAAGCACGAGCTCTACGGCAAGATCATTGCCCGTTCGAGCAAGTACCACGCCCATGACGAAAAGGGCGAATACAAGCTGGGCGACATGATAGAAATCACCGAGAGCCGTCCGCTGTCCAAAACCAAAAACTGGGTGGCCAGCCGCCTGGTGCAAAAGGCCGGCCTGCTGTAAGCGGCCGCGCCACAGCCGGCGCTGCGGGCCGACACAATCTCCCGCGCCCGGCAAAGCCTTTCGCAACGACCCACAATGTGGGTCGCTTTGCTTTGTGCGGGCTTGTGGGGGCCATTCCCCGGCAAGGTTTCCTGGCAAAGCCCCCTGTTGAATCCACCATCCAGAGGAGAGCCAGCCATGATCAAAGTCGGAGACCGCCTGCCCGCAACCACGCTGATGGAGTATCACGAAGTCGAAGGCCCGGGCTGCAGCGTGGGCCCCAACCCCGTGCCCGTTGTCGAGGCCACGGCCGGCAAGACGATCGCGCTGTTTGCCCTGCCGGGCGCGTTCACGCCCACCTGCTCGGCCCGGCATCTGCCCGGCTATCTGCAAAAGGCCGATGAATTCAAGGCCGCAGGCGTTGACGAAATCTGGTGCATCAGCGTCAACGACGCCTTCGTGATGGGGGCCTGGGCGCGTGAGCAAAAGAGCGCCGGCAAGCTGCGCCTGCTGGCCGATGGCGATGCCACCTTCACCAAGGCCACCGGCCTGACGCTCGATCTGAGCGGCAAGGGCCTGGGACTGCGCAGCAACCGCTACTCGATGCTGGTGCGCGATGGCAAGGTGGTCACGCTCAACGTCGAAGCTCCGGGCCAATTCGAGGTGAGCGGCGCAGACCGGCTGCTGGCCCAGGCCAAGGGCTGACAGGCTTCAGGAAATGTCGGCCTTGAGGTAGTGCGCGCCCGCGATCGGGTTGTGGTAGTAGGGCGCAATCGCGGCAAAGCCCAGGTCGGTGTACAGCGTGCGGGCCGATTCCATGTCGTCGAGCGTGTCGAGCAAGACACAGGCGTAGCCAGCTTGCCGGGCCCGGTCCAGCGTGGCCTCGGCCAGCTCGCGCCCCAGGCCGCGACGGCGAAACGCCTTGCGCACGTACAGCCGCTTCATTTCGCTGGCGTTGGGGTAATCGGCGCTGTCCAGCGGGCGCAACGCGCAGCAGCCGGCAATGGCGCCCCCGACTTCGGCCAGCAGCAGTGCACCGCGCGGCGCTGCATAGTCGCCGGGCAGTTGCGCCAGCTCGCTCTCGAAGTTCTGGAAGCACAGGTCCACACCGAGGCTGTTGGCGTACTCGCGAAAAATCTGGCGCACCGCTTCCATCTCGGCGGGCGAGGACGGGGTGCGCAGGGTGACGGCAGGCGGGTCCACGACGCGGGTTCAAACGATGACAGCCCGCAGTGTAGCGAGTTCGCTCACCAGCCTGCGGCTGATGCCAGTGATGACAGCCACCATGACAGCCCGGCACACAGGGCCAGCAGCAGCAGCGCTGCGACCCGGCTGCCGAGGTCATCGCGCGAGGGGGCGACGGCGCTGGCCAGCAGCTTGTCGCCATCGAGCATCGGACGGATCAGCCGTCGCCGCCGCACGCGCACATAAAACACGATGGCCAGCAGATGCAGGCCCGCCAGCCCCAGCACCAGATACTGGCCGATGCCCTCGTGGTAGCTCGTCATCTGCTCGACCACCGCGTTCGATACCCGTGCTGACAGCGGCCCGGCAAAGGCGATCTCGTCGTCGCTGAACAGGCCGGTCCCGACCTGCGCCAGCAGCACTGCCAGCAAGGAGAACACCGACAGCGCGCCCAACGGACTGTGGCCAACGTCGTCCTGCGGGTGGGGCATGCCGCGCAGGTAGCGCAGCAGCCGCGCCGGCGAATACAGGAAGGCCGCAAAGCGCGACCAGCGTCCACCGACCAAGCCCCAGACGATGCGAAACAGCAGCAGCGCCAACACCACATGGCCCAGGCGCAGGTGCCACAGCATTGCGTTGCCGCCCAGTTTGCCGGTGATGACCAGCGCCACCACACAGGCGGCCAGCGCCCAGTGGAAGATGCGGGTCGGAAGATCCCAGATGCGGACGGTGTGCTGCGTCATGGTGCGTGCTGTGTCATGATGTGTGCGGTGTGATGTGCCGTGTTCGGCAGCCTGGGCATGTATGGTCGCACGGTGCGCGCGGCCCGGTCAACCCGGAATGACCGGCCCGCAGCACAGCCGCCGTCAAACCGGCATACTCCGGCGGCGTTACAAAAAATTGCTCTCGTTCCACCCACGAAAAAGGAAATTCCGATGAAAGCCTTTGCTGCGTTGACCCTGGCCGCTACGGCCTTGACCTTTTGCGCCCCGGCTGCGGCCCAGTTTGCCAAAACCGAGGACGCGATCAAATACCGCCAGAGCGCGCTGTTCGTGATGGGCCAGCATTTCGGCCGCCTGGGCGCCATGGCCACCGGGCGTATGCCGTTCGATGCCAAGGTGGCGCAAGACAATGCCGCACTGCTGGCCCAGCTTGCCAAGCTGCCTTGGCCCGCTTTCGGTGCCGGCACCGACAAGGGCGCGCCCACCAAGGCCCGGCCCGAGGTCTGGGCCGAGCCGGCCAAGTTCAAGGAACATGCCGAAAAGATGCAAGCCGAAACCATCAAGCTCGCTGCCGCTGCGCAGACCGGAAGTCTGGACAGCCTCAAAGCCGCATTTGGCGCCACCGCCGACTCCTGCAAATCCTGCCATGACAGCTTTCGGGCCAAGTGACGGCTCCGGCGACGATCTTCGGCAGCTATATTTTTGATGGTTACAGGTGCTTGATCTACCTGGCGCAGGAGGGCGATTTGACTCAGCTTTGCGCCAGTAGCTGCTCGATCAGCCGGTGCAGCGCAGGAAAATCGGGAGCGCCGACGAAGCTCTTGACGACCTCGCCGCGCTTGTTGACCAGAAAGCTCGTTGGTGTCAGGCGCACATCGCCCCAGGCCCGGGCCAACTGGCCGGTGTTGTCGATGGCCACCTTGAAGGGCAGCTTGCGCGTTGCGGCAAAGTTCACCACGTAGCTCGGGGGGTCATAGCTCATGGCCACGGCCACGGTGTCGAAGCCCTGCGTGTGGTACTTGTCGTAGGTAGCCGCGAGCGCGGGCATTTCGGCCACACAGGTGCTGCAATTGGTGGCCCAGAAATTCACCAGTGTCACCTTGCCGCGCAGATCGGCCATTGATTGGCGCGAGCCGTCGAGCAGCACAAAGGTCGATTCGGGCGCTGCATGGCCGCCCATGTCCAGATACAAATAGGCGCCGACGGCCACAAACGCTGCAACTGTCACACCCGCTGCCCACTGCTTGATCGCCATGACTGCGCCATCCATACCAAAAGACAAGGCCGCATTGTGCCGCACGCCGGAGCCAGGCCGCGCCGGTGGCGCAGCGGCTGCATTGCCGATCATCGACCGATGAACCGCACATGGATCCCTGGGCGGCAGCGGCGCATCCCCCGCAACGGGGCGGCGCCAGCGGCTCGGCCAAGACCGTGGCGCCTAGTGTGCTGGCGTCAGATGCGGCAGCCATTGCAAGCCCCGTGGCGCGCGCAGGGCGCGATGGAGCCATGGCCATGAGCGCCGCCCGGCCGCCCGAAGGCGCTCATACCGCAGCCGGAGGCGAAGGTATTCCAGTGAGCGCCGCCCGGCCGTCCGAAGGCGCTCATACCGTAGCCGAAGGCGAAGGTATCCCAGTGAGCGCCGCCCGGCCGCCCGAAGGCGCTCGCACCGCAGCCGGAGGCGAAGGTACTCCAGTGAGCCAGTTGCTGCCGCGGCCGGTGGCCATCACCGTCTTTTTGGCCCTGGCTTTCGCGTATTTCCTGTCGGCCTTGGTGCGGGCTGTCACCGCCACGCTGGCGCCGACATTGGCGCCGGAGTTTGCGTTGCAGGCGCGCGATCTGGGTCTGCTGGCCGGGGGCTACTTTCTGGGCTTTGCCGCCATGCAGTTGCCATTGGGCCGCTGGCTGGACCGCCATGGTCCGCGCAAGGTGTTGCTGGGTTTTCTGGGCTTGGCCGTGCTGGGCTGCCTGGTGTTCGCGGCGGCCACCGGCTTTTCGGGTCTGCTGGCCGGGCGCGTGTTGTGTGGCGCAGGCGTCAGCGCCTGCCTGATGGCGCCGCTCACGGGCTATCGCCGCTGGTTCGCGCCCCAGGCGCAGATGAGTGCCAATTCCTGGATGCTGATGATGGGCTCGCTGGGCATGGTGGCCTCGACGCTGCCGGTGCAATGGGCCTTGCCGCTGTGGGGCTGGCGGCCCTTGTTCTGGGCCTTGGCGGCCCTGATCGCGCTGGCCATGGTGGTGATTGCGCTGCGGGTGCCGGGCTGGGCCAGTGGCACCGACGGCGCAGGTCGCGCAGGTGGCACCGATGGCACAGGTGGCGCTGCGGCCTCGGGTTACGCCCTGGTGTGGCGCCACCCGTACTTTCAGCGCCTGGCACCGCTGGGCTTTTTCTGTTACGGCGGCATGATGGCCATGCAGACACTGTGGGCCGGGCCCTGGATGCAGCGCGTGGCGGGCTATACGCCGCTGGAGTCTGCGGCCGGCCTGTTCGGCATCAATGTCGCCATGCTCGGCGCGTTCTGGACCTGGGGCATGGTCAACCCCTGGCTGCTGCGCAAGGGCTGGGGGGCCGATCGGCTGCTGGCCCTGGGTCTGCCGTTGAGCCTGGCAGTGCTGCTGGGCATCATCATCGCCGGGCCCCGGGCCGGGGGTGGCGCCTGGGCGCTGTATTGCGTGTCGTGCACCTGTGTGGCGCTATCGCAGCCGGCACTGGCGCTGGCGTTCCCGCAGGCGCTGGCCGGACGCGCGCTATCGGCCCTCAACCTGGTCATTTTTGCCGGCGTGTTCACGGTGCAATGGGGCATCGGCCTGGCGGTGGATGCGTTTGTTGCCGTGGGGGCCACAGATTTCGCCGCCGGGCCGCCCCAAGGCGAAATACGACCCCCTCGGGGGGCAGGGAGCGAAGCGACCGTGGGGGCCACAGGTTTCGCCGCCGGGCCGCCCCAAGGCGAAATACGGCCCCCTCGGGGGGCAGGGAGCGAAGCGACCGTGGGGGCCACAGATTTCGCCGCCGGGCCGCCCCAAGGCGAAATGCGACCCCCTCGGGGGGCAGGGAGCGAAGCGACCGTGGGGGTCAACACCACGGCGGCTTTTCAGGCGGCGATGGCACTGTACTTGGCGTGCAACGCGGCGGCCTACGCCTGGTTTCTGTTTCGGGGCCAGCGCCATAATGCGCGGCAAGCCCCCGTCCCATGAGCACCACCAGCATCCTCATCATTGCCCATGCCCCGCTGGCGCACGCCTTGCGCGCATGTGCACTGCATGTGTTTGCCGATTGCGCGGACAGCGTGGCCGCATTGGACATACTCCCCCACCAGCCCCCCGAAGAGTCACTGGCCCAGGCGCGCACCATGCTCGACCAATTGGGCGCGGACAGCACGCTGGTGCTGACCGACCTGTTTGGCGCCACGCCCTGCAACATCGCGCAGCGCCTGGTCGACGGCCTGCGCTCGCGCCTGGTGGCCGGGGTCAACCTGCCGATGCTGCTGCGCGCCGTGAGCTACCGCTGCGAGCCTCTCGATGCGGTGGTCACCCGCGCTGTCGTGGGTGGCGCGCAAGGGATCATGCAGGTGGCCGTCAGCGCACCGCAGAACCAGAACCGCCGTTACCGACATGATCAAGACCCGAACCACCATCAGCAATAAACTGGGCCTGCACGCCCGCGCATCGGCCAAGCTCACCAAGCTGGCCGGCAGTTTCCCCTGCGACGTTTTCATGCGCCGTGGCGAGCGCCGCATCAACGCCAAAAGCATCATGGGCGTGATGATGCTGGCCGCCGGTCAGGGCACCGAAGTCGAAATCGAAACCAGCGGCGAGCGCGAGCAGGAGGCGATGCAGGCCCTGCTGGCTTTGATGGCCGACAAGTTTGGCGAGGGCCAGTAGAGCATGTCGCGCCCTGCCCCCGGTGACCCGGCAACGGCACCATGACCTTTTCCATCCACGGCCTTGCAGTGGCGCGCGGCATTGCCATTGGCCGCGCGGTGCTGGTGGCGTCCGGCCGCGCGGATGTGGCGCATTACTTCGTGCAGCCCGAGCAGGTCGAGGACGAGATCGAGCGCGTGCGCCGCGGGCGCAATGCGGTGGTCGAGGAACTGCAGCGCCTGCAGGTCGAGATGCCCGCCGATGCGCCGCACGAGCTCACGGCGCTGCTCGATGTGCACCTGATGCTGCTGCAAGACGAAGCGCTCACCGGGGGCGTCAAGCACTGGATCACCGAGCGCCTGTACAACGCCGAATGGGCGCTGACCACGCAGTTGGAAGTCATCGCGCGCCAGTTCGATGAGATGGAGGACGAATACCTGCGCGAACGCAAGGCCGACCTGGAGCAGGTGGTAGAGCGCATCCTGCGCCACATGAAGGGGGTCGCGCTCCCGGTGGTGCCGCCGGCCCACAGCCCGCGCCGCAAGACACCGCAGGGCCTGCTGCCGAGCGACATGCTCGACACGCCGCTGGTGCTGGTGGCGCACGACCTCTCGCCTGCCGACATGCTGCAATTCAAGCAAAGCGTGTTTGCCGGCTTCGTCACCGATGTCGGCGGCAAGACCTCGCACACCGCCATCGTGGCGCGCAGCATGGGCATCCCGTCCGTGGTCGGAGCGCGCGCTGCCAGCCAACTGGTGCGCCAGGACGACTGGGTCATCATCGACGGCGATGCCGGCGTGGTGATCGTCGATCCCTCGCCCATCATCCTGGCCGAATACGGCTTTCGCCAGCGCCAGGCCGAACTGGAACGCGAGCGCCTGACCCGGCTGCGACACACCTGCGCGATCACCAGCGACGGCCACAAGGTGGAACTGCTGGCCAATATCGAGCAGCCCGGCGACACGCTGGCCGCCGTGCGCGCCGGGGCCGTGGGCGTGGGCCTGTTTCGCAGCGAATTCCTGTTCATGGGCAAGAGCGGTCACCTGCCGGGCGAAGACGAGCAATACCGCGCCTACTGCGAGGCCATAGACGGCATGCAGGGCCTGCCGGTCACCATCCGCACCATCGACGTGGGCGCCGACAAGCCGCTGGACAAGGGCCACAAGGACAGCCATCTGAACCCGGCCCTGGGCCTGCGCGCCATCCGCTGGAGCCTGGCCGACCCGGTGATGTTCCGCACCCAGCTACGCGCCGTGTTGCGCGCTGCCGCGCATGGCAAGGTCAACCTGCTATTTCCGATGCTCGCGCACCAGCATGAGATCCGGCAAACGCTGGCGCAGGTCGATCTGGCCCGCGCCGAGCTCGATGCGCGCGGCGCGCCTTACGGCCCGGTGCAGCTCGGTGCAATGATCGAAGTACCTGCCGCCGCGCTGATGGTGCGCAGTTTCCTGAAGCATTTCGACTTTCTGTCGATCGGCACCAACGACCTGATCCAGTACACGCTGGCCATAGACCGGGCCGACGAAGCCGTGGCCCATTTGTACGACCCGCTGCACCCGGCCGTGCTGCGCCTGGTGGCGGACGTGATCGCCCAAGGCCAAGCGCAGGGCAAAAGCGTGTGCGTGTGCGGCGAAACCGCAGGCGATGTGGGCATGACGCGCCTGCTGCTGGGCCTGGGCCTGCGCAGTTTCTCGATGCACCCGGCGCAGATTCTGGCCGTCAAGCAGGAGGTGCTGCGCGCCGATACGCGCAAGCTCGCCCCCTGGGCGCAGCAGGTGCTGCAAGGCGATGAGCCTGCGGACTGGCGGGATCCCGTTGAACCACGAAGACAAGGCTTCTGAGAAGCAGCGCCATGTCAGCAAAGATTCTGATCGTCGACGATGACACTGAAGTTTGTCAAGCTGTGGCTGAGCATTTCGTTAAGTTCGGGTTTCAGAATGAGAGTGCCCATACCGACGCCGAGATGTGCAAAGTGCTGGCCCGCGAATGTTATGCAATGGTCATATTGGACGTCGTTTTGCCCGACGAAGATGGCATTTCACTACTTCGTAGGTTGCGTGAGTTAGGCGAGTTGCGAGTCCCCGTGCTGATTCTTTCTGGCTGCTGCGATGAAGTGGACCGTGTAATAGGCCTCGAGGTCGGCGCCGATGATTATGTCACCAAGCCATTTGCAATACGCGAACTGGTGGCGCGGGTTCGCGCAGTACTGAGGCGATCAAACAATAGCAAAGCCGTCGCACCGAACGAAGGCAGGACGGGCCGTTACATCGACTTTGGCTCTTGGCGGCTTGACCGTATCCAGCGCTGTCTCATCACCACCAATGGCACGGTGGTGCAGGTGACCGGAACCGAATACAGCCTGTTGGAGTATTTCGTGCAACGTCCGGGTCGCATCATTTCACGCGAGCAATTGATGCACCATTTGTCTGGCACCAACCCTGCCTTTCTTGATCGCGCCATTGACCTGCGGATCAGCCGCTTGCGGCGCCTGCTGGGTCAACGAGACAAATTTCTCTACATCAAAACCGTCAGGAACGAAGGCTGCGTGTTTGCGTGCGCTATCGGCAGGGGTGCTTGAGCATGCCGGCTCTGCGTTTCATCGGGAAAAAGCCGCGCCGGACACTGGTCTCCGCCCCCACGGTGATCGTGCCCGGCCTGGTCGCACTGCATTGTCTGAGCGGCAGCTTAGGCATGTGGGTGGCATGTGCGCACCTAAAGAAACGCGAGGGCCAATGCGCCCTGCCAGGCATTTTCTGGATGGGCGAGTTGCATTTGCAGGAAGGGCATCTCTACTTTCTGCTGGGGCTGGGGCTGCTGGTGCTGAGCTATGTGCTGCTGCTGCGGCTGGGCGTCCACCATCTGGAGTCGCTGCTACACCCCGTCCTTCGGATGGTGCGCCTCTATGGCGCGCGCGATTCAATCCAAATGCCTGAACCCAGCCTGCCGGTGGTGCACCAGCTGGTCATGGCCGCGCAGCAATTGATACGACATCTGATCGGTGACGCGACACTAGTTGGCAATGCCATAAAATATGGCGGCTCGGCGCATATTCACCTGTCCGAGACTTCAAAGGGCGCGGCGATCCGTGTGACGGATCCTGGGCCTGGCGTGCCTGAGGAAATGCTGGCGAAGGTCTTTGAGCCTTTTGTCAGGCTGAACCGTTGCGGTCCAAGCAGTGGCACGGGCCTGGGGTTGACCATTGCCCGCAATCTGGTGCACGCACATGGGGGTGACATTCAGTTGAGCAATCGTCCTGAAGGAGGGCTGGAGGCGATGTTCACGCTGCCAGTTTCCCTGCGACAGACGTCCGCTTGAGCCGCACGCATGCAAGAAGGCACGCCAACATTTTCAACGCGCTGTGCGTCAAGGAAATCCATGTCGCCATCAGAGTCCGCTTCCGCCGTCTCTGATGTTGATGGGAGCCTCAGACGTGTTCACGTTCTCAAGGCGCCAACTTCACGCTGAAGAAGGCCACAGCCTGCGCGACCGTGTCATGATGAACCTGACTGCGAGTGAGAGTCCATGGATCGGTGCAAATCTGAAAATGAAGTATCTTACCCAAGGGCGTGCAGCGCGCAATGAACATGTAGTGCGTGCCGTTTTTGATCTCATGCAGCTGGGCCATCGGTATCTGCGTTGCCAGCAGGGCAGCGTTGCTTAAAGGCGGCGCCTGGTCGTCGTTCTCTCCCACGAGCATTGAAACCGGGATGCTGATGTGCGCCAGGCTGGCCTTATCAAAGGCCAAAGCAAGCACCGGCGCCATCGCAAACGCAGCGCGCACGCGTTCGTCGCGGTAGTTGTCGCCGGCACGCGCCAGCGAAGCCCGCGCCCGCGCATCCGTGTCAAGCACGCGCTTCATCTTGTCCATCCCAAAGTCGGCTTCGGCAGTCAATTTGCAGCTGCTGTCACTGGGAGCCTTGTCGCAGTAATGCTGCCATTGGGCGTAATCGGTGCGCGCACCGGCCAGCATCAGTGCGGTGTAGCCCCCCAGAGAGAAACCCGCCACGCCGACCCGGTTCATGTCAATGCGCGGCCCGAAGGCCGGGTCGGCGATCAGTTTGTCGAGCAGCACAGACAAATCGCGGGCGCGTTCCCACCAGAGAGCGAAGCCCTGCGGCAGATACTTTGGCTCCACCGCTGTGTTGCCGTGGTGATTGACCGCGGCGACGATGTACCCCGCTTCGGCCAACCCGCGAGCGAACCAGGCCATGGACTGAGCGCTTCCACCCGTTCCATGCGACAGCAGGATCAACGGAAACTTCTGCGGCGTTTTAGGCAAGGAAGCATGAAATGCATGGGGACCGGCAAGCAAAAAGCCGGCGCGCCAGTCTTCCGTGGGAGTGCCGGTCTCGGCGGGAAACCAGAGCACGGTTTCCAAAGGCCGGGGGGCATTCGATTCCCAGGCTGTTCGCTTGGAGTCCGCAAAAGAAATGAAAGACACGCCAACCGGAGAAGCCGTAGGCGGCTCTGAACACGCTTGCAGCAAAAATATGCAGGCCAGGACAACAACTACATGTCTAATGGATTGCTTCATGAACATAGATTCCTTGGACTGTTCGATGATTACCCGAGTTGCATCGGGCTGGATTCTCCCACGTTGATCCAGGATCCGCGCACAACTACCGGCTACTCGATCGGGCGCACCACTGCGCGCGCGGCCACGCCCACATAGGTGGACCAGGCCGGCACATTCTCCAGCACCACACTGCCGGCGCCGATCTTGGAGCCCCGGCCGATTTGAATATTTCCCAGTACAGTGGCGTTTGCGCACAACAAGACCTCAGCGCCGACCTTGGGGTGCCGGTCGCCGGATTGCTTGCCTGTTCCGCCCAGCGTCACACCTTGAAAAATCGTGACATCGTCGCCAACGATGCTGGTTTCGCCAATGACGACGCCGGTGCCGTGATCCATGAGAAGGCCGCAGCCCAGTTGCGCTGCCGGATGGATGTCAATGGCGAAAATTTCGGAAGCACGGCTCTGAATTAGGCGCACCAAGGCTCTTCGGCCATCGTTCCAGAGCCGGTGCGTCACGCGATGGGACTGCAGCGCATGAAAGCCCTTGTGATAGAGGAAGGGCTGAACGATTTCTTCCGTCGCCGGGTCGCGGTTCACCGACGCATACAAGCCAGGCAGGCGGCCAAGGCATTGGATGCGCAGGCGGAAATGCGTGGCGCCGAGAGACCCCGCGAGCGGGCGAGAAAATCGCATCATTGCGCCGCGAGATGAAAGCAGCAAATGAAAGTCCAGCTTGGCTGTTGCCCTCAGTCTCTATCGCCGCAACACGGGGAGCTAGTGTCGCGTCACGGATCAGATGTCGTAGGCTGCGCGCAGCCATCGGAGCGTAGCGCAAGGCGCAAGGCGCATCGCGCAGCCCATACCGAGCTGTATTGGCAAGCGCTGCAACGCCGCGATGCGCTTCGATGGCCAGCGCAGACCGACAGATGATCGGTGACGCGACACCAGGCGCCCGACGGCGCGCACTGCCGCTTTCTCCGTATCGACGGCAGGCCGACATGCCGTCGATTGCGCTGGCGAATATCAGGAAACGGATGGCAGGCCGGCGAGCGCCGTCGCCAGTTCGGTTTCATCGTAAGTCTTGTCGGTCAATTGCTGCGCGTTGAAATCCTGATACGCGCTCATGTCGAAGTGGCCGTGTCCCGACAGATTGAACAAAATGGTCTCCGCCCGCCCCTCGCGCTTGCAGCGCAACGCTTCCTGAATGGTGCAAGCAATCGCATGGTTGGCTTCCGGTGCCGGGATGATGCCTTCGCAGCGCGCAAACAGCCGGCCAGCGCCGAAGCATTCGGTTTGATGGTAGGCCATTGCCTCGATGAGGCCCAACTCGCGCAGATGCGACACCAACGGCGCCATGCCGTGATAGCGCAGCCCGCCCGCATGGAGTCCCGGCGGCGTAAAGCCCGATCCCAGCGTGTGCATCTTCGCCAGCGGCGTGATGCCGGCCGTATCGCCGAAGTCATACGCATAGCGCCCGCGTGTCAGCGACGGGCACGCCATGGGTTCCGCCGCAACGTAGCGGCGCGCCCGCCCGCCGCGCAATTGCAAGCCAAGAAACGGAAACACCAGGCCGGCGAAATTGGACCCGCCGCCGGTGCACGCGACGATCACGTCGGGGTCGTCGCCCGCCATTTCCATTTGCATCAGCGCTTCCTGCCCAACGATCGTTTGATGAAGCAGCACATGGTTCAAGACCGAGCCGAGCGCATAGCGCGTGTCGGGTGTTGCCACGGCGGCCTCGACGGCCTCGGAGATCGCGATACCCAGCGAGCCGAGGTGATCGGGGGCTCTGGACAGTACGGAGCGGCCAAACCCGGTTTCCGTCGATGGCGACGCCAGGCAGCGCGCGCCGTAGGTTTCCATCAGTGCTCTGCGGTACGGTTTTTGATCGTATGAGATGCGCACCTGAAAGACGGTAACGTCCAGTCCGAAAAGCTGCCCGGCGAAAGCGAGAGACGCCCCCCATTGGCCTGCGCCTGTTTCCGTGGTCAACCGTTTGATGCCGGCCTGCTTGTTGTACCAGGCTTGCGGCACGGCGGAATTTGGCTTGTGCGACCCGGACGGCGATACGCCTTCATTCTTGTAGTAGATGCGCGCCGGCGTATCGAGCGCCTGCTCCAGCCGGTGCGCGCGAATGAGCGGCGACGGGCGCCACAGGCGATACACGTCACGCACCGCGTCGGGAATCGGAATTTCCCGCTCGACCGACAACTCCTGCCCGATGATCGCAGGCGGAAACAGCGGTGCGAGGTCGCTGGCCTGTATAGGCTGGCGTGTGCCGGGATGAAGCATCGCAGGCACAGGCTGCGGCAAGTCCGCAGCAAGGTTGTACCAAACGCGGGGCAGCCTGGGTTCGTCAAGAACGAAGCGGGTGGGCTGGTTCATGGTGATCTTCCATCGATGAAGTGGTGCTCGGATTTTCTTGCCATCGATCATGTCGACGGCACAAAGCCGCGCAGCCGGTTGGCCGGGAAGGTGACCGAAAACACCGAGCCTTTGCCCAGGGTACTGCTGATGTCCAGCGTGGCGCCATGGCGTTGCAGCACATGTTTGACGATGGCCAGCCCCAGGCCCGTGCCACCGGTTTCGCGCGATCGGCTGCGGTCCACGCGGTAAAAGCGCTCGGTCAGGCGCGGTATATGTTCGGGCGCAATGCCGGGGCCGGTGTCATGCACCGAAAAGACGGCGCGGCCGTCAGGCTCGCGCTTCCATTGCACGCTGATGCAGCCGCCTGCGGGCGTGTAGCGCACGGCGTTGTTGATCAGGTTGGACAGGGCGCTTTGCAATTCGGCGGGCACTCCGGCGATGTCGCCTTGGGCGCGCAAGACCTCCGGCGCCGGAAAGCGCAGCAGATGCGGCTGGTGCTGCGTGAGCAGGGCGGACAAGGCGCGGCCCTCGTCTTCGCAGCGCTGTAGCAGCGATTGCACCGGCGTCCATTCGGCCATGCCGGGCGGTGGGCTGCCTTCCAGGCGCGACAGGGTGAGCAGGTCCTGCACCACGTTTTGCATGCGCAGCGCCTGTTGCGCCATCAGGCCCAGGTAGCGGGAGCGCTCCTCGGCGCTCAGAGGCAGGGTCTGCAAGGTTTCGACGAAGCCGATCAGCACGGTCAACGGGGTGCGGATTTCGTGCGACACATTGGCCACGAAGTCGCGCCGCATGGCCTCGGCCTGCTCCAGCGCCGTGACATCACGCGAGAGCAGCAGGGTGCAGCCGTCGCCGTAGGGGTGCAGGTGCACCGAGATGCGCACCGGCCGCGACGGCGTGCTCGCGCGCCCCTCCAGCACCACGGCGGCGGAGAAGTCCTTGACCGCATAGTAGGCGGTGAATTCGGGGTTGCGCAGCAGGTTGCCGATCGATTGCATGACATCGCGCTGGGCGTCAAAGCCGAAATGGTTGGCCGCCGTCTGGTTGCACCATTCGATGCGCCCCTGGGCGTCGAGCAAGACCACGCCGTTGGGCGAGGCCTGGAGTGCGGTCAGGATTTCCTGCAGCCGGTCCTGGCTGCTCTGGATCCGGGCTTGCTGCTTGCGCAGCAGGCGCAGCGCACGGTCTGCGGCTTCGCCCCAGATGCCGTGCACCACCGGGGCGTCGGCCAAGTCGCCGGTGCGCAGCCAATGCAGCACCCGCGCGCCGCGCACGAAGTCCCGGACGGACCAGGCCCAGGCCGCCAGCGCAGCCCCCAGCGCAGCGCCCCAGGGGCCGCTCTGCCACCAGCCCAGGGCGCCGCCGGCCAACTGCCACAGCAGACAATATGAAATGCGCCACAACATGCGGAGAGCGAAGTTTTTTTGGAAACCCGGGGGCGCGGCAGGTGCGCCCATCGATTGCGTGGGCACCATCAGGTCGGCACCTGCGCTGTCAACCGATAGCCGGCTCCGCGCACGGTTTCCACCATCACGGACGCCGCCCCCAGGGCCTCGCGCAGGCGTTTGACATGCACGTCTACCGTGCGCTCTTCGATGTACACATGGTCGCCCCAGACCTTGTCGAGCAGTTGCGAGCGGCTGTGCACGCGCTCGGTGTGCCGCATCAGGAAATGCAGCAGTTTGAATTCGGTGGGGCCGACCTTGAGCGGCTGCCCCTGAAAGGTCACCCTGTAGGTCGCGGCATCGAGCCGCAGTTCGCCGATGTGCACGCTGTCGCTGAGTTGCTCGGGCGCGCGCCGGCGCAGCACGGCCCGGATGCGGGCCAGCAGTTCCTGCGTGGAAAATGGCTTGGTGATGTAGTCGTCGGCGCCGGCATCGAGCCCGGCCACCTTGTCAGGCTCGTCGCCGCGCGCGGTGAGCATCAGGATGGGGATCGGCTTGGTGCGGCTGTCGGCGCGCCATTTGCGGGCCAGCGACAAGCCGCTTTGCCCGGGCAGCATCCAGTCGAGCAGGATGACCTCGGGCAGGACGGCATCGAGCTCGCGCTGCGCCGATTCGCCGTCTTCGGCCCAGAAGGGCTGGAATCCGTTGTGCCGCAGATTGATGGCAATCAGTTCGGCAATCGCCGGCTCGTCTTCGACGATCAGGACGCGTGGGAGCTTTCTCATGGCATGGCTGCGGGAAACCATTACAGGACGGTGGACTCGATCTCGTCCAGGGCCGTGTGCCGCACATCCTTGCCCTTGACCAGATAGATGATCAGTTCGGCGACGTTCTTGGAGTGGTCTCCGATGCGCTCGATGGCCTTGGCCAGGAACAGCAGGTCCAGGCTCGGCGAGATGGTGCGCGGGTCTTCCATCATGTAGGTGATCAGCTTGCGCACAAAGCCGTCGAACTCCCTGTCGATCAGGTCGTCCTCCTTGAGGATGGCCACCGCCGTCTTGGTGTCCAGGCGGGCGAAGGCGTCGAGCGCCTTGCGCAGCAGGCCCGAGGCCAGTTCGGCCGCCACGCGCAGGTCGCTCGATGGCAGCGAGCGCGGGGCGCCGCTTTCGATGATGGAGCGCACCATGCGCGCCATCTTGTTGGCCTCATCGCCCATGCGCTCCAGGTTGGCCGTGGCCTTGGAGATGGCCAGCAGCAGGCGCAGATCGCGCGCGGTGGGCTGCCTGCGGGCGATGATCGAGGACAGCTCCTGGTCGATCTCGACCTCCATCGCGTTCACCCGGGCTTCGATGACGCCGACGGTTTCCACGGCCTCCAGGCTGAACTGCGACAGCGCATATACCGCCTGGCGGATCTGCGACTCCACCAGGCCGCCCATTTCCATCACCCGGGCCGAGACGCTGTTGAGCTCGCTGTCGAACTGCGACGAAAGATGTTTATCGGGCATCTGCTGCTCCTTAGCCGAAACGGCCGGTGATGTAGTCTTCGGTTTCCTTGCGCTCGGGCTTGAAGAAGATCTGCTCGGTGGCGCCGAATTCGATCATCTCGCCGAGGTACATGTAGGCGGTGTAGTCGCTGCAGCGGGCCGCCTGCTGCATGTTGTGCGTCACGATGGCAATCGTGTAGTCGTGCTTGAGCTCGTCGATCAACTCCTCGATCTTGGCCGTGGACAGCGGATCGAGCGCCGAAGTAGGCTCATCGAGCAGCAGCACCGAGGGCTTGACGGCCACACTGCGGGCAATGCACAGGCGCTGTTGTTGGCCGCCGGACAGTGACAGGCCGCTCTGGCTGAGCTTGTCCTTGACCTCGGACCACAGGGCGGCCTTGGACAGCGCCCATTCCACGCGGTCATCCATTTGGCCCTTGCTCAGCGTCTCGTAGAGCCGCACGCCAAAGGCGATGTTGTCGTAGATCGACATCGGAAACGGCGTGGGCTTTTGGAACACCATGCCGATGCGCGCGCGCAGCAGGTTGATGTCCTGCCGCGGGTCCAGGATCTCCTGCCCGTAAAAGCGGATGCTGCCCTCGGCGCGTTGCCCGGGGTACAGGCTGTACATGCGGTTGAGCGTGCGCAGCAGGGTCGATTTGCCGCAACCCGAGGGGCCGATGAAGGCCGTCACCTTGTGCTCGGCAATGTTCAGGCTGACATCGCGCAGGCCCTGGAACTTGCCATAGAAGAAATTCAGATGGCTCAATTCCAGCGCATTGGCGGCGGCGGTGATGGTGGTGGCGGGGTTCATCATCGAATCCTGAAATGGGAGGCTGCCGGTCCGGCCCTGTCAGGCACGGTTCTTCTCGCGCAGGAACACCCGGGCCACGATGTTCAGAACCAGCACCGACAGCGTGATCAGCAGCGCCCCGCCCCAGGCCAGCCGCACCCAGTTCGGGTAGGGGCTGAGGGCAAACTGGAAGATCACCACCGGCAGGTTCGCCATGGGGGCGCCCATGTTGGTGCTGAAGAACTGGTTGTTCAGCGCGGTAAACAGCATCGGCGCAGTCTCGCCGCTGATGCGCGCCACGGCCAGCAGCAGGCCGGTCATCACCCCGCTGCGCGCCGCGCGCAGCGTGACCATGGTCGAGACCTTCCAGCGCGGCGCACCGAGTGCAAAAGCCGCTTCACGCAGGCTGCCGGGCACCAGGCGCAGCATGTTCTCGGTGGTGCGCACCACCACCGGCACGGCGATCAGCGACAGCGCCAGACTGCCGGCCCAACCCGAGAATTTGCCGACCGTGGCCACGGCAATCGCGTAGACGAACAGGCCCAGAACGATAGAGGGGGCCGACAGCATGACATCGGTGACAAAGCGGGTCAGTTCGGCGGTTTTGCTCTGGTCGCCGTATTCCGCCAGGTACACGCCGGCCAGCACGCCCACGGGGGTCGAGACCAGCACGGTAAAGCCCACGATCATCAGGCTGCCGACGATGGCATTGGCCAGGCCGCCGCCTTCGGAGCCGGGCGCCGGGGTCGACTGGGTGAACATGTTCCAGTCGAGTGCGGCAAAGCCGTTGGCCAGCAGCACGCTCAGAATCCACAGCAGCACGAACAGACCCAGCACCATCGCGCCCAGCGACAGGGTCAGACCGATGGCATTCGAGCGCCGGCGTTTTTTGTACAGGGATTGGTTGCGTTCCATCGGTCGGCCCTCCGGTTCACAGGCCCTTGGCCTTTTCGGCGCGCATCATCATCAGCTTGGCGGCCGACAGCACCACGAAGGTGATCACGAACAGCAAAAAGCCCAGCGCGAACAGCGTGGACAGGTGAAAGTCTGCCGCCTCGCCAAACTCGTTCGCCAGCGTCGAGGCGATCGAGGTGCCGGGCGAGAACAGCGAGGTGGGCATGCGGTTGGCATTGCCGATCACGAAGGTCACCGCCATGGTCTCGCCGAGCGCGCGGCCCAGTCCCAGCATGATCCCGCCGACGACCCCCTTCTGGGTGTAGGGCAGTACCACGCGGCGCACCACCTCCCAGGTGGTGCAGCCCAGGCCGTAGGCGGACTCGCGCAGGATGGGCGGGACGATCTCGAACACATCGCGCATCACGGCGGCGATGAAAGGCAGCACCATGAATGCGAGCACGATGCCGGCCGCCAGGATGCCGAAACCATTGGTGCTGCCGCCAAACAGAAAACCGATCAGCGGCATGGTTCCGAGCAGCTTTTGCATCGGCATCTGGAAGTAGTCGGCAAACAGCGGGGCAAACACGAACAGGCCGAACATGCCGTAGATGATCGAAGGCACCGCCGCCAGCAGTTCCACGGCCGTGCCCAGCGGGCGCCGCAGCCATACCGGGCAGGTTTCGGTCAGGAACAAGGCGATGCCGAAGGCCAGCGGCACGGCGATCAGCAGCGCAATGCCGGCACTGACCAGGGTGCCGACGATGGCGATCGCGGCACCGAATTCTTCATTGACGATGTCCCATTCCACGCGCCAGCCAAATTGGATGCCGAACTTGTGAAACGACGGCCAAGCGTAGACGAAGAGCGAGACGATGATGCCCAGCAACGCCGCCAGCACCAGCAGCGACAGACTCTGCGTCAGCCGATGGAACACCATGTCCTGCAAGCGCTGCCGCCTGGCAATCGATGCCATGGCCATGGCCTTGGTCGGCGCATCGCCGGCCTCGATCACGGACAGGGGTTGCGGATTCATCGTGGTTCCGAGGCCCATGGGGACTCCCTGAAAGGCCGGCCGAGCCGGCGTCCGTCGGCCAGAGCGACCGACGGACGGCAGCGGGGCGCGATCGACTATATCGGTAAAGGTTACTTCTTGATCTGCGACCAGACTTTGGCGCCAATTTCGGCGGTCAGGCGGTCAGGCAGCGGCACATAGTCCAACTCCGCCGCCATGCCCTTGCCGTTCTTGAAAGCCCACTCGAAGAACTTCAACACCTCGGCGGACTGCGCCTTGTCGGCCGGGTCCTTGTACATCAGGATGAACGAGGCCGTGCTCACCGGCCAACTGTCGGCGCCCTTGGCGTTGACCATCGAGATGCCCATGCCCGGCACGCTGAACCAGTCGGCACTGGCCGCAGCCGACGCAAAGGTCTTGTCGTCCGGGTTGACATACTTGCCGTCGGCATTTTGCAGTTGCAGGTAGTTCATATTGTTCTTCTTGACGTAAGCGTACTCGACATAACCCACGGCGCCTTTGACGCGCGTCACATTTGCGGCCACGCCCTCGTTGCCCTTGCCGCCCACCGAAGAGGCTGCGGGCCATTTGACGGCCGCCCCCTTGCCCACCTGATCGGCCCATTCCTTGCTGACGGAGGTCAGGTAGTCGGTCCAGTTGAACGTGGTGCCGGAGCCATCGGCGCGGTGCACGACGGTGATGCCCTGATCCGGCAGCGCCTTGCCGGGATTGAGGGCGGCCAGCTTGGCGTCATTCCACTTGCTGATCTTGCCCAGGAACACCTCGGCCAGCACCGGGCCGGTGACGCGCAACTCGCCCGGCTTGAAGCCTTCGAGGTTGATCACGGGCACGGTGCCGCCAATGATCGCGGGGAACTGCACCATGCCGTCTTTTTCCAGATCGGCCCCGGACAGTGGCGCATCCGTGGCGCCGAAGGCCACGGTTTTGGCGCGGATCTGGCGAATGCCGCCCGACGAGCCTATCGATTGATAGTTCAGTCCGATGCCGGTTTCCTTTTTGTAGGCTTCAGCCCATTTGGCGTACATCGGGAACGGGAAGGTTGCGCCCGCGCCCGTGATGTCCGCTGCCAAGGCCGTGCCGACAGCGCTGCTGGCCAATGTGACGGCAATGACGGCAACGGTTTTGAAAAATATGCGTTCGGGTTTCATCAAATACCTTTCGACTGGAGTGAACGGGACAGGGCGGACTCTAGGCGCGAATGATGACAATTCGGTGACTGTAGGGCCAAGGCCCCCGCGCCGTCGTCCGCATGGCGCTGACTCGTCACCGATCCTGTCACCGATCTGTCATGAAGCGGGCACACAGTGTCGGCCCGGCCCACGGTACGATCCGCCCCCTTGCTTCCGATTTCCTGTTTCCAACTTCCCGGTCCCCGGCAGTACAACATGCGCAATGGCACCCGTCTGGCCGCAGTCGACCTCGGCTCCAACAGTTTTCGCCTGGAAATCGGGCGCTATGAGTTTGGCCACATACAACGGGTGGAGTACCTCAAGGAGACCGTGCGCCTGGGCAACGGTCTCGACGAAGACCAGCAACTGACGCGCGCCGCCATGGAGCGCGGCTGGGCCTGCCTGGCGCGGTTTGGCGAGCGGCTGGCCGGTTTCCCCCGGGCCCAGGTGCGGGCCGTGGCCACGCAGACCTTGCGCGAGGCGCGCAACCGGGAGGAATTCCTGTCCCGTGGCAGCGCGGTGCTGGCCTACCCGATCGACGTGGTCTCCGGCGCCGAAGAAGCGCGGCTGATCTACCAGGGCGTGGCCCGGCTGCTGCCGCAATCGGACGAGCGGCGGCTGGTCGTCGATATCGGCGGGCGCTCCACCGAGTTGATTCTGGGCCAGCAGTTCAGCCCGCAGGCCGTGGCCTCCTACCAAGTGGGCAGCGTCGCATGGTCGCAGCGCTACTTTGCCGGCGGCGCGTTCAGCGCCTCGGCCTTTCTGGCGGCCGAGATCGCGGCCAAGGCGGTGCTCGATGAAGCACTGGGAACCTTCAGGCCGCAGACCTGGGAGCGGGCCTACGGCTCCTCGGGAACGGTCGGCGCGGTGGGGGGCATGCTCGCCGCATCGGGGGTGGGGGCCGAGGGCCAGATCACCCGTGCCGGCCTGAACTGGCTGCACGAGCGCATGTTGCGCGCGCAGAGCGCCGATCGGCTGCGCATCGAAGGGCTCAAGGAAGAGCGGCGTGCCGTCATCGGCGGCGGCATCAGCGTGCTGCGCGCGGTGTTCGACCTGCTGGACATCGACGTGCTGCATGTCGCCCAGGGCGCGCTGCGCCAAGGCGCGCTGTATGACCTGCTCGATCGCGAGCAACCGGAGACCGACCTGCGCAGCAGCACCGTCAACGGACTGATGCAGCGGTTTGGCGTCGATGCGGAGCACGCGCAGCGGGTGGCGCGCACGGCCTGTGCGCTGTTCGAGCTGGCCGCGCCGGCCGGCAGCGAGCGTGCTGCGCGCAAGCTCGACTGGGCGGCCCGGCTGCATGAGATCGGCTGCCGCATATCGCACAGCGACTACCACCGCCACGGCGCCTACATCCTGGACAACACCGACGCCGCCGGCTTTGCCATGCCCGAACTGCATCGCCTGGGCATGCTGGTGCAAAGCCAGCGCGGCAAGGTGCGCAAACTGGGGGCCGACCTGGACGAGCCGATCTTCGCGCTGCAACTGCTGAGTCTGCGGCTGGCGGTGATCCTGTGCCATGCCAGGCGCGACCCCGACCGCAGCGGCCTGCTGCTGCGCCGCCAGGGCCAGCGCTTCGACCTCAGCGCCCGCCCGGGCTGGGCCAGCGCCTACCCGCAGTCTGCGCATCTGCTGCGCGAGGAGTTGCTGGCCTGGCAGAAGACGCCCTGGGAATTGGTGCTGGACCTGCCGTGAACGGCCACCGGCATCCCCGCCGATACCCCGCAGGCAGGCCGCCGGCGCTACAAAAACTCGGGCGACTGGACCACCAGCAGCACGGCTTGGCCGTGGTCGAGCCGCTGGCGCTGGCGCAGCCACCACACGGCGCCCTTGCGCACCGCGCATTGCGGCGCCGGAATCGCCAAGAGCCGGGCAATGGTTTGCCCCAGCACCGGCTGATGCCCGACGACCAGCACCGCGCCTTTGGCCTCTGGCCACTGGGCCAGTTCCAGCAGATCCTGGGGCGTGCCGCCGGGCAGCAGTTCGGCGCGCCGCTTGAACTTGCGCCCCAACGCGCTGGCGGTCTGTTCGGCCCGACGCGCCGGGCTGGCCAGCACCCGCAGGCCCTCGGGCAGTTGCCGATCGAGCCATGCCGCCATGCGCGCCGCCTGCTTTTCGCCCTTGGCCGTCAGCGCCCGGGCCAGGTCGTCGCTGCCGTCCCCGGCCTCTTGCGCCTCGGCGTGGCGCCACAGGATCAAGTCCATCATGGCGCCCCTGGCCGGCCGGAACCGGCGCCGCCGGGGCCGTAGCGGAGCATCAACGCCGCTTGGGCGCCCAGGCCGTCCACCGGGCGCGGCGCAGCGGCGTAACTGCCGTCGGCGTTCAATGTCCAGGCATCCCGGTCATCGTGCAGATAGGCCACCAGACATTCGTCGATGATCTGCTGGCGCAAGCCCGGGTCGGTCACCGGCCAGGCCAGCTCGACACGGCGCAGCATGTTGCGGTTCATCCAGTCGGCGCTGGACAGATACAGGTCTTCCTCGCTGCCGGCGCAAAAGTAGAAAACCCGCGTGTGCTCCAGGAATCGGCCAATCACCGAGCGCACGCGGATGTTGTCCGTGACCCCGGGCAGTTGCGCCGCCAACATGCAGGCGCCGCGCACGATCAGATCGATGCGCGCGCCGCGCTGACCGGCCAGGATCAAGGCCCGCATCAGCGCCTCGTCGGTCAGCGCGTTCATCTTGGCGACGATGCGGGCGGCCTCGCCACGGCTGGCGGCCAGTCCGACCCGCTCGATCTTTTCCAGCATGCGGCGCTGCAGGTGAAACGGCGCCAGCATCAGCCGGCGCAAATGGGGCGGCCGGTTCTGGCTGGCCAGGTGGTTGAATACGCCGTCCATGTCGGCGGTGAGCGCCTCATCGGCGCTCAGGTAGCTCAGGTCGGTGTAGAGACGGGCGGTGCGCATGTTGTAGTTGCCGGTCGCAAGATGCCCGTAGCGGCGCAACTGCCGCCCTTCCCGGCGCGTGACCAGCAGCATCTTGGCGTGCGTCTTGAGCCCCACCACGCCATACACCACCTGGGCGCCGATCGACTCCAGCGCCTCGGCCCAGTTGATGTTGACTTCTTCGTCGAAGCGGGCTTTGAGCTCGACCACGGCCATCACCTCCTTGCCCCGGCGCACCGCCTCGGTCAGCAGCGCCATCAGCGCCGAGTCGGAGCCGGTGCGGTAGATCGTCTGCTTGATGGCCAGCACCTGCGGGTCGTTCACCGCTTCGCGCAAGAAGGCCAGCAGGCCGTCGAAGCTCTCGAACGGCTGGTGGATCAGCACATCGCGCTGGCGCAATTGCGCCATGATCGAGCGGCCGGGCCGTAGCTGGCGCGGCCAGGCGCCATCCCAGGCCGGGAACAGCAAGGCCGGCCGGTTCACCAAGTCCACCAACTGCGCCAGGCGCGCCAGGTTCACCGGGCCATGCACCCGGTACAGCGCTGCGGCCGGCAGGCCGAACTGCGCCAGCAGAAAGTCCGACAGGAACGGCGAGCAGGCCGCAGACACCTCCAGCCGCACGGCCTGCCCGTAGTGGCGATGCTGCAAGCCCTGCCGCAAGGCGGTGCGCAGGTTGCGCACATCTTCTTCGTCGAGCGCCAGATCGGAATGGCGCGTCACGCGAAACTGCGAAAACTCGGTCACTTCCCGGCCCGGAAACAGCTCCTCCAGATGCGCCCGGATGATGCTCGACAGGCTCGCGAACAGCGCCTCCTCGGGCGCCACCTTGGCCGGCATGCGCAGCAGACGCGGCAACGCGCGCGGCACCTTGACGATGGCAATTTCGTTCTTGCGGCCAAAGGCCGCCTGCGCCTTGAGGCGGACGATGAAGTTCAGCGACTTGTTGGCCACCTGCGGAAACGGATGCGCCGGGTCCAGCCCCACCGGAATCAGCAGCGGGCGAACCTCGCGGATGAAGGACTCGTGCACCCAGCGTTTTTGCGCCGGGGATCGGTCGGCATGGGTGACGATACGGATGCCATGCCGGGCAAACGCCGGGAGCAAGACCTCGTTGTACAAGCTGTACTGCCGCGCAACCAGATGCTGGACCTTGGCCGAGAGCGCCTCGAACGAGCGCGTCGTATACAGCCCCTGGGTCTGCCCCTGCTGCGCGGCCGTGATGTGGGGCGCCGCGCGCACCTCGAAAAACTCGTCCAGGTTGGCTGACACGATGCACAGGTAGCGCAGGCGCTCGAGCAACGGGATGTCGCTGCGCAGCGCCCAGTCGAAGACGCGCTCATTGAAGGCCAGGATGCTGTGGTCCCGGTCCAGGAACATGGGCTGCGGCGCTGCGCCGCCACGCCCAGGCGCCGCAGCCATGCCGGTGGCAGCATCGGACAGCGCACTCTGTAAAGGCACCATATCGGTGGGGGGCAAGGGCAACATGAATCACGGGCCGCGGATGCTATTGACCGCAGGATAGCGTCAGTTTCGCGTGTGCAGATGATAAGGCTGTGACAGCATGTGATCTCCAGGTCTGATCTCCAGCAGCGCACCCGCCCGGACAGCGCCCGGGCGCCGGATCGTCCGCTCATCGGCGCTCGCCAGCGATTCGATGGCGGCCTGAACCCAACGACCCAAACCGGCCATGGCCGGCCACAGAACCGCCGGCCCGGTTCAGAGCCGTCCGCTCGCCACCGCATGGCAAGCAATCCGTATGCCGTCCAGGCTCTGGAGTTGCGGCCGCTCCGACCGGCAGCGCTGATCCGCATGTGGGCAGCG
>Ga0081606_1000212_pt1 | contig 29628 bp, 18 predicted proteins | sample EareggfetidaYelm_FD_71127 | JGI IMG/M metagenome (GOLD analysis project Ga0081606, IMG submission 71127) | Earthworm egg capsule microbial community from the University of Washington, USA - E. fetida Yelm (SPADES assembly) (version 2) | ecosystem: Host-associated > Annelida > Reproductive system... | reverse complement strand
GGGGCGTGCTACGTGGCCTATGGGGAAACAAGGCAACAAGCACAAAAGTAAGAAAAAGAAAAAAAAGAAAAAAAAAGAAAGGGGGGGGGGGGGGGGGGGGGGGGGGGGGGGGGGGGGGGGGGGGCTGTACAGAAATTCAGTGACCCGTTCCCCCCCCCGGTCTCCAAACCGCCCGTTCCGTCCGCGTTGATTTTACGGACCGACACCGCCTACCCTAAAGGGTCGGGCGGTGAAGTGACAACGTCTACCGTCACAATTACAACTGGTAGTAAACGTTTTCGACTCCGTGCAAGACACTCACTCAGCCCTATCCCGAGTCTGTGTCTGGCGTGCATCGGAGTGGCTGGCGCGCGTGCGCCCGTGACAGACTTCGTCGCAGGCCTTGAGTGAAACATCTCACTATTTTGGACGCGTGGGTCGCCGGACGGCCGTCGCTCCCTTCTTCTCGCCTCGCGCCGTTGCTGACTTCCGCTTCGGCGCCACGCGACCGTGAGCGCTCTCTAGATGCGTTCGCGCCGCCGGCGTACGAAGCGCTGTCAGGTGTGCGAGCACCAGCGGATAGCCCTCGTAGTGAGGCGTGAGGAAGTACACGTCGGGCTTCGCCCGGATGACTCGCCACGGCCCGCGGTCCCGAGTCCGAACCCGCCGCGGACCCGACGAGCCAGGAACACCTGGCTTACTCCCGCGAGGTGGGCCGCGGCGCTGGTCTAGCACTGGAGTCAGTTCGGGCCTCGATCGCACGAACGACCGCCACCATGTCGGCCTGGCCATGCCCCAGCGCCACGGTCTCGCCGTACAGGGCGTGGCAGACATCCAGCAGGGGCGAAGCCACGTGGGACGCTCTTGCCGCCTCGGCGATCAGCCGGTGCATGTCCAAGCCATGCTGGTCGGCGAAATGAGCCGCCTCCGCGAGGCCAGTGACCATGGTGATCAGGAACAGGTTGACCGAGAGTTTCATGAGCAGCGCGCTCGGGACGGGTCCACAGATGATCGTCTCATGGCACATCGGTTGGAGCAGCGGGCGAACCTCCTCCAGGGTCGCGCGCTCGCCGGCCAGCATCGCCACGAGCTGCCCGGCCTCGGCGGGCTTCCTCGAGCCGGAGACGGGCGCTTCGACATAGCTGCCTCCCGCGGCGCGAACGTCGGCTTCGAGCCCGCGCGAGTATTCGGGCGAGGTCGTCCCCATGTGGACGATCGTGTGCCGCACGACGTTCGCGCCGAAGTCCGGCGTGCCACGGCCCAGGGCCGAATCGATCGCGGCGCCGTCGGCCAGCATGAGGATCACGACGCGCGCCTGCCTGAAGACCTCGGCGGCACTCGTCGCCACCTTCGCACCGGCCGCGAGCAAGGGCTCACACTTGTCTGCGGAGCGGTTCCAGACAACGAGCGCCATTCCCGCACGGGCCAGATTAAGCGCCATGGGTTGTCCCATGACTCCGAGACCGATGAAACCTACATCCATATGCACCTCCAGCCGGTGTTGCTCCTGGCGACAGGACCGCGCTTCCCACCGCTGACGCAGGGGCCCGGCTTCGAGCGCGGCGCATTGCCAGGAACGCAACCCTTTGGCTGCCGTGACGATGGCGCAGGGGACGCTATTTGACCTCTCGCGTCAGCCGTGAGTCCCATGGGCACCAGTGGTTGCCAGGGAGGAATGCGCCGCCGGCTTCGTCCAGATGATCTTCGACGTACGTCATGTTGGCATCGCAGACTTCGATGGCCATCGCGAAGAACCGGATGGTTGCCGGATCGAGGTGGAAAGAAAAGCCCGGGTTGTAGCTCGCGGTTCTTTTGATGATTCTCCCGTGGACATGGACCTCGTTGTTTTCCTCTCCAGAGAGAATCCGGCGCGCATGGGCAATTGTCTTGTCGTCGGTCAGTTCGATGATGAACTCGCGACCGGGTGAGGATGCTTGGGTGAATGCGAAACGGGTTGGTCCTGCCATTGAGGGACTCCTTTGATTTGATGGGCAACACCGTGGGGAGGTTGGGTGGTGGCGTCAACCGGCTTGTGGTTGGCGCGTGTGAAAGTTGGCAATGCTGATTACAAAGGTTGGCCCGCTGGATTCCAACTGGGGCTCGCCAACGACTCGACGGGGCCCCGGGGTTCCGCTAGGTTCCCCGCCCCGTGAACGCCGATATACAGAACCACCGTGAGCAGCTCGAGCGCCTCCAGGAGGCGTTGTCCACCCGCCAGAGCACCTTGCTCTTCGCCCACGCGGGCCTGTCCTTCGTCGTCTCGCTCATCCTGGGCGGCGCCACGGCCAAGCTCGTCTGGGACTCGGCGAAGACGCCGTACCTGGCGTGGCTGGGACTGATGGCCACGATGGGGCTGGCCGTCTATGGTTTCCTGCGTCTGCGCAAGGGCCGCACGGTGCTGGCGGACGAGCTGGCGCGCTATGAGACCATGCTCGAGCTGCGCCGCCGGTTGGGACTGGACGAGCCCGTGGCGCTGCCCCGGTGAGCCCGGCTCCGAAGCCCGCCGCGCGCGGGCGTCTCATCGTGCTGGAAGGACTCGACGGCGCGGGGACCACCACCCAGGTGGAGCGCCTGGCGGCGGCCCTGCGCGCCGAGGGTCATCCCGTCTTCACCACCCGCGAGCCCTCGGACGGACCGGTGGGCGTGCTCATCCGCCAGGCCCTCACGGGCCGGGTGGTGCTGCCGGGCGGGGCGGGCCCCCTGGCGCCGGAGACCCTGGCGCTCCTGTACGCGGCGGATCGGACGGATCATCTCCGGGCCCGGGTGCTGCCCGCGCTCGAGGCGGGGCAGGTGGTGCTCAGTGATCGCTCCGTGCTCTCGTCGCTCGCCTACCAAGGCGCGTCGCTGCCCATGGAGTGGGTGGAATCCATCAACACGTACGCGGTGCCCGCGGACCTGACGCTCTTCGTGGAGGTCTCCATCGAGGTGGCGGCGCGGCGGCGCGCGGCGCGGGGGGGCCCGGAAGAGCTCTTCGACGCCGAGGAGAAACAGCGGCGCATCTCCCGCCAGTACGCGGCGGCCATCAAGCTGCGTGGCAAGCGCGAGCACGTGGTGCGCATCGACGGGGATCAGTCCGTGGAGGCGGTGACAGAGGCGTGCCTTGCGCGGGTGCGCAAGCTGCTCGGACAAAAGCCCGGTCGCGCGGCGGCGGTGCGCTAGAGTCTCGTCCTCATGGAGCCCATGGGCGCGGCGGCGGTCATCATCGGCAACGAGGTCCTCACCGCCAAGGTGGTGGACGCGAATGGTCCCCACCTCATCCAGCGGCTGCGCGAGGTGGGCATTCCCCTGCGCTCGCTGGAGATCGTCCCCGACGAGGTGGACTTCATCGTGGAGGCGGTGTCCCGGGCGCGGCGGCGGGCGAAATACGTCTTCACCAGTGGAGGCATCGGGCCCACGCATGACGACGTGACGGTGCGCGCGGTGGCGCTGGCCATGGGGCGCGGGGTGGTGCGGTTGCCGGAGATGGTGGAGCTCATCCGCCAGAGGGGCCCGGAGCGCATGACGCCCGAGGTGATGCGCCTGGCGGATGCTCCCGCGGGCGCGGTGCTCCTGCCTCAGTCGGGCAGCTGGCTCCCGGTGCTGACGGTGGAGGATGTGTTCCTCCTGCCCGGAGTGCCGCAGCTCTTCCGCACGCAACTAGAGACGGTGCTCGGGCGGTTGAGCGGCACGCCCGTGCACCTGCGCATGCTGTATTTGAACGTGAGCGAGAGCGCGGTGGCGGGGGTGCTGGATCGGGTGGCGCTGGACATGCCGCACGTGGCGATCGGCTCCTACCCGATGTTCGACCCCGCCCTGGACTACGCCGTGAAGGTGACGGTGGAGAGCGTGGACAAGGCCGAAGTGGAGGAGGCTTTCGCCCGGCTCCTGGAGGGATTGCCGGAGGGCGCGCTCGTGCGCACGGAGTAGTTTCCCGGCGGGTTTTCCACTCGATGCGCTGATTCCCCAGCTCGGGTCGTGTGTGTATTCGTACAACGCGGTCCGCGCGTCGCGCCGAGGGGTCGGGAAGGATGGACAGGGGCCAGGGCCCCGGGTTTCATGCTGGAAGGTTTCACCCGAGGAGAACCATGTCCGACACGCTTGATTGGCGGCCCCAGGAACCAGCCGAGGCCCTCTCGGACTACGCGGTGCTGGCGAGGCGCTGGGTGCAGCAGGGGTGGTCGTTGCGCGCCATCGCCCTGTGCAAGATCATCCTCCGGCTCGAGCCGGATCACGCTCCGACGCGGCGGTTGTTGTCGGAACTCGATGCGCGCAAGTTGGATCCCAACGCCCCGGTGGGCCCCGCCGTGCCGCGACCCGTCTCGCTGGAGCGGGACTTCGAGCGCAAGCCCGCGAGTTCCTCCCTGCTCGCGGGGCTGGGGCAGTGGGAATTCGAGACGATGCTCGAGTCCCTGGAGCTGCGGGACTTCGAGGCGGGCGAGACGATCGTGGAGGAGGGCACGCCAGGTGACTCGCTCTTCGCCATCGTGGAGGGGCGCGTGGAAGTGGTGCGCACCCTCAAGACGGGGCGGCGGCGCACGGTGGCCGTGCTGGAGGAGGGGGACTTCTTCGGCGAGATGTCGCTGCTGTCCCATGTGCCGCGCATGGCGAGCGTGAGGGCCTTCGAGAACACGGCGGTGCTGGAGCTGACGCGGGAGCGGCTGACGCGCATCGTCCAGCGGCACCCGTCCGTGGAGGGGGTGCTGCGCGAATTCCACCGCGAGCGTCTGCTCGACAACGTGCTGCGCAGCAACCCGCTCTTCCGGCTCCTGTCGAGCGGGCAGCGCGAGGCCCTGTCGCATGACTTCGAACTCCGGGCCCGGCCCGCGGGCGCGGTTCTGCTGGAGCAGGGGCAGCCCGCGGATGCGCTCTACCTGCTGCTCCAGGGGCAGTGCCAGGTGCTGCACCGGGACGCGGAGCATGGCGAGCGCATGCTGCGCACCCTGCGCGAGGGCGACATGTTCGGGGAGATCGCCCTGATGCTCGGCCTGCATGCCACCGCCACCGTGCGCGCGGAGACGTCCTGCCTGCTGTTGCGCCTGGACCACGGGAGTTGCGAGCGGCACCTGCTCGAGCAACCCGCCGTGCGCGAGGCGCTGGTCCAGATGGGCCATGAGCGCCTGTTGCGCAACGCCGGGCTGATGGCGCCGCTTCCGGATGAGGCGACGGGTTCCTGACCCCGCCCGCCCCGGGCTCAGGGCTCGGGGCGGGTGCCCGGGCCCTCCAGGTCCACCGGTGCCGTGCCGCGCCGCAGCACGGAGTGGCGATGGCCATAGGCGAAGTAGATGACGAGCCCGATGACGAGCCAGATGCCGAAGCGCTCCCAGGCATGCACGGGCAGGCCCTTCATCACGAAGAGACACGCCAGGGCGCCCGCGATCGACACCGGCCACACGAAGGGCACCTTGAAGGGCCTCGGGCGGTGCGGATCCTTCAGGCGCAGGACGGGGACGCCCAGACACACCATCATGAAGGCGGACAGGGTGCCGATGTTCGTCAAGTCGTAGGTGGCCGCGTCATCCGCCACGAGCGCGCCGAGCGCCACCAGCACCCCCGTGATGATGGTGGTGATGTGGGGCGTGCGGAAGCGGGGGTGGATCTTCGCCGCCCAGGGGGGCAGCAGGCCGTCGCGCGCCATCGCGTAGAAGATGCGCGGCTGGCCGTACTGGAAGACGAGCAGCACCGCCGACATGGAGACGACCGCGCCCAGGGCGATGATCCAACTGAACTGGGTGAGTCCCGCCACGGTGAAGGCCCGCGCCAGGGGGTCCGCCGCCCGCAGCTGCTGGTAGGGAATGAGGCCCGTGGCCACAGCGCCGACGATGACGTAGATCAACGTGCAGATGCCCAGTCCCAGGAGGATGCCGCGGGGCATGGTGCGCTGGGGATCCTTCGTCTCCTCGGCCGCCGTGGAGATGGCGTCGAAGCCGATGTAGGCGAAGAACACGATGGCCGCCGCCTGATGGATGCCGGTGAAGCCGTTGGGCGCGAAGGGCGTGTAGTTGGCCGGGTTGATGTGCGCCGCGCCCACGCCCACGAAGAGCGCCAGCACCAGGAGCTTCACCACCACCATGGCGTTGTTGACGCGGGTGCTCTCCTTCACGCCGACGACGAGCAGCCCGGTGATGAGCATCACGATGAGGAAGGCGGGCAGGTTCACCAGGATGGGGATGCCGACCAGCCTCGGCGCGGTGTCCAGGAGGGCGCGGATGGCCGGATCCGGGCTCGCGTGCACGTTGTAGTAGCCGTGTGTCAGCCAGCCCGGGATGTCCACCCAGGGGGAGATGAGCGAGTTGAAGTATCCGGACCAGGCGATCGCCACCGCCACGTTGCCCACGGCGTACTCGAGGATGAGATCCCACCCGATGATCCACGCGATGAGCTCCCCCAGCGTCGCATAGGAATACGCATACGCACTGCCCGCCTGGGGAATCATCGACGCGAGTTCCGCGTAGCACAGCGCCGCCAGGGCGCACACCGCGCCGAGCAGCAGGAAGGACAGCACCAGGGCGGGCCCGGCGCCATAGCGGACGATCTCCCCGCCGGGCAGCACCTCGCCGGCGGCCGCCGTGCCCAGCGTGGAGAAGATTCCGGCCCCGATGACCGCTCCAATGGAGAGCATGACGAGGTCGCCGGTGCCCATCACCCGTTTGAGCTCTCCGGAGGAGGCGCCCTCGGCGGGGTCGGTGATCTGCTTGCGCTGGAAGAGGGAACGCATGGATGGGGGGCGATTAGCACGTTCCGGACCCCCTTGGGGGAGACACCGCCGCGTCAGAGGAATGCGGGGCGCGTCATGCAGGTCGTCAGTGTGAAGAAGGCGCTGGAGGGCTCGATCGCTCCGGACACCAAGGGCGTGCCGGGCTCGGCGCAGTTCTGAGACGGCCGCCCGCCGGATCGGCGCTCCGCTCGGGGTGAGCGGAGCGCCTCGCGCGCTACTCGCCGAACAGCGTCCGCGTGGTCGGGTTGGGCGCGCAGCCGCCGTTGAGGCACACCACGTCGAGTTCCCGGTTGATGCCCGTGGCGGGGTTGCGGCACTCCGCGTCCGTCGTGCAGGGCACGGCGGGGGACAAGCCCAGCACCCGGTACTCGGCCGTGCAGTTGCCATCGCCGAACACGAGCGAGCCCCGGAACAACACGCCCGGCGCCGACGGCGAGGAATAGAGGTACACGTCGCTGAACTGGTAGTCGACCGTCTGGGCGGGCAGGGCGGCACCGCTGCCATCCGTCACGGCCCGCGCCGCGATGGAGATCCGGCTGAACGACGGCACCCGGCACGCGTCCTGGGCATCCGGCTCGTTGGGGAACGAGGTGGACAGGGCCGTGGCCAGGCGCGAGGCCTGGAGCGCCCCGATGGGATCCGTGGGATTCGCGGGGTCCGCCGGCGGCGTCAGCTCCACCCGGGGCAGCCGCGTCCCCGCGCTGTCGAGGTACGTCGCCAGCGACACCGCCGCCTGGGGCCGCAGGGCCATGGTCGACGGCATACGGGGATCCTCGCTCGCGGGAACCAGGTACTTGTACACCCCGAAGGTGTCGCTGGTGAGGGCGCCGCACGAGGTGGAGGCCTCGGCGGGGTTCTTCAGGACATAGGCGACATGCCAGGCCCCATCCTGCACCTGACAGCCAGGGGAGGGTTGCTCGGCACAGCCCCCCAGGAGGCCCGCCGTGCCCCCCAGCAATATCGCGGTCACGCTACGCATGCTCATCGCTCCAATCGTCCAGGGGGCTAGAAGGTGTACTTGAGACCCAGGCGGATCTGCCGTGGCGCCTGGTACGCGGTGGGCTGCCTGAAGTTCTTGTTCACGTCCGCCTCGGTCAGCGTGCCCGAGGGCAGGCCCGTGGCGGGATCGTAGGCGGTGACTTGCTCGGGCGTGAGCCGCTCACCGGCCGGCTTGCCTCCCGCGACGGGAATCACGCTGCGGAAGGTGTAGGCCTCGTCCACCGTGGTCGCCTGCTGGAAGTTGAACAGGTTGAACACGTCCACGCTGAGCGACAGCACCTGGGTCTTGTTCATGCGGTAGTTCACCCCGAGGTTGCCGTCGATGTTGTTCACCCACGGCGTGCGGCCCGCGCTGCCCCGCTCCAGGATGAACGCCTCGTTGGTGCCGTAGATGGGGTGCCCGCCCAGGTAGTTGATGGGCACGCCGGAGTTGCCGCGGTACGACAGGCCGAGGCTCGCGCTCAGGTCCCGGGTGAACGCGAACTCCTTGGCGCCGAACACCTTGAGGGCGTGCGTGCGGTCGAAGGGCAGCAGGCCCGTGCGGTTGTCCATCAGGGACAGCAGGTCGAAGTCCGAGCTGAAGTTCGGGTCGAGCTGGAAGGTCTCCGGACGGAACAGGCCCGAGTAGTTGCCGTACAGCCGCGACCAGGTGTAGCTCGCCTGCGCCAGCCAGCCGTCGGAGAAGGTGTGGTTGAGGAACACCGTCACCGCGTCGTAGTCGCGCGTGGCCTTGGGGAACTCCTGGGCGAAGCCCTCACCCGGGTTGCCCAGGATGCGCGTGTTGCCTCCGTCGCGGCTCATGTCCTCGATGATCGAGTTCATGTACCGGTGGGTGTAGAGCGCGCCAGCGCGGATGTTGGCCAGCAGCTCGTACTCGGCGCCCACCAGCACCTCGTCCGACGACTGGGGCTTGATGGCGGGGTCCACCGGCACGCGGTCCGCCTTGCCGCCGAAGTGCAGGAAGCTCGGATCGATGAACCCGGGGCCGAACGTGCCGTTGAACAGCTCCAGGTTGGAGTCGGCCAGGCACGTGGCCTGCCCCTCCCGTGTGGCGATGGTGGAGGGATCGCACCGGCCCACGCCCGAGGAGTGCTTCGCCACGTAGCGCGGCTCGGGCGGGAAGGCGCGATCGAGCAGGTTGATGGGCACCTGCTCGTAGTAGCGCGCGAAGTTGGCGTACACCTTCATGCGGCCGTTGGCCAGCGGGTCCACCACCAGACCCAGGCGGGGGGAGAGCTGATGGGGCAGCGAGAAGGCCAGGTTGCCGTCTCCGCCATAGAGCCATTGGGCGTCGTAGCGCACGCCCACGTTGAGCGTCACGCGCTGGGCGATGGTCCAGCTGTCCTGCAGGAAGCCACCGGCCGTGTTGCTGGTGGTGGTCGAGTTCAGGAAGGCCAGGCTCGTGGCCGTGTCCGGACCGGACTGGTAGCCGAAGCGGCGGATGTCCACCCAGTTGGCGCCGTTGGTGGCCTCGAGCAGGAACACGGAGCCTGAGTAGGCCTTGAGGTTGTTGTAGCGCAGCAGCTCCACGTCCGCGCCCGCCTTGAGCACGTGGGTGCCCAGGGCCTTGAGCAGCCAGGTGGCCTTGGCGTTGGCCTGGACGCGGTCCAGCTTCGCGTCGTTGATGTAGCCCGGGCCTCCCGCGTAGTACGAGTACACCGGACAGGCCAGCAGCCCCGTTGGATCCCCGTTCTGGGTGCAGGCCTCCTGGGCCGCGGTGAGGCCAGGCTCGTAGAAGAAGATGGGCCGCGGGGCGCTGTAGACGGCCGTCGCCAGTCCCGCCAGGCCCGTGGTGGAGCCCACGGCCGAGCCGTCCGAGGGCAGGATGGCCGACGTCTGGTGGAACCAGCCGAGGTTGGCGTCGACGAGCAACCTCTTGTCGTTGAAGGCGCCCGAGTACTTGAGGGCGGTGGACGTCGTGCTCGCCGTGGCCTTCGTGTAGAAGATCTCCGCGTCGGGATTGCCGGGCAACAGCGGCAGCACCAGGCCCGTCAGCGGGCTGACGGAAATGGTGTCTTGACCGCCCGAGGTGCTCGGCGTGCCCGTCACGGACATCGAGAAGTTGTGGTTGGCGTTGAGCAGGTACGTCAGCTTGCCGATGTACTGCAGGCTCTGCCCCTGGACCGCGATGTCACGCCGCGAGCCGGGAATCTCCGTGAACAGGTTGAAGCCCCGCTCGTCCGTCCTCACCCGGAGCTCGCCCGTGACCGGATCGCGCTCCGTCTGGTACGCGTTGATCGAGCGGGTGTGCGTGTAGTGGCTGTAGTTGGGCGCGATGCCGGCGAAGAACCACAGCTTGTCGTGGAGGATGGGACCGCCGAGGGTGGCGCCCACGTCGCCCAGCACGTCCAGGGCGTTGCGGCCGGCGATCACCGAGGAGGCGCTGACCACCTGGGCACGCGTGCCCTCGAGCGCTCCCGGCGTCACGGTGCCATACACCGAGCCGTGGAACTCGTTGGAGCCGGACTTCGTCACCGCGTTGAGCACGCCGCCCGTCGAGCGGCCGTACTCGGGCATGTACCCGCCGGTGATGATGTTGACGTCCTGCACGAACTCCACGTTCAGGGGGCTCGCGTTGACGCCAAAGGCCGGGTCGTTGTTGGACAGGCCATCCACCACGTACCCATTCTCCGGGGAGGTGGTGCCGTTGAGCGACACGCCATACATGTCGTTCTGCGCACCCGGCGCCAGCTCCGCGAGGCTCTCGAAGGAGCGGGCCGCGCCCGACTTGCCGCCCGGGCGGTTCACCGCGATGCGCTTGATGAAGTCCTGGTCGACATTGAGGCCCGTCGTCGTCGAGCCCACGTCGATCGTCGGCGCGCGCCCCACGACGTCGAGCTCAATGCTCTCCTTGGCGCTCTCGGGCAACAGCTGCACGTTGACGCGGATGGTGCGATCCAGCCGCAGTTGGATGTCCGGGCGCGTGAACGGCAGGAACGCTTCCTTGTCGAAGCGCAGCGTGTACACGCCTGGCGGCAGCTGGGGAATGCGGTACTGCCCCTGGGCGTCCGTCACCACCACCTGCTCGCCTTGCAGGTTGGGCGACGTCGCCGTGACGACCACGTCGGGGGCCGGCTTGCGGGTCTCGGCGTCGAGGACCGTCCCGAGAATCACGCTGTCGGCGTGGGCCACCGTCCCATAGGACAGGGCCATGACCACTCCGGTCGTCCGGAGCATCCGTTTCACTTGCATGCTGGAACCCCCTCCACTTGGGCGGACTGCGGTGCACCCGAAAGGCGTGTGAAAATAGCCGAGCCCCCTCGATTCTCCTACTCCAGGCGAGCCACGAAGGCGGCATCGTCAGCCTTCACGCTGTCCATTGTCCGGCGCAGCGTGCCCTCGCCGAAGCGCAGCAGCAGCGCGCCGCCCACGAAGCCCGGCACCGCCACGAGCATCATCGCGGTCAGCAGGTTGCGCGGCTCGGGCCCCAGCGCATCGGAGATGATGCCGACCACCAGCGGGCTCAGCGCGCCAAAGGCGATGTAGAACATGCCGCCGAGCGCCATCATCCGCGCCCGGATCCGCGCGGGGGCGATCCCCTGGTTGACCGTCGGCGACAGGGCGAGGCCGCCGAACGACGCGGCGATCTGGAAGGTCGCGATCACGTAGAACTGGGTCGGCGTCGTGGCGACCAGATACAGCAGCGAGAACGCCAGCGCAGTGAGCGCTCCCAGCTCGGCGACCCGCACCGGCGCGGTGTCGGCATCGCGCCGCGCGAGGCGTTTGGCGAGCAGGTTGGCGGCGGTCACGCCGACGATGCTTCCCACCGCGAAGACCTGGCCCAGCCTCACGCCCACCTCCGCGGGCGTCGCGCCGAACAGCCGGACGATCGCGACCGCGATCCAACCGAAGACGGTGAAGTTGGCCGCGCCGATCGCACCGAAGCCAGCGAACATCGACAGCAGCGTCTGGGCGTGCGCCCGGCAATAGGCGAGCAATCCGCCGTGCTCCCCGGGCGCGGCCGTTCCGGTCCCGCTGCCCGCGCGCGCCGACTCGCGCAGGGGGATCGCGAGCATCATGGGAATCAGCACGATGCCCGGCAGCGCCACCAGCATGAACACGATGCGCCACGTCGACAGGGAGGCGAGCGCCGCCGGGAGCGCGGCATGCGAGTGCTCCACCGCGCCGATCAGCAGACCGCCGAGCGCCAGTCCCACGGCGTAGCCCAACAATTGGGAGACGAAGAAGATCGAGTTGGCGAGCATGCGGCGCTCGGGCGGGAACAGGTCCGGGATCAGCGAGTAGGTGACCGGACCGAGCACGGCCTCACCCACCGAGATGCCCATCGCGAAGACGAACAGCATCTCGTAGTCGCGCGCCAGTCCGGACGCGGCGGTCGCCGCGCACCAGATGAAGATGCACACCGCGAAGATCCGCCGGCGATCGATGCGGTCGGCGAGCCAGCCGATCGGATAGGAGGCGAGGGCGACGACCAGCGTCGCGCCCAGGCCGCGCAGCGCGCCAATCTCCGTGTCGGAGAGCGAGAGCTCCTGCTTGAGCGGCTCGGTCAGCAGTGCCATCACCTGCATCACCGAGTTGCCACAGATCGACGCGAGGATCAGCGTCGCGAGGCCATACCAGGCGCCCAGCAGCACGGGATTGGACGAGGGCGCGTTGTTCAAGGGGTTCACGGTCGACATGTCGGTACGCATCATGCTCCACCCCAGGGCCATGCAGGACCGCGATGGCGAGCCTGACCCGTCGCTGTTTTCCACACTCCCGGATTCATTGCGAGAAGGGGGCGGTCTCGGCATCATCGCCCGCCTCATGGAGAACACTCCTTCGAACGGACGCGCCCCGAGGCCTCCTTCATGGACCGAGCTGGGGCTGGGGCCGCGCTCCGTCCTGATCTTCCTCCTCGTCCTGGCCGCGGTGGCCGGCTGGCTCTACTTCTGGTTCTGGGACCATGACGCCCTCTCCAGGCCCGCGCCGGCCACGCGCCTGGCGGACGTGAAGACCCTCAATTCCATTCGCGAGGACGTGTGTGGGCCCCCCACGCCCAATGGCCGTCCGATCGCCTTCTCCATGCTCTACAGCGAGGAGAAGCGGGCCTGGATCGAGGATGCCGTCGACGACTTCGCCCGGCTCTGCCCCAACATCCAGGTGAAGCTCACGGCGATGGGCGGCCTGCAGTCCGCCGAGGCGCTGCTGTCCGGTGAGCAACGGCCCCTGGTCTGGGCGCCCACGGACGAGCTCATCGTCGACTACCTGCTGGCGCGCTGGAAGACACGCGCCCGCCCGGAGATCCTGCTCGAGCCCTCCGAACGGACCCCCCTGGTCCGCTCGCCGCTGGTGGTGCTCGTCTGGTACGACCGGCTGCGGATGTTCCAGGCCCTCCTGTCCGCCCAGACCAGTCCCGAGGGCCCCTGGATGTCCTCGCTCTGCGCCCTGGTGCCGCGCGATGCCGACCCCTCGAATACGCTTCTGGAGGAGCAGGTGCCGGGCCGCTGGGTGGACTGGTATGACCAGAGCGCCGCGCGGCTGCCCCGTCCCGCGGCGGGAGAGCGCCCCTTGCCCTCGCGCGAGGAGCTGGTGCGCTGGGACAGGGTGAAGATCCAGCACACCTCCCCCACGCACTCCACCTCGGGCTTCGAGGTGCTCTACCTGCTGGCGTATGACTATTCGCTGCCGCCCCGTCAGCGCCGGGCCGCGCCCGCCGACGCGGGGACCGGGGCGGAGGCCGACGCGGGCGCCGACGCGAATTCCCAGGAGACGGTGGTGCTGGGCAACGAGCAACTGCGCGAGGCCTTCGCCCAGGGCTTTGCCGCCAAGAAGGAGCAGCTGCGGCATTGGCTCCAGCGCTGCCAGGCGGGCATGCCCGACTTCCCCCGCTCCACGGAGCTGGCCACCAAGCGGATGCTCGACGAGGGCTCCCGGGAGTTCGACGGGGTGGTGACCTTCGAGCACCTGGCGCTGCCCCTGTTGCAGCGCATCGACCGCTACCCGGGGGCCAGGCCCGACGTGCGCATCAACTACCCCCAGCCCACCTTCGTCAACGAGCACGCGGCCTACCTGCTCTGGCCCGAGGCGCGGGGCCCGGAGATCGAGGCCCAGCGGGACGCGGCGCGCCGGTGGCTGGCCTACCTGCGCGGTCAGGAGCAGCAGCAGAAGGCCATCCTCCACGGCTTCCGTCCCGCCATCGACCTGTCCCTGCTGGACTACGATGTGGAGGGCAATCTCTTCCTGAGCCTGCGCCGCCACGGGGTGCTGCCCGTGCTGGAGGTGACCGAGCCGCCCCGTCTGCGGGGACAGCCGCTCGCGGACATGCTGGATGTCTGGAAGGCGGCGGTGGGCCGGAACTGAGGAGCACCTTCCACGGCGCTCCCGCGTCCCAGCCCCCGCCGGGACGCTCAGGCCGAGGGGGGGCGGAAGCGCTGGGTCGCCGCGTCGACGACTTCCTTGCGCAGCTCGCGCACCGCCTCCTTGGACTTCTCGTACTGGAGCTTGAAGCGCTCCTGCATCGCCTTCGGATCGAAGTCCAGCAGCGCGCCGCCGGACTCGAGGTGGACGACGTACACGTTGCCCAGCGCATGCGTGAATGCCGCCGCCATGAGGGGGGCGGACACCGCGCTCAGGGCCCTGCCCACGCCTGGAACGAAGTTGACGATGCGCATCACCGCATCGCCCACCAGCGCTCCCCCCGAGCCCATCACCAGGGTGCTCACGATCTTCGCGGCGATGCCCTCGGAGAACTTCACCCCGTAGAGGTCCGAGAGGTTCTTGAGCATCTTGAGCTGCACGGCCGCCGCCGCCACCACGTCCATGTAGGGGAAGATGATGACGAACGTGCCGGCGCCCGCGGACCACAGCGTGTTAGAGCGGATGATGGCCTCCGCCTGGTAGAGCCGCTCCCGCGCCTCCGGTGAACCCAGCACGGCAGGCACGGGCAGGGCGTCCGCCGAGGCGGGCGCGTCCTGCGTCTTCTCCTCGGGCACGGGGGCCCGCGTGGGGGTCCCTACTTGGTAGATCTCGACGGACATGCCGCTGACTCCTGTCTGGATTCACGACCCGGTGCGTGTGCGCGCCTCACGTCGCCGGCGTTTCCGCCTTGGGGTCTTCCTTGCGCAGCTGATCCACCGTCAGCCGGGCCTTCTCGAACTCGCGCTTGAAGTGCTCCTGCATCTTCTTCGGATCGAAGTCGAGCAGCGTCCCGCCCGACTCGAAGTGCATGAGGAACACCCGGCCCAGCGCGTTGGTGAACGCCGCCACCGCCAGCGGGAACGTCAACACGCCCAGCGCCGAGCCCACGCCGGGAATGAGCTTGATGAGGCTCGCGGCGCCCACGCCCACCGCCAGGCCGCCCAGGCTCATCAGCAGCGAACTCACCAGCTTCTTGGCGATGCCCTCGGAGAACTTCACCCCGTAGAGGTCCGACAGGTTCTTGAGCATCTTGAGCTGCACCGCCGAGGCCGCCAGCACGTCCACGACGGGGAAGATGAGCGCGCCGGCGCCCACCGCCCACAGCGTGTTGCGCTTGATGATGGCTTCCGCCTGGCGCAGCCGCTCGCGGGACTCCGCCGAGCCCAGCAGGGGCTGGGGCGGCCGCGCTTCCTGCTCCTTCTTCGTCTCCTTGGTCGTCTTCACCTCATGCGTGGGGGACTGCGTCGACGTCTCCACCTTGTGCGTCTCGACGGACATGTTCCTGCCTCCTGCCTGGGTTCATCGCGATGCGGTGACTCGCACTGCCTTCACTCCGCGTACTTCCTCATTCTCTCAGCCGATGCCGTACGCTGCTACTCCCACATCCATCCGCGTGTCGCGGAAAGTCCTGAACGGCGGGCCTTCCGCCCGGGTGTGTTGGCTGCCATTCACCAGAAGCCGTCCGAGCCCTGGGCGCGCGCCTCACCCGCGGGGGGGCGTGGGCGGCCCGGGAGGCGTTCGCGGGGCCGGGGGCGCCTCGGGCCCCTTGTTGCCCCGCGCGGTTCCCGGGGGCTCGGCAGGGGGTTCGATCCGGGTGGGCGTGACGGTGCCGGTGGAGGGGGCCGCATCGGCCGCGGGGCTCGTGCCCGCGCGCGCCGTGAGGGGCTTCTCCTCGACCGCCGGGGTGGTCTTGCCCGTCGGGGAGCCCTTGTCGCCGGGCGGCTCCCGCGTGGCGGCGGCGGCCGGCGGCGGGCCCTCCAGGTTCATGATGAGCGAGGGGGCCTGGCCCTGCTGACCGCCTCCGAGCAGCACCACCTTGGAGTTGGGTGAGCGGGACAGCTCCAGCGTGGCCTCGATGCTCTTGAGCCGCAGCATCTCCGGCGACAGCTTGCCGACGATCTCGTTGTAGTCGCGGATGCCGGCCGCCTCGGTCCGCTTGCGCTCGGCCTCCTTCTCCTCGCGCTCGAGCTTGTAGCGGTACTCGAGCATGAGCTGCTCCTGCCGGTACTTGTCCGAGATGGCGCCGGCCACCATGTCCGGCAGGGAGATGTCCATGAGCTTGAGCTCCTGGACCATCACGTAGGGGTTGGCGTTGGGACTGCCGTCCGAGTCCTCGACGCGGCCGAGCACCGGCACGCGCCCCAGCTCCTGCAGGACGTCCTTGGCACTGGAGTAGATTTCGTGCGCGGGCCGGTTGCCGAAGGTGCGGCGCGTGTGGGCCTGGATCTCCGGCAGCACGAGCTTGTCGAAGTAGTCCTTGCCGATGTCGCGCTGGAGGAAGCCCAGCATCTCCAGGTGGGGCCGGTAGCGGATGGACACCTTCACGCCCAGTTGGAGGCCCTCCTCGCTGAGCACGTTGAAGTGGATGGTGCGCTGTTGCAGCCGCGTGTCGTAGATGGTGAGCCGGTCCCAGGGCGGAATGACATGCAGGCCCTCGCCCCACACCCGATCGGTGACGGTGCCGCCCCCGAGGAAGCGGTACATGACGGCGTTGTGGCCGGGGGGCACGCCGATGAAGACGCGCTGCCAGACGAAGCCCAGCAGGATGAGGCAGAAGACGAGCACCAGGTACACGGTGAAGCGCAACTGGAGGAAGGCGACCGCGAGCTGCTCGCGGAAGGTCGGCGGCGGCTCGGTGTCGGGGGACGGCTTGCTGCGGAACATGGATGCCTTCTCCTGGGAACTCACTCCCGCCGGGACGTGTCTTCGTCGCGGGAGGACGCCCGCTTCTTCTTGATGCGCTTGGGTCCTGACAGGATCGCCAGCAGGCCGCCGCCAATGGGCGTCAACACCACGGACAGCACCACCGTGGGCCAGAAGCCAAGCCTGCGTGTGCTGCCCATCAGCCCCACGGCGAACACGAGCAGCACAGGCAGCAGGGCGACGAGCAGTGGGATCAGGTCCATGGGGTCACTCCCTCGGGGGTGGGTCAGCTCGCCTTGTTCTCGGCGCGGGAGGTCGCCTTGTGCTTGAGCTCCGCGACGTGCCGCTGCGCCTTCTCGAACTCGCTCTTGAAGTAGTCCTGCATCCGCGTGGGGTTGAAGTCGAGCAGGGTCCCTCCCGCCTCGAAGTGCATGATGAAGACCTGGCCGATCGCGTTGGTCGACGAGGCCAGCGCCATGGGCAGCGACAACATCCCCAGGCCGGTGCCGATGCCGGGAATCAGCTTGAGCAGGGACGTGGCCAGGGCGCCCACGCCCACGCCCCCCATGCTCATGAGCATCGCGCCCACCAGCTTCCGGGCGAGGCCCTCCTTGAAGTCCACGCCGTAGAGGTCCGCCAGCTCCTTGAGCTGCTTGAGGTGCACGGCGGAGGCCGCCACCAGGTCGATCAGGGGCGCGCCGATGGCGCCGGCGCCCATGGCCCAGAAGGTGTTGCGATAGACGATGGTTTCCGCCTGACGCAGCCGCTCCCGCGCATCGACCACGGGGCCGGCCACCTCCTGGGCGGGTGCCTTCACCTCGGCGGTGGAGGCTTGCGGCGCCACCTCGAACTGGATTGTCTCGACGGACATGGTGCGGCCTTTCGTGTAGCGCTGGCGCGGGGAGGGAGAGCGTCCCTCAGGAGGTCTTCTCGGGGGAGGGGGGCGGCGGCGCGCCTTCCCCATGTTGTTCGATGGAGCGCACCTGGCCGTACTCCATTGTCACCACCCGATCGGCACAGGAGAAGTACCGGTCGTCGTGGCTCACGGCGACCACCGTCTTGCCGCGCGCGCGCAGCATTGGCAACAGCTCCTTGTAGAAGTAGTGCCGGAACGTCGGGTCCTGATCCGCGGCCCACTCGTCGAAGATGTAGAGCGGCCGGTCCTCCAGCAGGGCCACGATCATGGCCAGGCGCTTGCGCTGGCCCGTGGACAGCTCTCGCCGGGTGAAGCGCTGCTGGGAGAAGGACGTCTGCTCCTCCAGTTGCATCTGGGCGATCAACGCCTGGACGGCCTCGGGCTGTACGTCCAGCAGGCCATAGAGCCGGGAGAAGAGGTGGAAGTCCGTGAAGATGGTGCAGATGAGCTCGCGATAGGCGGCGAGGGTGTGGGAATCGACGCGAACGCCATCCACGCGGATGCTGCCGGCGCTGGCGGGATAGAGCCCCGTGAATGCCTTGAGGAAGGTGGACTTGCCGCTGCCATTGCCGCCCACGATGAACACCACCTCGCCCGAATGGAGGGTGAGATCCACCGGACCGATGTGGAAGCTCATGCCGTCGTCCGTCGTGGGGCTGTAGGTGTACTCCAGCTGGGAGATCTCGATGCGGGAGAAGCGTCCCTTCCAGGGGTTGGAGACGAGCGCCTCCTTCGCCAGGGGGTCGCTGCCCGACTCGAGCTTCTGCTCCAGCGACTCGAGGGCCATGAGCGCGTGGTTGGAGCGGATGTAGGCGGGGTAGCAGTTGACGGCGATGGCCACCGAGTTCCACGAGAGCATCAGCGCCGCGATGATCTGGGTGACCTGCGTGCTCTTCATTTCCAGGTGCTGGGGGAGGACGAACACCACGGACGCCAGCAGCGCGAAGAGCAGCGTGTTGGAGAAGATGAGGTTGTCGTCGAACAGGCTGTTGGTCTTGATCGTGCTGTCGCGCAGGCGCTCCGAGGTCCGCAGCACGTCCTCGCGCAATTCCTGGCTGCGCCTGGCGTTGAAGCGCGTCTCCTTGAAGCCCTTGAGCAGGTCGGTGAGCTGATCGAAGAAGGCGAGCCGGAAGCTCCCCAGCTGACGCAGGCCATTCTCCACCAGATCCTGGTTGGAGCGGAAGAGCATCAGGCCGCTGCCCAGCAGCAGCGAGATGAGCATGAGCGCGGGCACCGAGATCCAGGCCAGGTAGAGCGCCGAGAACACCAGGACGCAGAGGGACTGGAGCGTGGCGGCGATCATGCCCGCGGACGTGGAGATGACCGTGACGTTCTCCGTGATCCGGTCGTAGATCTCCGAAGTGCCGACCCGCTCGAAGCCTTGCAGATCCATGCGCCGGATCTTGTCCACGATGCGGATCTTGATGTGGTGCAGCGCCGACTCGACCAGCTGGGTGGTGCGATGGAACGTGTAGCGCGACGTCAACACGTAGAGCGCGACCGAGAGCGCGAAGAGCACGAAGGAGTGCATCCGCACGTTGGGAATGCTGCGCGCCACGGAGTTGATGAGCGCGATGACAAAGGCATTGGCGAGACCCGACAGGCTCGCGGCGATGAACAGATTGCGCCGCTCCGCGCCCGCCTCCTTGGACAGCATTTCGATGATGGTCAACGCCATGAACCCACGGCCTCACTCTGTCTGCTTGACTCTATCCGCGCCCACGTAGCGTGGTGTCTTGTTTCCGTCAACCCACGGGCTGGTCCAGGGCACGCTTGGACTTCTCGTACTCGCGCGTGAAGTGCTCCTGGACCTTCTTCGGATCGAAGTCCAGCAGCGTGCCGCCCGTCTCGAAATGCAGGAGGAACACGCGGCCCACCGCGTTCGTGAACGCCGCCGCCGACAGGGGAAAGCTCAGGGCACCGAGCACCGAGCCCACTCCGGGAATGGCCTTCAGGGCGCTCGCGGCCGCCACTCCCACCAGCACGCCGCCCGAGCTCATCAGCAGGGAGAGCACCAGCTTCTTGGCGATGCCCTCGGAGTACTTCACCCCGTAGAGATCCGACATCTGCTTGAGCATCTTCATCTGCACCGCCAGGGCGGCCGCCACATCGACCCACGGGATGATGAGGGCGCCGGCCCCCAGGGCCCAGAGCGTGTTGCGCTTGATGATGGACTCGCCCTGAAGGGTCCGCTCCCGGGCTTCCACCGAGCCGAACAACGGCGCCGGGGGCCTGGGCTCGGACGGGGTCTGCTGGGACGGCTCCGGGGGGGACTGCGTCTGCGGAGGGGTCTCGACGGTCATGGTGCTGTCTCCTATCTCAGGTTTCACTTCGCCGCGCGCTCCACCGATTCCAGCCAGGCGGAGAGCTGATGCGCCAGGGACTCGGCGTGGGGCGGCCGCACGAGCGTGGGGTGCTGGCCGGCGGAGCTCACCACCGACAGCGGCGCGCAGAGCCGGGACCAGCCCTCCTGCTTCTCCTGGGTCGTCATCTCGCCCACTCCCATCATGCCCGCGTTGCTCTCGGCGGAGAACAGCCGCACCGGCGCGTCCAGCCAGCCCGCGGGCAGGTCGCGCATCAGCAGGCCCGCGTGGAAGACCTCGGCCCGGCCGCGGATCAGCGCGACGTCCGTACCCGGGGGAATCCGCTGCGAGCGCTCCCCACACTCCCGCACCAACAGGAGCCGCTCCTCGTCGGTGGCGAGCGCCGCCATGCGCGCGCGCTCGGCGCTCAGGTCCAGGCCGCTCTCCAACTCGTACCCCTCGATCACCATGTTCAAGAGCTCCGCCCGGCTCCGGGGCTCGGGGAACAGGGCGTGCTTGTGCGAGGTGGCGTCGAAGAGCGACAGGCTCACCTGTGCGCCGCGAGCCGCGAGCCGCTGCGCGAGGCGGTAGGCCACCCAGCCACCGAGCGAGTGGCCTCCCACATGGTAGGGCCCCTGGGGCCGCACGCGAAGGAGCTCCCGCTCGTAGCGCTCGGCCATGGCATCCAGTGAGCGATCGGGTGGGGTGTGCCCGTCGAGGCCCACCGCCTGCAGGCCGTAGAAGGGACGCTCGGGACCCAGGTGCTGGGCCAGTGCCTGGAGGTAGAAGACGTCGCCCCCGACGCCGGGCACGCAGAAGAAGGGCGGCCGTGAGCCCTGGGGCTGCATGAGCACGAGCGGCGCCCACAGCTCCTCCTCCGAAGTGGCCTGGCGCCGCAGGGCCGCCAGGGATTCCACGGTGGGATGCTGGAAGAGGCTCCCGAGTGACAGCGCGTGGCCGAACACCTCCTGGAGCCGGGACAGCAGCCGCACCGCCAGCAGCGAGTGGCCGCCCAGGGCGAAGAAGTCCTCGCGCACGTCCACGCGGGGCAGGCCGAGCACCTCGCACCACACCAGGGCGATGGCCGTCTCGAGGGCGTCGCGTGGCGGAAGGAAGGCGCCGTGCGTCGTCCCCGCCCTCGCGACGGGCTCGGGCAGGGCCTTGCGATCCACCTTGCCACTGGCGTTGAGCGGGAAGGCCTCCAGCGGCACGAAGGCCGAGGGCACCATGTGCTCGGGCAGCCGCGCGCGCAGCCGCTCGCGCGCGTCCGCCACCCGCCGCTCCGCCTCCCCCGCGTCCCACGGCGAGAGGACGAGCCAGGCCACCAGCCGTTGGGTGCCCCGTTCATCGGTCCGCAGCAGGACGCACGCGTCGCGCACGCCGGGCACCTCACGCAGGGCCTGCTCGACCTCGCCCAACTCGATGCGGAAGCCGCGCAGCTTCACCTGGTTGTCCGTGCGGCCCACGTAGTCGAGCTGCCCGTCCTCGCGCCAGCGCGCCAGGTCCCCGGTGCGGTAGAGCCGGCCCGGGCCGAAGGGGTTGGGGATGAAGCGCTCGGCCGTCAGCTCGGGGCGGTGGAGGTATCCGCGGGTGACGCTCACGCCCCCCAGGTACACCTCGCCCGGCACGCCCACGGGGCTGAGCCGCAGGTGCGCGTCGAGCACGTACACCTGGGTGTTGGACATCGGCCGGCCCACGGCGGGCGGCAGCGGCGAGGGCTCGCAGCGCGTGAAGGTGGACCAGATGGTGGCCTCGGTGGCGCCGTAGATGTTGATGAAGCGTCGGCCCGGGGCCCACTGGCGCACGAGCTCCGCCGAGCACGTCTCGCCGAACACCAGGACGGTGTGCAGCGCGGGCAGGGCTCGCACGGGCACCGTGGCGAGCGCCGAGGGCGTGAGGCCCAGGGTGGTGATGCGCTGGCGCTCGAGGAAGGCGAGCAGCGGCTCGCCGGGGGCCAGGCTGTCCCGCGTGCCCAGGCACAGGCTGGCGCCCGCGCGCAGCGCCAGCCACAGCTCCAGCGCGGAGGCGTCGAAGGTGGCCGAGGCGAACTGGAGCACCCGGTCCTGGGCTCCCAGTGGGATGGCCCGCGCCTGATCCTCGATGAAGCAGCACAGGCCCCGGTGGTGCACCAGCACGCCCTTGGGCCGTCCCGTGGAGCCCGAGGTATAGATGATGTAGGCGAGGTTGTCCGGCGTGGCCTCGCACGGGGGCGGATGGACGGGCTGGGCCGCGACGGAGGCGGCCTCCGTGTCCACCTGGAGGCAGCGCTCGGGGTCGAGCTGGAAGCGCCCGGCCACGCTGGACTGGGTGAGCAGGAGGCAGGGCCGGGCGTCCTGGAGCATGAAGTCCAGGCGGGCCTGGGGCGAGGCGGTGTCGAGCGGCAGGTAGGCGCCGCCCGCCTTGCTCACCGCCAGCATGGCGACGATGAGTTCCAGGGAACGCTCGAGCAGCAGGGCGACGACTCGCTCGGGGCCCACGCCGCGCGCGCGCAGCACGTGGGCGAGCTGGTTGGCACGCGCGTCCAGCTCCCGGTAGGTGAGCCGCTGCTCGCGCTGGCCATCATCGAAGCAGAGGGCCTCGGCCTCGGGCGTGAGGGCCGCCTGGGCCTCGAAGAGCTGATGCGCGCACGCGTCCTCGGGGTAGGGCTCCGCCCGGGCGGGGTTGAAGTCCACGAGCAGCCGCTGGCGCTCGGCGTGGGAGAGCAGGGACAGCTCTCCCACGCGGCGGTCGGGATGCCGAGCCACGTCGGCCAGCAGGGTGAGGAAGTGCCCGTTCATCCGCTCCACGGTGGCGGCATCGAAGAGGGCCGTGTTGTAGAGCCAGTAGGCCGACAAGCCGCCCTCGCGCTCCCACAGGTGCAGCTCCAGGTCCATGCGCACCTGGGGCGGCTGTCCCGAGAGCGGCTGGAGCGCGAGCCCCGGCAGGTGCATGTCCCCGAGCGGCGCGTTCTGCAGGGCGAGCACCACCTGGACGAGGGGGTTGAAGTTCTGGTGGCGCTCGGGGGCCAGCTCCTCCACGAGCCGCTCGAAGGGCAGCTCCTGGTGGGCGAAGGCCTCCTGCGTGGTGCGCTTCACCTGGGCCAGCAGCTCCTGGAAGCGCGGGTTGGCGGACATGTCCGCGCGCAGGGCCAGGGTGTTGATGAAGACGCCGATGAGGGGCTCGGTCTCCGCCCGGGTGCGGCCGGCGATGGGCGAGCCCACGATGATGTCCTGCTGGCCGCTCCAGCGCGACAGCAGCACCTGGTAGGCCGCCAGCAGCGTCATGAACAGCGTGGCGCCGCTTCGCTGGCTCAACGCACGCAGCTCCCCCACCACGGACGGCGCGACCTCGAAGCCCAGCACCTGGGCCTCGAAGGTCATGACGCTGGGACGGGGCCGGTCGGTGGGCAGTTGCAGCAGGGTGGGTGCTCCGGCCAGCCGCCGCTTCCAGTAGTCCACCTGGGAGGCGAGGCGCTCGCCCTGGAGCCAGCCCCGCTGCCACACGGCGAAGTCCGCGTACTGCAGGGGCAGCTCGGGCAGCGGCGACGGCTGCCCCTGATGGAAGGCCTCATAGAGCGCCACCAGCTCGCGCTGGAGCACGCCCATGGACCAGCCGTCGCTGGCGATGTGGTGCAGGCACAGGAGCAGCACGTGCTCCTGCTCGGCCACGTGCACGAGCGCGGCGCGCAGCATGTAGTCGCGCGCCAGGTCGAAGGGCCGCTGGCTGTCCTCCAGCGCCAGGCGCTGGACCTCGGCCTCGCGTGCCTCGGGCGTCAGGTGCCGCACGTCCACGCGGGAGAGCGCGAAGCCCTCGGCGGGCAGCACGTGCTGGAAGGTCTGTCCGTCCTCCTCGTGGAAGACGGTGCGCAGGCTCTCGTGGCGGCGCACGAGCGCGGCCAGCGTCGCCTCCAGGGCCGGCGTGTCCAGCACGCCCGTCAGGCGCAGGGCCTGGGGCATGTTGTACGCCGAGCCCGAGCCGAAGCGGTCGAGGAACCACAGCCGCTGCTGGGCGAAGGACAGGGGCAGCCGCTCGCCGCGCTCCGCCCGCGCGATGGCCTGGAAATCCGCGCCCCCACCGCCCGCCGCCAGGGCCAGGAGGGCCTCGGCCATGGTGGAGAGGGTGCGCGCCTCGAAGAGGAGCTTGAGGGGTACGTCGCGGCCGAGCCACTTGCCCAGACGGGACATGACCTGGGTGGCCAGCAGGGAGTGGCCGCCCAGTTCGAAGAAGTCGTCATGGGCGCCCACCTGGGGCACGCCCAGCACCTCCTGCCAGACGAGCGCCACGGCCCGTTCGGTGTCCGTGCGCGGCGCGACGAAGGCTCCGCTGGCCCCACCGCCCAGCGCGGACGGCGTGGGCAGGGCCTTGTGGTCCACCTTGCCGTGGGACGTGAGGGGCAGGGTCTCCAGGGTGACCCACGCGGAGGGCACCATGTACTCGGGCAGCCGGGCGGCGAGGGCCTGCCGCAGCGCGGGCACGAGCCGGCGGTGCAGCTTGCCCAGCAGCGGATTGTTGGCGGAGTCGCGCCAGGCGCGGGGCGAGGCCACGGGCGCGGCCAGCGCGGCGTCGGACGCCTCGACGTCATGCCGGATCAGCCGCGCGTCCATGCTGTCGGAAGCGCCCTGGGCGGACGCGGTGAGGTGCACGCGGTAGGGCAGCGCGTCGGCCAGGGCCCAGAGGACCTCGGGCTCCACGGCCGCGGGGGCTCGCGCCAGGGCCTGACGCAACCCGGCCACGGGGTCTCCGGGGGGACCGGAGAGCCACGCGAGGGTGAGGGCCTCGTCGCGCAGGCGGGCGTTGGGAATGTCCCGCAGCTCGACGTGCGCGGGCCGCGCCTCGCTCAGCCAGCGGCGCAGCGCGGCGAGCGTCCACCCCTCGCGGCGCCAGTCGTGCACCTCGGCGGCGGGCGCGGCGGACACGTCCCGCGGGACGGCGTGCACATGAAGCAGCGCCTGGTAGCGGAAGCGCGTCAGCTCGTTGTGGTGCCGGCCGCGCTTGAGCCGCAGCTCCACGCCCCGCACCTGGGGCAGCCGGTGCGGCAGGGCGCGGAACAGCTCGGGGTCCACCAGCAGCTCCTCCTCGTCGCGCAGGCGCTGGTCGATGAGGGCCGACAGCTGGGCGCGCGAGAGGGTGTCGGGCGCGCGGAACAGCTGCACCGAGGCGTGGTAGGCGTGCAGCAGGCGCAGGTCGCGCACGTCTCCCAGGTAGATGACACCGCCGGGACGCACCACGCGCGCCGCGCCCTCCAGCACCCGCAGCAGGTAGTCCGCGCTGGGGAAGTACTGGATGACGGAGTTGAGCAGCACCACGTCGAAGTGGGCCTCGGGCAGGTCCGAGAAGTCATCCGCGGAGCGCTGGGAGACCGAGACGTTGGCGAGGCCCGGCACCGTGCGCTGCATGAGGCGCACGTGGTCCAGGGCGCTCTGGGCATGGTCCGTGCCCAGGTAGCTCTCGCACCCGGGCGCCAGCCGGGCCAGGAGCATGCCCGTGCCGCAGCCGATCTCCAGCAGGTGACGGGGGCGCAGGGCGCGCACGTCGGCGACCGTGGCCTCCACCCACTCGGCCATCTCCTCCGCGGGCATGTCGCCGCCGGTGTAGCTGCTGCCCCAGCCGGAGATGTTGAAGGTGCTGTCGGCCTGCGCGGTGGGCTCGACGTAGGACTGGCCGTGCAGCGTCTGCCATTGCTGGAGCTGTTCGGCCTGGAGCGTGGTGTCCTCCATCTGGGGCACGAGCCAGGCGGTGAGCGCGGGCTCACCCCGGGCATCCGCGCGCAGCAGCACGCACGCCTCACGTACGCCGGGTACTTCACGCAGGGCCTGTTCCACCTCGCCCAACTCGATGCGGAAGCCGCGCAGCTTCACCTGGCTGTCGGCGCGGCCCAGGTAGTCGAGCTGGCCGTCCTCGCGCCAGCGCGCCAGGTCACCCGTGCGGTAGAGGCGGCCCTCGCCGAAGGGGTTGGAGATGAAGCGCTCGGCGGTGAGCTGGGGGCGGTTGAGGTAGCCCCGCGTCACGCCCACGCCGCCCAGGTACAGCTCGCCCGGCACGCCCAGCGGGGCGGGTCGCAGGTGCGCGTCGAGCACGTACGCCTGGGTGTGGGGGATGGGCCGGCCGATGGCGGGCGCCTGGGCCGAGGGCTCGCAGCGCGCGACGGTGGCCCAGATGGTGGCCTCGGTGGGGCCGTAGAGGTTGAAGAAGCGGCGGCCCGGCGCCCACTGGCGCACGAGCTCCGCCGGGCACGCCTCGCCCGCCACCATGAGCGAGCACAGCGCGGGCAACGGGCTCGCGGGAATCGCCGCGAGGGTGGAGGGCGTGAGCACGGCGGCGGAGACGCGCTGGCGCTCGAGGAAGGCGCGCAGGGGCTCACCCGGGGCCATGGCGTCGCGGGTGCCCAGGCACAGCGTGGCGCCCACGCCCAGGGCGATCCACATGTCGGCCGTGGCGGCATCGAAGGTGACCGAGGCGAACTGGAGGACGCGGTCCGCGGGCCCCAGCTCGAAGGTGCGCGCCTGCGCCTCGACGACGTTGCTCAGGCCCCGGTGGGGCACGAGCACGCCCTTGGGCTGGCCCGTGGAGCCCGACGTATAGATGACGTAGGCGAGGCTGTCCGGGGACAGCTCGACTCCGGGCGGCAGGATGCTCTGGGCCGCGAGGGTGTCGGCCTCCGTGTCCACCTGGATGCGGCGCTCGGGCGCGAACGCAAGGCGCTCGGCGAGCGAGGACTGGGTGAGCACCACCCGCGGCTGGGCGTCCTGGAGCATGAAGTCCAGGCGGGCCCGGGGCGCGGCCGGATCGAGCGGGAGGTAGGCGCCGCCCGCCTTGTGCACCGCGAGCAGGGCCACGACCTGTTCCAGGGAGCGCTCGAGCAGCAGGGCCACGAGGCATTCGGGACCCACACCGCGCGAGCGCAGCACGTGGGCGAGCTGGTTGGCGCGCGTGTCCAGCTCCCGGTAGGTGAGGCGTTGGACGCGCTGGCCGTCATCGAAGCAGACGGCCTCGGCGTCGGGTGCGCGGGCCACGTGGGCCTCGAAGCGCTGGTGGACGAACGTCCACGCCGGAGCGGCGGGAGCGGTGGTGTTGAAGTCCACGAGCAGCCGCCGACGCTCGGCGTCGGAGAGCAGGGACAGCTCGCCCACGCGGGCCTGGGGCCGCTGGACCACGTCGGCCAGCAGGTGGAGGAAGTGCTCCTTCATGCGCTCCAGCGTGGAGGCGTCGAAGAGCGCGGTGTTGTAGAACCAGGAGGCCGACAGGCCGCCGTCGTGCTCCCACAGGTGCAGCTCCAGGTCCGTGCGCACCTGCGGCGTCTTGCCCACGAGCGGCTGGATCGCGAGCCCCGGCAGGTTCATGTCCTGGAGGGGCGCGTTCTGCAGGGCGAGCACCACCTGGACGAGCGGATTGAAGTTCTGGTGGCGCTCGGGAGCCAGCTCCTCGACAAGCCGCTCGAAGGGCAGGTCCTGGTGGGCGAAGGCCTCCTGGGTGGCTCGCTTCACCTGGGCGAGCAGCTCGCGGAAGGTGGGGTTGTCCGAGAGGTCCGCGCGCAGCGCCAGGGTGTTGACGAAGAAGCCAATCAGGGACTCGAGCTCCGCCCGCGTGCGGCCCGCGATGGGCGAGCCGACGATGACGTCCCGCTGACCGCTCCAGCGCGCCATGAGCACCTGGTAGGCCGTCAGGAGCGTCATGAAGAGCGTGGCCCCGCTCCGCTGCCCCAGGGCGCGCAGTTCCTTGACCAGGGACGGGGCGACCTCGAAGCCCAGGACCCGGGCGTCGAAGGTCATGACGCCGGGACGCGGCCGGTCGGTGGGCAGTTGCAGCAGGGTGGGCGCACCCGCGAGCTGCTTCTTCCAGTAGTCCACCTGCCGCGTCACGCGCTCACCCTGGAGCCAGTCGCGCTGCCACACGGCGAAGTCGGCGTACTGGATGGCCAGCTCGGGCAGCGGCGAGGGCTTCCCCTGATGGAAGGCCGTGTAGAGCGCCGTCAGCTCGCGCTGCAGCACGCCCGCGGACCAGCCGTCGCTGGCGATGTGGTGCAGGCACAGCAGCAGCGCGTGGTCCTGCTCGGCCACCCGCACGAGCGAGGCGCGCAGCATGTAGTCCCGGGTCAGATCGAAGGGACGCAGGCTGTCCTCGCTGGCCAGCCGCTGGACCTCGGCCTCGCGCGGCTCGGGTGCCAGGTGCCGCACGTCCACGCGCGAGAGGGAGAAGCCCTCGGCGGACAGGAAGTGCTGCCAGGTTTGTTCGTCCTCCTCGCGGAAGACGGTGCGCAGGCTCTCATGGCGCCGCACAAGCTCGCGCAGGGCGGACTCCAGCGCCGCGGTGTCCAGCGCGCCCGTCAGCCGCAGGGGCTGGGGCATGTTGTAGGCGGAACCCGAGCCGAAGCGATCGAGGAACCACAGGCGCTGCTGCGCGAAGGACAGGGGCAGCCGTCCGGTGCGCTCCACGCGGGGGATGGTCTGGAGGGACGTGGAGTCGCCGTGCTCGGCCTTCAGGGCCTCCAACCGCTCGGCGAGCGTCGCCAGCTCTCCCGCCTCGAAGAGGAGCTTGAGGGGCACGTCGCGGCCGAGCCACTTGCCCAGACGGGACATGACCTGGGTGGCCAGCAGGGAGTGGCCGCCCAACTCGAAGAAGTCGTCATGGGCGCCCACCTGGGGCACGCCCAGTACCTCTTGCCAGATGAGGGCCACGGCCCGCTCGGTGTCCGTGCGCGGCGCCACGAAGGCACCCCGGATCGCGCTCGCCTGGAGCGACGGCGCGGGCAGGGCCTTCGTGTCCACCTTGCCGCTGGCGTTGAGCGGCAGTGCGTCCAGGACCACCCAGGCCGTGGGCACCATGTACTCGGGGAGCCGGGACTTGAGCGCCTGACGCGGACCGGTCGCCCACTGTTGCGGCTCGTCGTGGAGCACCGCGCTGTCCTGGGGCACGAGCCAGGCGGTGAGCGCGGGCTCGCCCCGGGCATCCGGGCGCAGCAGCACGCACGCCTCACGCACGCCGGGTACTTCACGCAGGGCCTGTTCCACCTCGCCCAACTCGATGCGGAAGCCGCGCAGCTTCACCTGGCTGTCGGTGCGACCCAGGTAGTCGAGCTGGCCGTCCTCGCGCCAGCGCGCCAGGTCGCCGGTGCGGTACAGGCGGCCCTCGCCGAAGGGGTTGGAGATGAAGCGCTCGGCGGTGAGCTGGGGCCGGTTGAGGTAGCCCCGCGTCACGCCCACGCCGCCGTGGTACAGCTCGCCCGGCACGCCCACCGGGACCGGCTGGGCATGCTCGTCGAGGACGTAGGCCTGGAGGTTGGCCAGCGGCCGGCCGATGGGCGGCGCCGCGAGTCCGGGCTCGCAGCGCGCCGTCGTGGACCAGATGGTGACCTCGGTGGGGCCGTAGAGGTTGTAGAAGCGCCGGCCCGGCGCCCACTGGCGCACGAGCTCCGCCGGGCACGCCTCTCCCACCACCATGAGCGAGCGCAACGCGGGCAGCTCGCCGGCGGGCAGCGCCGCCAGGGTGGAGGGCGTGAGCACGGTGGCGGAGATGCGCTGGCGCTCGAGGAAGGCGCGCAGGGGCTCGCCGGGCGCGAGGGCGTCGCGGGTGCCGAGGCACAGCGTGGCGCCCACGCCCAACGCCAGCCACACATCGAAGGTGGCCGCGTCGAAGGACGCCGAGGCGAACTGGAGGACGCGGTCCGCGGGCCCCAGCTCGAAGGTGCGCGCCTGCGCCTCGACGACGTTGCTCAGGCCCCGGTGGGGCACGAGCACGCCCTTGGGCTGACCCGTGGA
>Ga0081606_1000211_pt1 | contig 29631 bp, 21 predicted proteins | sample EareggfetidaYelm_FD_71127 | JGI IMG/M metagenome (GOLD analysis project Ga0081606, IMG submission 71127) | Earthworm egg capsule microbial community from the University of Washington, USA - E. fetida Yelm (SPADES assembly) (version 2) | ecosystem: Host-associated > Annelida > Reproductive system... | reverse complement strand
AACCTACAGAGGAATAAGGAATCAACCCGAAAACAGCACCGAATTTACTGCTTACCGGCAATCCAACAGCCAAATAATCTACTGTGGTTCTTTGCGCCTTTTCATTGGCGTTTAACGCGTTATATTTTGACGTATTAAAACTGGCACCTACACTAAAAGTGGTTAGTCTTAAACCTGAATAGGAAGCCGGGTTTTGTAAATTGATGTGGATGCTGTCTGTAAAAACCGAAACGCCTCCCATGAGCCTGTTTTCGGCAGTACCTTTAAACCTGATATCACCGATTCCGTAAAAAGAATACGGGGAAGAAGTTCCTTGCTGTGCGAGCGTGATTATGGAAAAGAGCAAAAAAACAGGTACTAAAAATTTTCTAATCATTTTTGATTTTATATTGAAAAGTTTGGTTCAAACTTTCGAGCAGAAAATTTGAATGGGCAAATATGGTATTTTTTAATCGTTTAGCCAAAAAATCTGCATCCCCGCCAGTTAAAATTATTATAAAGTTTGGATCCCGTTGCTTGTAATGATCGATAAAACCGTCGATTTCAAAAGTAATGCTGTTGATTACCCCGGAATGTATGGATGCTGCTGTTGAATTTCCAGTTATATTTTCGGGTTCGGTGCGAGACAGTAGCGGCAATTTTGCGGTGTACTGATGCAACGCTTCATAACGCAGTCTGATGCCTGGAGAAATAGCACCGCCCAGATAATTGCCATCCGAATCAACAAAATCATAGGTAATGCAGGTTCCGGCATCAACCACCAAGCGGTTTTGCGCCGGAAATTTAAGTACGGCCCCTGCAGCAAGCACCATACGGTCAATGCCTAAGGTTTTGGGCGTTTGGTATTTATTGTGAAACGGAAAAACATCCTGCTGTGTTATGAAGTGTAGTTTTATATGTTTTTCAAATACAAAAAAAGCCTCTTTCCCGATTGTCCCGACACTTGAAGCGATCAAATCTGTGACTTTGGGATATTTTTTTAAAATTTTTTCTACCTGTTTGACCAGTATCGGAATTTCAAAAAAAGAATGTTCCAAAAGGGTATCATATTCAAATACAGCATACTTGATTCTGGTATTTCCTACATCTATAGCTAAAAGCATACGTTTGGTTTTGGAGTTGCGAAGGTACGAATTGATTTTTTTTAAAATTTGTTTTGGATAAATTAAAAATCGTTCTATATTTGCACCCGCATCAGCAACGGTACCTTAGCTCAGATGGTAGAGCAATGGACTGAAAATCCATGTGTCCCTGGTTCGATCCCTGGAGGTACCACAAAAACAAACGCTTTAACAAGTTTTAAAAACTGGTTAAAGCGTTTTTTGTTTTAGCGCCCTCAAAAATCTTAATCCCTACGAAACGCGCTCTCCTACAGATTTTTGTATTTTTCCCAGGCTTTGAATAAAATAAGAAGGCAAAATACCTTTTTCTTTTTTGAACACCACCCCAAATACCACTCTGGATGAAAAACCGCAGCAACCTGCCAAATAACTTATTTTGTATTCTCTGTATTCAGGTTGATTAAATAGTAATTGCATGATGTATTCAATTCTTAATCCATTAATATAATTCTTGAATTTTTTGTTTTTATGATGTTTTATAATCTCGGAAAGGTATTTCGTGTTTGTATTGAGCATACTTGACAAAGTAGATAGACTCATATTTTGATCAATATACATTTGAGATTTTTCAAACTCTGAAAATTTATCCAGTATTGGGGACATAGCTAAAGGGTTGTATCTTTTAAAAATTAACGATACAGAAGCACAACGATTTCTTAAAAAATAAAAGTTAAGTTTAAATAAATAGAAGGAAGGAAAGACTGTTCAAAAGACAGTCTTTTTTTATGGAATTTCAATTTATTCCTTTTCTGACAATCACACATTTTGCATCAAAAAGGATATAAAAATACCTTGCAATTGTCAGGCATTTTTATTTTGTCTTAAAATTTCAAGTATTTTATTTGGAATTTGGTCATATTCCGCAAGGCTGTAAGGTTTTATTAAAAAACCTTTGGTACCTAGCTCCATGCATTTGGCTTCATATATTGGGTTGATTGTTGTAGAATATACAAATGCAGGAATTCCCTGCAACCCATCATCAGTACAAATTTCCTTGAGCGCGTCGATGCCATTTAATATTGGCATATTGATATCGGTCAAAATAACATCTGGTTTTTGTTTCGATTGCCGTAAGTAATCGAGCAATTCCCGGCCATTCCTTACCAAATCCACTTTTGCAAAAGCATTGTGCTTTTCAAAAGAGGCTTCGATAATTTCCCCGTCATCCAGATCGTCTTCTGCAATCAGTATGTGTAGCTCATTCAGTCCTGTCATTAACAATGTACTATTTTACAGGAAAATAAAGATTAAAAATGCTACCGTTTCCTGGTGAACTTTCAACATCTATCTTTCCCTGATGGTTTTCCATAATTTTTTTGCAGATGGCCAAACCAATCCCATTTCCAGAGTATTCGTTTCGCATATGCAAGCGTTGAAAGATAGTGAAAATTTTGTTCAAATACATTTTATCCATTCCGATGCCATTGTCCTGAAAGCTAACTTTATGAAATTTATTCTCGGGATGATGTGCATCAACAAGATCTAAAATAGTAGCCGTAATCGTAATTTCCGGCCCGATTTCTTTCTTGCTGTACTTGATCGCATTTGAAATCAGATTCGAAAACAATTGCCGCATTTGTACCTTAGAAGACAAAATTTCAGGTAAAGTTTCAAAACGGATATTGGCTTTATTTTCTGTAATAATAAGCTCGAGGTCGTCGAGGACTTCCCGAAGCACTACATTCAAATCTACGGGAACAACTTCTGTATCATTAGTCGCACTGAAAGCATATTTCACCAAATCATCCACCAGAGAGTTCAACCGCAATGCCGACGAATTAACTATTTTTAGATTTTGGAGTTCATTTTTTTCAAACAATTCCGATTTTGTATCGTTCAGATGTCCGGTATAGGTCACGATTTTTCGAATCGGTTCTTTAAGATCATGCGAAATCACATGAATAAACTGCTCAAGATTGGTATTTGTCTGATGCAATTCATTCACCTTTATTTCAAGTTGGCGTTGGTACGCTACCAATGCTTCTTCATGTTTGCGTTTTTCTGTCAAATCGGTTACGACTACACCAATTGCAGAAACATTCGGATGCAAATCAGTAAGCGAAACATACACCGGCACTTTTTTTTCTCCTATTTTTAATACAATTTCTCCTTTACTCGGACCATAAGAGAGCGCGGCTTTTAACATCTCGAATTCCCGTTCCGAATCTACATAATCCTGAAAAAAAGTTCCTGCAATTTTGGTCGCAGGAATCCCGACTAGTTTAGAAAAATAATCATTGCTGTATAAAATGAGCCCGTTTTCTGAAATACTAAGCGCTCCTTCACCAAATTTTTCAATCAGGACGCGATACGTATAATCGGCGGTTTCAAGCGAATACACTTGAGGTTGTCCGTCTTTGTGAAGCACAAGCGCATCAACAGCACCTTCCCGTATCGCATCAATAATCGCATTGGACTCTAAAAGCTGTGTTTTGAGCGCATCGATTTCAGACGTTAGTTTTTTGATATGTTCTTCTTTATTTTCCAATATCAAGGATTTTTAAAACTTTTGAAGTGTCTGACAAATCACCAAGAATGGTTCGCTGCTCAAAAGGTGCCAACTTAATAAGCGTTGGAATCGCAATAATCTGATAATCGACGGCAGCTTTCTGATCGCGGGTAATGTCAATAATCTGCAATTCGAAATTACCTTTGAGGTAATCATCACAAATTTTACGCAGGTTTTCTACGGCATGCCCCGATTTTACAGACATTCCTGAAACAAATAAAAGGAATTGATATTTGTTGATTGTTCCTGCGTTTTTCTGGCTATTTTCCAATGTAGTTATTTTAGAGGTTTGATGTTGAGCCCAACAAGCACCCGTTCTTCATTTGATAAATCGCCAATAATTTTACGGATCGGTTCCGGAAACCGACGCACCAGCGTTGGGACTGCCAAAATCTGGTCGCCTTCAGCCAATTGCGGACTGATCAGCAGGTCAATAATCTCTATAGAATATATGCCGTGCAAATGCTCTTCTGCATATTGCTTGATATTGCTTAGTGCTTTAATCGATTTGGGCGTTTGTCCTGCGATGTACAGTAACAATTGCCATTCTGCCGGTTTCTTTGTCATTTCTTTTTTGTTTTAGATGAATTGCCTAAAACCATTTTTTCCTGTAACTCTTCAGTCGCTTTTAAAATACTAAGCTCCTCTACTACAGTTTCAAATTCATTTTTCAGCGCCTCGATATTGGCTTCAAGCACTTTACGCTTGCGGGCAATTTCGCGGTCTTTGCGTTCAAGTTCGTTTTGCAGTTTCAGTTTTGAAACTTTTTTATGGACTTCATTTGATTTTCTGGCGGCACCGGTCAATATGCCGTTCGGGCCAATTTCTACATCGAGCAATTCGATTCCTTTTCCGGTAATCACAAATTCCCGAACCTGATTCGAATGGCCCATGCCGCGTGATTTTATAATAAAAATACCGCGGTTTCTTTCGCCAATGCCTTCCATATCGCGAACAGTAATCCAGGTATCTACTAATGACGATACTGATTCTTCAGCAAGATCCGGGCGGTGGTTATCGGTTTGTTTGTTCAGCGAGGTGAATAAAGCCGTGATATTATTGGCTTTCAGCATATCGATTAATCGTACGAGCATCGAACGCACTTCATTTTCATTCCCAACGGTGATCAGGTTGCTGATCGGATCCAAAATGACGGTCGTCGGGCGGAATTCCTTGATTAGTTTTCGCAGCGTGAGCAAATGCAACTCGAGTCCGTTTAAGGATGGCCTTGAAGAATGAATCTGCAGCAAACCTTTATTAACATATTGTTCGAGGTCGATGCCAATCGATTTCATATTCCGTATCAGTTGCTGAGGCGATTCTTCAAACGCAAAGAAAACGGTTTTCTCTTTTTTACGGCATTGTTCATTTGCAAAATAAGCAGCAATCGTCGTTTTTGCAGTTCCGGCAGTTCCTGAAATTAAAATGTTGCTGCCGCGGTAAAATCCACCACCGATAAACATGTCATCGAGTCCGGGAACGCCGGTAGACACCAGTTCAGACGATACTTCATTATCGAGTTTAAGCGAGGTGATCGGCAGTACCGAAATCCCGTCTTCATCAATTAAAAACGGATATTCATTTGTTCCGTGTGTAGAACCGCGGTATTTGATAATCCTTAATCTTCGGGTAGAAACCTGTTCGATTACGCGATGGTCAAGTATAATGACACAATCGGAAACATATTCTTCAAGGCCTTGACGTGTTAAAGTGGCTTCGCCACGTTCTCCTGTAATAATTGCCGTAACCCCTTTTTCTTTGAGCCAGTGAAAAAGCCTGCGAAGTTCGGCACGCAAAATCGCCTGGTTATCGAGACCGGCAAAAAGCGCTTCAATCGTATCAAGTACGACTCTTTTTGCTTTGACCGTATCAATGGCATAATTCAGCCTGACGAATAAACCATCAAGGTCGTATTCGCCGGTTTCTTCAATTTCTGCTCTTTCTACCCGGACATAATCTACAACCAGTTTTTTTTCTGCTTTGAGTTTTTCGAGGTCAAAACCTAATGACTGTACATTTAGTGACAAGTCGCGTGAAGGTTCTTCAAACGACATAAAAACACCGGGTTCATTATAATCTGTAATTCCTTTGATCAGGAATTGCATGGATAACAATGTTTTTCCGCAGCCTGCGCCACCGCAGATGAGTGTAGGCCTTCCCTGGGGAAATCCGCCTTCGGTAATTTCGTCCAATCCTTCAACGCCAGTTGGGGTTTTAGGGAATGTGAACGACATTTTTGGGGTTGAGATTTTTGTTTTACGCACGCTTTAAATTTTTAGCTAATGAACAAATTTAATGTTTATGGCACTAGTCAATGTAATATAATTATTGGTAAACATTACATTTAAACACATCCGAATGTTATACTCGATCTTAAATAGGTACGAAAAAAAAAAACGCCTTACGGATTCACTAAAAAAAACTTAATTAAATATGAAACTGTTTCATTATCGCCTACATTTATTAAACAACCTAATTCGAAATTCATGGCTCTTTATAAAAAAATCGGAATTGTCCTTGTTGGTTTTCTTTTGCTGCTTGTTGTTTTAAATTTTGGCGTCAATGCCTGGATCAAATACCGTTTGCCTGATGTTATCAACGAAAAAAACAATTCTGCGTACAATATTAGTTACAAATCACTCGATGTTTCTCTACTGAATTCAGGCATTCATGCAAATGAAATCGTACTGGTTCCCAAAAAAGCATTAAAAGGACAAAAGGACAAAGCCGGGATTTATGCCAGGATAAAATCAGTTGATGTAACACAATTCAGCATCTGGAGCGTATTGTTTAGTAACCGGATCAAAGCCAAAAGCATTACCATTACCAATCCCGAAGTGGTGTTGTATAAGAAAAGTGAAAAAGCCGTCAACAATCCGCGAAACATCAGTTCAGAAGTCGTAAAGCCTTTTGAAAAAATCATTGCCGTTTCAGATATTTACCTCAAAGACGGTGATCTTAAAATTATAAATGTAACCAATAATAAAGCGCTTTTGAGCGTCACACACATTTACATCCAGTTAGACGGAATTGTAATTAATGACGATTTATTGGCACAGAAAATCCCGTTTTCGTATAAAAGTTATGCCGTGAGTTGTGACAGCATTTATTACCGGGCCAATCCGTTTTACCACATCATGACCAAAAAAATGGCGACGACCAATGATGGGCTCAGCATTAAAGATTTCAAACTGATTCCCAAATACAGCCGGCGGGAATTTATCCGGAAGATCGACAAAGAAAAAGACATTTATACCATCAATGCAAAAGACATCACAATCAAAAAAATGGATTGGGGTTTTAAAGACACGGTTTTCTTCTTAAATACCAAAAAAATTGTTTTGGATCAGCTTGACGCCAATATTTACCGCAATAAAATTCCTGCCGACGACCTCAGCAAAAAGAAATTGTATAATAATTTACTTCGAAACCTAAAATTTAATTTGAAAGCTGATACGCTTGCGGTTCGGAATTCGATTTTGGAATATGAAGAAGAAAAAACATTTGATAAAGGCGCGGGTAAATTGACTTTCAGCAAATTCAACCTGACGGCTACGAATATTCAAAGTGGCTTTCGCCAGAAAAAACTACCCGACCTGAAAATCAAAATCGATTGCATTTTTATGAAGGAATCGCCTTTGCATGTCGACTGGACTTTTAATGTAATGGACAAAAATGACGGTTTCAATATTAAAGGCCGCATTCTGAACTTTGATGCGCAAAAGATTGTTCCGTTTGTAAAACCCTATATGAATGTGATGACAAAAGGGATCTTAAACGAAGTTTATTTTAATTTTACCGGAAACGACCGTGTTGCCCAAGGGGATTTTGCCATCAAATACGACAACCTCAAAGTCGAAATTTACCGCAAAAATGATCGTGAAAAAGTCAACAAAGTACTGACGGCTTTAGGCAACTTGTTTTTAAAAAATGATTCGAAAGGCGATTTAAAATCGGCTGAAGTGTCACTAGAGCGCATTCCTGAAAAATCATTTTACAACTTTTTATGGCGCAGCATCGCCGAAGGGCTTAAAAAAATCCTGATTTAGTTAGCTGAAACCTTTTTGTAAAAATCAATCACATTTCCTATCGCCGCTCTACATCCTGGCTTTGGGCCTTCCCTCTTTACAATAAAGAGCGCGTTTTCACAAAAAATAATCTTCCCTGATATATTACCATTTATTTTGAATAGGCGAAACCGCCTATTTTTAATTTTTTTTTAGATTATTTTGTGGCATTTTTTTTAAAATGAAATTTTTGCCACAATTCTGTGACAATTTTATTTTTGATTTTCATTTTGTCACAGATCTGTGACAATTTTTTTTTCAAAATTTTTTTTGTCACAAATCTGTGGCACTTTTTTCAAAATGAAAAAAGTGCCACAACTTCATACCGTTTCAAATGACTTGTTAGGCATCACTATTTTATAACAATTGAACTCCCGCATTATACTTCAATCAGGCGAAACATGAATTCAAAAGAAAAAGCCTTTCTTTTTACAGAAAGGCTTTTGAAAATAAAATTTAACTAACTCAAAATTTTATTGTTTGATCAACTTCATTGTTTGCTCGCGGCGGTCAGCAGCTGTTGCTTTTACAAGGTAAATTCCGTTTGTCAAATCGCTGATATTGTATTGGTAGCCTGAAGATTGCCCTTCAAACTTTTTTACCAATTGCCCGGTGAGTGTAAAAATTTCCACTGTAGCGGCAGCTGTATTGATTGAAAACTGCGATGACGACGGATTTGGCGTCAGGCTGATTCCAGCAATTGCTTCAAAACGGCTGGTTTCAAGTGTAACTGCCGGTTTGTTTCCATAAACTCTGAATTCGCCCGGTGCTAATGTAATCGCGTCTGTAGTATTGTTAGCAAAATAAGGCGAGTTGTCCATCAGATTGTACCAAACACCTGTGTAAGGGAAATCTGGTGTAATGGCTTGCGAACCAACAGAAAAGTTGGCCAATACCACCACGTTTTTTAACTGGGTTGTCGGAATATTGTCATCGTAGATGTAAATTCTTTGCTTTAATAAATTGCCATTCGGGCTGATCGCATAATTGCCTTCAAATACCGGCTGTGTAATTTTTAGCTCAATAAACTTAGCCCAGTCGCTGAACACTTTCGCTCTCAACGGATCGTTGCTCCAGTTCTCAACCCATTGCGGCTGCGGTTTGGTAGATAATTTACAGTCGCCCGGAAGGGTTTCGTCATTTTCTAGATTTACCGTTCCGTCATGGCAGGTGTAAATAGAATCATCCATGCCAAGTTCGCCGAAATGCCAGATCATTTTTGGACCCGGGACTAAAATGGAAGTCGCTCCAATGGCAGACATCCTTTTTAAAGCATTTGGCAAGTTATCCAAAGGCGATCCGGTTCCCGAAGGGTTTCCATAAGCCGTTGCTTCAAACATCATGCGGTCTTTATCGTGGCTTTCAGGATAACCGATTAATCTTTTAGCTGCAAATTCGTGGCTTGAACCAGCGTGTCCGATCCCACTGATATCGGCAGCATAACCAAGTGCCAATTGTTTGTAAGAGTTGTACATTTCACCCCACATCATCACCCCTTTGCTAGGTGTTTCGTTGATTCTGTAATTGGCCCATTGCTGCTCTTCATCTTTGTTTCCAAGGTGTTCGAATATGGTATAATGGGTTGGATCAAGGCTCCACGAATAATCAGCGTAAGCTCTTAAAACATCTACCCGGTCTTGCTGATAGGTATTGGTACAATTGTCGTTTCCTGTGCAATTTTGGGTAAACCCTTTGGTCAAATCCCAACGGAAACCGTCAATGTTGAATTCTTTGATCCAATGCTCTACAACCCGTTTTACGTAGGTTTGCGTTCTTGGCTGTTGGTGGTTAAAATCGCTTCCTACACTATAACTGTGTGTTGCCATCATATTAAAATACGGATTTTCAGAACTTGGTTCGCCCCAGCCGTCGCCGTCAGGGTCAGCCATCCACATTCTGTTCATCGGGTTTCTTCCGAAAGCATGGTTTAATGCCACATCTAAAATTACAGCGATGCCATTTTGGTGGCACAAGTCGATTAATTCCTTCAGTTTATTTTCGGTACCATAGAACTTATCAAGTGCAAGGTGAAAGGCGGTGTTGTAACCCCAGCTCTCATTGCCTTCAAATTCCATTACCGGCATTAATTCGATGGCATTGATTTTTAATCTTTTAAAATAATCGATTTTGTCGATAAGATCCTGGAAATTCCTGTCGGCATCAAAATCCCGGATTAAAACTTCATAGACCACCAAATCCTCTTTTTTAGGTTTGTTAAAATTCGTCACCTGCCAGTTGTATGGCGTTTTTCCGGTTTGCAAAACAGTTACTTCACGTTCCTGCCCTACCGGATAAGCCGGCATGTTCGGATAGGTCGATGCAGAAATTCCACCATCATCAAAAGGAGACAAAACCAGTGTAGAATATGGATCTGCAGTTTTTACCAATGCCGGCGAACCTGCAATTGGAGTGGCATCGACTACCCAATATTGGTAGGTATTTACCTGTCCCGGCGTCAATCCCGTTAATTCCAGCCAGAATTTAGTTGAAGACGGATCTTTTTTCATTACATAAGTACTTCCCGGCTGCCAGTTGTTGAAACTTCCGGCAACGTAAACGAAATCTTTAAAAGGTGCGTCCAAAACCAAAGTGGCTTTCGTCGCGTCATTCGGATCATAGTTGATTCCTTCTACCAAAGTAGTTGATGGCAATGGTGCAGAAACGCTGCCTGGATTAACAATCGCGCTGAATTTTTTAACCTGTACAGAACCAGACTGGGTAATTTCCAACTCATAGTTTTGATTTGACGTAATACCCGTATGGTTAAATGAATACGCTGCCGTTGACCCTACAAAGTTGATGCTGCTACCATTGGCTTTTAAATTGTAACTGGCATTCCCATTAGTATTCGTTGCCTGGATATTTAAGTTTCCACCGCTGTTGATAACCGTTGCACTGCCCAAAGTTGGCGTGACTAATGCCGATTGAAAATAACCTACGTTAACAATAAAATCTCCGCAACTTGGCGCTTTTTTCAAGGTTTGTGAACCGTTTGCATTTCTGAAAACCATTCCCATCTTGGTAGCATTGGCCTGTTGAGATGGCGTGATGTTAAAGTACGTACTTGGCGTAATGGTAATGCTCCAGGTTCCGTTTCCGTTGTTGGTCATTAAACCAACGCCATCGTCGTTGCCCCAGTTTCCTACTACGGCAAACCCAAAAGCATTGGTATCATTCCCGATACCGGCGTGCATGTACACAGCAGTAGGATTTGATCCCATCGTATTACAGGTGGCGCTCGCAAAAGAAGCGGTGATTGTGATTTGGTCGGTTGCATTAAAAGTCGCAGGCGAAACGGTAGCCTGTGAAAATCCGACGTACGCAAAAAGCGAAAGCATCAGACTGAATAAAATATTTTTTTTCATTGTATGGTATTTGAGATAAAAAAGGGCTGTAGTTGTACAGCCCTTTGTCATCGGATATTAAAAATTATGGCAGCGGATTTTCAACTATTGAAAATTTATAGTTGCGCGGGCTGTTTAAATCCAAGGCAATATGATACCTTTTGTTTACTCTTGGGACAGATTTTGGTCCTCCCGGAACTTCGATTGCTTTTCCTTTGTAGCTCATGATAGAACCGGCAAAATCTAAACCTGTTTTTGTAGCATCGAAGCCACCAAGTACTAAGGCATTTTCGCCAGTACCATTTGACCTGAATTGGAAGTCATATCCATTGCTCAAAACAAAATCAGTTTCCCAAAGTTTTGTTGTTGCATTGTAAGCCAATGGTGTGTTTGCGTTAGGGAAATTTGGTTTTGCTGCTCCAAAGATATTCCAGTTGATCAATCGTACAGAATATTTCAGTTTTGTCGGGTCTGTATCGGCTTTTACGAGGTAAAACCCTGCTGTTGTAATTTCGTAGCCATCACCTGCATTGAGCACTAATGTGTCAAAAGACCCGTTGCCGTTGTCTCCATAAGAACCGGTTGGCGTTTCAAATTGCGCACATTCATTTGGCGTATAAAATTTATACGTTCCTGGCGTAAGCCACATGTATCCTTCATAGTCTGTTTTAAGCACTCCCGAAGAAGCAACTTTTGGAGCTGCTGCTGCATTTCCTGCAGAGGTTGCAAACGCCATAAGCGGCAGGGCTAATGAGTAAGGCTTAATAGATAATGTTAATGGATTTGAGTATTGGATCTGCGCTTTTTCAGGGTTCAGGCCAAGGGTTGATTTGATCCTTACATCTATTGACATAGATTCGCATGGCGCAAAACCGATATCATTCAGCAATTGATTGATATACCCTACTTTCCAGGTATATGTCGTGTTAGATCCCAGTACATCTGTAGCAACAACTGCACTTAATGGTTCTGCAAAATCGGTTCCGGTTTCAGCGATTTCAATAGCGTAAGTCGCTTGTGTTGCCATTCCGTAATCTGCACGGTCCCATACTAATGTCAATGCATTTTCTCCCGCTCTTTCCGGCGTAAATACATAATCAGTTCCCGATACAGGTACTTTAAGTGCTATTCCGTTATTGGAAATTACCGGGTCTCTATCTTCATCGGAGCAAGAAATAATCCCCAACAGCAAAAATAAAGATGATATTTTTAATATTTTTTTCATTGTTAAGATTTTAATATTAGTTGTAACCAGGATTTTGGGTCAAATTGGTATTTGCCTGTAATGCGGTCAAAGGGATTGGGAAAAGTTTATAAGTATCAGGAATGCTGGTTCCTGCTTTCACTCCGCCTTTCCATGGCCAGATGTATGAAGATCCTGAGAATTTATTGTAACGGATCAAATCTGTTCTTCTGTGTCCTTCCATGTTCAACTCTCTGCCTCTTTCGTCAAGAATGAAGTCAAGTGTTAAATCTCCGGCGGTAATTTCTGTCGCATGAGACCTTCTTCTTACATCATTTACATATCCCAATGCTTGTCCTGCATTTGCCCCGGCAGCACCTCTAAGGGCACATTCGGCATACATCAAATATGCATCTGCCAATCGGTATAAAGGAAAGTCTGTATTTGCAAATGCTGTTGCAGTTGTGCTTCCGATATAATTCGTATTTCTGAATTTGGTAGAAGGGAAACCGTTGATCCAAAGTTTGTAATCTTCCATTTCATAAGTATGTCCGGTAGTCCAGAACAATTTAGCCCTGTCATCATTTGAAGCCTGTAACCCTGCTGCTGAACTTGCAAATAAGCCGTACCAGGCTTTGGTAGCCCTATGGCCGCCCCATCCGGTTCCTGTCATTCCATAGTCGCTCACAGTCATGGTGTCAGAACTTAGACTTCCGTTGATCAGGTATGTGGTGTTGGCAAAACTCTGGCTTACAAACGGGTCTGCGATCAATGGAAAGATTACTTCTTTAGAGTTGTTGTTGTCTGCAGAAAACATGCTTACGAAACTAGGCTCCAAAGAATAACCGCCTTCGTTAATTACTTTCGAAATATAATCTGCCGCTTCGTCGTAACGTGGCGTATTGGTATATACTTCTGCATTTAAATATAATTTAGCCAAAAGCATTCTAACAACAGCTTTGTTGGCTCTTCCGTAATCATTGGTTTGTGGCATTGTAGGTTCGATAGCCAACAATTCAGATTCAACGAAATCGAACAATTCTTGTCTGGTTGCTTGTGGTTTAGGAACCGTGGTTCCCAAATCTGCTTCGGTTACCAAAACGCCTTTTCCAAAACAATCGATCATGTAATAGTATGCCAATGCACGTAAAAAACGCAATTCACTGATGTATTGTTCTTTGTTTGGCACATCAATCGTGTTCAAAGCTTTGATGATATTGCTACAGTTTGGAACGGTATAATATACCCTGTCATACAAATACCTGAAGAATTTATTATTTTCGTCCCAGCTAGATGTGGTTGTCAATTGATCAAGGCCATCATCTCCCCAACGGTTTTTCATCCCATCTGCAGTAAAATCCTGAAGATTTACAATTCCCCTGAGGAAACCGGTTTCTCCTTTATCAGCCCCTTCAATGTCAGAACTTCCTGAACCACTCGGACCAGTCAGTGCGAATGTACCATACATTTTTGACAACAATCCCTGTACGGCGTTAGGATCTTTAGCCAGTAGATTTTCAAGAGAAAGCTCCACTTTTGGCTCTGTGTCCAGGTCATTCAAACAAGAACTCAATAATAAAAGCATAAATGCTGCTCCTATTAATTTAATATTAAAGTTTTTCATATCTTTTTTTTTAAAAATCTAAACTAACACCAAGACTATATACGGTAGGTCTAGGGTAAAAGTTGTTATCAATTCCGTTATAATTTTCAGGATCTTGTCCTGAATATTTCGTTACCAGGAATAAATTGTTTCCGGCGACGTAAAATCTTAGGGAAGTATTTTTTCCTATTGTTGGCAATCTGTACCCTAAAGTAATGTTCTCACATCTTAGGAAAGAAGCGCTTTCAAGGTAATAATCTGAATAAGGTATGTTTCCCTGAATATTTGTAAATGCAAATTCACTATCCAAAACATTACTCAAGCTAGTCGAGTTTTGAGGCACGACCCTTTCATCATAAGCAGCAACTAGGTTTCTGGAATTGTAGACTTTACCGCCAATCTGACCTCTGAAACTAGCAGAAAGATCAACATTTTTATAGTTTACGCTGGTACCGAAACCAAAAGTCCATTTTGGCCTCATTGCCTCGTAATAACGGTCATCATTAGAAATGACACCGTCACCATTTCTGTCAACGAATGCCCCTTGAACCGGCTTGTTATTTGCATCATAAACCTGTTCAAATACCCAGGCAGAATAAGGCTGGTATCCTACAACATTGTACGCCAGTTTTACACCGGTACCGTTTGGCAAGCCCGAGGCTTCATCAGGAAATCTGCTAATACTTTTTAAGTCGGTTACTTCACCTTCGTTAAAAGCGATATTTCCGTTGAGTTCCCAATTGAAGTTTTCACTGCTCACTGGTTTTAAATTTAAGTTCAACTCGACTCCTTTATTGGTCATTGTACCGACGTTTTTTACAAATACGTTTGTCAACGATTGTCCCGGATACCCAGCAACATATGCTAAAAGATCAGTTGTTTCTCTGTTGTATACATCCACAGATCCGCTTAATAAACTGTTTTTGAAAAACTCAAAATCCAATCCTATATTGTAAGTCGCTGTTTTTTCCCAGGTTAAAGTTGGGTCAAATGCTCTTGCCGAATACGTCTGGATTCCAGGCAAATACTGGCTTTGTGGGTTTCCCGCTTCAAACAAAGGCGTGTTTGGGTAAAATGTTTTAGCAATATCCGCAATATTTTGTTGCCCGGTAATTCCGTAACCCAATCTCAGTTTCAATTGTTTGATGTTATTTGAATCTTTTAAGAAAGACTCGTCTGTTATTTTCCAGGCAAATCCCACAGCCGGAAAGTAACCCCATCTTTTATCTTCATTAAAGAATGATGAAGCATCCGCTCTTAAGGTAAATGTAAAAAGGTATTTTTCTACTAAATCCACATTCGCTCTACCAAAAAAGGACTGCAAGTTTTGTGCATTGTAGTAACGGTTGTTTCCGTTAAATCTGTCGATCTGAACTTCTCTGATTCCACTGGCTGCAGCAGTTTCAGTATCATAAGTGTAGATTGTTTTGTAACCGTCATTTACGAAATTCTGATACGAATAACCTGCCTGTGCATCCACTCTGGAGATGATTCCTTTAAGGTCTTTGGTATATACGAAATAAGCCTCTAAGGTTTTATTCGTGATGTGTTGGTCTTCCCTGTAGCTCTGACCCGGATTGAATACATAATTGGTTTCAGGATCGACGTTGTCTTTAATGAATCTGTAGGTTTGCAACGAATTGTCAGTAAATCTTTCCTTGATCGTTGATCTTGAAGCCTCAAGGCCTAAATTTACAATCGCTCTCAACTCTGGAAGGAAGTGCAATTTGTAATCAAATTCAATATTTCCCAATAATTTATTTACTGTTTCCGGTCTGCTTCTTTGATTCAGTATTGCCACAGGGTTGTTAGCACCTTGTAGCACATATTGACCACCAGTAAGGTCTGTGTCCTGATAGTACCCACCGAATCTGTTGTTCGGACTGTCGCCGTAAATAGGCTTTGTCGGATCCATGTTTAAGGCACTTCCAAAAACCGCCCCTTCATCAATCGCATTTTTCTGCGCCCTGAATCCTTTGGCATTGACATCAATTTTCAGGTGATCGTCTAAAAGCATTGGTGTCATTTTAATAGACCCTGTCAATCTTTCATATTCATTGGTTTTCACCAAACCATCTGTTTTCAAATATCCGACCGAAGCCCTGAACGGCACTTTTTTTCCTAAATTGGCTCTTGCGCTGAAATTGTTTTCAGAGGTAAAAGCATCTTGGTAAATAGCATCCTGCCAATCGGTATTGTAAATAATCCTTCCCTCTATTTCAGGAGTCGCAGGATCATCAACCAATGTATTACTCGGATCATCTATACCTAGACGACCCGTCAATTCAGGATGATTGTCACGCACATAATTCGTAAATGTAGGCCCGTCCATCATGTGAATCTTCTTGCTGTTGCTGATTTTTCCGACAGAAATACTGCTGCTGAAATTAAACTGCGGCGCTCCGGATGTTCCTCTTTTTGTTGTAATGATGATTACCCCATTTGAAGCCCTGGACCCGTAAATAGCGGTCGCAGATGCGTCTTTCAAAATAGAAAAACTGTCAATGTCATTTGGATTAATCAACGAAAACGGGTTGGATAATCCTGCCGCGTTTACGTTATTGATTGGAACCCCGTCAATAATAATCAACGGATCGTTCGAAGCACTTAAAGATGAACCGCCCCTGATCCTGATATTCGGTGCAGAATCCGGCTGACCACCTGCATTTGTTATCCTAACTCCAGGCGCTTTACCCGTAAGCAATTGATCTGCTGAAACCACCGGTCCTTTATTAAAGTCTTTTGAAGTTATCAATGTTACGGCTCCGGTTGCGTCTTTTTTCTTAACAGAACCGTAACCTACAACGACTACTTCACTTAACTCATTGGAATCTTCATTAAGGCTTACACTCAGGTTGTTCTGGCCTGCATAAGTCACCGTAGAATTTTTATAACCCAGATAAGAAAAAACCACTACATCGCCATTTTTTACATTTGGCAACTGGAATTTTCCGTCAAAATCGGTTTGGGTTCCATTTGTAGACCCTTGGACTACTATATTTACTCCGGGAAGCGGCTGGTTTGACCCTTTGTCAAGAACAGTTCCCGTTAATGTGCTCTGTGCCAGCACACCAAATGGCAGCAATAGTAATAAAAATAACAACTTTTTGTAAATTGTTTTCATACATTTTGTTTAAGTTAGAATTAGTTTTTTTGAGCTTATACTTCTACTTCGAATGTTAAAATTAACCAAAATTTAATACGCCACAATTTACGCCTTGTTAATTGTGTCCCGAAAACGTTTTCGTGTTGACAACTTTCCCGAATTATCACATTTTCAGGCATAAAATTTCGATTTATCAAAATTAAATTTATCTTTATTCGCAAATCAATACTCGAGAAAACCCATGAAAAGGAAAGTTACGCTGAAACAAATCGCAAAGGAATTAGACGTCTCAATTTCAACCGTTTCCAAATCTCTCAGAGACAGCCCGGAAATCAGCGAAGATACACGGCAAAAAGTGCAGGCTTTCGCCAAATTATACAACTACAAACCGAATCTCATCGCGCTGAGCCTCAAGAATAAAAAAACCAAAACGATTGGAATCATCATTCCTGAAATTGTACACCATTTTTTTGCTACGGTAATCAGCGGAATTGAACATGTAGCAAACGAAAACGGCTACAACGTAATTGTCTGTTTATCAGATGAATCTTTCGACAAAGAAGTCATCAATATGGAGATGCTCGCCAACGGCAGTATCGATGGTTTTATTATGTCGCTTTCTAAAGAAACCCAGCATAAAAAAGATTTTCACCACATTACAGAAGTCATCAATCAAGGTATGCCGGTTGTGATGTTTGACCGTGTGACCAATGATATTTTGTGCGACAAAGTCATCATCGATGACAACCTCGCCGCATTTGAAGCAGTGCAAAACCTGATTAACAACGGCTTTAGAAAAATTGCACTGATTACCACAGTTGATTATGTCAGTGTAGGCAAATTGCGAACCGAAGGCTACATCAAAGCGCTCAACAATAACGACATCAAAACAGACGACAACCTGATCCTCAAAATTGAAGACATCGACAATTGTGCCGACCAGATCGAAAACCTGATCGCAAACCACAAGCTCGATGCTATTTTTGCTGTGAATGAATTGTTTGCCGTTACCGCAATTAAAGCTGCCGGAAAATTAGGATTAAATGTGCCTGAAGACATTGCTGTCATTGGCTTTACGGACGGAATTATTTCCAAATATTCATCACCCAGCATTACCACAGTAAGTCAAAACGGTATCAAAATGGGTGCAAAGGCGGCCAAAATGTTAATCGAAAGGCTCGAATCGGAAGATGAAGAAGAAGAACATTACAAAACAGAAGTCATAGAAACGCATCTGGTCATCAGAGAATCTACGCCAACGTTGTAGTTTATTTAAAACGCTAACAATCAATAACTAAGGTAATTATTTTTTTCAATTTTAAAAGTGTTAAATTTTGTTGGATCTTTTTTCAAACAAAAAATATCATATATTTACAACCAATATCAGGACTTATACTTTACTTCGAAAATTTAGTAAGTTTTGATAGGCATCGCGCTTATCGTACCTCATTTTAAATGACGATAATGGAAAAGCGTAAATTAGGTTTCTGGGAAATCTGGAACATGAGTTTTGGATTCTTAGGAATACAATTTGGTTTTGCATTGCAGAATGCAAATACTTCAAGGATCTTCGATACACTCGGAGCCGATGTGGATAAAATTGGTTTGTACTGGCTGGCGGCTCCGCTCACCGGACTGATCATCCAGCCCATCGTAGGTTATTTCTCAGACAGGACATGGACGAAACTCGGACGCAGGCGGCCTTACTTTTTAGTAGGTGCGATCCTGTCGTCTATCGCATTGATCATCATGCCGAATTCCCCTACGTTATGGGTCGCGATCGGAACCTTATGGATAATGGATTCCTCAATCAACATTTCGATGGAACCATTCCGCGCTTTCGTTGGTGACAACCTGCCCGAAAAACAGCGTACACTCGGATTTGCGATGCAAAGTTTCTTTATCGGACTTGGAGCGGTTGTAGGTTCTGCACTGCCTTACGTTTTTACAAACTGGTTCGGAATCGAGAACACGGCTGCGGCCGGAATCATTCCGCCATCAGTAAAATGGTCGTTTTATGTAGGCGGATTAGCATTCCTTCTTGCCGTTTTATGGACGGTTTTCAAATCTACGGAATACACGCCCGAAGAGCTTGCGGCATTCGAAGCTGCGGAAGCGGCTAAAAAAGACCATGCTGCCACCAATCAATCAGAAGAAATGGCCACGCAAAGCGGCGTAACCGTTCAACGTCAGTTGAAAATCGGGTTGTTTTTATTGGCTGTTGGCGCAATCGCCTCTTTTTACGTCCACCACATCAATGAAAAAGTAAACGCCGAAGGCCAAAACAACCAGCACAAGGAATTGTATATTCTTTCGATCGGATTGTTGGTCGTTGGATTTTTATTTGCCTTGGTTTCCCAATTGCGTAAAAAAGAAGTCCGCAACGGATTTACGATCATCGTCACCGATTTACTGAACATGCCAAAAACGATGAAACAACTAGCCTGGGTACAGTTTTTCTCTTGGTTTGCCTTGTTTTCGATGTGGATTTACACCACAAAAGCAGTCACCGGACACGTTTTCGGAACGTCTGATTCGACTTCAAAACTATACAATGATGCTGCCGACTGGGTTTCGGTAATGTTTACCGTTTACAATGGTGTTGCTGCCGCAGTCGCGTTTTTACTTCCGGTTTTGGCCAGAAGGACCAGCAACAAATTCACACACATGCTCGCACTTGTTGCCGGCGGTCTCGGACTGATCTCTATTTATTTCCTTTCGGACAAAACCGGATTGTTACTCGCAATGGTTGGTGTCGGGATTGCGTGGTCGAGTATTTTATCCATTCCGTTTGCGATGCTTTCGGGATCTTTGCCATCGGCAAAAATGGGATATTACATGGGGGTTTTTAACTTCTTTGTCGTCATCCCGCAAATTGTGGCCGGAACCATTTTAGGGTTTATGGTCAAAGAATTTTTTAACAGCGAACCTGTTTATGCCCTGATCGTCGGCGGTTGTTCGATGATACTCGCAGGTTTACTCACGCTTGGCGTATCTACTAATAAAAAGATTGACATTAATGACTAAAAAAGCATTCATATTCGACCTCGATGGCGTGATCGTTGACACGGCAAAATACCATTTTTTGGCGTGGCAGAAAATTGCCGCCGAACTCGGGATTGAATTTACCCCAGAACACAATGAAGAATTAAAAGGCGTAAGCCGTGTTCGTTCTCTTGACATTATCTTAGCACTCGGAAAAATCACCGCGTCACAAAACGATAAAGACAAATGGCTCAAACAGAAAAATGAAGATTACCTGTCGTATCTCGTAAACATGGACGAGAGCGAAATCCTTCCCGGAGTAATGCAGATCTTGCGGTTTTTGAAAGAAAAAAAACAACCAATCGCACTGGGCTCTGCGAGCAAAAATGCAAGACCTATTTTAGAAAAGACAAAAACAATCAGCTATTTCGATGCCATTATCGACGGAAATGACGTGACGCATGCCAAACCAGATCCTGAAGTTTTTTTACAAGCCGCAAAAGCTTTAAACATCCCAAATGAAGATTCGATCGTTTTCGAAGATTCGGTTGCCGGGATCCAGGCTGCGAATATTGCAAAAATGACCAGTATCGGCATTGGAGAACATTCTGTTTTACACGAAGCACAGTTCATTTTCCCTGATTTTATACATATTGACACCAGTTTCATCGAATCATTAATCAACAAATAAATCGCGAATTGATAAAGTTAGTTTACTGACTTTTAAATGCAAAACACAAAAATCATGAACCAGGATTATATCAAACCAGACAATTGGTCCATCATAGAAGAAGGATTTGATGCAGAGAGAGTACAGTCGTCCGAAAGTTTGTTCAGCATCGGAAACGGCGCCATGGGGCAAAGGGCGAATTTTGAGGAAAGTTATAGCGGCCATACGTTTCAGGGCAGCTACATTGCCGGGATTTATTATCCGGATAAAACCAAAGTGGGCTGGTGGAAAAACGGTTATCCGGAATATTTCGCCAAAGTATTAAATGCGCCGAATTGGATCGGAATCGACATCGAAATCAACGGTGAAAATTTTGATTTGAATCAATGTACTTCCGTAAAAAATTTCCGTCGCGAACTCAACATGAAAGAAGGTTGTTACCACCGTTCGTTTGAAGCGGCTTTGTCAAACGGAACCGAAATTTCAGTCAACGTGCGTCGTTTTTTATCCTTGAATTTGGACGAAGCGGGTTTCATCGATTACAAAATCACTCCTATTAATAAGGACGCGAAAATCGTGTACAAACCGTATATCGATGCTGGCGTTTCGAATCTTGATGCGAACTGGGAAGAGAAATTCTGGGAACCGCTCGAAATTAAAAATTCCGAAAATGAAGCTTTTGTTACCGCGAGAACGTTTAAAACGCATTTTAATGTGACGACTTTCATGCAGAACAGCATTTTTTCAAATGGAAAAAATCTGAATGTTTCGAATGAAAATACGGAAAAATCTACAGATAAAATCCAATTTCAATATAGCGTTGAAGTCGCTCAAGGCGAAACATCTTCAATTCAAAAAATTGGCGGTTATACCGTTTCATTAAACCACGATAATACATTGGCTGCAGCCGAAAACGTGATTAAAGAAGCGGTTTCTAAAGGTTACGATGTTTTATTAAACGAACAAATCGAAGCCTGGGCGAAAATCTGGGAAATGTCGGATATTACAATTGATGGCGATGTCAAAGCACAACAGGGCATCCGATTTAATATTTTCCAATTGAACCAAACCTATTTGGGTAAAGATTCGAGATTGAATATCGGCCCGAAAGGGTTTACCGGAGAAAAATACGGCGGTTCGACTTATTGGGACACCGAAGCCTATTGCATTCCGTTTTATATGGCGACCAAAGACCAGCAAGTCGCGAGAAATTTGTTGACCTATCGTTACAACCAACTCGACAAAGCCATCGAAAATGCCGGAAAATTAGGCTTTACGAATGGCGCAGCTTTGTATCCGATGGTGACGATGAACGGTGAAGAATGCCACAACGAATGGGAAATCACGTTTGAGGAAATCCACAGAAATGGTGCGATTGCCTTTGCGATTTTCAATTACCACCGATTCACCGGCGATTACAGTTACATTCCGGAAAAAGGTTTGGAAGTTCTCATTGCGATTGCAAGATTCTGGCATCAAAGAGCGACCTATTCGACACATAAAAACCAGTTCATGATTTTGGGCGTTACGGGTCCAAATGAATATGAAAACAACGTCAACAATAATTTTTATACGAATTACCTTGCGAAGTGGTGTATCGAATATGCCACAGAACAAATTGAAAAAGTAAAATCGGACTACGCTTCAGATTACGACAGAATTATGTCGAAAGTAAAACTCGATGACAACGAAATTTCGAAATGGAAAAAAGTCGCCGATTCGATGTACTTGCCATTTTCTGAAGAACACGACGTTTATTTGCAACAAGATGGTTTCTTAGATAAAGATCTGGTAAAAGTTTCAGATCTTGATAAATCACAACGCCCGATTAACCAGAAATGGTCTTGGGACCGGATTTTGCGTTCGCCTTATATCAAACAAGCAGATGTTTTACAAGGATTTTATTTCTTTGAAGACCACTTTTCAACCGAACAACTCGAGAAACATTTTGATTTTTACGAGCCGTTTACCGTTCACGAATCGTCGCTTTCACCCTGCGTGCATTCGATCCAGGCTGCGGTTTTGGGCAAAATGGATATGGCTTACACTTTCTACCTGCGCACATCCCGACTTGATCTTGACGATTACAACAAAGAAGTAGAAGAAGGCTGCCACATCACATCGATGGCCGGCACCTGGATGAGCATTGTTGAAGGTTTTGGCGGTATGCGTGTGAAAGACGATGCGTTGCATTTTACGCCGCGGATCCCGGAACAATGGGAAGGTTATTCTTTCAAGATCAACTTCCGTAATCAGATTTTAAAAGTTTCTGTTCAGGCCAATGAAACGAAATTCTCGCTCGAAGGCGGTAAAGACATTACTGTTTTTGTGAATGGAAAAGCAGTTTTAGTCGAGCCGAATAGCTTGGTTACTGTTTAAATTTAAACCATTAAGGGCATTGAGTTCATTTAGAATTTTGTGCCCTTTTTCTTACTTACACGCCACAATATTTTAATTTTCTACGCCATGACAAAAAATGAATTGATTCGTTTGTCTTATGCAATAACAGGTTGCGCCATTAAAGTTCATAAGACTTTAGGTCCAGGATTGCTTGAAAGCATTTATGAGAAATGCTTAAAATACGAACTGGAAAAACATGGATTTTATGTTGACCAGCAATTAAGCGTTTCCATTATTTATGATGATCTCGAATTTGAAGCACCCTTAAAAGTAGATTTTCTTGTAAATAAACTTGTTGTATTGGAACTCAAAACAGTGGATCAAATTCTACCGATTCACGAAGCTCAAATAATAACTTACATGAATTTGTTACAATGTCCTCAAGCGCTTTTAATCAATTTCAACACCACTAACCTGACGCGTTCTTTAAAACCATATATAAACAAACACTACATTTTCTCAGAGTGATTGGCACAATAAAAATTAAACTATCCGACACAACCTTAATGACCTTAATGTTCTAAATGGTTCAAAAATGAAAAAACTTCTCCTTCTTCTTTTAATCACAAACTTCACCGTTTTCGCCCAACTCCAAAGAACCGAACCGCCGTTCTGGTACACCGGAATGAAAAACCCCGAACTCCAAATTGTATTCTACGGCAAAAATATCGCCCAATTGCAACCGACGGTTTCAAACAACATCGTCATTAAAAACATCGCAAAAACTGAAAATCCGAACTACCTTTTCGTAACGATTGACACTAAAAATGTCCCGGCTTCGGAATTGTTATTCACTTTCAAAAACGGTAACAAAACCGCTTTCACTCAAAAATATTCCCTTAAAGAACGTCGCAAAAATTCCGCTTCACGCAAAAGTTACGATGCTTCGGATATGATGTATTTGCTAATGCCTGACCGGTTTGCAAACGGCAATCCAAACAACGACAACACGCCAACAACCACCGAAAAAGCCGACCGTTCCAAACCCAACGGACGCCACGGCGGTGATATCGAAGGCATCATCAAAAACCTCGATTACATCCAAGAACTTGGCGCGACTTCCGTTTGGAGTACGCCATTGTGCGAAGACAACGATCCGCGCGGCTCCTACCACGGCTACGGCCAATCGGATGTATACAAAATCGATCCGCGTTACGGAACCAACGAAGATTACTTGCGACTTTCATCCGAACTCCACAAAAAAAACATGAAACTCATTATGGATTATGTCACGAACCATTGGGGCGCCGAACACTGGATGTACAAAGATTTGCCGTCATATGATTTCATCCACCAATTTCCGGGATATGCGCAATCGAATTACCGAATGACCACCCAATTCGACCCGAATGCTTCCGATATCGATGCCAAATATTGCATGGACGGTTGGTTCGTCAAATCGATGCCAGATTTAAACCAAGCGAATCCGCTGATGTTAAATTACCTGACGCAAAATGCCATCTGGTGGATCGAATACGCGGATCTCGACGGTTTCCGTGTCGATACGTATTCCTACAACGACAAAATCGCCATCGCCAAATGGACCAAAGCGATCACCGACGAATACCCGAATTTCAACATCGCCGGCGAAGTCTGGATGAACGATCAGGCGCAAATGGCCTATTGGCAGAAAGACAGTAAAATCGGCGCCATCCAGAATTACAATTCGTATCTGCCAACCGTAATGGATTTCACGTTATTCAACGCCATCGAAAAAGTATTCAACGAAGACAAAGGCGAATGGGACAAAGGCATGGTCAAAGTCTATGACAATTTCACGAACGATTTCCTGTATCCAAACATCGACAACATCTTAATTTTTGCCGAAAACCACGATACGCAACGCATCAACCAGCATTATCCCGATTTCAAAAAATATGCTTTAGCCATGACGTTAATCGCCACGGTTCGTGGGATTCCACAACTGTATTACGGTTCCGAAATCGGCATGAGCGGCAACAAAGACAAAGGCGACGGCGACATCCGACACGATTTCCCGGGCGGCTGGAATGGCGATACGAACAACGCATTTACCAAATCCGGCAGAACCTCAGAGCAACAAAAATATTTTGATTTTACGTCCAAATTATTCAACTGGAGAAAAACCAACAGCGCCGTACATTTCGGAAAAATGACGCACTATTTACCCGAAAACAATGTCTACGTTTATTTCCGCTACGACGATTCCAAAACCGTCATGGTTCTAATCAACAACAGCATCGAAAAACAAAACATCAAAACAAATCGTTTTTCACAAAACATCAAAAATTTCAAAACCGGTAAAGAAATCCTCACGAATCAAAATATCGATTTATCAAACGAAATTTCCATCGAACCCAAATCGGCTTTGATTTTAGAATTAAATTAAACCATTAAGGGCATTGAGCGCATTAAGCCTTAATGAACTCAAGGCCCTTAATGGTTTAAAAAATAAGCTTCATTTTCAGGAGCTATTCCCGCTATCCGTTGCAATCTTTTTATAAAATCTACGCTGCGCTGCAATTTTATAAAAAGGATTTCCACTACTATCGGGGCTAAAACACCACCATTCATGAAACAACAAATTTTAATTTTCGCGTTTGTCTTAGCAACGACTTTTGCGACCGCACAAAACGCCAACCGCAAGTTCATCAGCCAAAAACAAAACGGCAACCAACTCGACATCCAAACTTCCGACGGAAACTACCAAATCCATTTCTACAATTCCAATATCGTAGAAATATCTTTCATCCCAAAAGGAGAAACATTCGACCCAAAATCGGAAGCCGTCATCCTAAAACCACAAAACGCGATTTTCGAAATCGTCGAAACCACAAAATCTATCGATTTCGGCTCACAAGGCATAACGGTCCATATCGACAAATCACCATTCAAAATCAGCTATTCGTATAAAGGAAAAGAACTGCTTTCCGAAAAAACCGGCTATTCCAAAAATGACAAAGCTGAATTCCTAGATTTCAACCTCGACACTTCGGAAGCGTTATACGGCGGCGGCGCTCGTGCAATCGGCATGAACCGCCGTGGCAATAAATTGCAATTGTACAACCGCGCACATTACGGCTACGGCGACAAAGCCGAACTCCTGAATTTCACCATCCCAATGGTCTTGTCATCCAAAATCTACGCGATCCATTTTGACAACGCCCCAATCGGATACCTGGATTTGGACAGCAAAAAGGACAATACGCTCACCTACGAAACCATTTCGGGAAGAAAAACCTACCAGATCATCGCCGCCGACAACTGGACGAAACTCACCGAAAACTTCACCGATTTAACCGGAAAACAGCCATTGCCACCGCGTTGGGCTTTCGGAAACTTCGCAAGCCGTTTTGGTTATCATTCCGAAAAAGAAACGCGTGATGTTGTGGCGAAATTCCGCGGAGAGCAAATTCCGCTCGATGCGGTTATTTTAGATTTGTATTGGTTCGGAAAAACAATTCAGGGTACTTTGGGCAACTTCGAATTCGATTCGGACAATTTCCCAACGCCCGAAAAAATGATCTCCGATTTTAATAAGGAAAATGTCAAAACGATTCTAATCACCGAGCCATTCGTACTCACAACTTCGAAAAAATGGCAAGAAGCAGTCGATAAAAAAATCCTCGCGACTGACAAAGCCGGCAAACCTTTCACCTACGATTTCTACTTCGGAAACACCGGATTGATCGACATTTTCAAACCCGAAGGCCGCGACTGGTTTTGGGACATTTATAAAAAATTCACCAACAAAGGCGTTGCGGGCTGGTGGGGCGATCTCGGCGAACCTGAAGTCCACCCAACCGATTTGCAACACGCGACCGGTTCGGCTGACGAAGTGCACAACATTTACGGCCACCATTGGGCAAAACTCGTTTCCGACGGCTATAAAAAAGACTTTCCGGAAGTGCGCCCTTTTATATTGATGCGTTCGGGTTATTCCGGATCGCAGCGTTTCGGTATGATTCCGTGGTCGGGCGACGTGGGCAGAAGCTGGGGCGGTTTGCAGTCGCAAATGGAAATTTCACTTCAAATGGGCATGCAGGGCCTCGGTTACATGCATTCTGACCTTGGCGGATTTGCGGGCGACAATGTCGATAACGAATTGTATGTACGTTGGTTGCAATATGGCGTATTCCAACCGGTTTTCCGTCCGCATGCGGCAGAATCGGTACCGCCGGAAGTGGTTTTCAGAGAACCAAAGACCAAAGCTCTGGCTGTGGAAGCGGTAAAATTGCGTTACCAAATGTTGCCTTACAATTACACTTTGGCATTCGACAACAACCAGTCGGGAACGCCGTTGATGCGCCCATTGTTTTTTGAAGAACCGGAGAACCGTTCGCTTGACGGCAATTCGACGGAATATTTCTGGGGTGATGATTTTTTAGTTTCACCCGTAACAAAATCGGGACAGACAGAAAAGGTCATTTATTTCCCAAAAAGCAACAATTGGTTTGATTTATATTCGGACAAAAAATACACTGGCGGAACTACCGAAAAAATCGCTTTAGTTGAAAATTATATTCCGGTTTTTGTACGCGGCGGCGCATTCATTCCAATGATTGATGTGATTCAATCAACTGAAAATTATTCGACCAAAAACCTCAAATTACATTTTTATTACGATGTTTCGGTAACTGAAAGTACCGGAAAATTATACAACGACAATGGCAAAGCACCGGATGCTTTCGGCAAAGGCCAATACGAATTGTTGCATTTCAAAAACCAGTCGAATTCTAAACAAATTGTTATTTCATTTACATCTGAAAAAGGAAATGCGTACATTTCAGAAACCAGAAAGGTGTCGCTGAAAATCCACAACATCAATGTGAAGCCAAAGAAAATTTCAATCGACGGAAAATCAGCAAAATTCACCTGGAATAAAAATACAAACCAACTTGACATTCCGGTACTTTGGGAAAAATCAAGCACAAAAAATATCACTATTCAACTTGCCAACTAAATGAAAAAAAATCTTTCTTACGCACTACTTTCTTTGGCGCTTACCGTATCCGGAAGTTTATCGGCCCAAAAACAACAACAAATGACAAAACCAGCTACCCCGTTTATTTGGGAAGGTGCCAGCGTTTATTTCCTGCTGACCGACCGTTTTAATAACGGTGACAAATCAAACGATGTGAATTTTAACCGCAATAAAAAAACCGGAAAACTGCGCGGTTTTGAAGGCGGCGATATCAAAGGGATTTCTCAAAAAATCGATGAAGGTTATTTTGACAAACTCGGAATTAATGCGATCTGGTTTACACCTATTGTAGAGCAAATTCACGGCGGTGTTGACGAAGGCACCGGTTTATCTTATGGATTCCACGGTTATTGGACGCGCGACTGGACGAAATTAGATCCAAATTTCGGAACCGAAAAAGACCTGGCCGAACTCGTTCAAAAAGCACACGACCACGGCATTCGCATCATTCTCGACGGTGTCATCAACCACACCGGGCCGGTAACCGAAATTGATTCGGTATGGCCGGATGATTGGGTACGCACCGGGCCGCAATGTGATTACAAAACTTTCGACGGAACGACTGCTTGTACGCTCGTAAAAAACCTGCCGGACATCTTGACCGAAAGCAATCAAAATGTGGAACTTCCTGCTTTTTTAGTCGAAAAATGGAGGGCTGAAGGCCGTTACGAACAGGAAATTAAAGAACTTGACGAATTTTTCAAAAGAACCGGTTATCCGCGTGCGCCAAGGTATTACATCATTAAATGGCTGACCGATTACATCAACGATTTCGGGATTGACGGTTACCGCGCCGATACAGTGAAACATACCGATGTAAACGTTTGGTCTGATTTCAAAATCCAGTGTGATTATGCTTTTGAAAACTGGAAGAAAAACAATCCGTCAAAAGTACTCGACAACAATAAATTTTATACGATTGCAGAAGTTTACAATTACGGCATCAGCAGCGGACAGGATTTTGATTTTGGCGACAGGAAAGTCAATTATTACAAAAATGGATTCAACAACATGATCAATTTTGAGTTCAAATACGACGCACAAAAAGAATATGAGTTTATTTTTTCAAAATATTCATCAAAACTCAACAGCGAACTCGAAGGTTACAGCGTTTTGAATTATTTATCTTCTCATGATGATGGTTCCCCATTTGATGCCAAACGTGAAAAAAGTATCGAAAGTGCCACAAAATTGTTGTTGTCACCGGGAATTGCCCAGGTTTATTATGGAGATGAAAGTGCGCGTCCTCTGGTAATTGAAGGCACTCAAGGTGATGCAACGCTGCGTTCGTTTATGAATTGGGACGATATCTCCAAAAATAACAAAACCCAGGAAATTCTTTCACACTGGCAAAAATTAGGGCGCTTCAGGAAAAATCACCCTGCTGTCGGAGCAGGAATTCACAAAGAAATTTCAGCCAAGCCTTACACGTTTAGCAGAGGTTACACTGTAGGAAATTATTTAGATAAAGTGATTGTTGGGCTGGATTTGCCTAAAGGTAAAAAAGTGCTGACCGTTTCATCGGTTTTTCAGGACGGCACCAAATTGCGAGATGCCTATAGCGGAGAAGAAGCCGTTGTCATTAAAGGAAAAGCTGCAATCGACACGCCATTTGAAATTGTTTTATTTGAATTGAAAAACTAAAATTTTCCCATTTAAAAAGATCCAAAAATCACAGAT